>Ga0068871_100001146_pt1 | contig 17773 bp, 10 predicted proteins | sample KBSMisM72_FD_72750 | JGI IMG/M metagenome (GOLD analysis project Ga0068871, IMG submission 72750) | Miscanthus rhizosphere microbial communities from Kellogg Biological Station, Michigan, USA - KBS Miscanthus M7-2 | ecosystem: Host-associated > Plants > Roots > Rhizosphere > Soil ... | reverse complement strand
AAGCGGGGCAAAAAAAGTATTGGTCACTCACGGTTTTCAGTCTTCATTCAGCCGTTATCTGAATGAGATGGGAATCGAATCGGCTGAAGTTAAAACTGAATTTGGGGATGATGCCGAGCTCGAGACAGAAAAAAAACAGGCAGCTGCGGAAAATGAAAAATCATGAGAGTATTTGCAGATTTGGTGCAGACCCTGGGAAGGGTTACCAAAACAAATGAGAAGTTGGATGCACTGGTTGAGTATTTTGAAAAGGCGCCTGACCGCGATAAAGTATGGGTAATTGCAATTTTCAGTGGCAGAAGACCTAAGCGAATTGTTTCTTCTGCATTCCTCATAGATTGTTGTATTGAACTCACCGGGATACCGCCCTGGCTTTTTGAAGAATGTTATCACACCGTAGGTGACTTGGCTGAAACCCTCGCTTTGTTGTTGCCTGAAGAAAAAAATGATGAAACGGGACTTCCTCTTCACGCTTATATTGAAAAATTTATCAGTCTGGGTAAATCAGATGAAGGGGAAAGAAAAAAATTTATTCTTGAATCATGGAGAGGCATGACTCGGAATGAAATGTTCGTATTTAATAAACTGATTACTGGAAATTTCCGGATCGGTGTTTCCCAGAAAATGATCGTGAATGCCCTGGCAAAAACTGTTCAATTGGATGCGTCTGTTATAGCCCATCGCATCAGCGGTAACTGGGATCCACAAACCTTTCCCTTCGGTGAACTAAAAGGAGAACAGTCTTCTGTGCAGGATTATTCCAAGCCCTATCCGTTTTACCTGGCTTATGCGCTGGAGGAAAATCTGGCATCCCTTGGGGATCCGGCCGAATGGTTTGCCGAATGGAAATGGGATGGAATAAGAGGCGAAATCATAAAGCGCGACGATCAGTTATTTGTCTGGAGTCGCGGAGAGGAATTAATGACGGATAAATTTCCTGAGTTTCAGCCGGTCACTCCGCTGCTGCCGGAAGGTACAGTCCTGGACGGAGAGATTATCTGCCTCTCGCCACAGACTTCAGACGGAGTGGATTTTGTACCCCTGCCTTTTGCATTATTACAAACCCGTATTGGTAGAAAAAATATTACGCGCAAACAACTGACTGAAGCACCCGTAGGATTTATTGCTTATGACCTGCTTGAATATCAGGGGGAAGATTTTCGCGAACATCCGCAGTGGGAGAGAAGGTCAATATTGGAGAAATTGATAAAAGATATTCACCTGCCCGTTCTGCGGCTTTCCCCGCTAATACCTTTTCATCGCTGGGATGAACTCGGTGGGATAAGGGAAAAGGCAAGGGAGACAGGTAGTGAAGGGTTGATGCTGAAAAGGAAACAGGCTGTTTATCAAACCGGCCGTAAACGCGGGGACTGGTGGAAATGGAAAATTGATCCGCTGGTAATAGACGCCGTAATGGTATATGCCCAAAAAGGTCACGGCAGAAGGAGTAATTTATATACTGATTATACTTTTGCTGTTCGAAAAGGAGATCAACTGGTGACTTTTACAAAGGCCTATTCCGGTCTTACGGACAAAGAGTTTAATGAAGTGGATTATTTTGTTAAGAAAAATTCCCTGGAAAAATTCGGACCGGTCCGAACTGTCAAACCAGAACTGGTTTTTGAAATTGCATTTGAAGGTATCGCTGAATCAAAACGGCATAAATCAGGTGTGGCGTTGCGATTTCCACGAATCAGCCGATGGCGAAAAGACAAAAAACCGGAAGAAATCAATACACTTGATGAACTGCAAATGATGCTGAAGTTGTACGGTAAATAATTCTTCCTTCTGTTACTGACAATTGACTTTTAAGTGAATTGGTATATTAAATTCCTATTAACTAATAAAAAGTTAAACTATTATTTTTATTCTGATGCGGTCTTCGATATTCCGAAGCCGCTCACTTGCAAAATTGGTAACTCCGCCTTTCAGGGGTAAATTTAAGGTTATGAAGAAATTGGTAGCAGTCATTGTTATTGCGGGTATTTGTTTTTCTTTCAATTCTTCGATTTTATTGACGTCCGGTGATGAGCCGGTGCAAATTCCGGCGAGCCGACAAAGAACCGGTGATGCCCGGGCAGGCTTTAAATACCTGACAACCGGCGACTACCTGAGGAGCGGAATTCCATTGTCCTATTTTAAAATGGGGTTTGGAAAAAGCTCAATGAATTATTTAAACCGAGAAGGGGATAATGCCGATATTCCGTACGATTATACCGTTGTTAGTGCTCCAAATGGTGAACGGGTCGTCGCACCTAATTGCATGCAATGTCATGCACAGGTTTTTAATGGTAGACTCATCATAGGATTGGGAAATAGTACTCTCGATTTTACGCACAATCAAAAACTCGATCCCAAAAATGCCGAGGCTGCAGAAAAACTTTTAGAAAATCTTGATCCTAAAAAATATGAAGCCGCCGTACCTTTTTTTCGTGTGGTAAAAGGCATCGGTAATCAATTGCATACGGCAGTACGCGGCGTGAATGCGGCGGACCGCCTGGCTGCGCTTTTGGCCAGTCATAGGGATCCAAAAACTTTCCGTTGGAGTGATCAGCCAATGCTTGAAGTTCCCACCGAAGTAATTCCGACGGATGTGCCGGCCTGGTGGATGCTGAAAAAAAAGAACGCTATGTTTTATAACGGATTTGGTCGGGGCGATTTCAGCCGTTTCCTGATGGCTAGTAATTTACTTACTGTGAACGATACTGCCGAATCCCGGGACGTGGATTCCCATTTTAATGATGTGCTGGCTTATATTAATTCTATCCAGCCTCCGCCTTATCCGGATCCGGTAAATAAATCATTGGTAAAACAGGGCGGAAGGCTTTTTGTACAAAACTGTTCGAAATGCCACGGCAGCTATGGGAATCCCGGAAAGTTTCCTAACCTCCTGATTCCGGAATCCGAAATTCAAACTGATTCGTTATTATACAAGAGTAACTATCAGAGTTATCAGTTTGTAGAATGGTTTAATAATTCATGGTTCGCATCAGGTGATCATCCGGCCAGGCTGGAACCATATGACGGCTATATCGCGCCGCCCTTAGACGGAATCTGGATTACAGCGCCTTATCTTCATAATGGTTCTGTTCCGGATTTGGAAACCCTGCTGAACAGCAGGGAACGACCGCGCTATTGGTCACGTGACTTCGACAACCCCGAATATGATTATAAAAAACTGGGATGGAAATACATGGTACAGGACAGTGTGAGAAATACAAATGTCTATAACACGGATTTGCCCGGCTATGGAAATTACGGACACCGATTCGGTGATAAACTCACCGTCAGGGAAAGAAAGGCCATTATTGAATATTTGAAGACGCTTTAAATTAAAGCTTAGAGTCAGATGATTAACACCCGGTCATCCCTGCATGACAGCAAGCAGGCGTCATCAAAAACCAACTTCTATGTCACTGAAAGAAAGCAAAGGTTATCAGGTAATCCTTTCCTGGTTTAATTCCAGGGGAATTCGTCCCTTTGACTTTCAGGAAGAAACCTGGATGCATATCCTTCAGTGCCATTCGGGCCTGGTGAACGCGCCGACAGGATGTGGTAAAACATTTTCTGTTTTCCTGGGAGCCCTGATTGAATTCATAAATGAAAATCCCGAGGACTATAAAACCAAATCCCGCAATCACCTGCGCCTGCTTTGGATCACACCGTTACGGGCACTTGCGAAGGATATCGGCCGTGCCATGAAAGAAGTGATAGAGGAATTGGGCATGCAGTGGCAGGTAGGAATTAGAAATGGAGATACGGAAATAAATGAAAGGCAACGGCAAAAAAGACAGATGCCCGAAGTACTTATCATTACGCCGGAGAGTCTTCATTTGTTACTTGCACAAAAAAATTATCCCGAAATTTTTAAGGCATTGCGAATTCTTGCGGTGGATGAATGGCATGAATTGCTGGGGTCAAAGCGTGGGGTACAGGTAGAACTGGCCGTTTCCCGGATTGCAAACATTCTTGAAACGGATGCACCCTACGATTTTTCGCTTTGGGGTATCTCAGCAACCATCGGAAACCTCGAACAGGCACAGGAAGTATTGGTTTCATCAATACTCAAAAAAATTAATCATCCGCCGGTCATTGTAAAAGCCAAAATTGACAAGCGCATAGAAATAGAATCAGTTATTCCGGATGAAATTGAAAAGTATCCATGGGCTGGTCACCTCGGAATTAAGCTAATTCACAAAGTGATTCCCATTATTGAAAAAAGTAGGACCACCCTTATCTTCATCAATACCCGGGGTATGAGTGAACGCTGGTACCAGGAAATACTAAACCAGGCACCGGAACTGGCAGGAGCGGTGGCACTGCATCATGGCTCCATTGATATGGAACTTCGCTTATGGGTGGAAGAAGCATTGCATAGCGGCACACTTAAAGCCGTTGTCTGTACGGCAAGCCTGGATCTGGGTGTGGATTTCCGCCCAGTAGAAACTGTTATACAGGTTGGTTCTCCCAAAGGGGTTGCGCGTTTTTTACAACGTGCGGGTAGGAGCGGACACCAACCTGGTGAGCTGAGCAAAATTTATTTTCTTCCAACCCATTCTCTCGAACTCGTGGAAGCTGCCGCACTGAAATCAGCCATGAAGGAAAATTTTATAGAAAGCCGCGAACCTATGCTGCTTTGTTTCGATGTGCTCGTCCAATATCTTGGGACACTGGCTATCGGAGAAGGCTTCTATCCGGAAATTATTTTCAAAGAAATTTCTTCTACCTATTGTTTTCGGGAAATAAAGAAAGAGGAATGGCATCAGATTCTTCATTTCATAACAGAGGGTGGTGATGCCCTTCAGCAATATGATGAATTCAGGAAAATTGAAATCATCAATGGCCTGTATAAAATCACCGGACGCCGGATCGCCATGCGTCATCGCCTGCATATCGGAACCATTGTGAGCGACGCCATGATGAAAGTAAAATTCCTTAGCGGCGGTTATGTGGGTGTAATTGAAGAATATTTTATTTCGCGCCTGAATCCGGGCGATGTATTTACTTTGGCCGGCAGGAATCTGGAATTTGTCATGATAAAGGAGATGACCGCAATTGTAAAAAAATCCAGCGCTAAAAAGGCCATTGTACCAAGCTGGAATGGTGGACGCATGCCCCTTTCAGCTAACCTGGGGCTTATGCTCAGGAAAAAATTCGATGAGGTCCATCTGCTCCTCGATAAAAATTCCGCCAGCCCGAAGAAAATGGATATCGAATTGCGGGTACTCAAACCCCTGTTCGAACTGCAGCAATCCCTGTCACATATTCCCAAGGAGAATGAATTGCTGATTGAACAGATCGAAACCAGCGATGGTTTTCATTTGTTTGTTTACCCCTTTGAAGGCCGACTGGTTCACGAAGCTATGGCTGCCCTGCTTGCATTCCGGATCAGCCGGATTGTGCCAATAAGTTTTTCGTTTGCGATGAACGACTACGGATTTGAATTGCTTAGTGACCAACCGGTGCCGGTAGATGACAGTAACGTGTATGAACTTTTCACAGTGGAGGATTTGACAGCCGACATACAACGTAGTGTAAATAGTGCCGAAATGGCCCGGCGTAAATTCAGGGATGTGGCGGTCATCGGCGGACTTATCTTTCAGGGATACCCCGGTGAATATAAAAAAACCCGGCACCTGCAGTCTTCTGCGGGCCTTTTATTCAATGTATTCAGTGAATATGACCCCCATAATCTTTTATTGAGACAGGCTTATCACGAGGTGATGGAACAACAGATGGAAGAAGCAAGGCTTCGGAATATGTTGGAGAGGATTTCAAAAAGCAGGATCATTCTTCGGTTTCCGGAGAAGCTTACTCCGTTTTGTTTTCCACTCAAAGTGGACAGTATGCGCGAAGACCTCTCATCCGAAAAACTCGAGGACCGTGTGAAAAAAATGCAGCAACAATTATCCCGTGACCTGGAGAAAAAACCAGTCAGATAAAATATCTTTGGAAACTGGATGCAATCACCCGTTTCCCATAAGATACTGAACCAGCAATTCTGGCTAACCACCGACCGAACTATGTTTTGGGAAGAAGAAAAAACGTTAATTGTTTCGGATCTGCATTTCGGAAAGACAGGCCATTTCAGAAAATCGGGCATTGCAGTACCATCATCCATTTATAAAGAAGATCTGCAAAGACTGATAGTACAGATCCAATATTTCCAACCCGGCGAATTGATCATTGTCGGGGATATGTTTCACAGCTCCGCAAACAAGGAATTGGAATTATTTTTAAAATGGAGATCAGATCTCTCCGGTATTAATATCCGCCTCGTTCGGGGTAATCATGATATCCTGAAGGAGGACTGGTACGCAGGAGCTGGTATTCAACTCAGCCTGCAAACTCACTCAAGACGGCAATTTCATTTTATACATGATATTAGCGACCAGCTGGAAAAAAAGGAAGGGTATATTGCTAATGAGCGTGGGAAGTCTTCATATTTTTTTTCCGGACATATGCATCCCGGTATCCGGATTCAGGGTGCCGGCAGGCAGTCCCTTTGTTTTCCCTGTTTTTATTTTAGCAAAAAATACGCTATCCTCCCGGCTTTCAGCCGTTTTACCGGAGTAGCTATGATTTATCCCGATGCAGAAGAGCAGGTCTTTGCGATTGTAAATCAGGAACTCATCCGTTTTCAATAATTTCAGTTCATTTTCCTTTTCAGGGTTGTCACCTGATCCTGCAGATTGCTCACTAGACTGGCAAGCTGGTTTACATCCCAGCGTTGTTCAGTATTGGCTTTACTTACCACCATTTCCGCTTTCCAGATTTCGAGAATATCCTCAGTATTCACAGTATAGGGTTGGAAGACTGTATTGTCGCTGATCAGGGTAAGTTTATTTTTCAATTTATTATTCTTCATAACCCGTTTGTACACGATTCCTTCATTGCGTGAAACGACGATATAGGTAAGGTTGCTTTTCACATTTTCCAAGCCGTCAATTTTTTCTGCAACGATCACGGAGCCGCTAGGGGTGGGCAGCATGGAATCGCCGACAATTTCAAAAGCGCGATAATTGCCCGGTGCGAGCATCGGAAGGGTGAACGTATTTAATTCGTCCAGAAACTCGGGGTCCCCGTAACCAGCAAGATAACCTGCCGCCGCTTTGACCGGAACCAGCTGGATCGAATTCGGGATGGCTGCCATTTTCTGTGCCCTTCGTTTGGCGAGATAATTACTACCTTTTGCATCCTGCATTTTTTTCCGGAGTAGTTCGTCCAGGGACAACCGGAACATATCGCTCACAAGTTCCAGTACTTCCAGTCTGGGCTCTGCACGTTCTTCTTCGTAGGCCCCGAGCAGGGAACGCTTAATTTTCAGCTTGCTGGCAAATTCTTCCTGCGTCCATCCTCTTAACTTCCGCAGGTATTTAAGGTTTTGAGCTGCTATTGACATCGCTAATTGTTTTAGCGAAAATACTAAAATATTTAACAAAATAGTGAAAAAATCAGATTTTAGCAGATTTTCTTCATATCAGGTCCACTCTTCATCCTTCCCCACCTGATTCCGTAACTTTGCAAACTGTCAATTTGACCCCAAATCGGGGGTAGCATCAAATTTGACTTGTTATTCAATTCATACTCAACCCCTGTTTATATGATAGGTTTTATATCGAAGTTATTTGGTGGGAATAAGTCGGAAAAAGATATTAAAGGTATCATGCCCCGGGTGGATCAGATCAACCAGTATGTGACCGTCTATGCATCCCTTTCCAATGATGCATTAAGGGCAAAAACAGACGAATTCAAACAAAGAATAAGAGAACATCTCAAGGAAATGGACGCCTCCATTGCAGACCTGGGCAAAAAAGCGGAGGAACTTCCTTTCAATGATATTAGCGGCAAAGATGCGCTGTATATTGAAATGGATGACCTGAAGAAAAAACGGGACGATTTGATAGAAGAGGTTCTCGACACCATATTACCGGAAGCATTTGCAGTAGTTAAGGAAACAGCACGCCGTTTTAAGGAAAATCTACAGATCATCACGACTGCAAATGACCGCGACCGGGATCTCAGTATCGTAAAAGACTATGTCAAAATTGATGGAGATAAAGCGATATACAGTAATAGCTGGACAGCGGCCGGTGGTGCCATCACATGGAATATGGTGCATTACGATGTTCAGCTTATCGGAGGTGCGGTATTACATAGCGGCAAAATTGCGGAAATGGCTACAGGAGAAGGAAAGACCCTGGTTTCCACGTTGCCTGCCTATCTCAATGCCCTGGCGGGAGAAGGGGTTCACCTGGTTACGGTAAATGATTATCTCGCGCGTCGTGACTCTGAATGGAACGGCCCAATTTTCGAGTGGCTGGGTATTTCGGTTGACTGTATAGACAAACACGAACCAAACAGTGAAGCCCGTCGCAAAGCTTACCTGGCGGATATTACATATGGTACGAATAATGAATTCGGGTTTGATTACCTGCGTGATAATATGGTGCACACCCCGGATGAAATGGTACAGCGTAAACATCATTTTGCAATGGTGGATGAAGTAGATAGTGTTTTGATCGACGATGCCCGGACACCTCTGATTATTTCCGGCCCGGTTGCCAAAGGAGACGACCAACAGTATCACCTGCTGAAAAGCCGGGTGGAGCGACTGGTGGAAGCACAGAAAAAAGTAACCAACTATTATCTTAATGAAGCCAAGAAGAAGTTTGCAGAAAATAATGACGATCCCAAAGATGGTGGCTTGGCGCTTATGCGTGCCCACCGCGGTCTTCCGAAAACTGGCGCCCTGATTAAATTTCTGAGCGAGCCGGGAATACGGGTGAAATTACAGAAATCAGAAAATTATTACCTGGCAGACCAGCAAAAGGAAATGCCCAAGGTAGACAGTGAACTTTACTTCAGTATTGATGAAAAAAACAATTCCGTCGACCTGACGGATAAAGGTATTCAGACAATTACCCGGGAAGGAGAAGACCCGGAATTCTTTGTTCTTCCGGATATCGGAATCAAACTCGCCGACATAGAAAAAAGTGATATGTCTGCTGAAGACAAATTCCAGCAGAAAGAAGCACTGTTAAATGAATATTCAATCAAAGCAGATCGGATTCACACCGTTCAGCAGTTGCTTAAAGCCTATACTTTATTCGATAAGGACGTGGAATATGTAGTGCTCGACGGTCAGGTTAAAATTGTGGATGAACAAACCGGACGTATTCTGGAGGGGCGTCGCTACAGTGACGGGTTACACCAGGCCATAGAAGCAAAGGAAAATGTAAAAATTGAAGCGGCAACTCAAACCTATGCAACAGTTACCCTCCAAAATTATTTCCGCATGTATCATAAGCTGGCCGGTATGACCGGTACGGCAGAAACCGAAGCAGCAGAATTGTGGGATATTTATAAGCTTGACGTAGTAACAATTCCTACCAATGTGCAGGTGATCCGTAAGGATTCGCAGGACCTGGTTTATAAAACTAAAAGAGAAAAATACAAAGCGGTCATTGACGATATAGAGAGGTTGCGATCGGAAGGCAGACCTTCCCTGGTGGGGACTACTTCCGTAGAAGTGAGCGAACTGCTGAGTAAAATGCTGTCCGTAAAAAAGATTCCACACAATGTGCTGAATGCAAAACAACATGCGCGTGAAGCCCAGGTGGTAGCGGAAGCGGGATTAACTGGCGCAGTAACCATAGCCACGAATATGGCTGGCCGCGGTACGGATATCAAGCTGGGATCCGGAGTAAAAGAAGCCGGTGGTCTCGCCATCATAGGCACGGAACGACATGAGAGTCGCAGGGTGGATCGCCAGTTACGGGGACGTGCGGGAAGACAGGGTGATCCTGGCACTACACAGTTTTATTCAGCACTGGAAGATGACCTCATGCGCATGTTCGGCAGCGAGCGAATTGCTTCTCTGATGGATAAGATGGGTTATAAGGAAGGTGAAGTGATCCAGCACAGTATGGTAACCAAAAGTATAGAGAGGGCTCAGAAAAAAGTGGAGGAAAATAATTTTGGCATAAGGAAGAGACTACTTGAATATGACGATGTCATGAACAAGCAACGGAATGTGGTTTATAAAAAAAGAAATCACGCACTTTTTGGTGAACGTCTTGCACTTGATCTCGACAATGCGTTTTATTCAGTTGCAGAGGGTATGGTGGGCACTTATCGCGATGCGGAAGATTTTGAAGGATTTAAGGTGGCTATAATCCTTCATTTCGGTGTGTCAACCGCTATTACTGAAGAAGAATTTCTAAAAGATAATCTGGAGCACCTCGTGGAAAGATTATATACTGAAGGAACACTCAACTATGAACGCAAAATGGCGGAGGTTCAGAAGGACGCGGTGCCCGTTTTCAAAAATATCTTATTGAATCAGGGTCGCCATATTGAAAATGTGGTTGTGCCTTTTTCAGATGGTAAGAAAATAATAAACGTTCTGGCCAATCTTCAAAAAACCCTGGATACCCAGGGTCGTGAACTGATGAATGCGGTGGAAAGACAGATCACGCTGTCTATCATTGACGACGCCTGGAAGGAACATTTACGGGCAATGGATGATCTGAAGCAAAGTGTGCAGACTGCTTACCTGGAGCAAAAAGATCCGCTGGTCATTTATAAAATGGAAGCATTTGAACTCTTCAGGGCAATGGATAACAATATGAACAAGGAAATTGTCAGTTTTCTTTGTCATTGTGCTATTCCTGTTGAGCAGCAAGCGCCAATCCGAGAAGGACGGGAACAGAAAACAGATATGAGCAAGATGAAAGTACGGAAGGATGAATTAGTTACGGCCGGTGCGGGGCCGGGGCCTATAATGGATGAAGGCCGAGACTATTATGAACCTTCAGAACCCGTCAAACAGGAACCCGTTAAAGTAGGCCCGAAAGTGGGAAGAAATGATCCTTGTCCCTGTGGAAGTGGAAAGAAATATAAACAGTGCCACGGAAAGGAAAATTAATACGTAAAATGATAAAGTAGAAAGGCACCCTCGCGGAGTGCCTTTTATCCTTTTAGAATAATTTGAGTGATATTTTACTTTTGCCTTTTAACTTTACTTGGCGACAACCAGCTTGTTCACATTCCGTGTCAGCTTGCTCTTCAGGTTCGCGGCTTTATTTTTATGGATAACGCCTTTTTTTGCTAGGCGGTCAATTAGTGAGGCAATTTCAGGCAGTTTTTCGCCTGCGGCTTTCGGTTCTTTGATGGCCTTCAGATCACGGATCGCATTCCGGGTAGTTTTGCCATAGTAACGGTTGCTGTCCCGGCGTTTGGAAGCTTTTCGAACATCTTTTTTCGTTGCGCGGTGATTGGCCATGAATTCAGAATTTTGGACGGCAAAGGTAGGAAAAATGGGCAAATATTGAAAAATAATCCGGAAGTTTCTTTTAACGATATTTGTAACGCGATTAATGTCAAAAAATGAAAGACTTACAATTCATCACGAATTCCTCCCCATCGTTTATAGAAAGTTTATACCAGGATTTTGTAAAAGATCCACAAAGTGTTGACCCTGAGTTCAAAAAATTTTTTGAAGGCTTTGATTTTGCCGTTACCCAAGGTAAAAATGGCAACGGGCAGGCCGTGGTTTCCAAAGAAACTGCCTTCAAAACCACCGATGGAGTGGACTGGAAGAAAGAACTGGGCGCATACCGGTTAATCCTGGGTTACCGGAACAAAGGTCATCTGATAGCCAAAACCAATCCCATTAGAGCGCGAAAGGACCGTGGCGCCAATCTGGATCTGGGTTTTTTCGGATTTACAGAGGAAGACCTGGACAAGTCCTTTTTTGCCGGTAACCTGATCGGGCTGGGTACAACCAGTCTCCGGAATATCCTGGGGCATCTCCAGAAATGTTATGCCAACCATGTAGGAATTGAATTTAAATATATCAGTGATCAGAAAAAGGTTGACTGGCTGACGGCAGAAATGGAGAAGAAATTCATCGAGCCGCTTCCGCTTGAGAAAAAAAAGCGGATCCTGGAAAAAATTAATGAAGGGGTAATGTTTGAAAAATTTCTGCACACGAAATATATCGGGCAGAAAAGATTTTCTCTGGAAGGAGGTGAAACGACCATTCCGGCCCTGGACGCCATCATCAATATGGCGGCAGAATATGATGTACATGAAGTGGTCATGGGTATGGCTCACCGGGGTCGTCTGAATATTCTCGCCAATATCCTGGGTAAGACTTATGAACAGATTTTCAGTGAATTTGAAGGGACTGCCAAACTCGACCAGACCATGGGCAGCGGTGACGTTAAATATCATCTCGGATTCGGAAGTGAACTGACCACACCAACCGATAAGAAGGTTCATGTAAAGCTCATGCCCAATCCCTCTCACCTCGAAGCGGTTGATCCGGTAGTGGTGGGCTTCTCCCGTGCGAAAGCAGATGTAATGTACAGCAGTGATTTTGACAAAATTCTTCCCATATTAATACATGGCGATGCGTCTGTTGCAGGCCAGGGTATCGTATATGAAGTTTTGCAGATGTGCAATCTGGATGGATATTATACAGGTGGTACGATTCATTTTGTGATCAATAATCAGATCGGTTTTACAACAGATTTTGAAGAAGCCAGAAGTTCAGATTATTGTACCTCACTGGCAGCTGCGTTGCATTCACCCGTACTCCATGTGAATGGAGATGACCCCGAAGCAACTGTAAAATGCGCAGAAATTGCAACCCGGTACCGTCAGGAGTTTAATGCAGATATTTTTGTGGATATGGTCTGTTATCGCAGGCACGGGCATAATGAAGGCGATGATCCCAAGTTTACCCAGCCTACTCTTTACGCATTGATTGATAAACATCCTAATGCCCGCGAGGTATATACACAGTTCCTCATCGAAAATGGCGAAAGTGATGCCCGTGATCTGGCTAAGGAAATGGAAAAAAAGTTCTGGAACGACCTGCAGGAAAGACTGGATGAAGTAAAACAAAAACCGCTTCCCTATACTTACCAGCAACCGGAAATGTGGTGGAGAAGTCTGCGCCGGGCGACGCCTGTTGATTTTGAAAAGTCGCCCGTTACTGCCGTATCAGAATTTGATCTGCGGAAAATTTTTGGTGCGATGATGAACTGGCCAGAATCTTTTACGCCGCTTAAAAAGATAGAGAAGCTCCTGCAGGACAAACAAAAATTGTTCAACGATGAACAAAAACTCGACTGGTCGTCGGGCGAGTTGCTGGCCTATGGGAGTATTTTACTCGACGGCAGAGATGTGCGAATGAGTGGCCAGGACGTTTGCCGGGGAACTTTCTCACACAGGCATGCCGTTCTGCAGGACGAAAAAACCGACGAGTCCTACAACAGGCTTAGTAGGATTCCTGGTGCCAAAGGGCAGTTCAGAATTTACAATTCCCTGCTTAGCGAGTATGGCGTGCTGGGTTTTGAGTATGGCTATGCAATGGCCAATCCGAACGCACTGGTTATTTGGGAAGCACAGTTTGGTGATTTTTGTAATGGTGCTCAGACAATGATCGATCAATTTATAGCCGCGGGCGAACAAAAATGGCAGCGTATGAACGGAATGGTATTGCTGCTCCCGCATGGTTACGAAGGTCAGGGTCCTGAACACAGTAGTGCGCGGATGGAGCGATTTTTACAAATGTGTGCGGAACTGAACCTGATAGTCACCAATGTGACTACTTCGGCGAATTATTTTCATGCCATGCGTCGCCAGCTGGCGTGGCCCTTCAGAAAACCCCTGGTCAACTTTTCTCCCAAAGCCAACCTGCGCCACCCAGGCAGTTATTCTAAAATATCTGACTTTACCGGTGGCGGCTTTCAGGAAGTAATCGATGACCGTTTTGCGGGAGATGCTGCTCAGGTGAAAAAGGTATTATTCTGCACCGGGAAAATCTATTTTGAACTGGCAGAAAGACAGGTGAAGGATAACCGTAAAGACATTGCGATTATCCGCCTTGAACAACTCTATCCTTTGCCTACAAACCAACTGGATTTGTTATATAAAAAGTATAATAATGCCACCTGGTTCTGGATTCAGGAAGAACCTTTGAATATGGGCGCGGCCTCATTTTTACAAATGAATCTGAAGACTATTAACTATGGCTTTATCAGTCGTCAGCCGGGGGCTTCACCAGCTACCGGTTACGCCAAAGTGCACGCGCAGGAACAATCTGAAATCATTGAGACGGCATTCAGCATTTGACTGGAAAATTGATCGTCTTTGACTAATTAAATTATCTTCGTGCATGTAAATTCAAAAGCAGATGATTGATATTAAAGTTCCGGCTGTTGGTGAATCCATCAGTGAGGTAACCCTGGTAAAATGGCTGAAACAGGACGGAGATTATGTCGACCGTGATGAGGTGATTGCCGAACTCGAAAGCGAAAAGGCAACTTTTGAAGTGAATGCGGAAAAAGCCGGATCTCTGAAGACGCATGGAAAGGAAGGAGATACACTGAAAATCGGCGATGTGCTGGCAAGTATTGATGAATCTGCTGTTAAGCCTGCTGCAAAGACCGCTGAAAAAGCAAATGCCACGAATGGAACTCCGCAAAAGACAACCGAACCGGTTGCGAAATCAGCCGCCGAAAAAGTAGCTGTTTCACAGGCAGCCGAAAAAAAGGATTCAGGAGCGGAGCCGAAAGCTACTCCCGTTGCCGCGGCTATTATTTCTGATAAAAAAGTTGACAAGGGTACTATCATTCCATCTGGTGCTAACGGAAAAATTGTAAAACACGACGTACTGGATGCTTTAAATAATCCTGGACGTCTTCCGGGAAAAGCATTGTTTGGACGCGACCTTCGGAAGGAGAAAATGAGTAATCTCCGCAAAACGGTTTCCCGCCGATTGGTAGAAGCAAAAAATACAACGGCGATGCTTACCACTTTTAATGAGGTGGATATGAGCCAGGTAATGACACTACGTACAAAATACAAGGATAAATTCAAGGAGAAACATGGAGTTAATCTTGGGTTCATGAGTTTTTTCACCAAAGCATGTTGTTACGCACTGCAGGAATGGCCTGCTGTAAACGCATATATTGACGGAGAAGAAATTGTTTTTCATGATTATTGCGATATTTCAATTGCCGTCTCAGCACCGAAAGGATTGGTCGTGCCGGTAATTCGAAATGCAGAAAGCCTTAGCATGGCAGAGATTGAAAAAAAAGTTGTTGAACTCGCCGGCAAGGCAAGGGATAATAAACTGAGCATGGAAGAAATGCAGGGCGGGACGTTTACAATCACCAACGGAGGAGTTTTTGGTTCTCTCATGTCTACACCCATCATTAATATTCCGCAGTCAGCTATCCTGGGCATGCACAAAATAGAAGAAAGAGCAGTTGTGCTTAACGGACAAATCGTAATCCGCCCTATGATGTATCTGGCTGTTAGTTATGATCACCGAATTATTGACGGACGTGAATCTGTTAGTTTCCTGGTTAGAGTGAAAGAATTGCTCGAAAATCCCGACCAGCTACTATTTGGAAAAGATCCAGTCAAAGCCCTGCTTGAATTATGATACCTTCAACTGCCTGATACCGCTACTAGCGAATTATAAATTTCATGATATATAAGAAGACTTTCCTTCCGGATTCACCCATGACTTATCCTCATAAAAAGACAGGTGAATTTAATTCATGAGAATTGACAACCTTCTCCGTTACGCCGTTCGGATTCTATCCGCTTATTCCGGAGAAATACCCTTGCAAAGCTTTCTCAAAAACTACTTCCGTGAAAATCCGCAAATGGGCTCACGTGACAGGAAACAGGTAAGTGAAATGATTTATTGCTTTTTCAGGCTGGGTCATACACTTAAAAACGTCTCCATCGAAGAAAGAATTCTGACTGGCCTGTTTCTTTGCAATCATCAAAAAGAACAGATTCTGGAATGGCTGAGACCCGAATGGCATGAACAGATTGAAAGGACGTTATTGGAAAAACTCGCTATCGTCCGCCATAAATTTCCTGAGTTTAATGAGCTTGAAATATTTCCATGGAAAAACTTATTGAGTGAGGGTATTAACCACGGCTTATTTTGTTTATCCTTCCTGGAAAAACCCCGGTTGTTTATTCGGGTCCGACCCGGATATGAACAATCTCTAAGTATAAAACTACAGGAACACCATATTGATTTCCGGGACGCTGACCCAGTATCGGAATTGCCATTTAAAACATTTTCATTTGCCCCAGGTACAAAGCTGGACGACGTAATCATCATAAACCGTGAAGCCGTGATCCAGGATCTGAATTCGCAACGGACGGCGCTTTATTTAAAACCGGACAATAAGAAAGAATTTGAAGCCTGGGACTGTTGCACGGGAAGTGGAGGAAAATCCATTTTGATGGCCGACCTCTTTCCCGGCTGTAAACTAACTGTTTCAGATATACGCGAATCAATTTTAAAGAATTGCCTGAAACGCTTTAAGGAAGCAGGAGTTAATCCTGATCAGTTGTTTAAGGCAGATCTTACTGACTTGCACGACATCCCCCGACGATCCTTCCATTACATCGTGGCAGACCTGCCCTGTACCGGGAGCGGCACCTGGAGCCGTACGCCAGAAGCACTTTATTATTTTAATCCTGGTGTAGTGTCAAATTATCGACAGCGCCAGGAAAAAATTCTCTCGAATATTGCAAGCCGCCTGAAATCTGGCGGTGTCTTAGTATATATTACCTGTTCTGTCTTTTCCGGTGAAAATGAAATTGTATCTGCCGCACTCGAAGGATCCGGTGTATTGCACAAGGACAAAGACGAGTTGATGGTAGGCTATAGCGACTCAGCAGATTCTATGTATGCCGCACGGTTTACAAAAATTCGCTAAGCACCCGTCCATGTTTCTGTTTGACATTCGGCTAAAAATTGATCGTGTAAATTCTTGAAGGATCGGAAGGCATAAAAAAATAGGTAATTTCGACAGTAAGGGTCATTTCATGAATAATTCAGATTGTTAATAAAATCATACTAATAATGACCAGGCAATCAATAAGGAAATTTTTTAAACCATTATACCCCTTATTGGATGTTATTCTGTCTCCTTTCACATTGCTCGCTTCCCTGCTTTTATTCAGTATAAGGAAAATACGGATCGCCAATATGCCTGTAAGCAAAGCCATTTTTAAAAAAGTGGGCGTTTTTCCTATTATCAACCATTATAACGAACCATTATTTGACAACCGGCTATTAAAACTTCCATTTGATCGGGATCGTTTTTTACCTGGTATCAAATGGAACGACCAGGAACAGCTTGGATTGTTGGAAAAATTTCAATTTCAGGAGGAACTGGTTGGAATTCCTTTTAGAAAAGAAAAGGAGGACTCAAATTTCGATTATGATAACCCTTCTTTCCCCCCGGGTGATGCAGAATACCTGTATAGTATGATACGTTATTTCAAACCCGCGAGGATTATTGAAATTAGGAGCGGTTATTCAACGCTGATGGTTCAAAGAGCGATCAACGGTAATCGTCAATGGGATCCTGGCTGCCAGACGGAACATATCTGTATCGAACCGGATAAAAAGCCTTGGCTGGAGAAAACGGGGGCTCGCATTATAACGCAACGCGTGGAAGACGTCCCACCGGATTTTTTTAATAGTTTAGAAGAAAATGATTTTTTATTTATTGACTCTTCCCATGTGGTGCGCTCCCAGGGAGACGTGCTGTATGAATTCCTGGAAATACTTCCCGGGCTTCGAAAAGGCGTTATTATTTATGTGCATGATATTTACTCACCCAAAGATTATCCCGAAAAGTTGCTTGTTGCAGACGGAATATTTTGGAATGAACAGTATATTCTGGAAGCTTTTCTAACCTGCAATCAGGATTTT
>Ga0068871_100001140_pt1 | contig 17815 bp, 25 predicted proteins | sample KBSMisM72_FD_72750 | JGI IMG/M metagenome (GOLD analysis project Ga0068871, IMG submission 72750) | Miscanthus rhizosphere microbial communities from Kellogg Biological Station, Michigan, USA - KBS Miscanthus M7-2 | ecosystem: Host-associated > Plants > Roots > Rhizosphere > Soil ... | reverse complement strand
CTCGAGCCGGGCTGCCTTTCCGTGTTCCGCGACGAGCTGAAGCAGCTTTTCCCCGGCGACGCCCGCGCCGCGCGCCTGCGCGTGTTTTCGCTTTCCGAATTCCTTCTCGCGAGGAATTTCAGGACACGAAGCGATGCGAGCGTGGTCGTGCATTCGCACTGCCACCAGAAGGCGATCTGGGGAGCGGGCAGCGACATCGATCTTCTCAAGGCGGCGGGCTGCAGCGTGAGCGCCCCGGACACCGGCTGCTGCGGCATGTCGGGCTCGTTCGGCTACAAGCCGCAGCATTACGAAGCCTCGAAGCGCATCTTCGGGCTCGGCGTGGAGCGCGCGCTGGTGGCGGCGCCGACATCCAGCGTCGTCGCCTGCGGCTTCTCCTGCCGCGAGCAGATCGAGGACCTCTCCGGGCGGCCGACGCTGCACCTCGCCGAGCTGCTCGCGGGATGACCGCCGAGCTCGGGCCGCTCACGCTGGCCTTCGTCCTGGTCGTCTGCCTCGCCGCCGGGTTCGCGCACGGCGCCATCGGCTTCGGCTTCCCGATCGTCGCCACGCCGCTCGTCACGCTGGTGCTCGACATCCGGTCCGCCATCGCGCTCATCGCGCCCGTCACGCTGGTGATGGTGCTGCTGTCGGTGGTACGCGGCGGCAGCTTGCGTGAGCTGCTGCGCCGCTTCTGGTACCTCCCGCCGGTCATCGCGCTCGGCGCGTGGCTCGGCACGCGGCTCCTGCTGGTCGCGCCGCCGCAGCCTTTTCTCCTCGTGCTGGCGGCAGTCGTCGTGTTCTATCTCAGGCTCGATCATCTCGGCCTGGGGGTGAGTCCCGTCGTGCAGCGCCGGCCGCTGCCCTTCGCCCTCGCCTTCGGCTTCGCCGCCGGCGTTTTCGAGGCGATCGCCAATGTCGCCGGGCCGGTCCTGCTCGTCTACTTCATGATGCTCGGCCTCGCGCCGACGCAGATGGTGCAGGCGCTCAATCTGTGCTTTGTCGCCGGCAAGGGAACGCAGGTGCTTACGTGGGCGGCGTCGGGCGCGATGACCCCGGCGCACTGGACTGCCGTCGCTGCCTTTACCGTGCCTTCAGTCGCCGCGCTTTACGCCGGCATGCGCGTGCGCAGCCGCATCGACGCGCCAACCTATCGGCGCTGGCTGCGCATGGCATTGTGGGTCATGGCGATCCTGCTGGTCGCTCAGTTCATCGCCTCGATGAGGAGCTCGTAGGAGCGCAGCCGCGTGGCGTAGTCGCCGGTGATGGTCAGCACCATCATCTCGTCGGCGCCGTAGCGCGCCGCCATCTCCTCCAGCTCGCGCCGGCACTTCCGCGGCCCGCCGATCACCGCTCTGGCCCGCTGGCTCATGACGTATTGGCGCTCCTCCGGGCTGTACTCGTGGCGCGCGGCCTCTTCCGCCGTCGGCACCGGCGAATCGATGTTGAGCGCCATGTGCAGCCGGCGCAGGTCGATCGAGCCCGCGAGGGACTCGGCGTGTTCGTCCGTCTCCGCGCAGATGAGGAAGGTGCAGACGATCACTTCGGGCTTGTCACCCTTGAAGTTTTCGCGATAGGACTGCGTCACTTCCTCGCCACCCCTCGCGTTGATGAAATGGGCAAACGCGAAGCGCAATCCCAGCTGGGCGGCGAGGGCGCCGCTGAAATCCGACGAGCCGAGGAGCCACACCTGGGGTGCGCCCGGCACTTCGGGCTGCAGGCGCACGCGCTTGAACGGATGATCGGCGGGGAGCGTGCCTTCCAGATGGCCGACGAGCTCCCACACCTGTTCCGGGAAGCGATCCGACTCCGGGAACCGGCCGCCATTCACCGCCTGCGCGGTGCGCGCGTCGCCGCCCGGCGCTCGTCCGAGGCCGAGGTCGATGCGGCCGGGGTAGAGGGCCTCCAGCATCCGGAAGCTCTCCGCGGTGCGAAACGGGCTGTAGTAGGGAAGGAGCACGCCGCCGGTGCCGATCCGCAGGCGCTTGGTTTCGGCTCCCAGCCGCGCCAGCAGGATCTCGGGGCACGGGTCGGCGAGCGCGGCGATCGCGTGGTGCTCCGCGAGCCAATAGCGGTGGTAGCCGAGCCCGTCCGCGCGGCGAGCAAGCGCGAGCGTCTCCTCGATCGCGCGGGGCGCGCCGAGTCCGCCGATGACGGGAGACTGGTCGAGAATGGAAAGGCGCATGGCCCGATGTTAAGTCAGCGTTTTTGTCGCCTTCCAGCGACAGGTAAACCGCCTGTGCATTCAACGCACTCCATGGAACGTGCAATCCGTCGTCGCCGGCGCCCGACGTTCGGGGGGTCCCCACCCCCATGGAACTGTTTCACGAACGATGCTCAAGCGTCTGTTCGGCCTAGCAATTCGTTTTCTGGCACGCGCGTTGCAGTACGTATTGCGTGATGCCGACGAGACGCGAAGTTGCTACCCCGGGCCAGACCGCCATCGCGGTCGTCGTGCTCGGGCTCGTCCTGGTGGGCATCGGCGGCACGATCTACAAGGTCATCTCGCCGGATGGATGGGTCACGCAGGCTTTCGGCCGCAGCCTGTCCGCGGGAGTTGCGGCGCTCGGCTCGCTCCTCATGATCGTCGGCCTCGCCTGGTTTTCGCGCGGCTGGTCAATTCCGCGCTCGCGCAATCCGTTTTCCGAGCTGCTTGTGTACACGTTCGCTGCCGCCGGGCTGCTCTACCTGGCGCAGCTCTGGACGAAAGGAACGTTCTAGCGGCTTCGCTTCATTCGCATTGTCTCTCCTCCCCCGGGCCCGGCTTTTTTCCCCCTACAGTCGGGCCCTTTTTTTTGGAGATATGAAACCGCACGTACCACGGCGGCTTATTTGTATGATTCCGGCCACATCGGATCGTCTGTGCGCGTAGACGAGGGAAAACGCGTGTTGGAAGGGGCCATCGTCCAGGTCGGCGGGGTTAAGGCCTTGGCCGCTCACCTGAGGATCAGCGAGCGGATCGTTCGCCACTACCTTGTCGGGCACGAACCGATTCCCGAGCCCCTCTTGATGAAGTTGGTCGACGTGATCATCCAGCACCTCCCCGAGAACTCCGGAACTACACGGCGATCGGCGCCTTGATCGCGGGATGCGGGTCGTAGGCCTCGAGCGTGAAATCCTCGAAGCGGAAATCGAACAGCTCCCGCCGCGCGGGATTCAGCCGCATTTTCGGAAACGGCCGCGGCGCACGCGCCAGCTGCTCGCGCGCCTGCTCCAGGTGGTTCAGATACAGGTGAGCGTCGCCAAGCGTGAGCACGAACTCGCCGGGCTTCAGTCCGGTGACTTGCGCGACCATCAGCGTGAGCAGCGCGTACGAGGCGATGTTGAACGGCACGCCGAGAAAAACATCCGCGCTGCGCTGGTACATCTGGCAGGACAGCTCGCCGTTGGCGGCGTAGAACTGGAACAGCGCGTGGCAGGGCGGCAGCGCCATCCGCTCGACGTCGGCGGGATTCCACGCGCTGACGATGTGGCGCCGCGAATCGGGCTTCTTCCTCAGCGAATCGACCACCTGCGCGATCTGGTCGATCTCCCGGCCGTCCGGGGTGCGCCAGTGCCGCCACTGGTAGCCGTAGACCGGGCCGAGCTCGCCGTTCTCGTCGGCCCATTCATCCCAGATGCTGACGCCGCGCTCCTGGAGCCACTTGACGTTGGTGTCGCCTCGCAGGAACCACAGCAGCTCGTAGATGATCGACTTGAGGTGCAGCTTCTTCGTGGTGAGCAGCGGGAAGCTCGCGCCCAGGCCGAAGCGCATCTGCCGGCCGAACACCGACAGCGTGCCGGTGCCGGTGCGGTCGGACTTGCGCGCGCCGCTCTCGAGGATCTCGGCCAGCAGGTCGAGATACTGCTGCTCGCCGGGGTTGAGCCGCATCACACGGTGATCGCGGCGAACAGTTCGCGCGCGGTCTGGAAGCGCTGTTCGGGCTTCTTCGCCAGCAGCCGGTCGAGCACGCCCTGGTAGCCGGCGAGCGGGCCTTCCAGGCGCGGAATCGGATCCTCGACGTGCATGCGGATCAGGTCGGCCGGCGGCACGCTGCCATAGAGCTTCGATCCGGTCAGCATCTCGTAGAAAATCGCGCCGAGCGCGTACAGGTCCGAACGGTGATCGGCGGCGCGGCCCATGCACTGCTCGGGGCTCATGTACCGCGGTGTGGCGAGCACCTGGCCGGCGAGGGTGAGGGTCGACGCGGCGCCGAGGTCGCGAGCGAGGCCGAAGTCGACGATCACCGGCTGCCCGGTGCTGCGGAACAGGATGTTCGCCGGCTTGAGGTCGCGATGGATGATGCCGCGGGCGTGGATCGGGTCGAGCGCGCGCGCGATCTGCGACATGATGCGCAGCGTATCGCGCGAGCCGAGGCCTTCGCGGATGCGGCTCGCGAGCGTGCCGCCGGCGAGGAATTCCATCGCGATGTAAGGGTAGTCGCCGGAGAATCCCTGGTCGTAGATGCGCACGATGTTCTCGTTCTCGAGACTCGCGAGCAGCTTGTACTCGCGCACGAAGCGCTCGAGAAATACCGGATCCTGGCGCAGCGAGCGATCGAGCACCTTGAGCGCGAGCTGCTTGCCGTCGTGCACGCGCTCCGCGAGCCACACCTGCGCCTGGCCGCCCTGGCCGACGAGATGCAGTGTGCGATAGCCCGGCGCCAGCTCCTTGGAATCTTTTGCGATCGCCCCGGCCATGTGCACCCTATTGTGCCACTTCACCATGCTACGATTTCGGACAAAGGGGTAAATATGCTGAAGCTGTTCGGTGGGGGGACATCGGATCATCCGATGGCGGACGCGAAGGAGGCGAAGCGCCTTCTCGATGAGCTGCCGGCGCAGGACGTGAAGGCGCTGGAGGAACTGGTGAGCTGGCTGGACGGCGTCGCCTCGTCCGAGCTGAAGGCCGACATCCGCATTCAGCGCCTGCTGTCGATCGACGACGCAGCCCAGGGACGGCTGCGCAAGCTTGCGCGCGAGGTTGTGATTCCCTCGCCGCAGGTTTCGCGCTTCCAGGACGGCGTCAATTGGGCCCGGTTGCACGACTACTGCCGCCAAGCCGGCCTTGCGTTCGCTCGGTGCATCGACAGCTTCCTGCAAGGTGCTAAGGGCGCCGAAGCCGCCAAGAACCTGCTGCCGCTAACGGTGGCGCGCGCGATCCGTTCGTTCGGCCAGCAGATCAAATGGCAGCACGTGCGTTATGCGCCGGCCGATTCCGCGATCTGGGGCGTGCTGAACAAGGTCTATGCGTTTGCCGAGCTGCGGGGCATCACCGAGGTGCGCGTCAACCTTTATGGCACCGGCCTCGAGACGACGCCTCGCCAGGAATTCCTCAAGGTCTGCCTGTTCGGCGCCTCCTCGCCGGACAGCCTGCTGCCGGTCGAGGTGGAGGTGGCCGATCGGGTCATCTCCGAGCTGGCGACCGGTTTCGTCCTGGCGCCGCAGCCCGATCGCGAGCTCCTCTACTGGACCGATCTTGCCGGCGCGAGCGCCCCGCTGCGCTCGCTGCGCGAGCCGAAACCGGCGTCCAGCCTTCGCTTCTTCGGCCCCGGCACCGCGGTTGCGGCCCTGGCTGCGCTCATCAAGAAAATGCAGGGTGCGCGTGAGGTGCCGTCCGGCTTGAACCTGGGCGGCAACTACGATCCGGAAGCCGTGCTCGGCACGCTGCAGCATCTCGCGATCTACTGGGACCGCGACCCGCCCGAGCGCCGGTATCCGCGCTACAGCGTGCGCTCGAAGCTCACGGTGACGCACGGATTCAACGGCGTGCTCGAAGCGTTGAGCAGTAACGGCGGCGGCGTGCTCGAGTTCGATCCCGCGACGGCGGAGAACTGGACCGTCGAGAACGTCAGCGCCGGCGGCTTCGGCGCGGTCGCCAGGCAGGCGAAGAGCGACTGGCTCAAGGTGGGCGCGCTGCTCGCCATGCAGCCCGACGGCGGACCGAACTGGGTGGTCGGTACCGTTCGACGCATTACGCGGGTTTCCAAGGACGAGGTGCGCATCGGCATCGAGACACTGTCGCGCGCACCCGCCGTGTCGAACTTTTCGGGGGGCGCCGAGGCCGAGCCCGGCGTGCTGCTTGCCGCCATGCCGGACACCGGCGAAACCTCGATCGCGCTGCGCGCCGGCGTCTTCACGCGCGGCCGCAACCTCGAGGCGGCCGTCGACGGCCGCCAGCACGTCTACCTGCCGCAGGCCGTGGATGAGCGCGGCGACGACTACGAGATCGCGCGCTTTCGCGCGATGGTCAGAGAGTCTTAGCGAGGAACTGCGAGATGTGCCCGATCTCCTCCGGGCACACCGAGTGCGGCATCGGGTAGGCATGCCACTCGACCGCATAGCCGCTCTTCAGCAGCAGGTCCTTCGACTGCTCGGCGCGGCGCAGCGGAATGATGTCGTCGTAGGTCCCGTGCGCCATGAAGATCGGGATATCGCGGTTCGCGGCGACGGCTTCGCTTATTTTTTCCTGCAACGGCAAATACGTGGAAAGCGCCATGATTCCCGCCAGGCGCTCGGGATGGCGCAAGCCGGTCTGCAGCACGATCGCGCCGCCCTGGCTGAACCCGGCGAGGAGGATTTTTTTCGCCGCGATGCCGCGCTTTGTTTCCTGGGAGATGAGCTCGCTCAGCAGGCCCTGCGAGGCGCGAAGGCCCGCTTCGTCCTCGGGCCCGCCGCCGAACTGGAAGATGTCGTACCAGGCTCGCATGCGCATGCCGTTGTTGATGGTGACGGGGCGCACCGGGGCGTGCGGGAAGATGAAGCGCACCGCCCTGGACAGGCGCAGCTCCGGCACGATCGGCTCGAAATCGTGGCCGTCGGCGCCCAGGCCATGCAGCCAGATGACGCTCGCCTCGGGCCGCTCGCCGGTTTGTATCTCGATGGTTTCCATGGAGCGAGAGTTTAAGCGCGCCGCGCTAAACTGCGCGCATGCTGATGTCGCATATTCCGTTCGGCACGACCGACTGGTCGCAGGTCGAGCCGGTCGAGCACAAGGGCGAGCGCGGCGTCGCGTACTGGCGCACGCGCCAGTTCGGCGCGATCCGCGTGCGCATGGTCGAGTACGCGCCCGGGTATTTCGCCGACCACTGGTGCGAGAAGGGGCACATCCTGCTGTGCACGGCCGGCGAGCTGCACACCGAGCTGGCGGATGGCCGCCGGTTTACACTCAAGGCCGGCATGAGCTACCAGGTCGCCGACCACGCAGAGCCGCACCGCTCCCACACCGACGTCGGCGCCACGCTGTTCATCGTCGATTGAAGCTCTCGCTCCACGCCACCACCATCGTCGGCACGATCTTCGCGGCCGTGTGCTTCAGCGTGGCGATCACCGGCTTCGTTTCCATGGGCGACATCCAGGATGCCACCCAGCTCTCGGATGCGAAGGGCTTCGCCTGGTTCTGGGCCTTCCTCGGCACTGTCGCCCTCGCGTTCGCGGGCCTCGCGCAATGGCTGGCGCGCACCGGGAAGGCCGAAGAATGAGCGTGACGGGCTGGGCGCTCGCGGCCCTGGCGGCCGTCTCGCTCGTCCTGCCGATGCTGGAGATGTATTTCACCGGGCAGGTCGAGGAGCTCGGCAAGTGGGCGCTCGCGCAGAACCTGCTGTCCATCCCGCCGATTTTCTGGTGGTACCACGTCGACAAGGCGAAACGGAACTACCGCGCCGGGCCGCTGATGAACGCGGGCGTGGTCGCGCTCCCGCTCCTTGCGCTGCCGATCTACTTCATCCGCTCGCGCGGCTGGAAGCGCGGCGCGCTGTCGATCGCGAAGGGCATCGCGGTCGTCGCCGCGATCACGCTGCTCGGCGAGGCCGGCGAGTGGCTCGGAAAGGCCTTACCATTGCCGGCATGAACGACGAGAAGATCAGGCTCAAGCTGACCGAGACCGGCCAGACCCTCGACGTGGTGGTGTTCAGCAAGCGCGCCGATTGCATCGAGGTGATCCTCGGCGAGGGCGTGCACAACATGAAATGCACCCTCACGCCGTCGCGAAACGGCCTCGCCTACGTGGGAAGCATCAAGGGGCGCGAGCTGGTCTATGAGCGCAGCCGCGACCAGGTGCAGGCCGACATCGACAGGCTCAATCCGAACGTGCGCGGTCCGCGCCGGCGCTGATCAGGCGCCAAGCAGGTCATCGACGATGCCGCGCGTCTCGCGGTCGCCGAGCGACTTCAGATCGATGTAGGCGGTTCCGCCGAGCGCCTTCACCGCGATCTCGAGCCCCTCGGCCGCGATCGCGGGGCGGGAGAAGTCCGTGGTCAGGACGCACACCACGGGTGTCGCGCGATGCCGCTCCTGCCAGCGCACATGGCGCAGCAGGTCGAACATGCGGGACTCGTCGAAGTGCACGCCGATGACGATGAGGTCGAAATTGCGCCCCGTAAGCGTTTCCTTGGCCTCGTCGAGGGTGCGCACGAACACCAGTTCGTACCCAGCGAGGATCGTCGACAGACGCGCGTCGGCGTGATCTGCGACGAGAACCGTTTTTTTCATCGGAGCCGTTGTCATGGTAGGCAACCACGACGGCGTCCCTGTTTACACGACGCTGATCCGGGCGGATCAGGCCGGTCCTAGACCTTGCGGATCGCGGACTTGGGCCGGAAGGCCTTGACGAGCTCTTCGCGCGTCTCGATGTACGGGCCGCCGATCAAGTCGATGCAGTAAGGCACCGCGGCAAAGATGCCGTCGAGGGTTTCCTTGATCGCCTTCGGCTGGCCGGGCAGGTTCACGATCAGGCACTGCTTGCGCACCACCGCCACCTGGCGCGAGAGGATCGCCGTCGGGACGTACTTCAGGCTCACCGCGCGCATCTGCTCGCCGAAGCCGGGCATCACCTTATCCGCGACCGCCAGCGTAGCTTCCGGGGTGACATCCCGGGGCGCCGGGCCGGTTCCGCCCGTCGTGAGGACGAGATGGCAGCCCTTCCGGTCCACCAGGTCGACGAGCGCGCCCTCGATCACCGGCTGCTCGTCGGCGATCAGGCGCGTCTCGTCGCGCCATGCCGGCGAGGCGATGGCGGCCTTCAGCCAGTCCTTGAGCGCGGGAATGCCTTCGTCCCGGTAGACCCCCGCCGAGGCGCGGTCGCTTATGGAAACCAGTCCGACGATGAGCTCGCTCATTTGACCTCGAAGACCTCCAGCTCGACGGCGGCGGCGCGGCGCGCGCCGGTGGCGACGCACACCATTCGATTCAGCCAGCCATAGCGCGCATCGCCGGTCTCGAACCAGGGCGTCGTGCGCATGTAGTAGAGCGCCGGATCGACCGGCTCGCCGGCTGCGAGCCGGCGGATGACTTCTGCCGGCCCGTGGCGCACGCCGCGGTTGGCGACGTAGATCAGCGCCCCGTCGGCGGTCTCGATCGTGTAGCGGGCGTCGAGCTCGGCCACGCCATCGGCGCGCACCACCTGCCAGTCGGCGCCGCCGGGCAGCACGCGTCCTGAAACGCGCTCGCCGCTCACGCGGCCGCCGGTGATCGGGATGATGCGCCGGCGCCCGTGCGGCGCCTCGCCCAGCTCCTGCGCCGCGGCGAGCGTGATCTCAGCTCGGAAAAGAGGTTGGAGATTCAATCGATTTCAGCAGGCGAAAAAGCTCCCGGTAGGCGCGCGGCGGCCTGCCTTCTTCCTTTTCCCGGCGCGAATTGCGAATCAGGGAGCCGAGGGCCGCAGCGTCGGCCCTCGGATGCGAAGCGCAATACTCGACGAGGGCTTCATCGTCCGCCAGAAGCCGCGCGCGCAGCGCCTCGAGCTGCTTGTGGCGCGCGCTTTCCTGCGTCGAGCTGCCCGTGACCTCGTCCAGCCTGGCGCGGATCGGCCCGGGATCCACGTCGCGCATCAGCTTGCCGATGTACTGCATCTGGCGCCGGCGCGCCTCGTGGCTGGTGATGCGCTTCGCCTCGAGCACGGCCCTGTGCAGCGCCTCGCCGAGGGACAGTCCGTCCAGCTGCGACTCGGGCAGCTCGACGAGGGCCGCGCCGAGCGACTGCAGCTCGTGCATCTCCTTCTTTCGTTTCGTCTTGCTGACGATTTCGTCGCGCATCGCGCGCTATCATAGCGCCCCCATGCCGAAGCGCCTCGGATTCACCTGCCGCCCGGACGAGTTGCGCGGCCTCGCGCAGGCGGTGCTCGAGCGCGCCAAGCGCGGCGGCGCCGACGGCTGCGAATGCGATGTGAGCGAGGGCTACGGCCTGTCGGTCACGGTGCGCAAGGGCCGCGCGGACATCGTCGAGCACAATCGCGACCGCTCCATCGGCGTCTCGGTGTACATGGGTAACCGGCCCAAGGCCCGCCGCGGCCATGCCAGCACGTCGGATTTCTCCGGCGCGGCCCTCGAGCAGACCGTCGACGCGGCGATCGCCATCGCCCGCCACACGGCGCAGGACGACTGCGCGGGCCTGCCGGAAGCGAGCCAGCTCGCGCGCGAGCAGCCGGACCTCGATCTCTTCCACCCGTGGACCATCGATACGGAGGCGGCGATCGATCTCGCCCGGCGCTGCGAGGCGGCGGCCTTCGGTGTATCGAAGAAGGTGCGCAACTCCGAGGGCGCCACGGTCTCGGCGCAGCACTCGCAGTTTGTCTTCGCCAACAGCCTGGGTTTCGTCGGCGGGAACGCCGGGTCGCGTCACTACCTTGCGTGCTCGATGATCGCGGAGGACAAGGGCCTCATGCAGCGCGACGACTGGCACAGCGCCTCGCGCGTGCCCGAGCGCCTCGCCGATCCGCGCGCGCTCGGCCGCTATGCCGCCGAGCGCGCGCTCGCGCGCCTTGGCGGGCGCAAGATCGCCACGCGCCAGGCGCCGGTGCTGTTCGAGGCGCCGGTGGCAATCGGCCTGATCGGCCATTTTGTTTCCGGCGTCAGCGGCGGCAATCTGTACCGCAAGACGTCGTTCCTCACCGACAGCCTCGGCAAGCAGGTGTTCTCGCCCGGCGTGCGGATCGACGAGCGGCCGCTCGAGCGCCAGGGCATGGCAAGCGGATCGTTTGACGAGGAAGGCGTCGCTACGCGCGAGCGCCCGATCGTGCGCGACGGCGCGGTGCAGGGCTACTTCCTCGGCAGCTACGCCGCCCGCAAGCTCGGCATGCAGAGCACCGGCAGCGCGGGCGGCCATCACAACCTCGTGGTCCAGTCCGGCGAGCTCGATTTCCGCGGCATGCTGCGCGAGATGGGCACCGGGCTGCTGGTGACCGAGCTTCTCGGCCAGGGCATCAACATGGTGACGGGCGACTACTCGCGCGGCGCCGCGGGCTACTGGGTCGAAGGCGGCGAGGTCCGCTATCCGGTCGAGGAAATCACCATCGCCGGAAACCTGAAGGACATGTTCCGCGGCGTGGTGGCGGTGGGCAACGATACGGTCGTGCGCAGCGGCCGCACCTGCGGCTCGATCCTGATCGACAAGATGACGATCGCCGGCGCGTAGTCCGCAAGAACCATGGGGCGCGCGGCGATGTCCAACTCGCATGGGCCACGCGTGCACCCGCCAGGATTTTCCCCGCCGTCCGCCGCGACGCGAGCATCCTGTGACCGCTGTCGTCGGGGTGGTTGCCATCCTGGTCGCCATCCTGCTGATTTCCTGGGCCCGCATCGCGGTGCGCGGCACCGAAGACTTCGAGGTGTTCGCCGAGCCCGGGCCGGCCGCTTCGCATGCGGTGCCCGCGGAAAACGAGGCGGCGTCGAGCCGCTGGGCGACCGGCTTCTCGCACTGACGGCATAATCGCCGCATGCGACTTCCCGTCCTCCTCGCGGCGCTCCTTGCGTCGTCGCTCGCGTTCGGCCAGGCCCAGCCGGCGCGCAAGCCCGCCGCGCAACAGCTTCCGGACGTGATTTTCGTGCCGACGCCGCAGGAAGTGGTCGACGAGATGCTGCGCCTCGCCGACGTGAAGAAGGGCGACGTGCTCTACGACCTGGGCTCGGGCGACGGACGCATTCCAGTGACGGCGGCGAAGCGGTTCGGCGTGCGCGCGGTCGGCATCGACATCGATCCCCAGCGCATCGCCGAGGCGAACGAGAACGCCAGGCGAAACGGCGTCACCGGGCTGGTCGAGTTCCGCCAGCAGGATCTTTTCAAGGCGGACATCCGCGAAGCTACGGTGGTCACGCTGTACCTCCTGCCCGACCTGAACGAGAAGCTGCGGCCGCGGCTGTGGGCCGAGCTCAAGCCCGGCACGCGCGTCGTCTCGCACCAGTTCGAGATGGGCAGCTGGAAGCCGGAAAAGACCGTCGAGGTGAACGGCCGCACCATCTACTTCTGGACCATTCCGCCGCGGCCTGAAAGGAAGAAATAGCGTGAAGTCCCTGGTGATCGAGATCGCTTCCGACGTCGTCTGCCCCTGGTGCTACATCGGCAAGCGCCGGCTCGAAAAGGCGCTCGCCCTGCTCGAGGGCGAGGTGAAGCCGGAGATCCGCTGGCTGCCGTTCCAGCTCAATCCCGGCATGCCGAAGGAAGGCATCCCGCGCGCCGAGTACCGCAAGGCGAAGTTCGGCTCGATCGAGCGCTCGCGCGGCCTGGATGCGCGCGTCGCCGCGGAAGGCGAGGGTGAAGGCATCGCGTTCGCCTTCGAGCGCATGGAGCGCACGCCCAACACCGTCGCGGCGCACGAGCTGATCGACCTCGCACAGAGGCAGGGGCGCGGCGGGCCCGTTGTCGACGCGCTGTTCCGGGCCTATTTCGAGGAGGCGCGCGATATCGGAGACGCGGCTGTCCTCGCGCAGATTGCCGCGGACGCGGGTGTCAGCGGCTGGCCGCAGCAGGCCGAAGGCAAGACGGTCGCCGCCCTGGAAGAGGATGTCCGCAACCTCGGTATCTCCGCGGTTCCCACCTTCATCCTCGGCCGCAAGCTCGGCGTCTCCGGCGCGCATCCGCCGGAGGCGCTGGCGCATGCCATCCGCGATGCGCTTTCGGAGGGCTAGGTAAAGTCGAGGCGGGTTTCCAGCACGATTCCGTAGATCGGAATCGGCTGGCGCTTGGCGAGCTCGAGCGCCGGCAGCTCTTCCGCCCCGAGCGCGTTCACGGCGCCGCCGAGCGCCTTCATCAGCGGCAGCGAGATCACGACTTCGCCGTTGCGCGCGCGGTGCACGAGCCGCTCGGCGACGCTGACGCAGTCGCCGAAGGCCACGTACTGCTGGGCGCCCTGCGGCCCGGCCATGCCGAACACCGTCTCGCCCAGATGGATGCCGACCGATACGGCTGCCGGCAACCCGTATTCGGTCTGCCAGCGCTCGGCCAGCGTCCCGAACTCGCGCTGCAGGTCCTGCGCCGCCTTGAGCGCGCCCGCGGCGAACTGCGCCGGCGAACCGGCGGCGAAGGAGGCGACGAGCGTGTCGTTCTGCACCGATAGCACCTTGCCCGACTGCCCGAGCACGATGCGCCCGGCGAGCGAGAAGAACTCGTTGGCGAGCGCGAGCACCCTGGCCGCCTCGAACATCTCGGACATGCGCGTGAAGTTGCGCAGCTCGGCATGGACGATGGCGGCGGGGCGGCGCTCGGTTTGCATGGCGCGAGGATATCAGGCCGCGGCGCGCGGCCCTTATCGCTTCGTCCGCTAGTGCAGCAGGGTGAGGAGGGCGACGACGAACACCACCAGCGACCCGGCGGCGAAGAAGCACACGGCCGTGTCGGAGATGGTCGGCAGGTCCGCATCGCGCGGCACCGGCTGCACGTGATGCTCGTCGCTCATTTCGAAGAACCCATTTTCTGGTTGAAGTTCCTGAAGAAGTCGTCGGCGACTTTCTTCGCCGCGGCGTCCACCAGGCGCGAGCCGATCTGCGCCAGCTTGCCGCCGACGTTGGCCTTCACGTCGTAGGACAGCTTGGTCTGGTCGTTCTCCGCGGCGAGGCGCACGTTGGCGCCGCCCTTGGCGAAGCCCGCCGCGCCCCCCTGTCCTTCGAAGGAGATCGAGTAGGACTGCGGCGGCACGATGTCCGAGAGCGTGAGCTTGCCCTTGAACTTCGCGCTGACCGGCCCGACGCGCGCCACCATCAGCACCTGGTAGACGTTCTCGCCCGCCGGCTCGATCGATTCGCAGCCGGGCACGCAGGCCTTGAGGACCTGCGGATCGTTGAGCGCGTCCCAGGTTGCCTTCTGCGACGCCGGCACCAGCTGCTCGCCTTTCATTTCCATGCTTTGTTCTCCAGGCTTCGGGCGCGATCGCCGCCGCTCAAGGTGCGCGCGAGGTCGATCAGGCTCTTCAGATTATGCACCGGCAAGAAGAGATCCACGTGCGGCAGCATGGCGCGCACTCCGGCCGGGCGCGCCTCGAACTTGTCGTAGCGCAGCAGCGGGTTGAGCCAGATCAGCTCGCGGCAGGACTTGGCGAGGCGCTCCATCTCCTCGCCCAGGCCTTCTCCGGCTTCCCGGTCGAGGCCATCGGAGACGAGCAGCACGCAGGCGTTCTGGCCGAGCACCCGGCGCGCCCATTTGAAATTGAATTCGCGCAGGCTGGCGCCGATCCGCGTGCCGCCCGACCAGTCCTTGATCGCCTCGGCGACGCGCGCCATGGCGACGTCGACGTCGCGGTGGCGCAGCTGGCGCGTGATGTTGGTGAGGCGCGTGCCGAATACGAAGACCGTGACGCGGTCGCGATCGTTGGTCAGGGCGTGCAGGAAGTGCAGGAACATGCGCGAGTAAGGGTTCATCGAGCCCGAGATGTCGCACAGCACGACCAGCGGCGGATGCAGCTCGCGCGGCGCCGTGCGCACCAGTGGAATGATGTCGCCGCCGTTGCGCAGCGATTCGCGCAGCGTCGCCCTGAGGTCGACCGTCTTGCCCTGGTGCGAGACGACTTTGCGCCGCGTCCTGATGAGCGGCAGCGGCAGGCGCAGGGCGGCGATCATCTTCTTCGCCTCGGCGAGCTCCGCGGCCGACATGGTGTCGAAGTCCATGCGCTGCAGCACTTCGCGCGCGGAGAAGGTGAGCCGCGCCTCGAGCTCGAGCCGCTGCTCCTTCTCGTCGACCAGGTTCTTCTTCTGGTCGAAAAGCGCGTCGGTGAGGCGCTGGCTCTGCTCCTGCTCGGGCTTGGCGGTGCGGCCGTACGCCTGCGGCAGCAGCATCTGCATCATCTTCTCGGCGAGCTTGGGGTCGCGCCAGAAGATGGCGAACGCCTGGTCGAAGATCGGGCGCTGCTCCTGGCGCGAGAGAAGGACCGCCGACATGGTCCAGTACCAGTCGTCGCGCCGCAGGGCGCTCGCCGAGGCGCCCGCGATGTCGAGCGCGCGCACGCAGTCGATGACGCGGTCCGACCCGATGCGCATGCCCGCCGCCCGCAGCAGGCGGGAGAAGTGCATCACGTTCTCGGCGAGGCGGCCCTGGGGCGCGCTCAGCGCCATTCTCGCGCCAGCCGCTCGACGCCCGGCGAGGCGGCGATGGTGTGGTTCTTGAAGTACTGCTCGTGGTTGTGCTCGAGCTCGGCGAGCCAATAGACGTAGTTCACCATCAGTCCCGCGGAGCGCGACATGCCGTGCGCCGAGGTATCGGCGAGCCAGTTCACGCGGTCGAGAGAGGCGCCGTTGCCGAGGTGGAAGCGCGCTACAGGATCGAGCGGTTCGTCGCCCTGCTTGGCGTGCAGCAGGTAGTGGGCGCACAGGCGCAGGACCAGCGCCTTCAGCGCGTCGGGAATGTCGCCAAGGTGCCAGGCCGGGTCCTTCAGCCGGTCGAGGAGCTGGCGCTTCTCCGGGTCGACGTCGAAATCATCGAGCCAGCGGCGAAAGCCGGGGATCGGCGACAGCGTGGCGAAGCGCCGCAGGTTGGGGAACTCGCGCTTCAGATCCTCGGCGACCTGCTTGATGAGCAGGTTGCCGAAGGATATTCCGCGCAAGCCTTCCTGGCAGTTGGTGATGGAGTAGAACATCGCGCAGTCGGCGCCGAGCGTGTCCGACACCGGGGCGCGCTCGTCGAGCAGCGAGTGCACCTGCGCGCTCATGCCGCGCGTCAGCGCCACTTCGATGAAGATGATCGGCTCGTCGGGCAGCTGCGGATGGAAAAAGGCGAAGCAGCGCCGGTCGGATTCGAGGCGTCGGCGCAGGTCGCGCCAGCCGCCTATGGCGTGCACCGCCTCGTACTGGATCAGCTTTTCCAGCACGATCGCGGAGGTGTGCCAGTCGACGCGCTCCAGGCGCAGGAAGCCGCGGTTGAACCACGAGCGCAGGAGGTGCATCAGGTCGGCGTCGATGGTGCGCCAGGCCGGGTTGTCCTTCAGCTTCTTCAGCAGCTGCCCGCGCATGCCGACCAGCGCGGCGGTGCCGCCCTGCGCCATGTTCAGGCGGCGGAACAGCTCCTGGCGCGGCGGCTCGGCGACCTCCTGCAGCACGCGCAGGTTCTCCGGCGACGGATCGGCGTGGTAGGCGGCGGCGGCGCGCGCCACGGCGTCGGGCGAAGGCGAATAGCTGCGCGCGAGGACCTCGAAGAACTCGTCGCGCGAGCGCTCATCGAGCGCCTGCCACGCGACCAGCGCATCGCGCGCGAGGGCGGTGCTGGCGTACTCGCCGCGGCTGGCGAGCAGCGCGGCGCAGATCGAGACGAGCTGCTGCGTCTTGCGGTCGATGGCGTCGGTCTTGCCGCCGAGCACCCGCCGCAGGAAGGAAGTAGCGCTCACGCCGCTGCCGCGGTCTTCGCCTCGGCGACCCGGCGCACGGCTTCCTCGCCGGCGACGCGCTCCAGATCGTCGCGGTACTTGAGGAGCACGCCGAGGGTGTTGTTGACCGTCTCGGGGTCGAGCGCGACGCGGTCGAGCGCGGCCAGGCAGTTGACCCAGTCGATGGTCTCGGCCACGCCCGGCAGCTTGTAGAGGTCGCTCTTGCGCAGCTCCTGCACGAAGGCCACGACTTCGCGCGAGAGCGCGGCGGCGGCTTTCGGCGCCTTGCGGCGCAGGATCTCGAGCTCGCGCTTCGCGTCGGGATAGTCGACCCAGTGATAGAAGCAGCGCCGCTTCACCGCATCGTGGATCTCGCGCGTGCGGTTGGAGGTGATCACCACGATCGGCGGCTCGCTCGCGCGGATGGTGCCGATCTCCGGGATGGTGACCTGCCAGTCGGACAGCACCTCGAGCAGGTAGGCCTCGAAGGGCTCGTCGGTGCGGTCGAGCTCGTCGATCAGCAGCACCGGCGGGGCGCCCATCGACTGCAGCGCGCGCACCAGCGGCCGGCGGATCAGGAAGCGCTCCGAGAAGATGTCCTGCTCGAGCCCCTCGCGCGACTTCGCGCCCTCGGCCTCCGCCATGCGGATCTCGATCATCTGGCGCGAGTAGTTCCACTCGTAGGCGGCCTGGGCGATGTCGAGGCCTTCGTAGCACTGCAGCCGGATCAGCTCGCGGCCGAGCGCCTGCGCCACGACCTTGGCGATCTCGGTCTTGCCCACGCCCGCCTCGCCCTCGAGGAACAGCGGGCGCTTCATGGCGAGGGAGAGGAAAAGCGAGGTGGCGAGGCTGCGGTCGGCTACGTATTCGCCCGAAGCGAGCAGGGCCTGGGTTTCGTCGATCGACGATGGAATCGCGCGGGAGGAGGAGGCAGCCATGGAAACTGAATTATAGTGGTGGCAAATGACGTCACGTCGGGTCTTCCTCACTGCGGTACTGGCTCTCGCCTCCGCCCGGCTTGCCGCGCAGGACAAGGCGGCGAAGGTATACCGCATCGGCGTCCTCGAGCCCGTGTCGCTGCAGGCGAACGGCGCCAACATGGAGCAGTTCCTGAAAGGCCTGAAGGACCTCGGCTACAGCGAGGGCAACAACCTCGCCATCGAGTACCTCTCGGCCGAAGGCCGCATCGAGCGCTTTGCGCGCCTCGCCCGGGATCTGGTGAGCCATGATGTGGCGCTGATCGTCACCAGCGGCACGCCGGCGACCCTGGCGGCAATGAAAGCGAGCGTCCCGGTGGTC
>Ga0068871_100001139_pt1 | contig 17827 bp, 29 predicted proteins | sample KBSMisM72_FD_72750 | JGI IMG/M metagenome (GOLD analysis project Ga0068871, IMG submission 72750) | Miscanthus rhizosphere microbial communities from Kellogg Biological Station, Michigan, USA - KBS Miscanthus M7-2 | ecosystem: Host-associated > Plants > Roots > Rhizosphere > Soil ... | reverse complement strand
TCCAATGGTGAAGGTTCAGCATCAGCAGTACAGAATATAACAACCGCACCTTAAACAACAAAATACCGATAACAATTTTTGCAGTAAAAGCGTTGCTTCTTACCACTAGCATAATAATTAATACCTGATTTTATCACATTTTCTTTCTTACATTTAGGGCATCGCATAACTAAGTTAGTTCTCCTAGCCTAACTTACGAACTATCTCTTTCATGGCAAAGGGAAAGACCAAAATCATTTTTGTAGATGAAACAGGAAAAGAAACTGCAGTTTATGTTGATTCCCTATTAAAAGACAAAAAGTATAAAATTATAGTAAAGGAAGAGGGTGCACCCCGACATGAGTTAGCGGATTATATCGCTAATGGTGCTATTACTCCACCTGAGCCTGAACCTACACCAACTCCAATATGTGAAGGTCATAGTCACTGGGATGGAGAAAAATGTGTTTGTGACCCTGGCTATAAAGACGATGGGCAAGGAAACTGTGTAGAAGATGTTATAACTCCACCGGATCCTAATCCAGAGCCAAATCCCGAGGGCTTACTATATGATAGTAACCGTATGGGACACTGGGACGATGGAAACGCTCGAGTTGTTCCGAAGGGAGGCCATGATGGTAGTATTGCCCCTGATGGCAAAGGGCTCTATACTGCTGCAAGCGGTAGTCCTCAATTCCGAATAGATGGAAAGGGAGTTGGCAGGCTAGTAACTCAACCAGGCTTTGGCCGTATTTACATCAAGGCAAAAAATCGAAACTCAAGGCTAGAGATGGAGTTCAATATCGAGTCTTCAAGTGTGGACAACTTATCTCTTAAACTGAGATCAAGGCACCAAGAAGGAAACGCCGAAAGTTTCAGAGCGGGAGGCGAAGGATGGGCAATCTCAACAAAAGATTGGGATAGTAAACGCGAAAACTTCCATAATAATCACACACAGAACGGTAGTGGAAAACTATCAAAACAATTGCAAAATGGACAATGGTATAAACTCAAATTCACATGCAAAGATGAAAGTTCTAGTCAGATAAGATTGATAGGTGAAATAGACTATGGTGATGGTAACTTTGTTAAGGAAATGGATCTCGTAGATAAGAATCCACCGGCCTATTTCTTCGATGATAGTCTACTGAATAAGGACTCGTATTATTGGATACGTTTGAACGGATCGGGGAGTGTGGCGCTCAAGAACGTGAAGTTAGTCGCAGTCTAACTTCATAACAATTCTTGCAGATAAATCCCCCCATGCCATCTTTATACCAACCATAAGCCATAACACCATTTCTCCAATATCCTCTAGTTTTATTATTACCACAATCCGAGCATTTCCTGTCCCTCATGTCTTTTGTAAAATGATGTGACGTGTGTTTTGGTTGCGTCATTGGCTCAAGATTTTCTATCCTATTATCGGATCTGTTCTTATTCTTATGGTGAATTAGTATCCAACGAAGCAAGCAACATTGATGATATTCTTCATAAACTAATCGGTGTTCCTTGACATAGCCTTCGTGATCACAATAATAATGATCGGGTCTATAGACAATGACGTACCCATCTTTCTCAATAATCCTTTGTTGTCTTGGATGATCGATTCTCCATTCTTTGGCTTTTTCATGTGCCTTTGGAGGTAATGGTTTTCCTTTTTTTAATTTAGATAGACAAGGGATACATCTAGTTGCTTTGTAATCAATCTTAATTCCACAATCAACACATTTTTTGGTTAAAGTTCTTCCATCTATGAAATGTCCTGCGTTTCCTTTCTTAAATTCTGTTTCTCTATTATAATGCTGGCCTTTTACAAACCTACCTTTTATATCTCTCTTTGATGAATCTTCCAATTGCTCTCAACAAGCATAGGAGTGTCATAGTTCCATAAAAGGCTATGTCGCTCCTATCGTTAATGCCAACATCTGTTACTACAGCATCGGAATTCAATGATCAAGTTCTAAGAATAAACGTTAATGAGGAAGCAATATCGAAACTAGATGCTAGGATAAAGAAATTAGAAGATGCGGCTATTCCTTCACCTACTCCAACGCCAAATCCTAATCTCTATGACGATTTCAAATATACAGAAACTTTCCAAGTAGGTAAACCCTCAAACAACGGCAAATGGCTTTTACAATATACCTCAAGTGGAAGCGCAAAAGCCGACGGAAACGGTTCAGTCCTTGTTCCAGGCGGTACAGAACTTTCGATTTATTCCGGTAGCGTTCTTTTACGTTCTACTAAAAAGTATACAAACAGTCGAGTTACTTTCTATCTCACAAACGAAAAGCAGGTCTATACAAAAGACAAAAACGGGAATACAATAACTCCTCCCGGATGGCATGCACCTTGGCCGTTTATTCGTCACGTAGATAAATATCAACACTGGTACGCTATCATAGGCAGGGATAAAGTCGAGATGGGAAAGAAAGATGCACCAAGAACCATTACTGACCAAGCGACAATAGAACATTATCAGTTTACAATATGGACAGGTGGACCACCAACACCGGTAGGAATGAAACGAAAAGTCACAATGGAGTGTATCGGTAACAAGTTCAGCCTCTATCTAGATGATGTATTAATAAAAACACTGGTTGATGATGGAAACCTAATTGGTAACTCGTCATTTTATTCAAACATGAAACTAAAACAATCAGATTGGACAACTGGAGAATTCTGTGAATATGTAGAAGGTTGTCAAGGTAGATTTGAGATGGTCAGCATAGAAACTCTTTAAGAATTCTCCCCTTCCTTGTCCGTCCTTTTGTATGAATTCTCATATGTTCTGATCTATTCATTAATTGTAGATTCTCCAATCTGTTATCATCTTTTATACCGTTGATATGATGGACTACTTCCCCTTCGATAAGATATCTTCCTATATGTTTTTCCATCGCCAAATCATGTTCACGAATGTATTTGCCTGCATTTTTAGCCCTCGGATGATTCTCACAACGAATTAAGACATATCCTCCGCGTTTTATTCTTCCACCTTTCCACTGGGAATGAGCCTCTCCTTGATTTATACAACTTGGACAACGAATGGATCTATAACCAATCTGTTTTCCACAATCAACACAATTCTTAGGCTTCATTCTACCTCCGCGCCACCCCGGAGATTTTTCACCCTTTAATGTCCGGAGATATGTTTTTCGCTCTTCGGTGGTCTGTAGTCCTTTTACAAACCTGCCTTTTGGTGAATGGCCATAAATGTAAGTTTTTTCTCTACCTTTATTGTCATACTTTGGTCTAGTTTGTCCGCAGCCACAACCACAAGAAATTAAATCTACCTTATCTGTTTCTTCCATTGCATTCTAAACCAATGTTAGGATGGTGTTAGTTCCATAAAAAGGCTTTCACCATCCTATAATTATTGTTGGTTAAAGATCTTTATTTTCATCTATGGCTCATCTCCGCCATTTTTTGGGAAAAACTTCGAATTCATTATGAGGAATACTGCCGAAACCTAAAACAGTTAGGTTCATTATAACCTCGGATTAAAGGTAGTTAAAATAAGGTTAGGCTTACTTTTTATACTCTTTGTACTAAGTATTGAGCGTGCAAGTACTACACGAAGACCCGCTATATTCCAATTTCATAAACTCCTTAAAGTCAAAAATTACACAGGAAAACTATTCTTATGCCTTGAAAAAATTCATGGATTTTCACTCTATTAAAGAATACTCTTCTCTAATGGTAGACAAAGAACAAAAGATAAAGGAATATGTCCTTCATTTGCGGGGTAAAGAAGCAAGTTCCTCACAGTTTAAAATGCTTTTCGCTACGCTGAAGAACTTTTATGAAATGAACGACGTCGAAGACATTAAGTGGAAGAAACTGAAGAGGTTTGTCGGTGAAGAAATTCCAGTGCATCAGGACCGTTGCTATAGTCGTGAGGAAATTCAAATTTTAGTAGAACGGGCAAACCTTAAACTGAAAGCCACGATTTTACTCATGGCCTCCAGCGGCGTTCGTGTCGGTGCACTACCCACTCTTGTAACCGGGCATTTAACAAGACGTGGCGATTTATATAAAATTGATGTTTACAAAGGACTGAAAGGCAAAGGCCAATACTATACTTTCTGTACTCCAGAGGCGGCTAAAGCGATTGACAACTATCTAGAGTTTAGGGAACGGTGCGGTGAAAAGATAACTCCTAACTCACCGTTATTCAGAAAGGATTTTGATATAGGAATCCACGAACAGGCAAGAAACGCTGTCCATATTTGGACTAGAGAAAGTATTATCATGGCATTAAGAACGTTATTAATCAATAATGGTTTGATAGAGATAGACCACGTAAACGGTACACGCAATAGGAAAGAAGTCAAGGCATCTCATGGCTTTAGAAAGTTCTTCGAAACTATGCTAGTTAATTCCAATTTACACGAGACGGTAATTCGAAAACTGACAGGACATTCACCAAACCAGAACCTAACCCAACTCTATTCAAAACAAACTGAAGAGGAGATGCTAGCAGAATATGAAAAAGCAATAGACGCTTTGACTATAAATCCAGAAAACAGATTAAAGCGAAAAATCACAGCACTTGAAGAACGTCATGATAAAATGGATAAGGTGCTACAACGAATAGAATTACTTGAAAAAGAAATAAGATTAAAACATATTCAGAGTGGTTAACCCAACAATATACTATCTATTCGTGGCTTGGTTTCATTAATCATCTGACGCATGTGAGCGTTAAATGCTTCCATTACTTTAAGACAATCAGGTAACAAACCTAAATCCCCACCTTGATTAACTCGTAAATTACAGGTAGAATCTATGAGTTTCATTCTATCTAAATGTCGCATCATTTCGCTAGTTATGTTTGTAATCACTTGCTTCTGTCCCTCCATCGGTTGGCTGTAGACTGTTTGTACTGTTATCGCAACTAGGAAAACGGCTAGAATTATTAATTTCATTTCGATTTAATCAAAGCCTTTTTTACCTTAACTCCGTCATGTTCTATATTTTCATCATATTCTGGCTTGATTCCAAGTTTTCCAACAGCGGGGAGACTCAACGCGAAATCAATGTGGTCACATCTAGCAGATTTATCTACACTGCAATAGAGTTTTTTATTTTTTAATGTTATCTGAATTAATAAGTCAGTATCTAAGTCATCTTTTATGGTTAGTACATTTTCGTCAAAACTGATTTCTGAAAAGTTAGGAAAAATATCTTTAACTACTCTATCCCGTCTAATGACGTCCTCTAGTAATTCCTCTATGAATTTTGTGAAACTCGGTGACTTGTATTTATGATCCTTTTGATATACTAGGAGTTGTTTTTTCAGAGTCTCATGTACTGTAAATCCCTTTCTATTAGGTGAGTTACCCATACTAAGGTATAGTAAGTAATACTAATATTATAACCTTCTTGGGAGATTTTAGGTAAAAATGTCCTATACTGAGACTTACTAAGTAGTTGAGAGGAGTCCTCAGTTAAACTTATTAATTAGGTCTCAGTATTACGCAGTGATACTTAGTTTGAGAAAGTCGAAAATGATTGCACGGCAAGATAGTGAAAGTTGTGCCGTGACAATTTCAAAAAAACGGTTGAACGGCTTAATGTGGTGGACTAAGAAAGAGGGGCTGGTTTACGCATCAGTCGCCCTAGAAAGTATCCTCACAAGAAACGGGATCCCAGAGTTGACGGACGAACAATTTGAACAGAAATTAAAAGATTTGGAGGTTCTTGTTAAGTGACCAGCGTCGAAACTAGCACCCAGCAAGAACTCTCCAAGTTGGATAACACTATACATGAACTTGAATGTTACGCCAATCTGTTAGAGGCAATCAAGGCCATGTCTGATAATGACGAAGTGAAAGCACTGAAAGCAATGATAGCGATTTCAAGGAGTCAAACGACATGAGTGAGTTAGAAAACTATTTCGTAAAAATATCCACAAACAATCAAGGCGACTGTCTTGTTGAAGTAGCAGCACCTTCTGACATCATGGCCGTAAATACCTACAAGAATACAATCGAGATGCTGAAAGCGGAAGGCTTTGCTATCGCTGTTCCACACAATGACATGAAAGTCTCTAACGAAAATACAAAGTTCCAAAAGACGGTAACAGTTAGTGGAAGAGGTGAGCAGGTAGGTAAAGCATGGCTTGACGAAGTTCATAAAGCGGAGGGTTTAGAATGATAGAACTAGATAACGTCTTACGCGAAAGCAGACTTATAGCAATTAACGAAACTAAGCAGAACATAGAAAATATTATAGACTCCATTTTCGAACTGAAGGACAACGATGCAAATTTAGCCCAAATGGAAAAAGACCTATTGGTAGAAGCAGCAGGTAAACTTGACGCTGTAAAATATCTTATTTGTATCAGGAGGGCTGAATTATGAATCCAAAAGTAGATGATTGTGTATGCAGTCATATTCGTCTCCAGCATAGCGATAAAGACGGACATTGTATGGTCGGAGAAATGTTAGGTTCTCCATGCTATTGTATGGAGTTTGTTGAGATATGATAAAGAAGATACGCAGTCCAAACAAAAGGAAAGTACAGGTAGTTCCACTCAAAGAGTTAGCAGTCATTACATCGCCTTGTGAGACTGCAAAATGGAGTAGAAAAGTTACGATGACTTGTTCGATTCCAAAAACAGATTTTGCAATTCACTATAGTAGTGCAAATGGAAGAGATGTTGAAGTTCAAATCGGTGGAAAATGTCCGGCGGGATGGCAAACTAGCGGGAAATTATCGTGCGGTGATGAAGCGGCATTGACTATGACAGGGATGCTGATATTCTAATGAGTGACAATCCAAAAGGAGGAAGTGCGTCAGACATTGCAACAAGAAAACAGAACAACAAGCCAGCAAAGCCAAGGGCTATCCGAATGACCATAAAAGAAGAGTTGACATTGTCAGAATGTCCAGATGCAATAAAACAGCAAATACGAGAGTCAGACATTCCATATTCTACGGAGGAACAAGACGTGTTTGTGACTTTCAAGGTGAAAATCTAATGTCAAATCCACTAGATATATTCGACCAAGCACGACCATATCTGAAACTCGAAAGAAACAAGAGGGTCACGTGGTGCTTTGACGGATATGACTCTTCACAACCAAACAAAGAATCTTTCGTAAAAACGGAAATAACAGAGTTTGACGATGACAAAAACCCGGGAAAGAAGAAAAAAGTTGCAAGAATGATATTCCAGCGAGTCTTGGACTTGGAAAAACAAGGTGAGGATTACAAGACATTCAGGACTTCAAGCGAAAAACTCTGCAGAAAACTATACAACTACTTCGAGAGAGGCTCCTATTGCCTAGAGATAGAATGGACGGGTGAAGGCCAGTCGACAGATTATGACATCTATCCTGTAACTAGGGATGTCGACAATCATGGAGGTGAGCAGTAACGACAAATCAAACTCTTGAAATCTCTTACAAAGTCCAATCCGATAAGTTCAGGAACGCTTGGACTACAGGTGTTCAATCAAATATAGACGCAAAAGCAGCAATGAATGAAATGGTGAGAATCCTTCTTGAAGAACATAATGACTGGTCAGTAAGGGAGGCACTTATGACCATTTGTTCGGAGCACGACGATTTAGAGGGATTATCAATGTCCTCGATGTATAGACATCTCTCCTCTGAAAATAGAAAAATGTTACAGGATAAGGGTTCGTCTGGTGACGAAGTCAAAACCCCTAAAACAAATACTGAAAAGAGTTCTACTCTGGATGAATCGAGAGATAATTCTGGACTCAATCAAATCCAAAGCAAAAACAAGCATGAATCAAATAATGAAAATCTGGACTTGAATAAGTCCAATCCTAATGAGGATATCAATGCCGCAGAAGACTATAAGCAGTTAGCGACTGACCTATTTGATGCGAAAAAACAATTAGAAATAGATCTGGATCAAGAACGCAAGGCAAAAGAAAACTGGAAAATTAGAGCGGAGCAACTTGAAGAAGTAGAGAAGAAACGCGCATTCACACCAGCGACAGACTATAAACCCGGACCACCTACGACATTTCAATGGCCTGAACCTGATGAAAGTAACACGTTTGTATTCAGAGAAACAACATTCGATGAACTTCGTAGAGCATTAGGTCCACTGAAAGCCGGAGGCAATACAAAAATCAATGTCTATCTGGAGCGGGTAAAATGACTAACGTCTATACCTGCAATAAGTGTTCAGAAGAAATGACATACCAAGACCCAAAAACAATTCTCGTTGATGTAGGAGGAGACGAACAATCCATAATCCATGATATGCATATCTGTCCTTCCTGTCGTGTTGAAGTTGTTGATTTTATCAACTCTCCTCCAAGACCGAAACCAAAACGGGGGAATGATGGTAAGTTTCTGCCAACGAGGACTAAAAAATGAAAATCCATATCCCACACCTACGCCATAAGAAATTAAAAAACCTAGGGAAAAATCTACACTGGGCTACCTCTTCTACGAACAAGGATCCTAATCCATTAGATAATCCAGGAGGTTCTAAAAACGAATATTTCCTCCATGAAGATCCCTTCGTAAGAAGACAGCAGATTTGTGATCGTAACTATAGAACATTACAGAAATACATTGAGGCAATAAAGGTTAAAAACGAAAGCGAAATGGGCTTTGCAGAGAAGCAAGAGGCTCGGTATTCCGAGATTAAACGCCCTGTGGATCGCCGTAAAGTCTCATGAGTTATTGTCTCTGTGGCTGTGGCGAGATCGCAAAGAGAGTATACGTCAACGGTCATAATCGTAGAAAGGCAGACTATTTTTCCTATGGATCGCCTTGAGAATGGATAACACTAAACACTCCTACAAATGTCCGAACTGCGGAGCAACAACTTTCAACTATACAAAATATTTCGGTATAGATGTCTGTGATACTTGTTGGGAAAAGTTTACAGGACTGGACCCGCATGATCCAAGATACCAGACTAGCCCGCCGAGGAATAAAGATGGATAAAGAAATCAAAAGTTATGAAAAGAAACCGTACGTTGTTTGGCGCTTCGTTGGATATTCTATGAGCGAGTTACAGAGTATGGCTTCAACAATGAGAAGCGCTGGCGATATATGAGTTTGATTAATTGGGTTTGTCCTCATTGTAGAAAAATGAATACTGGTGAAACTGATGAAATACTTTCTCCCGATATGATCATAAAATGTCGTTATTGTCAACAATACTCGATAATAGAAAGCATGACTTACAACTTCACCGCAAGAAAAGCCCAATGAAAAAGATAGATCAAACCCACGAAGACGCTCGCCGTATTGTGGAATTCGCTTTAAAACTAAAAGGAAAAACGGTAGCCAACTGGAACACTTTCGAATATCCTCCCGAATTCATAAAGAAACACCACCTAGGTACTTCAAGCAGACCAAATACAGACCACTGCTTTGATATCTTAACTGCCGACCATATTCTGATAGAGATAGACGATACTTCAAAACATAGTAAAAAGAGTCAAAAGATAAACGACGGGATAAGAACCGACTACGCAGAAACCTACCTGGTCCCGAAGGGATACAAGTTCAGAGTCTTGATGAAGGAGTGGATAGTAGATTCAAAAGGAGTTATGCTGCCAGAGTGTTACGACTACCTAAAGGAAAACCTGTTTTGAATAGTTCCTTTTGTGGAAAAATAGAATAAAGTTGTCCTTGAGTTGTAACAATATTTGTCTACATCCAGAGTTTAAAGAAAAGTTCAAAGTTCTAAAACAGATCAGTGGGAAAATCTCTTGGGCTATACGCCGATGGTACCGTTACTGTTCTACCTGTTCGTTATGGATTCGTTCTAGGTCTTGGGGTTTATGTCAGTGTTGCAGTAGGAAACTAAGGAGATCAACCAAAAGACTCTCAGATATAAAGAAAGCAGCAGACAAACGCTACCGTCAACGGAACAAAGAAAAAATAAGAATACAGCATAAGGAATGGGAAACAAAGAACAAAGACAAACGGAAGGAATACAACCGGCGATATTATCTTTCTAAAAAGTGACTACCCTTCTACAAGAGTTCGAGGATTGGCTTCGCAAGGCTTGGGATGATTCTGATATTGGTGATGTATCTTATACTCTTCATTTGGCGATAGAGAAACTAGAAGAACTCAAAAAGAAACATGGGATATCAAAACCATCAACGTAGTTGGGATTATTCCCATTTTAACTATTGTCTTCACTGTCGTATAAAGTATGAAAAAGGTACCTTACGTTGTAAAGAATGCCATAACAAGATTCGCAGCAGACCACAAACCAAGATGGGACAACGAGACCATAAACGAATCTAATTAAGTTGTCTCCAATAGCAGTACCTAAGGGAATAATGTACAGATGTGATTTATGTCCAAAGATGTTTAAAACCAAAGCCGAGGAACTACGGCATGAGATAAGGGTACACTACTGCAACCTAGCCTCCTGTCCTATCTGCTCGAAGAAATGACAACCGAATACTTTTGTTTGTTTTGTGGGATTAAAACCGAAGGGAACACTATCTATCATGGTAAAGGCGGTTATTTGAATTGCTCTTGTTGTAATGGTAGATTCAATTTCGATATAGACCAACGACCTACCAAGACCGAGGAGGAGATAGAGAAAGCCTTTCAGGATACACCGCTAACCGACAGCCAGAGAGGAAGGAAAAGAAAAGGAAATGCCGCCAAACTATAACGACTTTCTATACTGCGCCCGTTGCGAGCAATTCGTTAGTAAAGACTCCAGGATAAGGATTGATATCAGAGGAGCGCAGATATGCCAATGCGGTACTAACCTCCGACAGGGACCAAGGCGTACCAATTCGAAGGAAAAACTAAGGTCGTGACCTGCTGCGCCGCTTGTAACCACCATCGCTTTTTTCATACAGACGAGTACGGTAAACCAGTCCCCTGCTTTGAAGAAAAAGGTTGTGGTTGCAAAAAGTATTTACCTCGTGGCGCGTCCTGTCTTTTAACTTCGTAGATAATGGTTTATCCTTGTAATAACAAACTCTGTCCTGATTATGGTAACACTTGCTGGAAACATTGCAACCACTGTACGGAGTCTATAATATGGCGACCTCCAGGACTAGATCCAGAGATAAAATATGCAGGACCAAAACCACTAAACCCAAACGGTTCACTTCATCGTTGTATGAAAACTGGCTATGTCAAACAATACAAAAAGATAACAGGAGATCCTATCATTGATAATTGTAACTATTTCAAAGAACTCCATCAATATCTACAAAATATACATTTCTCTTACAATAGTTCGCAAAGAGTAACAGTTTGATAAACAAAATAATGTTCAAAGAATGGTTAAAAGACCATAGCGCACAACTAATAGTCCTCGGGATAGGCTTAGCGATTAGTCTCGTTATCGGGACCGGCGACGTTACAGCAGGACGCCACCGCTGACCCCTCTTTTCTTTTTTTGTTCTGGTTGCTCTTACTTGTCCCTGTAGTTGGATTAATAACGTGGTTGGTTGGTTATGCTATGGGTAGCAAGGACTTGCAGAAATTAAAATGAAAATGATACCTATATCCGAAATTGACTCCAAGATTAAAAATTTTCAAGAGGCTACAAGAATATATGCTACACGTGGAGGGGAGTTAGAGCGTATCTATGCCTTATTTATTGAGGAATTGGAAGAGTTAAAACAAAAAGCAATACCAGCAGTAAGTGAGGATAGATTAGTTAAGGAGTTACAAGAGATTTATAATTTGGGTAACCATTGGGAGGCATGGCTTAGACTAGACAAAGTTATCAAGGACTTGAAAGAATGAAAATTGAATGTAAGTCCTGTGGAAAGATAGTCGATTGTGTACGGCTTAATGACGGCTTCTGTCTTTCCTGTGTACAAAATTGTTAGTTTACGTAGTCTTGGATAAGAGGCAGGGAATTCCAGTATGGAACGAACATGCTAAAATATTCCTAGAGAAAAACGACGCAATAAAATACTTTCACCAGTTAATGATGAGTGATGAGTTTGAAGGCACTCGTTTTCCTAGTGCGTCAATACCAAATTTAGACGCTACCCATTACGAAAACGACCAACTTGTAATTAGAGAAGAGTATTGTATTGCTATACTATGAGTCTGGATAAATATGAATAAGGAAACAATCTTTATCCTTCTAGGCCTAGGCCTTATGGTCTTTGCCTTCTGGTTTGCTATCGCATACGGACAACCTAACGCTACCAACTCAACCGATATCCTCTGCGATAAAATAATGTATTCGGACAACTGGACACTAGGTTATTTAAGAGAGATTGCTAAACTCTGTAGTAATGGTGGATGAAGAACCAGTTACCGATGAGGAGGAAATGGTTCATGGCGGTGAGGCTCCATGTGTGGAATGTGGAAAGAAACAAGTAATGCTTTATCACCGCTGGAATGAGTTAGAAGGAGATTTATGGCTATGTGTGGAATGTAAAGACAAATGAAAAAACAACCAACGACTAAAACCAAGACTTACGGCATATATTCCGTTCTTGAAGAATGGCAACCTAACGGCCTCTGGGCTGGGTATAAAGTTGGATGTGTTAGTTCCGAAGGAAAAAAGCAGGGAAAACTCTACGTCAAAAGCGATGGTCGAGAACATTATAAGTCTAAACAAGAGGCAGAGGATTTAGAGATTTGATCTCTTTTGTCCGTTTGTAGTAGTAGTTAGTTCATTATATATACATATAATATATATATCGAATGGTTAGACCACGAGAATACAAAACCGGAAACCTCAGTAACGTTCCTTTGATGCTGGACAGGGAGGTTATGGCTGAGTTCGCTGAAGCCTTACCACGAAACAAATCCATCTCCCAAGCAGTAAGGGAATACATGCAAGAAGTAATCGATGAACGAAAAAAAGTGGAAGCCCTTGCTAGACTTCCAATACTTAATCAGGACTCGCCACGTCAAACTACTATAACAGAGTATGACATAAAACTGTTTCAGAGATCAGAAGAACGAATGGAAAAACTCTCTAGTATGGATAAACAAACTCTTACCATAGTAGCAATCGATGTTACTCATTTACAAAACCAGATCAGGGCAGCAAGAAGTATTAACCCAACAGAAAAACTCCTAAAATGATAGAACAAGAACAAGAAATCCCAACAGAAGACTATGACCTAGAGGACGAAGACGACGAGGACATTATCGAGTTTGATGTAGATGAGTTTGAATAATGAAGTGTCAAAGTTGTAAGCATTCAAAGTATATCGCTCTTTGTGTATGTCACTGTCATTGTAACCAATTGGATTTAATGATTCAGAATGAGAAAAACTAAATTCCCTTCCGACATGAAAGGCGGTAAGAAATGTAAGTCATGCGGCGCTATCGTTATTCGTTCCTACGATAACCTAGCCGAGTTGTACCGCTGGGTTTGTCAGGGCTGTCATGCTATCAGATACGAAAGCGGAGCCAAGTTCGAGGCTAGATTCCCAACAGCAGATAAGTTATGAGCGAAACACCAAAGTCATACAAATGTCCTAACTGTGGAGCAACCACCTTCGATTATACAAAATACTTTGGGATAGATGTTTGTAACACCTGCTGGAAGAAATTCACAGGAATGGATCCAACCAAGTGTTGAGCGAAACAAAATCTAAATGTCCTGATTGTACCAGTGAAAAATACTATAAAGCAGGAATTAATCCATCTGGTGCTAAGCAAAGATACTGCTATCTTAGATGTGGTACAACCTGGAGCGTTCCAAGGCAAATATTGGAAGAGGAGATAAAAGGCTATTAAAATGCCCAAATATGTTTGGCTTATCAAATGCGATACTTGTAAAGAGTCTATAAGATTAGAAAGAAAGACAGAGGCCAAAATTGCTTTTCATAAAAATCTGAAGAAATGTTTTGATGTCAATCCTCCTGAATTGGTAGAGGCTCCGTACGTCGGTTCTTAATGCTACTCAATAGTTCCCTAGAATGTAACTCCAACCGTTTACCAATGTGACTCAAGAATCAGGCCATAGGCCATTTCTGATATCAAAGAGGATAGTACAAAGTGACGGTATGATGTGGGGCGTTGTTGCTATATCCAATGACAAAAAGCACCGGATTGGAATAAAAGACATGCTCAGTATGATACTCAAAGGTGTTCCCTTTCTGGTAGATTACAAGGGAGCAGACAAACCCGCAGTATTGCAAGTAGTTCATAGAATGTCAGGAAACCAGTTAGTATTTTACTTTAAAACGATTGGTGATCAGGTGAAAAAGAACAACTTTTCAGAAGTGCCGGCTATGAAATACATCAGTTCTAAACGAATCAAGGTGTTCAAGCCATGAGAGAAGCATTATACTGGATATTCATACTATCAGCAATCGCTATGATGTTAATACCTCATAGTTTTGTTCAAGCCTCTCAATTCATAGCAGGCGGAGACTGGGGATGTAAAACGGCAGCACAAAACAACCTTAAACAAATATCAAAAACAGGTTTGCCAGTAGTAGGCTTAGGAGACTATGGCTACAGTTGCAGTGACAAAACCTTAACTTCAATGTGGAACCAAATCCAGCAAAAGACAGGAGTACAAGGCAATCATGAGTGCCAGAAGGGACAAAACACAGCATTCGGACAAAAGACGTTTGGATATTCAGATTGTAGACAGAGCGGCAGATCCGCAACACTAGGAAACATTGGATTCATACTCATGAACGATTACCAATCATATTCAGTAGGCAGTAAACAATACAACAGGGTAATAGCAAACGCAGAGAAATTCCAAAACAACTCTAACATTGATTTGATAGCATTCGCATATCACGAACCAACCCATGGATTAAAATGCTCTGGAAGTCACTGCCATGGAGATAAAACAGACTTTGCCAAGATCTATGATCCTATCATAAAGAAATATCACGGCTTGATTTTAGAAGGACATACCCATCTTGTAGGTTTTGGAAGTCCTAACAGCATCCCAACTGCCCAATGCGGAGGCGGAGGAGAAGATGGTACAACAGTAAAGACAACATCAGGCTTTGACTATGGCAGTGCAACAATGGGATACTGTCAGATAGACATACAAAAAGACAAAATAGTAGCCCAACACTTCAGCCAGACAGGCCAGTTACTACATACTCATACTTGGAATAGATAAGATAACATAACATCCAAATTCATAAAGTAATGGGGTTCTATTGTAAAGGAAATTGCCTACGGTTTTGTACCGAGAAACAAACCAACAATCTAGGATACCAAGAAAGAAAACGCTGCTCATTTTGTTGTGTTTTCCTTCCAGGGGAATACATAAGATGTCCTTGTTGTGGTAATCCCCACCTAAAATCTAGGAGGCGAAAGCGGTATCGTTAATAAATACTCAGAAGGAACCATAAGTCCGTAGTGCTAACTAGTAAGGAGACTGATCAAGTTGAACTGCGGGAACTAAGAAATGAACAAACTCAACTTATTTCTCTTCTAACTAATTTTGAAGGAACCTGGGAAACCAAACTTCAAAGACTAGCACGTATTTTTGAACGCAGGATTGAACTAGGAGATCCTGAATTTAATTTTCCAATTTCTGAAATTTCAACCGAGATAACTAAAGACTTTAGAAAGAGAGGTATCAAGATAGCCGAGCATGTTTCTGATTATCTGGACGATAAATACAAGAACAAGAGTCAGGCAAGATATGGCCCCGTAACAGGGGGCCATCAAGCCGAATATAATCAAACCCGTCAAGCACTGGAATATCTTTCAAGCAATCAGGCTTTAGTAATGCAGGTTCTTGAAGACGAAGGAAAAACCAATCACTCCCTTATTCAATCAAGTTACGCACTTTTTCATAATGGAGAATTAAAAACAGAAAGAATCGCAAATGATGAAGGTATTGCATTAGAAGACCATACAACCAAAAAAGAACACAGAACGCCAACACCTCCATCAGAAATAACAGAGCCATGGCAAGCATATGGCTGGCTGATAGACGGTCTTAAAAAGACACAGCAATTCTTGTACAAGTTCCCTCCAGCACCAGAAAGAAGTGCAAAGTTTACCGCTGGAATTCTGGAATTAGGTAAACTTTTACTCCTAGACAATGAAAAATATTCACTCTGGCGCATCATGTGGCTTACTAAAGTAAAATACATGGTCCATCATTCCAAACATGGCGCAGCGGTCAAGGACAAAGTAATGACCATGCTTTGCGAGAACTGCTATGATATCAAAACAGGATTAGAAAAGCCAGATACAAACGCCGAGATGGTTAAAGACCCAACTTCACCCACTCACTGGCGTTGTGGTTCCTGCAGGGGAATTGTAGGACACTGGCGCGAATTAACAAGGGAACAATGCGGAGATAACAAACAACCCTACATTACACAGGCTGAAGCATTCTGTAATACTATATCATATTTCATAGAAGGTATTGAATATTATTCAGAAGACTATATGCCATATAATGGCGCACGTAAAATTGATTTAGGGATAGAGTTGAGTGACTTAAGTTGAGCGAAATAATATTCCATACATCTGAAGAATGGGCACATTCTGATATCGAACTGCAAAAAAGATTAGAAGAAATCCAAAAGATAGATGTAGAAATCTCCCGATTAGTAAGGACAAGTAGCACGTTACATGAGTTCGTATTAGACGCTTTAGAAGAAAGAAAGAAGCGAATGACTACGTTTGAGGTCAAAAAATAATGTCAGAAGTTAAAAAGAAATTAGAATCTGTTGGAGCAATGCCAACAGAACAACCAAAGGAAGAGTTTAAAGAGGCCGTAATATTCACAGGTGGGATTGACTCAACTCTCCTATTAAACGAAGTCAAGAACAGACCAAACAGAGAAGTTATTCCTATCGTATTCACAAACATAGCAGGAGACGACAAAAGGTCAAAATCAATACAGCATTATCTATCCGAATTCAATCTAAAAGACAAGGCAGTGATATCCAAGATGGGAACACTAGAGGAAGCAATCCACTATTGTATAGAAAAAAAGATTAACAAACTCAATATTGGATTTACAATAGAAGACGATCCAAACCCCAAAATGATACAATTAAGAATGTATAATGAAAAAATTCAAAGAGACACCCTCCCTGCAGGTGAAGACCCAAAAGACCAGTTCAAAGTCGATATCGTAGCACCATTTCAAACACTAACCAAATCGTCTATCATAGAAATGTGCAAGGACAAAGGGATAAAGATAGAAGATACAGCAGCACCGCATTATGTTATAGAAGTCGATAAAGACACAGGAAAGAATGTTTACACTACTGACTCCCTTAAACAAAAGAGAATAAGAGATGCAGCGTTCATCGAAGCCAGAGTCCAGGACCCCCACAGTCTAATACCAAAGCAGTTGAATAAATAAATCCAAAAGTGGTATAATGGAGCGTAAGAAATTATCAAAATCTGAGAAAGAATATCTTAAAGGGATAATAGGAACGCTAGCATTAGAGAAACTAAACGATAGAGAGATTCAAGTTTATTTAAAAGAAGACAAAGGCATTGAGATAGAACGGATTACAGTCAATAAAATACGACTACAGATCCAACGCAACGCTAGCAAATGGTACAACGAATTAAGAGCCTCTAAATTCCTATACATTGCTCATTTCAAAGAACGTATAGATACTACCTACAGAGTAGAGAAAAAACTCTGGGAGATACTCAACGATCCAGAATCAGGAAAAATGGAGCAGATCAAAGCATGTACTGAAATCCGAAATAACGAAATGTTTCTATCAAACTTATATGATATCGCACGTTACTTAACAGAAAGGATAGAAAAGGATGGATCTAGCACCAGTAACGAATCACTTTCTACGGAAAGAGAGACAGAAGGAACTAGAACAACTCTATCAATCCCAATTCCCGACATCGAATGAAGAGCAGAGACTCATAAACGATTGTAAAGGTAAAACCTTCCTAGAGTTTAACAA
>Ga0068871_100001138_pt1 | contig 17849 bp, 26 predicted proteins | sample KBSMisM72_FD_72750 | JGI IMG/M metagenome (GOLD analysis project Ga0068871, IMG submission 72750) | Miscanthus rhizosphere microbial communities from Kellogg Biological Station, Michigan, USA - KBS Miscanthus M7-2 | ecosystem: Host-associated > Plants > Roots > Rhizosphere > Soil ... | reverse complement strand
CAGCTACGAGGACGCCCCCTACGAGGAAGACGCCCTCTACTTCGTCGACCCTCCGTACGTGGATAAGGGCCGCCACTACCGCTACAGCAAGGTCGACCACGACCAGGTCGGCACGTGGGCGAAGGACCTGCCCGGCGACGTCGTCGTCTGCGAGCAGGAGGGTGCCACGTGGCTGCCGTTTGAGCCGGTGGCCAGCATCAAGAGCACCCGCGGCCGCTCCTATGAGGTTGCGTGGACGCAACGGGGAACGGCGTGATACCCCTCCGCCTGCTCGACCTCTTCAGCGGCGCTGGCGGCGCGGCCATGGGATACGCCCGCGCCGGGTTCGTGGTGACCGGCGTCGACCGCAGGTCGCAGCCGAACTACCCATTCAGGTTTCTCAAGGGCGACGTGTTCGACGTGATCGACCGGATCGACTTGGGCAGGTTCGACGCCATCCACGCGTCACCGCCCTGTCAGCGCTACTCCGATCTCGCCCGCCGCAACGGCAACGCCGACGAATGGCCCGACCTTGTCGCTCCCGTACGTGATCGTCTCCGTTCGTCTGGCCGCCCCTACGTCATCGAGAACGTCGAGGGTGCGCCGCTCATCGACCCCGTGATCCTGTGCGGAACGATGTTCCCTGGACTTCGCGTTCTCCGTCACCGGCTGTTCGAGTCAAACATCCCACTCACCGCGCCGGTCCATCCGCCCCACCCGCTCGTGTTCACGCACGACAAGCGGAAGGCCCAGTACGGGAAGCTCGATCAGGCGACCGCGTTCGTCATGGTCAACGGTGGCGGCAACGCAACTGTTGCCAACAAGGCCGACGCCATGGGCATCGACTGGATGACCGGTGGCGAACTCAACGAGGCAATCCCGCCCGCCTACACCCGGCACCTCGGCCGCCAAGTGCGTCGAGCGCTCGAAACGAGGGTCGCATGATCCCGGTCCGGCTCCTTGATCTCTTCTCTGGTGCCGGGGGTGCGGCAATGGGTTACGCCCAGGCCGGGTTCGTGGTGACTGGCGTCGACCACAAACCCCAACCGCACTACCCGTTCAAGTTCATTCAGGGCGACGTGTTCGAGATCCTCGACCGGATCGACCTCACCCAGTTCGACGCCATCCACGCCTCGCCGCCGTGCCAGCGGTACACCCGCAACGCCCGCCAGCGCGGCACCGCTGACAGCCATCCCGACCTGATCGCCCCCATCCGGGCACGACTCGACGCGATCGGCAAGCCGTACATCATCGAGAACGTCGAGCTCGCCCCCCTCATCAACCCCGTGCTGCTGTGCGGCACCATGTTCGGGCTCGGCGTGTTCCGTCACCGCAACTTCGAGATGAACTGGAACGCTGGGCTGGCCCCCGTCCATCCCGACCACGACGGACGCATCGGCGATGGTCGCTACTTCACCGTCGCCGGCCACACCGGCTTCAACTCCACCCGCGACGGACGCATCGGCGGCACGGCCGACGACTGGCGTCGCGCCATGGACGTCAAGTGGATGAGCTGCTACGAGCTCGCCGAGGCCATCCCGCCCGCATACACCCGGCACCTCGGCGACCTCCTCATGGGCCACGTCCTCAGGCTCCGTGCGCGCTCCTCAACGAGGCACGTGGTGATGTTCTCCTCCGGCGCTGGTTCGGCCATCGCCGCCTACCGCGTGGTCAACCGCTTCGGAGCAGAGAACGTCACGCTCCTCTTCGCCGACGTGAACGGTGAGCATCCCGACAACTACCGGTTCATGAAGGAAACCGCAGCATGGCTCGGAGCCGACCTCGTCTGGCTCCACAACGACGGCCAGACGATCTGGGACGTCTTCAAGAAGGTGCGCTTCTTGGGGAACACGCGCATCGACCCGTGCTCCCGGGTCCTCAAGCGAGAGCCCATGCGCCGCTGGCTGGAAGAGAACTGCGACCCCGCTGACACGGTCGCCTACCTCGGCTTCGACTGGACCGAGGAACACCGCCACCGTCGCGCCGAGGGGTACTGGGCGCCATGGCGCATGGAGTCACCGCTGATCTGGGACCCACCGCTCGACAAGAGCCAGGCGCTCGACATCCTGAGCAACGCCGGGATCGAGCCACCGCTGCTCACCCGGCAGGGGTTCCCGCATGCGAACTGCGGCGGTGGGTGCATCAAGGCCGGTATTGGGCAGTTCAAGAAGCTCTTAGAGATCGCGCCAGAGACCTATCGCCTCTGGGAAGACCAAGAGGAAGAGCTCCGAGTCATGCTCGGCGACATTGCCATCCTCCGTGACCGCACCGGGGGAACAACCAAGCCGCTGACCCTGCGGGCGCTCCGCCACCGCTTGGAAGTCAATCCGCGAGCGCATTCTGGCGAAGACTGGGGAGCATGTAACTGCCTGACCCCACTCGAACCAGAAGGAGAGTCCGATGAAGAAGCGCAAGCCCAAGCGGTAGACCCCGCGCTCGTCACCATCCGCGGGAGGGGGTAGCGCCGTGGAGCGGCTTGAGGTCATCGAACAGATCCTCACTTGCACGAGCTGCGAGCTAGTCGACCAGTGCACCTCGCCCGTGCCCTTCCGCGGCCAACCCTCCCGCATCGTCGTGGTCGGCGAAGCCCCCGGCGAAACCGAGGACCGGGTAGGCAAACCCTTCGTGGGGCCCGCTGGCCGCCTCCTCGGCCGTGTCTTGCATGACGTCGGCCTCGATGAGCCCATGGGTGTCCTCAACACGGTCTCGTGTTACCCGCACGACACGCCCACGTGGGACCAGACCGTTGCCTGCGAACACAACAAGTGGACCCAGATCGACCACCTGGACCCGACCTTCATCCTGTTGCTCGGCAATGTCGCCCTCAAGGGCATGCGCCGCGAGCTTGGCATCAGCCACGCCCGCGCCCGGCCCTTCCTGATGCGCGACCGCATCTGCTTCGCCACCTATCACCCCGCCGCCGCGCTACGTAACGGCAGCTACGAGCAGACCCTCACCGAGGACCTGACCATCTTCCACCGCCTCGTCGGCGCTGGCCCCGAACACTGGATGGCCTTCATCCCCGACACCTGCGCGGGCTGCGGCATCGAGCCGGTCTGGTACGAGGACACCGGTCTCGGCTGGTGCCCACTGCACCTGCCCTCGTCCCAACGCGCCGCTTACGACGCCAACCAGGACCGCCTCGCCGCCGAGATGCAGGCCGCCCGCCACCGCTCCGAGACCCGACGCGACACCGCCATCGCCCAGGTCGAAGCCAACGCCGACGACAACTGGCTCGCCGAGGCGTACGACGAGCTGGTCCGCTACCTGCGGAGCCACCCCGAGTTCTTCGTGGATGATTGGTGGACCGAAACAAAGATCGCGGAGCCTCGCGAATCCCGGGCGCTCGGACCCGTCGTCATGAAGGCGGCCCGCGCCGGGCTCATGGTCAAGTCAGGCTCGTTCCGCAAGTCAGTCAGAAGCAACATGACCGAGAAGCCAGTGTGGCTGTCGCAGATCTACCGGAGCCGCGCCGATGCCTAGCGTCCTCACCGACCTCAGCGTCGATCGGACCATCCGCGACGTCGTCTACTGGTACGACGCCGCCCAGGGATGCAGCCGCTGCGCTGGCGCCGCCGAGCGGTACATCCCCCCGTACTTCGCGCCGATGAAACGGGTGTGTCCGACCTGTTGCGTGGAACTGGAACACCTCTTCAACGAGCACGGCTGGCCACCCCCGTAAGGAGATAGCGGTGATCGAGCGAAGGATGCGCTGGTTCCTAGTCGGTGTCACCGTCTGTTGGATCCTCATCGCCATCTCCAACCTCGCGGTGGGCGACCTTGACCGGTGGTACCCCGACATCACCGGCATCTTCTCAATCGCGTGTGCCGCCTGCACCGCGACACTCGCCTACCGTCCCGCCAACGAGATCGCCTACCGCTACGGCGGCGCGCTCGCCGTGGGCACCCTGGTCCTGCGGGCCGCTACCGCCATCGCCGGGGAAGTCCAGGCTGAATCCAGCGACTACTTCTGGCTGTTCCTGGCGCAGGTGGCCATCACCCTCCTGCTCGCTGGCCTGTACGCCAACTGGTGGCTCGTGGACGTGAAGGCCTGGCACCGAGTCCACCGGCTGGCCGAGCGGTGATCCTCGCCGAGGTGGCCGCCATGGAAATGGTCGCCGGCGGCGGCGTCACCGGCATGCTCGTCCTCGTCACCACCGCCATGCTGAGGCGCAGCAAAGACACCGACGAACGCAAGGACGAGTTCTCGAAGATCGTCCTCGACGCCGCCGCGGAACGAGAGGCCAAAGCCGAACGGCGAGAAGCGGCCGCTGTCGCCGAGGTGGAACGCCTCCGCCAGCAGCTCGACCAGGAGCGCCTCGCCTGGCAGGAGGAGCGGTCACGGCTCCTGCGAGGGCCGTCGTGAGCCGCTACCGCTGCACCACCTGCCACGACTACTTCCCGCAGCCGCCCTACCGGCGCCTCGGGATCGTCTCGGTCTGCTCCGAGGACTGCCTGTACGCCATGCGCACCAAGGCCAACGCCAAGGTCAAAGCCCGGACGCCAGACGACATCCCGCCTGTCACGCGCCTCGCCGTCCACGAGCGCGACCGCCACCGCTGTCGGCTCTGTGGGCGCACCGACGCCCTGCACGAGCACCACATCCACTACCGCAGCGAAGGCGTCGACCACTCCGCAGGAAACCTCATCGTCCTCTGCCGGAGACACCACGATCTCGTGCACACCGACAAAGGCCGCTGGCAGCCCGTGTGCCTCGCCTACATCGCCCAACTCGTCGCTGGCCGCCAGCGCTATCTCGTTGAGATCGACTTGGAGATCAACGCACCTGACGCAGGATTGAGCGGACGTCGGCCCCCGAGCGCAGGTCGCTGATGGTCGCCACCCGCCCCTCGCACATCTGCATCAGCGCGCCCTGGTCTCGTGGCCGGCCACGCATCGACAGCCCGTAGGTGCGGGCCCCGATCCGGTGCATCTCCGACAGGTAGCTCTCCAGGAAACGGGGAGACAACGCGCACTCGTCGTCGGTCACGAACACCACGTCGGCCCTCGTCGCCCCCGTGCGGGCGTGCTCATCGACCAGCTCAGCCAACGCCACCTCCAGCGGCGTCTGGAAGTCCGTCCCGCCCCCGAAGTACGCGCCCGCCGCCTCGATGATCCGAGGCGCCGTGAACGCCTGAGGCGTCTCGAACCCCATGTGCTTGAACTGGCCCGGACCACCGAAGTGGATCACGTGCATCTCCCGGCGCTGCACCCGCGCCGTGTGCAACAGGACCAGCATCACCGCCTTCGCCCAGACTTCAGGCTGACCCATCATCGACCCTGACCCGTCGATGCAGATCACGATCCCGCCCCGGCCCAGATCGTCACGACCCTGCACCGCGTACTGCAGAAGCTCACCTTCGGACCAGCGCGCGAAGAAGTCCATCTCCGTGTCGGGATCACCCAACAACAACAGCTCAGACGGCACCAGCCGACCCAAGTCACCGCCCAGCTCCAGGTCAACGATCTCCTCGTGCGTGGAGTCCGTCGCCACTGCAGCGTCCATGAACGACATGTTCCGGATCCGGCCGAAGATGTCAGCGATCTCGCGCATCCGGTTGTCGTTCAACGTCTTGGCCAGCTTCAACCGCTCGGCCGCGGAAAGCTGACGTAGCTCGCCCGGCGAAAGCCCCCACGCCCGAGCCGACGCCACCGCCTCATCCGTCGAGTCGGCCAGATCCGTCATGACGGCACGCAGATCAGACCGCACCTCCCACGCCTCATCGGCAAGCTCGGCGAGCAACGCCTGCATGCTGGCATCGAGGTCCTCGCGCTGGTCCTGTGCCGCCCGGCGCGCCTCTCGCAGCTTGTCGGCGGCCGCCAGCGCCGCGGCGATGTCATCGTCGCTGGGTTCGGTCCCGAGCCCGCTGTCGAACGCCTCCTCCAGCCCCTCAAGGTCCGCCAGCGCCTGGTGCAACGCCACGAGCTGCGCCTGCACCTCCTCGGCCTGCTTGCGCAGCATCTCCAGCCGCTCGAAGATCGCCTCCAGGATCGGGGCCAGCGTGAGACACCCGATCACCGCCTGGGTGGGATCGCCGACGGTGTGCGCCCGCAGCCGACGCGTCGCCGCCAGGGCCAACAGTTCTTCAACCACCAACCGGTTTGGGAAATGGGTCGGCTGCATGTCCCGCACCCCGACCAGACGCGGGTTCGCCTTCGTCAGCACCATGAACGCATCGACGAGCGCATCCGGCCCCGTGCGCGCCACCTTGAACAGCGAGTTGCGGGCCCGGCTGTACTTGCGCATCCCCTTCGTCGCCCGCTGATGCTCGCGACGGTCCCACAGGTCCGCCTCAATGGCTTGCATCGAGAGGATCTCAGGCGGCTGCCAACCGATCATGGCGTGCCCCGACGGGCCGCCAATTCCTCGGGGGTGATCCGAAAGAGCTCGGTGAGGATCCGCTGGCACACCTTGGCGTGCGCATCCCGGACCTCTTTCAGCTTGCGCTTCTGCCGCGGCGACCCCGTCGAGGTGTCCCGCAGCTTCACGAGTTCCTCCTCCGCCCACGACGCCTTGAGATGCAACTCGGTGGCCAACCGCTGGCGGTCATCGTCAGCCAGGTCCGGGCGGATCTGCCGGTCGAGGTCCCGCACCGCCCGCAGCAATTCGTCTGCCTTGCTCACGAGCGGCTCCAGCACCATGTCCACCACCCGGGTCACCTCGGCGATCTGATCCGGGTGGCTCCACAGGACATCAGCGAGACAACGCAGATGCTCAGCCTCAGCTTGAGCACAACCCTCCAGCCACGCGCCCGCGCGCACCACCCGCTGCGAATCGAAGAACCGCCGATCCGACGGGTGGATGTCCCGCTCCGCCAGAGCGATGCGGATGTCGGTGATCGACTCGTGCAGCGACGCGGGGATCACCACCTCCTCGGCCTCCTCCTGCGCCATGCGCACTTCATCCCAGCACAACACCGGCTCAGGCTTGGCTTCTCGCTGCAGACCCAGCATCCGAGCGAACCCACCGGATTCCTGGATGGGGGAGAGGTGCCGGCGCAGCAGCAGCCGGTCATAGAGCGGCATCAACCTCGGCTCGGTCGGAACCTCGTTCGACGCAGCGAACACCGTCGTCAACCGCATCGGGATGATCTCGGTCCCCTGGTGGAACTCCCGCTCGTTGAGCGCCCGCAGCAACGTCTTCAACAGCGCAGAGGATCCCTCGAAGAACTCATCGAGGAAACACCAATCGGCGGTGACCAGGGTGCCATCCACCGTGCGTTCCCAGCGGTCCTCGCGCATGGCACTGAGTGAGCGCGGGCCGAACAGATCCTCGGGCACCGAGAACTTGTCCATGTCGTGATCGAAGTACTCGCCGCCGGCGACGTACGCCCGGATCCGCCGCGGCAGCATCGACTTCGCGATCCCCGGCTCCCCCAGAAAGAAGCACGTGCAGCCCGCCACGAGGGCGAGCAGCGCGCACTGGATCTCTTCGTCCCGCTCGACGTGCTCAGCCGTCAACTTGGCGCGGAGCTGCTCGAACCGCTCTGGCAGATCACTCATGAAGGTCCTCCGCTTGTCACAGTCCAGTTGCCCGGACGCTAACAGCGGAGGACCACCGTAGAAGGAACCCAACCACCTCAGGTTATGGGAACAATTCCCACCCTGAAGGGATCCCGTTTTGCACCAAACATGTACTTCAGGGCGTGCTTGTTGAACAAGGCTGAAAGCTGTCTACTCGGGGTCGGGGATCCCGCGCAGCTCAAGGACGCCGATGATCGAATTGACCTCCGATGCCAGCGTGTCCTTGCGCGGGATCCCCTCGCCCTCCGGGAGACGGGCGAGCACCTCGGCCCGAGACTCGATCAGCCAGTCGGCCAACGCAGCGTGGGCCAGTTGCTCGACCAGCACGGCATACGCCTTCTGCTCAGGGCTCAAGATGTCGTAGCCGTCAGCGTCGAGCCCGCCCACCTCGCCAACGTCCTCGATCTCGTCGAACGCCTCGACTACCGAGGCCAACGAATCGAGCAGTGATTCCCGGGCCTGGGTCTTCTCGTCCCGGCCCTCGGCCCCCTCCCACTCCTCGACCTGGTCGAGTGCCTCGCCGATGGCCTCAGCCACTCGGGCGATCGAATCGGCCTGGGTCTCGATCTCCTGCGCCTGGGACTCCAGTTCCTCAATCGTCTCGCGCATCTTGTTGGCGCTCTCACGCACTTCATCGGAGGCCTCCTGAAACTCCTCGGCGTTGAGCCTGCCCTCCAGAAGATCGCGCACCCCGCGAGGCAATTTGCCTTCCTCGGTGGCGTCGCGCAGTTTGTCGATCGCATCGACGGCTCTCTTGTCAATCTCCATGTGCATCCCCTTCGATCTCGCGAACGTCCATCTTGAAACTCTGCGCCTTGCGGGAAACTGGACCCAGGATGAGCATCGCGGTCTCGGTTGCCTTCTCGTGGCTGACGGCACGGACATAGAAGTCGGGCATTAAGTAGCCCGAGCCGACTGGCCGGCCCTTGCGCGTGTTGTAGACCGTCACGTCCACAACGAAGAACTGCTTCTCAGGCACTCAGGCCCCTCTCCAATGTTTCGCTCCGGCACACGTCGCACCAAATGTCAGGATGGGCGGCGAACTGCTGCGCCAGCTTCAAGGTTCGGTGACCGATGAACTTGCCGTGGTCGATGCACACAGTCACCCACCGGCCCTGCGATTCGGTCAGATAGCTCCCCGGGTGGTCCGTGTCTAGCACCTCGACCATGACCCCACAGTCCCGGCTGCGGCGCCGCTGACGGACGAAACCGAGTGGCGGCTCCGGCACCTCGACCACGTCGCGGGACGTGAAGACCAACTGGTCGATCGTGCAGTCCGTGGCCCACTTGTCGTCTCGGGCGCGCAACAACACCGGCTGGTACAAGCGGCGGTCCTCGCTGGCGTAGAGGTACCGCACCTCCACCACGTCCCCGACGTGCACCGCCGGCCTCCCGGCGGTGGCCACCGAACCGACCTCGACCAGACGACCCTTGCCGTCGTAGAGGGAAACGTGACAGTTCGCCCGCCCCTCCCGGCCGACGTCGGTGACCACACAGTCGACCGTCTTCGTGTACTTCGCCTTCAACATGGCGTGCGAGCGTTTGCCCTGCCGGTACGGCGCGGTGATGTCCTTGAAGATCACACCCTCGCCGTTGGCCGCCATCACGGACTCGATCAACGCCCGCTTCGCGGTAGTCGTACGAGCCGTGGGCAGCAACCGCACGCACGGATCCGGCGCCCACCCGGCGAACAGCCGCTCCAGCACCATGAGCCGGTACTCGTAGCTGTGCGACGGCTGGATGTGTGGCTCGGCCACTGGCATGTCAAAGAGCCAGTACGTGCCGTCAGCCATCAGCTCGCCGTCGAACACCCACGTGCCCGGGATCTCGAACTGTCGCGCCACCTTCGCGGGCACGAGGTTCACTCTGATCTCGCCGTTGCGGTTCAGCGCGGTGACCGCGCCGTCGTTCACGCTGAACAGGACACGGTCACCGTCGAGCTTCTGTTGGGCCCACCAGTTGGAGTCGTTCAGCACTGTCGTCACTTCGTCGGGATCGAGCGTCCCGGCCAGCATTGGTTTCATTGCTCCCTCGATCGTGAGGGGTGGGTTCGGTCGGGAGGCGCAGGGCGCCCCAAAGGTTCTCGTCGATCTCGTCGGGGTCATCTCCGCCGAGATCGTTCAGCACCGCGCTGCGGTGGCGTTCGACGGCGGCGCACAGCCGCCGGTAGGACTTGGCGAAATGGTCCCGTTCGACCATGACCGCACCGCCGTAAGTGACAGCGACGGCCTGGTCCCGGAGGAACCTCGCCTCGATAGTGGCCTCATCGAGACCGGTCTTGAACCGCACGGTGGATGCCTTGGTCGTCTCGTACTTCGCCCGCAGGGTCTGCTGCTGACGCCTCAGGCTGTCACGGGCGTGGTGGTCCGTGGTCTCCAGCGCCCTGGCTTCCAGCCCGGCGAGCTCAGCCTGAAAGTCACTGCGGCGGGCGGCGAGCTGGCCGTCCACCGAGCGCTGCATGCGACACAGCATCGAATGCCAGCGCGCCACCTGCTCGGGGGACCGCAGGGCCACGATCAAGTCCTCGCGCAGACGGGAACCGCCATGAGGTGCCCGTCTGCGCAGATCAGCATCAACCAGCGCACGGAACTGGTCGTCGGACAGGCCAGCCAGATCAGCCGCCTGGAATGTGTTGGCGTCGATGGAGCGTCGTTCAGTGGACACTGGTTCCTCCGAGGTCAGACCGGCGACGCCCGGCGGCACCCGGCGTCTGATCGCCAGCCTGGTCGATCTTCGCCCGACCGGCAGCCATCAGCTTGCGCCCCGAACCGGTGCGGCGAACGAACCCACGCAGCACCAGCGTGCGCTCCAGATCCTCAACAACCGCCGCGTTCATGCCCAGGACACTCTTCAGTGTGGCCAGGCCGGCGACGCCCCGCAAAGCATGCAGGGCGTGCAGGTAGTTGAGGTGGTTCCGGGTGAGACCGTCGGCGTCGATGCCAGCAAGATCCAACACCGCCTCGACGGTTACCGGCATCTCCACCGAGTCCAAATCCCGGGCGGCCGCCACGAGGTCCTGGACGACCCTCGGGTTGCCACCGGCAGCACCAGCGAGGCCGACACACACCTCAGGGGGAACATTGATCTTCGCCCGTCGGGCCATGCCAGCAACGATCTCCGCCATCTCCTCGGTCGTGTACGGATCCCAGGACGGCTTGTACTTGAAGCGCTCGATCAGCGGGGCGAGCAACATGTTCTGATCGGCGTCGGTGGTCGCACCGATGAACGCCAACTTGTGCGTGCTGATCTTGTCGCCGTACGGGTCGATCAGGTGGCCGTCGTTCATGCCGACCTGCAGACGCTCCTGGAACGCCCGGGGTGCGTTGTGGATCTCATCGAGAAACACGACACCGCCGGGGAAGTTCTCGATCTCGTAGCAGAAGTCGTCGTACTTCATCGGCATTGGCAGCACCAGCAGGTCATCGCCGAGTTCGTCGGCGATGCGGTCGACGATGGTGGACTTGCCCGCCCCGGCTGGCCCGACGAGCAGCGTGTGGTCGAACATGCGGTCGTCGCGGATCGCAGCCCGGATCTTGATCTTCAAATGTGCCTTGAGCTTGGCCTGGCCGACGTAGTCATCCCACGTGCGGACGCGCACGAGTTCACTGATCTTTTCACTCAAGAGAGACACTCCAACTAGCAGGTACGGAACGGTTCGGTAACTTCAGAGGGTACATGAAGGCAACGCTGAAACCACACTCAGTGGTTGACGGGCACAATCCCGGCATCGAGAGCGTGCATCTCGACCTCGGACCGTAGCGACAGCGCATCGACGCTGATCAACAGGTCCTCAAGCTCGCGCTCGATGGCCTCGGGCGCCATCCCGATCAACCGCAGGTGCGTGCCGACGGCCAGCTCGATGATCGTGAGATAGCCCTCGGCGTCGTCGTCGTTCAGGTGGGTGGTGACCTCGTCGATCACCTGCGGGGAGATGATCACGATCATGTCGACATCGACGCCCTCGGCGTTCATCGAGAACGGCGGCGTCCACCCGAACCGGTACTGGGGCACCAGCGGCAACCCCCGCCAGTTGTCCGGCGGCAGCGACGAGCAGTGGATCATCAACTGATCCCGGAAGTAGGTGGTCAGTCGATCGTGGATGTGGGCTTGACGGGACATGGCTTCCTTGCAGCTTCAGGGGAAATCGAGAAACCCGCCGCCGCCACGCAGGCGGTCGGTCAGGTCCTCGATCGATCGTTGTGCTCGTTCGTCAGCCTCCGCTTGGGCAGCCGACGCGATGACCTCGTCAAAGCCATCATCGGGAGTCGTCGCATCGTCGTGGGCCAGACCGGCGACCAGGTGGACGCCGACGGTGCCGTCGGCGTCCGGGGTGAGCATGAACTGCCACAACACGAGTCCGTGGCGAGTGAACACGTCGCCCACCCGCTGGCGCAGCAGCCCAAGATCCTCCAAGGTCGTCACATCTGCCTCCACTCGTTCGGCTACGCCGCTCGGCGCAGAAGGGTCAGGAGATCTTCGGCGGCCGCTGTCGCCGGCGGAACAACCAGTTCCTCGGCGGCGCCCGCCTCCGCCGCAGCCTGAAGCGCCCTGAGGCGGCTCTCGGCGGCGCTCTCCCACTCATCGGGGTCGAAGGTCGACACCATCTCATCGATCATCGTCCGGGCCGCCACCGCCAAAGCGGGCTGGAACTCGACGTCGACACCGTCGGGAGCGTGGAACAACGACGGGCGCATCAACTCGGTCAGGGTGATCATCCCGTCCCGGGCGACACCCCGGTACAGCTTGGACACGCCCTTGATCACGAGTTCAGCGATGAACGCCAAGTCGGCGTCGGCGACGAGGTCGAGCATGAGGGCGTAGGCCTGCCGTGTCGCCTTCGACGGCTTGGCTGGCAGGCGCATCCGGTAGATGTTGCCCGACGGCAACGTCGCCCGCTCCACGTCGGCAGAGCGAAAGACCGAGAAGGCGACGCTGCGGGCCTCGACGGTCGGGACCGCGGCCTCGGCCACGTCGTCCGGGTCGACACGCACCAGCACGTCATCGACGGTGGTGGCGTGCTCCAGATCGTTCTGCGAAAGCGGGCCATGCCCGTTCTCGCAGAACAGCTTCTGCTGGATCCTGGCCGGGTCCACGCAGTGGGGGCAGATGCGGGTCAGGGAAGGGCTGTTGGCGGCACGCTTGTCCGCCTTCGCCTTGGTCGCGGGCACGAGGTCGACATCGAAGCTGATAACTCCGCACGACACGGTCACGCCCGTCAGGCTGGCACGAACCTTGCTCGGCAAGGGGGACTCCTAAAGCTCACTACAGTTCAGTCGGTGTTCGGCATTGCTCGGTCTTACTCCCGCCAGGAGATGACGGGAGTGTGGTCGCCCGCACCCTTCTGGGCGAGGTACTCCTGCACGGCCGTCCAGAACGGGCCGGTCGTGCTCTCGATGTCGAGGGCCTTGCCGTCATCGAGCAGGGCCGACGGGCCGAAGTAACCGGCCGAGCTGGCGAAAGGCGTGAACACGATCTCCGTCACGTGGCCGTTCTCGTAGTCGGCGACGACGAAGCCCGGGATCTGCACGCTGGCCTTACCCTCGAACCGGGTGCGCAGCCACTCGTCGAGCCGGTTCTGCAAGTTGTTGCAGAAGTCCGAGACTCGGTCCCGGTCGTCGATGTCGTCGTCGCCCGGTATGTCGATCTCAAAGAGGCCGCCGTAGCCGTTCGCGTCGACGTGGTCGTGGAGTTCGCTGAAGTTGTCGATCCTCTGAGGCACGATGCCCCGGTCGATGTCATCGAGGATCTCGCGCTTGGCTCGCTCGAAAGCGGCGTCGGGGTCGGGCAGGGGGATGGTCATGTGGGTCTCTCTTACGGACGGGGTACGGGGACGGTACGCACGAGCCGGTAGGTGACGGCAGCGCCGCCAGCCAACTCGGTCATGTTCACCATCTGCTCGGTAAGTCGCTGGGCTTGAGCGTCGACGTCGCCCCCGGAAAGGGTGAAGGCGAGCTCGGCAAGGTAGCTGGCCGTCGCGCTTGAGCGGCGGCCGGTGGTGGCCGGGGTCGACGGGCCAACACTGGCGGCGATCTGACGCACCAGCCACGTGTTCATACTCATCCCCGCCTCCTTGGCGGTGGCTGCCACGGTGGCGTGGAGGTCGGCGGGGAGCCGGACTCGAAACCCGATCGTTTCGGTGGGGTCAGTCATGGTCATCCCTTGAGTCTAGCGTGGCCCCAAAGCGGGGTCACGGCAGGTGCTTCACGTTGATGGTCGAGTCCACGCCCAGGTCGAGCATCGTCTCCCAGTCCCACTCGGTCGGGTCGTCGCCCACCTCGTCGAGGTCGGCGTCGGAAAGGGTCAGCATCAGCTCGACCCGCACGATCCGCCCGGCGAGCTCGTCCTGGAAGTTCGCCAGCACCTGCCACGCCATGGCCCGGGGGATGTCGGCCACGAGGTCGGCGCAGCGCCGCTCGAACTCGTGCCACTTCGTCAGAAGCTCCGGACCCCATGAGTCCACGTCGGGCAGCCCTTCAACGACGAGCCAACCACCGGATCGTCCCTCCTGCCACACCCTGATGTTGTGATCCGGGAAGAAGTCGCTGATCGCGTCCGCCCTCGCATCATCGAAGTTCGACTCGCAGGCGTTGTAGAAGATTGAGCTGTTGCCCTCCTTCTCGACGAACTGCTCGATCAGGTCCCGCAGGTCGTTGATGCCGAGCAGAGCGAGTTTCGGATCGAGCTCGAACTCGCTGACGAGATCGGCGAAGGCCTCACCCTTGGGGAGGTTGGTGTTGTACACCTTGATGTTCACCATCGGCGGACGACTGTCGCGGTTGGAGTAGTTCGAGTGGTAGCTGCGCTGGACGTCGTCACGGGCGATCGGCGCCTCAGCCCAACCGATCAGCAGCAAACGATCGGCGACGTAGGAGACTTCCTCGAACTCCTTGCGTTCCGCATCGGTCGCCTCGGACCAACGGGTCACCCCGTACTCCTTGCCGAGCTCGACCAGTTCGACCAGGCCGAACTCGGCCGGTTCGAGTTCGTCGGTGATCGTGTCTCGGGCGGCGTCCTCGATGGAGTAGTGGGGTTGGATGCCGAGCCAGTGAAAGACGCGGAGGATCTCGATCTCGGGCATGGGGACTGCTTTCTGCAAAGGTACGGTTCGGTTGTCGTGCGCAGGTCTCAGGCGAACTCGTGCTGGGTGTCGGGCCAGATCTCCCTGCACCAGTGCGTGGCCCAAGCGACCCAGTCCGTCCCCTCGGGCTGGTTCTCGGTCAGATGCTCCAGCACCGCCCAGGTCCGCTCGGCGCTGTCGACGTGGATGAGCACCAACGGCTCCTCGAACGTCGCGAGGTCGCTGTAGACGCCGATGCGAAAGGCGTCGTCCTCGTGGTCGACCATGACGCCGGCGAAAGCGTCGCCCCACGGGATGCTCACCACGGGGTTCATGGTGGCGTTGGGAAAGGTCTCGCCGATCAGGCGAGCAAGTTCCTGCATCGTGGTGATCGCCATCAGAGCCCGGCCCCGTTGACGCCGAAGACGGCCTCGTCGTAGGTGAACTGGGCGCCGTAGGAGGACGAGAGCTGCTTGATGAGGGCGTCTCGGGAGAAGGGCTGCGTGTCGAGGTACTGCTTCGCAGCCCGCACCGCCTGTGCGTTCCAGTCGGCATTCAGGGCATCGACGCCGTAGGTGGCGTCTTCGAGCGAGAAGCCTGCACCGTAGGAGGACGAGAGCTGCTTGATCAGCCCCGCCCGGGAGAAAGGCATCGTCTTGATGTACTGCTGGGCCGACCGGCGGGCATTCGCCTGGCCCGGGGTCTCCTTGGGTGCCTCCGTCGTGGGTGGTGCCGTCGTGGGCGGCTCCGTCGACGGGGGGGTCGTGGTCGACGGTGCCGTCGTCGACGGCAGGGGAACCGTGGGGACAGCGGGGTCGCTGCTCGTGCTCGGCGGGGCCGTCGTGGAAACGACCGGCTTCGACGGCGAAGCGATCGCGGCGATCGCCACGATGATGATGAACAAGATGAACAGGCCGCCGCAGGCGAGAGCACCGATCGCCACGGGGCTCAGGGACTTCTTGGGCGCCGTCGGGGGAGCAGGGGGACCGGGGGGAGCGGGCAACGGCGGGTTCGAAGGGGGAGGCAAATCAGTCAACGTGAAACTCCAGTGTGAAAGGTGTTCGGTTCGGTAGGGGGAAGGCTCAGTCGAGCAGCGTGTGGCGCAACTCGTTGGCGGCGAATCGGATCATGTGCTCGCGTTGCTCGTGGTCACCAAAGAGCAGACCGAGTCGGCGGATGATGTAGCCGATCTCGTACTGCAGGAACTTGTCGTATTCATCGGTCCTGAGCGGCGTCTCGGCTCCCGGTCGGGTGATGCTGTTGTGCGACGCGTCGGCGCAGTACGGCAAAGAGTCGTCGTCGTAGTGGTCAGCGCGCTTGTCGCACATCGTGCACGTGACGTTCTCGTCTTCGGAAATCGGCGAGATGTACGGGGAGGAGTCCATCCTCACTGGTCCTCACTCGGGGCCACGATGCGAGCCTCGGCGTAGAAGTAGCCGAAGCTGGCGTTGGAGTTGCCCGTGATCAGCCAGTGCGTGCCCTCGTGCTCCGCGTCGAACAGGACCACGTCGTTGCGCTCACGGGTGTGGATCTCACCGCTGCGAATCTTTTCCTTGATGAGGCCGAACAACACGCCCTGCGGCATGGCGTCGTTGAACAGGTCGATGAACTTCCGTCGGGCGTCGGTGTCGGACGGTCCCTCGATCTCCTGGCGGTCGGGCGGCAGGTCGACGCTGCCGTTCATATTGATGATGAGCCGGCCCTTCCAGACCAGGTCGTGGATGGTCATGTGTTCTCCTTGGGGGTGATGGCGAGCATGTGCTCGATCTCGTCTCGGTCGTCGCCGAGAAGGTGACGGACGTGGGCGACGTAGGCGGCGTTGTCGGGAGCGTCGATCACGTGCTCGTAGACCACGTCGTGCACGAGCACGCCGTGCTCGGTCTCGATGGCGCCGGGAAAGGTCCGGGTGCCATCGAAGTAGTCGCTCTCCTCGTCGGGAGTGGCGGGGCGAAGGTTCGGGTCAGTCACAGGTCTCCTCGATCTCGGTGCCGCCACAGTCGATGCAGCGGTCGTTCTCCCAGTACTTCGATCCGCACGGGCAGCGGTCGACGCCCTCCTGGCGAACTCGGTTGATGAACTTGTCGTCGGTGAGCATCTCGGACGGCGTCTTGTCCGCCCTGGTCACATACAAGGACTGGGCGACACAGGCGATGCAGGTGAAGCTGTCGTCGATGACGCAGGTGTGCGGGTTCTCTTCGGTGTCGACCTCGACGGACCGCCCGTTCGGGGCGGTGACGGTCAGGATCATTCAGTCCTCCTCGTTGATGGCGAGCATCTCTCGCACGTAGTCGGGCAAGAAGGCGTCGTTCCACTCGATGCCGAACGTCTCGTGCCGGGCCTTGGCGTCGTCGACCACGGACTGCCAGTCGGCGCTGCTCCCGGTTTCGCTGATCTGGAACATCTCGGCGTCGAACCAGTCGACTAAGAGCTGGCGCAGCGGATCGCCGTTGATGCGCTCCAGGATGGTGCCGGCGAGCTTCTGCAGCTCGTCATCGGAGCCGACCAGGACGTACACCTGGCGGTAGCTGTCTTCGAGTACCAACGCACGGTCGGGGATGGTGATGAACGTGCGGTCGTTGTACTTCTCGGCGATCTCGGAACCCGAGCGAACCATTATCGACTGGATTCGGCACAGGTCGGTCATGTGGGTCTCGTAAGGCGCTGACTCGTACTCCCGCACCTCGGCGGTAGGGGAGGGGCGGTTGTCGTCGCTGTAGTCGGTAGCCATCAAGTCTCCTTTGTGGGCAGCTCGCCGGGGGAGATCGGCAAGCCGTAGTCGCGGGCCAGGGGCAGCACCTCGGGGTGGGCATCCACAAAGGCGAAGCACGCCTCCCGGGCGTCCTGGTACCGCTGCTCACCGTCGGGCTCGTCGGTGTCGACGCGGGCAGCGTCGAGAGCGTCGAGCAGACGGTTGAACGCTTGCACGGTTGGGTTGATGCGATCCGCCAGAGCGTCCGCCGCTGCCCGCTCAGCCTCGGTCAGACCAGCAGCCAAAGCCCTGCGGGCCATGTCTGCGTAGCCGTCGTTGTCGGGTTCGTGCTCGGCGGTGAAGGTGTCTTGCAAGTCGCAGGTCTCACGCCACACTGCGTCGTCGCCGGTGGCCTCGGGGTCGACCCATGCGCCGTTCTCACGGGTGATGCTGCGGCCGCAGTGCTTGCAGGTGGCGGAATCGAGGGTCCGCTGCATGAAGGCGACGGCCTCGTCGAGAAAGGGCCAGTACGTGCCACCGTACGGTCCGAGGATCGACCAGTCGTCCGTGTCGAAGTCCTGCGGTCCGCGAGGCGGGATG
>Ga0068871_100001137_pt1 | contig 17849 bp, 15 predicted proteins | sample KBSMisM72_FD_72750 | JGI IMG/M metagenome (GOLD analysis project Ga0068871, IMG submission 72750) | Miscanthus rhizosphere microbial communities from Kellogg Biological Station, Michigan, USA - KBS Miscanthus M7-2 | ecosystem: Host-associated > Plants > Roots > Rhizosphere > Soil ... | reverse complement strand
GGTTCAGGGGTTCTGGGTTCGGGTTCCGGGTTCAGGGTTCCGGGTCGGGTTCAGCGTTCTGCGACCCCGAACGAACCGCTGAACCTTGAACCCAGAACCCGGAACGAACCCTGCACCTGGAACCCGGAACCCCGAACCCGATCTGAGTTCGCCCCGGTTTCTTACCACCGCACGCGGAACACGAGCTGAATGATGCGGCTCGTGTTGTCGCCCAGCAGCTGGGTCAGCCGAAAGCTGTCCGCGCTCGCGCCGACCACGGCGTTGCCTGCCGGGTACGACCCGTTGTTGAAATTCGCGTACGGTCCGCCGGGGCCGTAGAACGACGTGGTCATGCCGAGCGGCTGGCCTCCGGTCGTGGCGATGTTGAAATACGGCGAGTTGAAGGCGTTCAGCATCTCGGCGCGGAACTCGAAGTTCACGTCGTTGTGAATCTTCACGCGCTTCACCATGCTCAGGTCGAACCGCACCAACCGCGGCGCGTTCGCGACGAGGCTGCGGATGCCGCAGTCGCCGTAGCCGGGCGCGCTCTCGATGCAATCCGGACCGTTGGCTGGTGCGAGATAACGGCCCGCCGGCGCTCCGAGCGCGCTGTAGCCGTTGGCCGACGTCGGGCTGGTCTGGAACGCCTTCACCGAGTTGTCGATGATGTCCTGCGGCAGGATGAACAGCTGGCCGTTGGACGCGACCCGCAGCTCGACCGACTTACGGAACTCGTCCTCGGTCATGCCGACGAGACGCACGTTGCCGAAGTCGATCTGCTCGCCCGTCTGGATGCGGCCGACGCCGTCGAACTCCCAGCCGCCGAGCAGCGCGTTCAGGACGCCGCCCGAATGTCCGCCCCAGCGCTTGCCTTCGCCGAACGGCAGCTCGTAGAGCCAGTTGCCCTTGAGCGCGTGCTGGACGTTGCCGACCTGGCCGCTCTGCGCGATCTCGGCCGCCGGCCGCGAGAAGCCGTAGCGCTGCATCATCCAGGCGCTGGCCCACGCGTAGCTGGTGTTGAACGTGAGGCCGTCCGAGAGCCGCTTGCGGAACTCGAGCTGAATCGAATTCGCGCGCGTGCCGCCGAAGTTGGTGGTCAGGTTGGAGCCGCCCGAATTGTTGGCCGTGCCGCCGAGCACGTCGGGGTTCGCGACGAAGAAGTTCGCGGGCAGACCGGCGGCGATGCCGTTGGCGCGGAACGTGGAATTGCCGACGAAGCCGTTGGTCGAGTTCACCGAGGCAAAGCCGAACGGGTTCGGGTTCATCGCCGCAAGGAAGCCGAGGTTTGCGGCGTTGGTGAACTGCGCGCTCGTGTAGTTCGCCGTGTTGCCGGCTTGCCCGGCTGGAAGCCCCTGGAAGAAGGCCAGGAAGATCGGCAGCGGCGACGTGCCCGGCGCCCCGGTGTAGGCGAACGTCGCTGGGCGGCCGGCGGCAATATTGGCCTGCAGGTTCGCCTGCGCCTTGCGGAACTCCTGCAGGAACCCGTTGTCGGTGATGCTCACTTCATTGATGTTCACCGTTTCCCAGTCCTGCCGGTGACGGCTGCCGACGTAGCGCACTTCGAACGCCGTGTCGTTGGTCAGCTTGCGCTGCCAGCCGACGGTGTACGACTGCGTGTACGGCATCTGCAGGTTCGAGTCGAAGGTATTCAGGCTGCTCGTAATCGACGGGACGATTGGATAGGAGACGGCCGGCGTCGCCGGCAGGGCGAGCGAGCCGGGATTGCGCAATAGCAGCGGCAGCGGACCGAGGTTGCCGGTGGTGGAGTCGCGATTCAAGTTGACCGAGATCCCCTGATTGCCGGTGGCGCCGCCGAAGACGCCGGTGAAGTCCGACATGCCCGGGCGCTGGAAGGCCATGCCGAAACCGCCGCGGATGACGCTGTCGCCCTCCTGCGAGCCGAAGATGAGGTGGCCGATGCCGTGGTCCTGCGACGGCGGCTGCCAGGCGAAGCCGACGCTCGGCGCCAGGTTGTTGCGATCCGGGTTGTAGGCGTAGGTTCCGGCTTCGTACTGCGTCAGGAGAGGCTTGGAGCCGGTGAGCGTGCCCGGCTTGAAGATGTTGCCGTCGCCGGAAATGCCGTAGAGACCCGCCTCCGAGATGTTCGTGTAGCTGTTGTTGGTCGGATAGAACGGGTTGACCAGCACGTAACGCAAGCCGGCACTCACCGTCACCGCCGAGGAGACCCGCCAGGTGTCGGCGGCGAAGAAGTCGAACTCACGCAGGCGCCCTGCCGCGCGCGACTTGCCGAGCGGCACGTAGGTGTCGCCGGCCTCGTTGATGCGCGCGTTGGCCTGGATCGAATTGATCCGCCCGGTCAGCAGCGCGTAGAGGTTCTTCGCCTGGGCGATGTCGGCCGTGGAGGCGCCGTTCAGGGTCGTCGCGTTGAAGATCGCGTCGGCGGGCTCGGAACTGAGCAGCCCGAAACGGACGGTCGGCACCAGCGTCTGGTTTTCCAGCCAGACATCGGCCTGGACGAGCGACCCGCCGAAGTTGACGGTGTGCTTGCCCTTCAACCAGGTGGCGGTGTCTTCGAACACCCAGGTCGACGCTTCGCGGGCGGAGGGCGCCGCATTGCCGGCGTTGGTGGCGGTCACGCCGCTCGACAGGTTGGTCAGCAGGAAGCCGGTGCCGCAGCAGGCATTGTTGAAGTCGAGCAGCGCGTTGCCGGTGCCCGTGAACATCGACGCGCTGAGCTCCGGCGAGAACAAGGTCGAACCGCCGGTGCCGCCAAAGCGCGCCTCGTTCACGAGGTTGTTGCCAAAGGTCGAGCGCAGCGATTCCGACGTGGTCCAACGTGTGGACTGCTGGCTGCCGGTCATCGGCAAGCCCGGAAACGGCACGATCGCGTTGTTGGTCGTGTCGGGCGTCGAGTTGATGTGGCGGTAGTTCATCGATCCGGTCAGGCGATGGTTCTGCGTGGCCTCGTAGTCCAGACGGAACGTCGGCGACGGGTTGAAGCTTTGCGTCGGCGTCTGGAAGGTGTACTGGTTGACCAGCGGGTTGGTGAGCGGCGAGATCGTGCCGGTGGTGGCCATCGCGGCCCGGATATCGGACAACGACTTGGCGACTATCGGATCCAGCGTCGCCAGCTGGCCGTTGGCGGCCGCCAGCTGCAGGAGGTTGACCGATCGCGTGGCGCCCGCGACGTTGTAGCTGAAGATGCCCGCCGCCGCATCAGGGGTCAGCGCGACCCGTTGCAGCGTGCTGGACGCCGGCGAGCGCTGTTCTTCGTAATTGACGAAGAAGAAGGCCTTGTTCTTCACGATCGGTCCGCCCTGCGAGATCCCCTGCTGGTAGCTTCTGAGATACGGTTTGGGCGCCTTGCCGGTCTCCGGATCGGGCGCCAGGTCGCGGTTGTTGAACCAGGTGTTCGCGTTCAGGTTGTCGTTGCGCAGGTACTCGTAGACCGTGCCGGTCCAGCGATTCGATCCCGACTTGGTCACGAACTTCACCTGCACGCTTCCCTGTCCGGTCGCGTCCGCCGTGTTGCCGGCGGTCGTCACCGTCACTTCTTCGACCGAGTCGAGCGTCGGGGTGAGGCGCGCGAAGAAGCCGTCGGTCGTCTTCAGGTAGTTGTCCTGGATGCTCATGCCGTCGAGCGTGATGTTGATCGCGCTGCGCGGGATGCCGTTGACCGACGAGTTGCGCGCGGTGCCCGACGTGGCGAATCCTGGCAGTGAGGTCAACGAATCGAGCGCGTTGCGGCTGGTCAGCGGCAGGCTGGTGATCTGGGCGCTGGTGAGGTTGGTCGCCACCGACGGCGACTGCGTCTGAACGATCAGCGCGCTGTCCCCGACGACCGTGACGTTCTCCTCGAGCGCGCCGACCTGGAGCGACACCCTGACCTGCGCCGGGACCGCGGCGCTGAGCGTCACGGAGTTGAGGGTCGCGGTCTTGAACCCCATCAACGTGACGGTGACGGTGTACACGCCGCCGGCCAGGGACGGCGCACTGAAGCCGCCGTCGGACCCGCTGATGGTGTTGACCTCTTCGCCGGTGCCGTTGTTCCTGATCTTGACGTTCGCGCCGGGGATCACGCCGCCGGAACTATCGACGACGATCCCGGTGAGTGACGTAAAGAAGCTACCCTGCGCATATGCAGCCGCACTCACCGTCAGGGTGAGGACCGCCGCCAGAACCAGTCGCATGACTCTCATTCAGCGCTCCTTGCTGAAAACGAACAGTGTTCGAGTGCGCAGAATGTAAGCGCTCGTCACGAGTGGGTCAACGGGAATTTACGGAATTCGAACGGCGTCCGTGACGGGACTGCACCGGATCCAGCAAACCGTTCTGAAGCGAGGTCAGCGGCCGTCTCCAATCGCGGACGGCCGACATTTCTGAAGGAATCTTCGCGGGCTTTTGCTGGCGTTTCACGCTCGCGCTGGAGGCACGCGATTTGATGTGAAGAGCTACGGGTCGCGTCGAATCAACGGGGTGCGTAACATCAGGCAGGCGCTGGCATCGCCGCATCCCGCCGTTCGTCTCACGATTCGGCGCGATCTACTTGCCGTTCAGGCGGCCTAGAGTGCCGCCAAGGCCCAGCCGGCTGAAGTATTCGTAGGCGACGCGCGAGATCTCCTCGATCGCCCGCTCCCCTTCAGCTTCGTCCTTCAGGAACGTCGTCATCACGCACAGCGCGTACGGGCGGTTCTTCGCGAACACGATGCCGGCGTCGACACGGACGCCTTCGAGCTCGCCCGACTTGTCCGCCGAGGCGACACCTTCGGGCAGCCCCTTGCGAAGGCGATTCTCTTTCGGCTTCTTGAGCAGCGCGATCGCCTCCGGCATCCCGTCGTTCATCGCCTTCAGCAGCTTGACGAGCTCGTCAGGGGTCGACACGTTCTCGTCGCCGCGCCGCGCCGCCGCGGTGTCCATCATGTGCCGGCGCAGTTTGGTCCCGGCCAGGCCGAGGCCCTGCATGCGGGCCGCAATCTTGTCCATGCCGAGACGATCGATCAGGACGTTGGTCGCCGTGTTGTCGCTGAGCGTCACCATCAGCACGGCGTAGTCGCGGATTGACAGCGTCGGTGTGCCCATCTCGACGAGCACCCCGGTGCCGCCGACCGCCTGACGGCGATCGAGCGTCATCGTCTCGTCGAGGCGTACCTTTCCTTCGCCGGCCTGCTTGAACAGCTCGTAGACGATCGCCAGCTTGATCGCCGACGCGGTCGGAAACGTCTCGCGCTCCAGGTGCCCGATCCGCTCGCCGGTCGTCAGATCGACGATGGCGTAGCCGACCACGCCGTCGACACGAGCCGAGATCTCCTGCACGCGCTTCTCGAACTTCGCGCGAAGCTCCGACGGAACCGGCGGCGTCTGCGCACCGGCGCTAGCTGCCGCGGCGAACAACAGGAAAGCGCCCGGAACCCTCAGCCTTGAGCCCTTCATCGGTGATCCTCAGTGCGACGGCGGTCATGTCGTCGTTGGGCGCGGTATCGCCGCGGAATTCGTGGACGGCGGTGAAGATCGTGTTGACGATTTCGCGCGCCGGCAGCTGGCGCGTTTCACGCGCGATCTCGAGCAGCCGCTCCAGGCCGAACTCGTTGCCGCGGCGGTCGTTCGCGTCGTACACGCCGTCGGAGCAGAAGATGTAGACGTCGCCCGGCACGAGGTCGAAGGACACCTCGTCGTAGGTCGAACCGGCGAACAGCCCGAGCGGGACGCCGGGGATCTCCACCGGGCTGATCGCGTCTCCGCTGCAGCGCACCGGATAGGGCAGCCCCGAGTTGGCGATCGTCACGACCCGCCGTTTGACGTCGAACAGCGCGTAGCAGAGGGTGCAGTAGTACTCCTCGAGCTGCCGCTCGTAGAGAATCGTGTTCGACGACATCAGCACGCCCGCCGGAGTGAAGCGCTCGGGCGCGTAGCGGCGGCGAAACGTCCGCGAGCGCACCAGCTCGCCGGCAAAGGCGCTGTAGAGCGCGGCGGCGACGCCCTTGCCCGACACGTCGCCGACGGCGACGACCAGGCTGTTCGGCTCGGGTGCGAGGAAGTCGTAGAAATCGCCGCCGAGCCCGCGCGCCGGCTCGAGGCGCGCGGCGACGTCGATCCCCTTCATCCGCTTGGGCAGCTCCACCGGGAGCAGGCCGGCCTGGACCCGCTGCGCGAAGCGGATTTCCTTTTCGAGCCGCTTCTCGTTCGAGCGAATGCGCTCGTAGAGCTGCGCGTTCTCGATCGCCACCGCGGCCTGGCTCGCCAGCAGCGTCAGGATGTCGACGTGGCTCTTCGAGAACGCGTCGAGCTCGGGACTCTCGAGATCGAACACGCCGACGCAGCGGTCCTGCAGCATCAGCGGAATCACCAGCTCCGATCGCGCATCGTCCACCACCTTGATGTAGCGCGGATCGATCGACACGTCGGGCACGTTGACCGCCACCTTGTGCAGCGCGGCGTAGCCGACGATGCCGTGGCCAAGCTTCACGCGGGGGACGGTGATCTTGTCGCCGTACCGCTCCGCGACCTTCATCTCCAGCTCGCCGGTGCGATCGTTGAGGAGGAGGATCCCGAAGGTGCGGTAGTCGATCAGGCGCCGGGTCAGGTTCGCGATGCGGGTGAGCAGCTCGTCGAGGTTGAGGATCGCGCCGAACTCGCGGCCGATCTCCGACAGCGTCTCGAGCGTGCCCGTGTACTCGCGCTCCTGCTCGAACAGCCTCGCGTTTTCGATCGCGACGGCGACGTGCGCGCCGAACTGGCGCAGCAGCATCTCGTCGATGTCGGTGAACTGCCCCTTGGTGTCACTCAGGAGGTTGAGCGCGCCGATGACGCGGCCCTTGCGGCGGAGCGGCACCACGAGCTCGGCGTTGGATCCCGGCACCGCTTCCCGGTAGCGGGGATCGGTGTGGACGTCGTTCACGAGAATCGGCTGTCCCTCGGCGACCGCGGTGCCGACGAGGCCTTCGCCCACCTTCACGCGGAGCGTCCAGACCACTTCGTCCGGGTAGCCGACGGCGTAGGCGATCGACAGTTCCTCGCCGCGCGGATCGAGCAGGTACACGGCGAACGCCTGGAAGTTGGTGATGCGCGCGATGAGCTGCGGAATCTTGTGGAGCAGCTCGTCGAGGTTGAGCACGGACGTGATCTCACGACCCAGCTCGAAGAGCGTGATCACCAGCTCCCGGATGTTGGGAGGAGCGACGGGGGTCGGCGCGGTCGGTTCGGTCACAGGGAGCTAGCAGTATAATTGATGGCCCGTATGGACCTGACGCTGCCGCTCGACAACGCCGCGATCGAGAAGATCCTGCTCCACCGGTATCCGTTTCTGTTCGTGGATCGGATTACCGAGTTCGAGGTCGACAAGCGGATCGTCGGAATCAAGAACGTCTCCCACAACGAGCGGTATCTTTCGCCGTCGGTCGACGGCCGGCGGGCGCTGCCGCCGACGATCCTCACCGAAGTCGTGGCGCAGGTCGGCGCGATCATGATCCTGGCGAAGCCGGAGAACCGGCAGCGGCTGATCTTCTTCGCCGGCATCGAGAAGGTCCGCTACCGCCGGCCTGTCCACGCCGGCGACGTCATCGAAATCGAAGCCACGGTGCTGCGCCTCCGCAGCCGGATGGGGCGCCTGCAGGGCGTGGCGCGCGTCAACGGCCAGCCGGTGATCGAAGGCACCATGACGTTCGCGCTCGGACCACCGCAAGGCGAGGCATGAATCGCCGGGTCCGAAAGGGCCCGGCCTACCGCTGTTTCACGACGAGCAGCACCGACCCCACCTTCGTCGCCCTCGACGCCCATTTCGCCCAGCGCGCTTCAGGTTTGAAATAGCGGATGGCGTCGAACACCGCGGGCGCCAGGACCAGCGCGCCGATCGCGCGCTCGTCGACGCCGCTCGACGCCGCCATGCCGCGCGTGTCGCGCTCGAACGGGCCGGCGCGCGCGAACGCCACGAACGCGTAGCCGGCCGAGTTCAGGACGTTGAACGCGAGCACCCCTTTCGCCACCGGCGCGTGGAGGTCGCGCAGCGATGGCTGCTTCGTCAGCAGCCATTCGCTCGAGAGGTCCTGCATCCAGAACCCGGCCGACGAGATCACGAACTCACGCCGCGGCGACAGATCGCCGCGATGGGTGATGGCGAAAAACGGAAACGGCCCGAACGTCACGCCTTTGATCGTCGGGCCCGCATCGAAGATGGCGTCGAACAGCAGATGACCGCCCTCGTGCATCGCCAGGCCGAGCGCGGCCCCGGCAAGAAACTTCACAGAGTCGGCCACGGGATGTTCATCCGATGGCGGCGACTGCAGGGTTTCCGCGGCTGAGCTGGCTTGCGCGGAAACCGCGATCGGCAGAAACAGGGCATAAAACAGCGGCAACCACCCGATCGTCGCGCGGCTGAGTACGGCATACCGGTTGCACTTTCCGGCAACCGAGCGAGAATTCGGAAACTGGAGGGCTGACATGTTGGAAACCATCGCGATCATCCTGATCGTTCTGTGGCTGCTCGGAGTCGTAAGCGGCTACACGCTCGGGAATTTCATCTACGTGCTGCTGGTCGTGGCCATCGTGCTGTTCCTGGTCCGCCTCATCAGCGGCAGACGCGTCGTCTAAAGGACCTGAGATTTCAGATTGAAGAATTCAGATTTAAGATTCATTTCAGATTTGGTGGTCTTAAATCTGAGTTCTGACTTCTGAAATCTCACCGGCTTCTGACCAACGCGACCCCCACGAACACGACGATCGCCGCTCCAATCATCCGGGCGTTGAACGGTTCCTTCAAGACCAGCGTACCCAGGACCACTGCGATCACGGGATTCACGTACGCGTACAGCGAGACGGTGGCCACGGGCAGGTGCTTGAGCGCGTAGGCGTAGGCTGAAAACCCTGCGATCGCCCCGACCAGGGTCAAGTAGGCCAGGGCACCGGCGGTGCGAGGCGTAAAGGTCAACCGCGCGGTCTCGTGCAGCGCCAGCGACGCGATCAGCAGCGCGATTCCCCCGAACAGCATCTCGAACGCGGCGGTGACGAGCACGTTTTCTCCGCTCGCGTGCCCGCGGCCCCGGTGCCGCGCGTAGGAGGAGCCGACCGCCCATCCGACGCACGCGATCTGGGCCGCGATCACGCCGCCGAGAAACCCGCCGCCGGTGCCGTCGAACCGAATCTCAGGCCACACCAGCATGACGATGCCGCTGAAACCGACCACGAGGCCGAGCACGCGCCGCAGCGTGATCGCCTCGCCGTCCGGCATCAGCGCGTCGAAGCCCACCATCCAGAACGGCGACGTCGCGACGAGGACCGCCGTCAGACCGCTCGGCACGGTCTGCTCCGCCCAGACGACCGCGCCGTTGCCAAACCCGAGAAGCAGGATGCCGAGGACGGCGAGGGACGGCCATTCGCGGCGGGCCGGCAAACGTTCGCCGCGAAGCGCGAGCAGAACAATCAGCAACCCGCCGGCGGTGATCCAGCGCATCGCCGCCATCAGCAGCGGCGGAATCGTTTCGAGCGAGATGCGGATTCCGAGGTAGGTCGTGCCCCAGATCAGGCAGACCGCGATCCACGCTGCGTAGGCCCGCGCGTGGCTCTGTGGAGCAGGCTCACGCAACAGCCGTGTCCGTGGACAGCCGCACGCAATTGCGTCCCTGTTCTTTCGCGCGGTAGAGCGCGGCGTCGGCGCGGCCGATCAGCGCCTTGGCGTCGATCTCCGCGGGCAGCGCCACCGATACGCCCAGGCTGGCGGTGACCGCAATCGACTCGCCCTTCCAGTTGACCGGCATGTCGGCGAGCGCGCGCCGCAGCGTGTCCGCAACGCGCTTCGCGCCTTCCAGCGGCGTCTCCGGCAGGAGCACGAGAAATTCCTCGCCGCCGTACCGGCATTTCAGGTCGCTGCCGCGCAGCACTTCGCGCATCCGGGCGCCGACCATGGCGAGCACCGAGTCGCCGCACAGATGGCCGTAGCGATCGTTGATGGCCTTGAAGCGATCGATGTCGAGCATGATGAGCGACACCGGCGCCTGCGATCGCCGGGCGCGGCGCAGTTCGGTGCCGATGGCGTCCAGCGCATGAGTCCGATTGAAGCACCCGGTCAGGCCATCGCGCAGGCTGTTCTCGCGAACGTCGTGAAACAGCTGGGCGTTGCGGATGGAGATCGCCAGCAGCGCCGCGGCCATGGCGAGCACGCGCCGCCTCTCCGGCGTGAACGGACCGGCCGTCTCCGGCACGCCGAGCACGCCGACCGGGTGTCCGCCCGCGGTCATCGGCAGGTACAAGTGACCGTCGGCGACGATCGCGTCCGACGCCCATGCCGCATCGTTGACCAGCGCCTTCTCGACGAGCTGCTCGCGCGCCACTTCGATGTCGCGGCGCGTTTCCCGCGCGGTGCCGACCAGCGCCTGCCACTGGACGCCCGCGCGCAGGAGTACCCACGCATCCTCGGTCCCGGCCAGCTTCGGGAGCTGCTGTGCCACGACGTCGCGGATCGTGTCGAGATGGAGCGAGCGGCCCAACGCCTGCCCGAAGTTCACGAGCCGCTCCATCTCGGTCGCGCGCGCGCCGGCCTGCAGCGCGTCGGCTTCCGCGGCCGCCGCGTGCGCCTTGGCTTCCTGCCGCTTGCCCTGCTGATGGAAGAAAAAGACGACCGTCAGGATGATGAGGGCCGGCATCAGCGCCAGGCCGGAGCTCCGCTCGACGTCGCGGGCCAGATCCAGCAGGTAGCGGATTGGCCTGGCAAACACGACGATGAGAGCGACCGCGAGGCCGCCGAGCAGCACCCGGTCCTGCCGCGCGACCAGATTCATGGGACGGCCGCACTGTAGCGCAAAGCGCCGGACACGGTAAAATGAAAAGCAATGGGTAGAAAATCCGCCGCCAAGTCGCAGCACGCGTCGTCTACGGCCGGGACACCGCCGCCGTCCGAGCCGGGACGATCTTCGACCCCACTGCTCGCCACGGGCATCGTCCTGGTCCTGGCGATTGCCGGACTCGTCGCATATACGCGATCCAGCCAGCCGGCGCCGGCCGCCGAGGTCGCGCAGGCGGCGCCGCCGGCAGTCGTCGATCCGCCCGCGGCGGCCAAACTCGGACCGCATCCGCAGGCCACGCTTCCGCCGCTGCCGTTTCAGGCATACGCGCCGCCGCGGCCGATGGAGACGGTGAAGGCCGTCTACCGCTTCGCGGCCGAACATCCGGAAGTGTTGAGCTACGTACCGTGTTTCTGCGGCTGCGAACGCGGCGGTCACAAGGGCAACGACGACTGCTTCGTGAAGTCGCGCAACGCACAGGGCGACGTCACCGAATGGGAGCCGCACGGGCTCGACTGCGCCGTCTGCCTCGACGTCGCGAACGAAGCGATGCAGATGACGCGCTCCGGCGCCAGCGTCCGCGACATCCGCGCCGCCATCGAAGCGAAGTGGAACCGTCCGGGATCGGGTCACACGCCGACGCCGATGCCTCACTCGGACCACTAGGCGCTGGCAACTAGGTGCTAGGAGCTGGGGACTAGGCGCTGGGCCTAGCACCTGGCGCCCAGCCCCTAACCCTATAATCCCTGCGTGGAGAAACGCGCGGCGGCCTTTGCGCGGCTGTTCGAGGCCGTGCATGAAGGCGTCTACATCGGCACGATCGGCCCGGACTCCTCCTCCACGATCGCCGCCAATCCACATCTCAAACTGATCTTCGGCTACGCCAGCGATGCGGGCGACGACGACGTCTGCCCTTTCGACGCCGATCGCTTCGTCGATCCGCAGGCGCGAGTGGCGCTGCTCGAACGGCTCACCACCGACGGCTCGGTCAACGACTATCTTCTTCGGCTCCGCCGCGTGGACAGCAATCCGGTCTGGGTCGAGCTGACGGCGCGCGCCGACGCACCGTCCGCCGATCACTCGATGCGCATCGAGGCGCTGGTCCGCGACGTCAGCGAGCGCAAGAAGCTCGACGACGAGACGCGCGACATCTACCACCAGCTGCTCCAGGCCGAGAAGATGGCGGCGCTCGGCCAGACGGTCTCCGGCGTCGCGCACGAGCTGAACAACCCGCTCGCCACCATCCTCAGCCATGCCGAGCGTCTCTCCCAACGGACCTCGCTCGAGGAGCCGGTCCGCCGCGGCCTCGAGACGATCCTTTCCGAGTCCGAGCGCGCCGCGCGCATCGTCCGCAACCTGCTGACGTTCGCGCGCAAGCGCCAGACCACGCGCGCCATGGTGGACGTGAACCAGGTGGTGCGCGAGACGCTCGCCCTGCGCGCGTACGAGCAGCGCGTCACGAACATCGCGGTCATCGACGCGCTCGCGGCCGGCCTGCCCAATGTGTTCGCGGACGGCCACCAGGTGCAGCAGGTGCTGCTGAACCTGGTCATCAACGCCGAACAGGCGATGCTGTCGGCCAACGGGCGCGGCATCCTCGTCGTCCGCACCTGGCACAACGCGGATCAGGAGTCGGTGATCCTCGAGATCAACGACGACGGACCGGGGATTCCCGACGATCTGCAGCCCAAGATCTTCGATCCGTTCTTCACCACCAAGGAAGTGGGCAAAGGCACCGGCCTGGGGCTGACGGTGGCGTACGCGATCGTGCAGGAGCACGGGGGGCGGATCCGACTCGAGTCGCGGCCGGGCGTCGGCGCGTCGTTCTACGTGGAGCTGCCGGTGTCGGGCGCCAGATTGCCGCCGGGCCCCGCGCCCCACCCGCGCGATGCGCCGATCGAGGCGATTGCCGGCGCGTCGATCCTGGTGGTCGAGGACGAAGCGAAGCTGGCGAGCGCGGTGGTGGAGGCGCTACGCGACGCGGGGTACATCGTGGATCACGCGGCGGACGGCGAAGAAGCGCTGATCAAGATCAAGGCGCAGGCCTTCGACCTCGTCATCTGCGATCTGAAGATGCCGCGCGTGGACGGGATGGCGTTCTACCGGATGTTATCGGCCGCGGCGCCTGGACTGTCGAAGCGGGTGGTCTTCGTGACCGGCGACGTCGCCGGCACCGACGCCGAGCGGTTCCTCGAGGAGAGCGGCTGCCGCTGGCTCGCGAAGCCGTTCCGGTTGGGAGACCTGCTGAGGGCGGTCAGAGACACGCTCAGCTGATGGAAGGACGAAAGTACGAAGTGCGAAGTCTGAAGTACGAACGCTCGACATACGCGAGCCCTTCGTACTTCAAACTTCGTACTTTGAGAGTTACCTCGCGGCGGCCATCGGCTGGCGCTGACGGGGCATGCGCAGCGAGGCCTTCACCGGGGCGGGCCTCTTGCTCGACGGCTTGAACGCCATCACGACCGCCTGCGGCGCGGCCGTCTCCGGCGTATACGCCGCAGCGGCCCTCATCGGCACCATCGGCGCCTTGGCCATCGGCTTCTTCGACGCGAACGCGATCAGCTGGCGGCGCATCTCCGCGACCTTCTGCGGGTTCATGTCGCCGAGCGCGTCGCGCAGGCGGCGGATGGCGCGGGCGTGCAGCTGCGACACGCGTGATTCGTTGACGCCGATCTCGCCGCCGATGTGCTTCATCGTGGCTTCGCCGTAGTAGTAGAGGCCGATCACCTTGCGCTCCCGCCACGGCAGCGACTGAATCGCGGCCCGGACCCGATCGCGCGTCTCGCAGCGCTCGTAGGCCGCGTCGGGCGACTCCGGTTCGGACGGCACGAGGGCCGTCGGCAGCGAGCTCTCGTCCATGTGCTCGCCGGTGTTGAGCGGCGACGTCGCTTCGATGGTGTTGATGCGGACGATGGTGCGGCTCAGGCGCTTCTCGTCGGATCCGACGCGGGCGGCGAGGTCCGCCATCGACGGTTCATGCCCGAGCTCGCGACGCAGCGCTTCGCGCGCCGCATCCAGCTCCCGGCGCTGACGCCGGACACCGCGCGGCCAGGCGTCCTTTCGCAGGGCGTCGATCATCGCGCCCCGGACCCGCCGTTCGGCGAAAGTCTCGAATTTGATGCCGCGCTCCTCGTCGAAGCGGTTGGCGGCATCGATCAGTCCCAAAACACCGTCCTGCACGAGATCGCCGATGTCGATGGAGTTGGGCATCGTGGAGGCCATGCGCCTGGCCAACGATTCGACAAAAGGCAGACCGGCGACGATGCGGCGATTCTGGCTGGCGGACACGGTTTGGGCTCTCATGCCTGCACGCTATCGCAACCGCGGTACCAACTTCGTCGCACGTGTTCCAAACCTTGCCACAAAGGCATATCCGTCGCTTCTAACAGGTTGAATTAAAGGATGTTAGTGCTTATGACAGTTTCGAGACGCGACAGGAAGGAGTTGGCGAAAAAAGGCCGAATTCGTCAATAGTTTGACGATTTTCACGCGATCGGCGTCAGTGATTTGACGCCTAAATTACAATTTTAGTTTGCTATTGCGGTTCGGCTGGGGCCGCAGAGATGCGGCGAATTTCTTTTGCAGTGCCCATGGCTTCGAGCGTGCTCGACACGACCTGCGCGGCGCGCGCGCGACTCATGTCGTCGGTCGCTTTCGACTCGAGCAGCTCGGCGTGCGCGAGGATGATCCCCAACTGGTTGTTGAGGCGATGGAAGAGGAGCCGCAGTTCGGGCAATTCGTCCATCGGTCCCCTCGCCAGCAGTTCCTCCACGCTGAACGCGCGCGGCATCACGCCTGGTTCCGACCTTCCGCCTGCCACATCGCCTGGACAGCCGGACGATCGACGTTGTTGGCGTCGCGCCAGAGTGTGTCCACGAAGATACGGACGGAGCCGCCGGCGGTCCGCACGTATTCGATTTTCCCGCTGGAGAGCCAATTGTAAATCGTGCGACGGCTGACTCCGACGAGCTCACACGCCTTCATGATCGAAATCGTTTTTCGTTCCACTGGGCTGTCTCCCTCCGTGGTTTCTATCGGAAGGTGAGGCCCCGGAGATTAGTGTCAAGTATTTGACGTCAAATCGATGGACCCCGGACCGCCTTCCAGCCCCTGAATGGCGGCCCGGCCCATCGCGAGCGCCGCCTCCCGCGTCCCGCCGCCGATGTGGGGAGTGCCGATGAAACCGGGGAGCCGCAACAGCTCTCGATCGACCGGCGGTTCCACCGCAAACACATCGAACGCCGCGCCGCCGAGACGCTCTTCGGTGAGCGCGCGCTTCACGGCCTGCTCGTCGACGATGCCGCCGCGTGCGGTGTTGATCAGAAACGCGTCGGACTTCATCAGGCCGAGCGCCTGCGCGTCGATCAGACCACGCGTCGTCGCATCGAGCGGCACGTGGATCGTCACGATGTCTGATTGCTGGAGCAGCACGTCGAGCGCCACCGGCGTCACGCCCGTGTCGCGATAGAACGCGTCGTACGCGCGGGTATCGTGCGCGAGGACCGTCGCCCCGAAGGCGCGGCAAAGACGTGCGACCTGCTGGCCGACGCAGCCGCATCCAACGACGCCGATCGTGCATGAGGAGAGCTGACGGCCGCCGCCCCGGCGCCAGCCACCGTCGGCGAGGTGAGAGGCCAGCGGCACGATGCTCCGGCAGAGCGCGATCATGAAACAGATCGTCAGCTCGGCGACCGCCTGCCGGTTGACGCCTGGCGTCCAGCGGACCGCGACCCCGTGCCGCCGCGCCGCGTCGAGATCGATCATGTCGAGTCCGACGCCGTACTTGCTCACCAGGCGCAGCTCCGGGACCGCGCGGAAGACCGCGTCGTCCAGCACGTCGAGGCCGGTGATGGCGTGGGTATGTCCCCTGAGGAACTGCGCCAGAGCGTCGCCTGACAGCACCGTCGGTCCCTCGTCGTTGAAGCGCGACCGTGGGTAGCGGGCGAGCAGTTCCTGGCGGAGCACGGGATTCCGCGAGAACGACCGGGAGGCAACGGCGACGGGCGCGGGATCAATCGGCACAGATGTCGGAGTTTAAGGTCGGAGTCAAAGGTCGGACCTAAAGGTCTGACCTAAAGGTCGGAGTTTAGTATCAGAGCTTTGGGGTGGACGGGGCGAGCCACAAGTGTCAAAATCTTGGCGGCGCCCTAAATGCCTGACTCGCTGAAACATCTATTGCTGGTCGAGGACGAGGCGCCCCTGCGTCAGGCGATCGCCGAGCAGCTCGGCGACCGCGGCTACCAGGTCGAGCAGGCCGAGTCCGGCGAGGCCGCCCTCGCCCGCCTGGCCGACTTCGCCTTCGACATCATCGTCACCGACCTGCGGCTGCCCGGGATTGACGGCTCCGCCGTGATCGAGGCGGCGGTCGCCCGCTATCCCCACATCATCGCGATCGTCGTCACCGGATTCGGGACGGTGAAGGATGCGGTCGAAGCGATCAAACGCGGCGCGTGGGATTTCGTCAGCAAGCCGTTTCAGATCGACGAGTTGCTCCACGTGCTCGACTCGTCGATGGAACGGCGGCGGTTGAAATCGGAGAACGCGTATCTGCGGTCGCAAGTCGAAGAGCGGTACCGCTTCGAGGGGATCGTCGGCAAGAGCAAGCCGATGGAACGGCTCTTCCAGCTGCTCGAGACGGTCGCTCCCACCAACAGTACGATCCTGATCACCGGCGAGACGGGGACCGGAAAAGAAGTCGTCGCGCGCGCGATCCACCACAACAGCCCGCGACGCGTGCACCGGTTCGTCGCGCTGAACTGCAGCGCGATTCCCGAGACGCTGCTGGAGGCGGAGCTCTTCGGCCACGTGCGCGGCGCGTTCACCGGCGCGGTCGGCAACCGCCAGGGCCGGCTCGAGCAGGCGCACAAGGGCACGCTGTTTCTGGATGAAGTCGGCACGATGAGCGTGGCGCTGCAGATGAAGCTGCTGCGCGTACTGCAGGAGCGCGAATTCGAGCGGGTCGGCGATTCGCACACCATCAAGGTCGACGTCCGCGTGATCGCGGCGACCAACAGCGATCTGGCAAAACTGGTCGCCGAGGGCCAGTTCCGCGAGGATCTGTTCTACCGGCTGAACGTCATTCCCGTGCAGCTGCCGGCGCTGCGCGAGCGCAAGGAAGACACCCCGCTGCTGGTCCAGCACTTCCTCGCGAAGTTCGAGGCGGAGCGCGACGCGAGCGCCGCCGCCGGCGGCGCGAAGGCGACGGATCGCCTGCCTCGCGTGACGGTGTCGCAGCAGGGCATGCGACTGCTGATGGCCTATCAGTGGCCCGGCAACGTCCGCCAGCTCGAAAACGCCATCGAGCGTGCGGTGGCGTTCACCGCCGGCCGATCGCAGATCGACGTGGACGATTTGCCGACCGAAGTGCAGCAGGCCAAGGAAATGTCGGCAGCCTCCTCGGTGACGCTGCCGGAAGGCGGCATGGATCTCGAGGCGTTCGTCGCCAACATCGAGCGGGAACTGATTCAGCGATCGCTGGACCGGACCAACGGGAACAAGGGACAGGCGGCCCGGCTGCTGAATCTCAAGCGCACCACGCTCGTAGAGAAGCTGAAGCGGCTGCAGAAGTAGCCGCGATCTACATCGAAGTTGATTCCTTGAGGCCGAGCAGGCGCATCACGCGGCTCAACACGTCGCCGCGCGCCGTCGATTCCACCTTGGTGAGAATGCCGAGGCACTCCGCGACCGACTTCACGACCCCGATGCCGAGCCGCTGGGCCGTCGCCGGCAACTGACCTTCGGCATCGCGCCAGACGAGAATCGCCCGCGCCTTGGAATCGGTGACGACGTCCAGGCAATTTTCCGGACGATCGTCGACGACGATGTCGAGAGCGAGGGCGGCGGCGATGCGGCCGCGCGATCCCTGCACCACGAACACGCTCGGCAGCATGAAGCCTTTCGACTCGAGCCACCGCTGGGTCTGCACCTGCGCAGTGGCGCCCGCGGTGTCCGGCCGCTTCGTCAGGAAGATGACCTCCCAGCGTCGATCGATCGCCATCGCCGCCAGACGCTGAATCGAGCCGGGCTCGATCTCGTTGAGCCCTTCCCAGAAATTCTCGGTCGACTCGACGTGACGCCAGAGCCGGCGCTGCTGGCGGCTGGTCATGTTGAGCCGAATCGCCGGCGGCCCGAAGTCGGGCG
>Ga0068871_100001128_pt1 | contig 17938 bp, 7 predicted proteins | sample KBSMisM72_FD_72750 | JGI IMG/M metagenome (GOLD analysis project Ga0068871, IMG submission 72750) | Miscanthus rhizosphere microbial communities from Kellogg Biological Station, Michigan, USA - KBS Miscanthus M7-2 | ecosystem: Host-associated > Plants > Roots > Rhizosphere > Soil ... | reverse complement strand
GCTAAGGACTGCAGACTGTTCTTGCTCATGGTGCGCATCTTGATCAGCTTCTGCCGGTAGCGCAGCATGCGCATTACTTCGCGGCTCTGCAGCGACGGTCGGTGCAAGCGAGGAAACTCATCATGGACCATTAAATCCAAAATGAGTTCGGCATCGCGGCGATCGTTCTTCTGTCGCCAGCGAGCCCGGCGCCGGATCTCGGTGGCATCGCCGAGCCAGACTTGGTGCCCTAATTCCTCGAGCAGTCGCTCGAACCAGGGACTGTAACCGCTGGCTTCCAGCCCCACAATCACCTGACCGCTGAATTGCTCGTAGAAAGTCCGCACCGCCGTTTTGGGTTCGTGCTTAAGTTCAGCGGTGACGAGTTCACCTGTTTCAGTTGTCAAATAACAAATCGTCTGTTGTCGTGCATGAAAGTCAACGCCAATATATATTGTGTTCATAGCGCCTCCTTTCAGTCTCTTGTCAAAGACAGCCCTGAGTTTACTCAAGGCGGGAGGCGCTTGCTTCATAACATCAAAGCCCCCGAGCATGCCAATACGAATGGCCAACCTACAAACGAATACTGGACGTGGGCTAAGAACGGATGGAACTCAAGAAAGCCTTTTCGCTACCCGGCAGGCAAAGGGCGTAAACCACTTTGTTCGCTTTGGAACGGATACCGTCTTGACTACATCGAAGCGCGAAAACAAATATACATTCCTCTCTACCAAAATGCTGTAAAACAAACAGTCGCGTACAACACATTGGAGCGCCTGTACATTCAACAGGGACACCTAACTCTCTTCGACTTCGACGGATACGATCACCGCCAACTCGGAATGAGCTTCAAAGAAGTAAACACGGCAAACTGCGTTTCTGCCCCAAAAACCAATTTGACTGATTGGACTGGTGTTCAGCGTAAAAAGCCGGCGGCGGCAGGAATACCAATAAAGATTAAGAATAAAGGTTGTTTGTTGTTCATGAGTTACTTCCAGAAGTCCCGCCAGAAGAGGTTCCGAATCGCTTGTGGATAGTTAATCTTCACCAGCAATCAATACCCGATTGAGGCGGCACTTACTCAGCCTGGAACTCCTTCATGCAAAGGTTTTACTGGGTGTAATCTTGCTTTGAATTGGTTGGCGCAACTAACCCGTTAGGTCTTTCAGCTTAACTTTTGCTCTGGTAATTAGAATCAAGAAAATGCCAACAACGAAAAGGACTACCCCAGGTGCCGCGTCACCAATATTCGATTCAAATCCAAAAAGTCTTGCGGACCACGAAGTATGACCCGTTACACCGTATAACCCTAAAATCGTACCTCCCACAATCGTCAAAACTCCCAGTATTAGTCCAAGCTTTGCATACTCATATTCGCCCTTAATACTAAGAGCTAGTATGTCTGCGGAATGAGAGGGGGTTCCTTGTTTGTCCTTTTTCACTTTTGTCATTGGGTGAATTTCCACGCTAGCGTTATCAAACTGCACTCTTTCAACAGTTAAGGCAGGAGACTTGGCAACACTCCCAACCGGTAGTGTAACTCCCGGAGATGGAGCCGATAGTTGTGCCGATAGTTGTGCTTGGCCAGAACCAGATAGCGCAGAAGTAGGTAGCACTGATTTAGGATTGTTTAGTGGGAACATGTGGAAGTCCTTTTGAGGCTTAAGCTATTTGCGACTCTATGCCTCATTATTAGGGTTGTCAATGTGTTTAGACTAGGGGGTGTGAATACCTTTTCAAAACTCGCTTAGATATGACCCTGGACACGTCTACTTTCCTAAGAGTCTTAATCTTTTCTCGCTGCTTGTTTGCAGTGTCCAGATCGGGTACTGATGTTAAGTCAATCCCGATGAACATCGATTTATCGTTAAGGTAAAATACGTAGAGGCGACCCCACCTGCTGCCACATTCTTTAAGACCATTGTCGCGATTGGGATCCTATGCTTGAAGAAGAAGCTGAATGGTTGGCTGGCGCTCTTTTGATTTCTGACGAAGCAGCTTCTGCATATAGTGCGAACCGAGATGCCGACTGATGAAGCGCTGGACCATTATGGAGTTAGCAATAAAATGCTTCAGTTTCGCTTGAACGTTACTGGGGCTCGCGTACGGGCCAGGCGCTCACGTGACTTTACTTTACGACGTTTCAGGAACCCGCAGACCAGTTCGAGATGAACTTGTCATTAATCCAATCGTAACGCAACGGCTCGATGTCGATGTTGCTGCCATCACCAACCGGCGGTGTAGGATCGGCGTTGTCAGAGAGTCGTCGGCAGAAAGCGTTGCCCGCGTACGGGCAATGCGCAACCGCAGTGTCCCTAACACAGGCACGAACTCCCGTTCGTAATAACCAAGGCGGTGTCAGACGCCATAAAGCCAAAGTGAACTCTAATTGCTAATTCTGATTGAGCCAGCGTTGCTCATCTCTCCGTGTAGGCTCAGAGTAATAATATAGGTGTTCGGGGGGAGATTATCCGGCAACCTGAAGACTACTTGAGTAAACGGGAAGTTGGGTACGGGACGCACATCTTCTGCCGGTATGTCGTATCGCACGTTGTTGGTGCCCATCAAACTAACAATAACGGAAGATGTAGCTTCATTCTGGGCCAATTGAAGATTCGTGGCAAACACCATGACTCTCGTATTGTGATCGCCGCCCGGGCCGAATCGGTTATTGAGGTTTTGCACCGAGAACGGATCCCGCAGAAATAATGCGGAGTCTAGTGCGGCCCCTTGGTTCGAAGCTGGCCCAGACTCCTCCAATATCAGGTGTAAAAGCGCAGCGGTCTGGGGAATCGCCAGTTTTGTAAAAAAAGCATCGTTATTACCGGCACTGCTAAATTGGAAGGCGCCGGCCGTGACTGGAAAATCGGGCGAGTTAGTTATTCCCGTGAGATAAGCATTGCCTTCTGAGTCTGACGCGTTTCCCATTGCAGCATCGTTATTTAGGCCGCCAAGGTAAGTGGCATACAAGAGTGCAGTGCCCGCAAAATTGAGCTTAGCAGCAAATGCGTCGCTGGCCCCTCGGTTACTACTCTGACTGCCGTTGGCAGAACCAGGAAAATTGGTTGAGTGTGTGGCACCGGTTACGTAAGCGTTGCCGGCTAGATCAGTGGACAGGCCAAAGCCCCAATCTACGTTGCTGCCACCCAGGTAGGTCGAATATATGAGGGATGAGGGACCAGCGAGTGAGGTGTTTAGCTTTGCAATGAATGCATCGCTATTGCCACTCAGAACGCCCTGAACTACGTTCGCTGTCGTTGGGAAATTTGGCGAAGCGGTGCTTCCCGTGAGATAGACCCATCCTCCCACGCCATAAGTGATGGCAAAGGCACTATCATTGCCGATGCCTCCGAGATAAGTAGAGTATGAAAGTGCGGCACCGGAAGCACTCAGCTTGGCGACGAATGCATCACCATTTCCCGCGTATGAGTTTTGGAAAGCGCCAGCGGTAACTGGAAAATTTGGTGAATAGGTTGTTCCAGTGACATACGCATTTCCTGCGAGGTCCGTCGCGATGCCAGAGCCGAGGTCGGCGTTGTTTCCCCCAAGGTACGTTGAGTAATCGAGTGTAGTCCCAGTTGGATTGAGTCTTGCGACAAACGCGTCTCCTCCGCCTCCGGCGGCAGTCTGATGCGCGCTGGTTGTTGTCGGAAAGTTGGAAGAGTCAGTCACTCCCGTTACATAAGCATTGCCTGAAACATCTGTTGCGAGGCCGATGGCTTCGTCATCACTGCTACCGCCCAAGTAAGTTGAATAGAGAAGAGCTGAGCCGGTGGGATTGAGCTTTGCGACGAAGGCGTCGCTGCCACCATGTGGGAAAGTTTCGAACGCTCCCGTTGTTGTTGGGAAGTTCGGTGAATCGGTTGAACCTGTGATGTATGCATTACCCGCCGAATCAACCTTGATGCTTGTGGCCTCATCATTGCCGCTGCCACCGATGTAGGTGGAGTAGACGAGAGATCCTGACGCATTGAACTTAACAATAAAGACATCGTTATTTCCTTGCGCGGTTTGGAAAGCGCCAGCGCTCGTCGGGAAGTTGAGTGAATTAGTGATGCCAGTGATGTATGTGTTCTTCGCGGAATCCACAGTGATGCCGACGCCTTCATCTGCACTGCTTCCTGTCAGAAATGTCGAATAGACCAGCACCGGATCAATCACTAAGGGCTTCGATCGATCATGAGCGCCGACTTCAAAGCCGATCTGATTTGCGCCTCTGATCGCGTACTTTCCTTCAACTGGTTTGCGGGCGCCGTTCACTGTCTGATAGACATTTGGCTTGCGCTGTAAGACCTTCTCGTCCGCGATGTGCAGCACGAGGTTGCCTACGCCATCAACTTCGATCTTGTCCGCACCCTCAAAACGAACGAGGACCGAGCGATGGTCAGCTCCGGGACCAACGACGATGTCATACTCTAATTGCCGCTCATCGCCGTAGTAGATCAGGTCTATCCCCGGATACACATTTCGGTATTTGACTTTGGCATAAGTGGGAATACCGGTACGCCATTGTTTCGGATCGTTTCCGATGAAATAGTTGTTCCTGGTCGGCAGTTGATCAACGCCCTCGACTTCCGGCTTAGGGTTGGCGTCCACAAGCTCGATCTGCACCGCAGCCGAGTGTGGAGGTTTGATCTTCGACCTCTGATTAAGCGCCTCTTCTCGCCGGGTCCCCACGTCTCCGCGTCCGCGGGTCAGAACCAAAACTGCCGCCGTAGCAGTCAGAAATAGACCGTAATCGCTGCTGCGGGCTAGGAATTTCACCTTCGGATCAGTCTGGCCGCGATTGACTTCAAAGCTCAGAGGTCTTCTTTGGCTGAACGAACTTCCATTGAGTGCGGAGCGTCTCGTTTGCGCTGACCCGGTCACACCCTGACGATGCTGGGCCGCCGTCTTCGGGGCAAGAACATTGGATAAGCCGCTCAAGACCAATGCCGCGCAAAGCCAGCAAGCAAACCGTCGTCTTGATTTGGAGGCGCGAAACATAGAGCAAAACTAAGCCAGTGGCTTCTCTAAGGCAGATCAGGATACATCTATTGACGAAACAGTCTTCTTCGATGGCGATCTCTCTTCGCGGCATCAATCCCGTACCTGATATAGATCTTGCTGGCTGGTTCATCGCCTGTGATCTTCTCATGCCTCATGATCTGAACAGCCACAGCAACCCCGTGACCACCTAGGCGAGTCAAGAATGGCCCGGCAAGATCACCGAGAACTGAGGTCGCTGTGTAAGCCGCAAGATAATTGCCGAAATCATTAGCATGCAGACATCCCAACCCTGGTACGTCAAAGTAAAGATCGTCCGGCGGAAGCTTTTGTCTTTCTCGTTTGCGATATCTTTGTTCATTCAAGGTTTTGATGTCATAGGCCCCACCCGGTCTAAACATAATGAACGCACCGACTGATCCAGAAATGGGGTGAGCGAATCTGAGAACTGGGGTAAGAGCGAACACATCCAGTGACTCTACCGCGCTATCAATTATTTTCTGGGTTTTTTTTGCATCAATAACTACCAGACCGGTCGGATCCAAGAGATTAACTGGAGCATTGCCGACGTACTTATACAGATTAGTGTCACCGCTGCTGAACCCAATAGAATCTTCCGATACAAACCGTCCCTGCCTCGAATCGTACCATCGTGTCCGGTAGTAAAGTAGCCCGATTGACGGATCATTCTCCCTGCCAGTAAAGCCATACCGTGTGAGCGCACTACCATTGGTTTCCCCAAAGCTCTCGTATTGCATTCGTTCAATAACACTGCCTATCACATTTGTCAGTGCTAATGTACTTCCGAGATAATCTTGCAGAAAGTAAAGCTCGCCCGTCGCTGAGCTTGCTTGCCTCAGCTTGTCGTCAATCCCTGGCCCATTCAGATAATCTACGGCGCTGCCGTTGCTACTTCTATCGAGCACGATGTCTTCGTCGTCATAAAGGAAACTCGCCGTCACACCGGCTGTGGTGCGGCTCGCACGTCTTCCCAGCGCATCGTATCCGTAGTTGACCGCTTGGTCGTTGGGCAGTGTCGCCCGCGTCATTCTTCCACGTACGTCCCATTGGTAAGCGGTTGTGCCTTGCGTGTCTGACTTGGTTGTTGTCTGACCTTCATCGTCGAAGCTGAAATTGGCTTGACCAAACTGCGTGAGGCGGTTTGCGGCGTCGGCTGTGCCGACGGCCTTCGCTGTTGAGAGTAACTGTGCTGAAGCCAATGACGTGATGGAAGCGATCTCGTCGTCGTCGTTGTAGCTGTAGCGGAAGTCTTCGATGAATTGATTCTGACTATTGATGTGCGACAGTCGCTGAAGCCTATGCACCGTGTCATAGCTGTAAGTCGTCCGCACGCCGTTTGGCCTTTGCAGACCAGTGAGACGCGAGAGCGCGTCGTAAGAGTAGGTGAAGGTCTCCGCCCCTTGATTGATCGTCTTGAGCCTTCCGGCGGAATCGTAATCATAGGTCACGGGCGGGCGATCCGCCGCTGTCATCGAATGGCGTTGGCTCGCGGCGTTGTAAGCGTAGCTGACCGTCCCTGCCGGAGTTGTTTCTGAAAGCAATCTGTCCGCATCGTCATAACCCCATACGATGCTGCCTGATTGGGTATCGTCAATACGGGTCAGCCTGTAGCCAGCGTCGTAGGTGTAATCGACGGTCGCATCTGCATAGACAGCGCGGTTCGGACGGTTAAGCGCATCGTAGGTGTAGCTTGTCCGCCGGCCCAGCCGATCGATTATCTCGATCACATTCCCGACGGCATCGTAGCTGGCGGTTGATTTCCGCCCCAGGGGATCGCGTCTGACTATTGGGTGGTACAGCTCGTCATAGATGAAAGTGGTTGTGTTGCCCCGCTCATCTGTGAGGGATGTCAGGTTCCTCATGTGGTCGTAAGCAAAACGAACTCCACCCCCAAGAGGATCGGTCATCGTCACGAGTTGTCCGCGAGGGTCGTATGTGTAACGGGTCGTGCGTCCCGATGGCGAGATCATCGCGGTCGCTTCATCATCGGTGTTGTACTCCATCAGCATCAAACGACCGAGCGGGTCTCTTCTCGTCACCAAGCGATCCTTCGCGTCGTACTCGTTGGTCCACTGCTGGCCCAGCGCGTCGGTCGCGCCGATCAGATTGCTATTCGGATCGTAGGCGAAACGAGTTGTCGCCCCGGCGGGATCTGTTACGAGAGTGATGCGATCAAGGTCATCGTATTCCAGACTGAAGCGACGATTGAGCGGATCGGCCATCGTGGTAAGGCGCCCGATCAAGTCCAGCCCCAGAGTCGTTCGATTGCCCATCGGATCAATCACTGCCGAGACGTTCCCGTTAGAGTCGTACTCTACGCGTGTGATATGACGCAGCGGGTCGGTGATGCTGACCAACTCTCCGAAACTATCGTATGTGAACGTCGTCGTCTGGTTGAGGGCGTCGGTGGCGGAAGTGAGATTGCCGCGCGCGTCGTAACTGAAAGTCGTTACCCGACCGAGCCGGTCAGTTATCCTGGTCACGTTATTAAAGACCGGCTCATACTCCATGCTCGTCGTGTGACCCAGCCGGTCAGTGATTGCCGTCAGGTTGCCGCGCGCATCGAACTGTCGCGTGGCGTCCGTACAGCCGCAGGGGCCGGTCGTCGAGATCGGCAGGTTGGTCGTCATGTCGCGCTCAATAACCGAGCTTTGACCGAGCGCGTCCGTGTAGCCGATCACATACCCGTTGGCGTTGAAGCGCTTGGTCTCAACGCGCCCGAGCGAATCCGTGATGGTCACGCCGGTGACGACAGTGCCGGAGAGCGTGTAAGCGTAGCGTTCAAATCCTCCGTCGGCGAATTTCTGCTCGATGACGCGCCCGCTGCCGTCATAGGCGATTTGCTTGGCCACGTTGCCGCGCGGGTCGGTGATAGTGGCCAACCGGCCTCCTACGGCATAGCTGTAGCGGGTGATATTGCCCAACGGATCGGTGACGCTTGCCAGCAAGCCTCCGCTGTACGCATATTGCCAGGAGCGGCCGAGCGGATCGGTTGCTCTCGTGATGCGGTTCGCACCGTCGTAGTCGAGCGTGATCGAACGGCCCACGGCATCGGTGATGCGTGTCAGATTCGAGCCGGTATAACTAAGCATGGTCGTGTTGCCGTTCCGGTCAATCATTGAGGTCAACCGGCCAGTCGAATCAAAGCGCATCACGCGGCCATCTCTATAGCGATATTCAAACGTGCCGTCCGTCAACTTTCGTACCACGTCACCAATTTGGCTGACTATCCCGCTGATGGTGAAGACAGTCGCGCCATCCGGGTCGATGCGGGTTAAACTGAGCGCCCGACCAGTCACTTGTTCAGGCAGCACGACACGACCCGCGATTATTGGTTGGAAGAGGCCGGTCAGGCGCACTGCATAATTGTGCGTCGTGCCGCGACCGAACGGGCAGGAGTCACACGTCTGTGCGAGATCGCTGGTGTAAACGCGTGTCAGTTCGAGCCCACCGCGCGCGCCGTCAAATGAGATGTCGGTTGTCTTCTCGATTTTGACACCTGTTGATAGATCGACCGCCTTGCATCTGCGATTGCTGCTGCCGCTTTCGCATCCACAACCTCCTTTGTCATCGCCGGGGTTGCCGCCGATTGCAACATTAGGAAAATGCCATGAGAAATCGCGCAAGCCGTAGGGTCGCCCAGTCGCAGGATCGATCTCCGGCGCGATGGTGCGCCCGTCGCTGCTGACCCGCCCAAATCCGTAGACGTACCACTGCACCGTGTCGTGGTTGAAGGCGTAGAGTTCCATTCGAGTACCGGGGTCTGCTCCCGCCAGGTTGGGGTAGACCACCGGCATCGCGATGTTGGCGATGGCCCCGCCCGGCTGGCTGGTATAGACCATCGAGGTGCCGACGTTGGATGGCAGCGGCGCAGGCGTCCGATCAATGTCCAAGGGCGTGATCGATACTCTTGCGACAGGCGAGCCGTCACGGTTCCGCAGGTTCGCTCCTGCCGGAACCGTCATCGCCAGTCCCTCAAGGCGGGGATTTCCGACCACGGTGTCTTGACCCGGCACGACTTCGACCTCGTGTTGCGTATCAATGGGCGGCAAGTAGAAGGTGAAAGGCAGAACGTTAGCCTGGCTGGCGACGACCGTGGCTGGCTCGGTGATTACCGGGTAGGTGCGATTGGGCGCGCTGGCCGTGCGGCCATCGATCATCACAGGTCGAGCAGTCCCCGCGGTTATTCCGGAAAGGATGAATGAGCCTGAGGCATCGGTGGTCGCCGTCTTTCCATCGAGTGAGGCGGTCGCGCCAATAATTGGTTCATTATGAGTTGAAAGCACCCGGCCAGAGAGCGTCGTCTGTCCCGCGGCCAATACGTTTAATGTGATGTTGTTCGCCGTTCTTATCAGGTCTTGTCCCTCAACGGCAGCCCGGCCGCTGATGCTGAATGTGAAACTGCCTGGCGAGAGGTCAACGTCGTTCAAGCTGACGCTTAATGTTGAAGTGGCGCCCGCGGTTATCTGAGCTGGAACGAATGTAGCCTTGACTCCCGCCGGCAGTCCGGACGCGGACAAGCTCGCCAGTTGCGTGAAAGTCGATTGCTGACTGGTGACGGAAACAATATAGGTAGCCGTGCCGCGCTGAGGGACACTGGCCACCGAAGGCGCCACCGTCAGTTGAAAGTTCTGTGGCGACTCGACAGTGAATACTCCAGTCGTGGCAGCGAGGCCATTCGCGTTAGTCAATTCAATGGTTCCGGTAACACTATTGCTTGGCACTGTGGTAAGTACTTGTGTCGAGCTGGAGGAGGCGACGACTGCCGGTACGCGCGTGTTGTTGCTGCCGGCAAACGTAACCGTTGTTGCGCCAGTGGCGGCTGTCAGATTAGTGCCAGTGAGCGTGACGGTTGTTCCGATGTCACCGCGTTTGGGATTGAAGTCAGTGATGACTGGTCTGAGTGGATTATTGCTCGTAGCTGTGAATGTGATGGTCAGAAATGAGTGCTGTCTGCCGAAGAACTGGACTTCAAGCTTGTTGTTGGTCGTCAGTGTGACTGGTCCGCTCACTGATGGCACACCGAGATGGATATCTCCCGGGCCGAACAAGACAGAACCGTTGAGCCGAATGGTTGCAAAGAGCACGCGGCCCGAACCATCAGCAGCACCGTTCTGAATTTGTATGGCAAAGGGAGCAATCGCATCCGGCGGAAGGGAGAATTGATCAGTGGATTGACTGATCAGGCCCACTTGATCATAGCGATGTGGTCCAAAGACCGTGATCGTGTTCGTGGGCTGCTGTGTGGTCGCTACGCCGTTTTTGCCTTTCGGCGTCTTCAGTTTTTTCACGTCGCGCTCACGTTTTTCAGTCCTGCCACTCGGAATGTTGCGATTTGCCGCGAGCGCAATCGGCATAACAGATTGAAAGGTCAACGCAAACAGCAACAAAACAATGAGGACGGAACGTTGCGGCGTGAGCGCCGAGCCGCGCCCAGGCATGAGCTTCACGATTTTGAGTCCGCGTTTCATCCTTCTAACCAGAACTCAATGAGAACAACGTTCAATCCGTTGACGATTGCTCAGCAATCAGCGGTCTTAGACGACCTCTTAAAACGGTCTGCTCTAATCATTCTTCTTGATTCTCTTTCCCGAGCGCGTGACGTAGGTCACCTCTGACCCGCCGCCATATACTGCCCTCACTTCCACCTTTGCTATTTGTTCACCATCGATGAAGAAAGGCTTCGCGCTGGCTGTGGTGGTGATGTCAAATTCAGCCGTCGAATAAATCAGACTCAACCCGGTCGGTAGTGTCGCACTGGCTGTCGCCGTTGAAGATGAAATTGTTCCGGCTAACGGAGTGCTTGGGACAGTAGTTCTCGCCCCGGACTCAGGTTGGATAGAGACTTGCGCGACTGTGCCGACAGGAATGTTGGCAGCTTGAAGCGAGATACTGACGGGATTCGGAGTCGAAGCTTGTAGCGTGACGTCCGGCGTTTGATTAAACGAGCCGCTGGGATTGGCTGGCGCATTTACACCAGCGACCGAAACGATTTGCAATTGCGGCGCATTAGGTAAAGTTACCGAACTCGGCTTGCCAAAGGTAAGCAGGCCTGCAGTAGAGCTAATTGTAAGAGTATTCGAGCAAGCCTCAACTCGAACATAGCCACGCCCGCCAGCACCAGAACCACAAACACCTCCTCCCGCGCCTGCTATCAAAAAAGTAGATCCAGTTATTGAAGAAGCAATAAGTCGAATTGAACCGCCGCCGCCACCACCGCCGCCGACGAAAAAGGTGCAGTCACTCCCTATTCCTCCACTACTTCCAGATGCAAGTACACTGGAAGTAGCATTAAAGTTAATAGCCCCTGAGCTCGCAATGAGGAGAGCTCCTCCCCCTCCCCCACCGGCTCCGGCAGTACGGATAGAACTACCTCCGCCCCCTCCAGAGCCACCTATCAGCGGCAATAAACTAGGACTTCCATAACGCGGTCCACCACTCCCTCCACCACTGCCGAAGCCATTCTGCCCAGGATCCCCGCTACCGCCCCCACCGCCCCAAGCGTTAAAACTACCACCGCCGCCGCCCGGACCATCTCCGGCAACGCCTTTGAATAGCGGATCAGTGGAAAGAACTGGAAAACCGCCGCCGCCACCATCAAAGCCGCCGGGGCCGCCCCGCCCAAATTGAAATCTTCCCAGGCCTCCCGGTGTCCCGCTCACATCAAACTTGCCGCTAATCGTGACATTACCTTGTGCCAGGATGGTGACGGGCGTGTTCCTTGAGTTCCGGCGGAAAGTGATGGTGACACCGGCAGGGATGTCGACCGTCGTAAAGTTGAAGACGCCGCTCTCGGGGACTTGGACCTCTTGACTTGCGGTTGGCGCAAAGGCCCCGTCCGACCCGGTCGAACCGCTGTTGAAAGGGCATTGGGCTCGGGTTGCCGTGGTGAGCGACAGCAATAGCACCAGAAAGCCGTAGCTCATCAATTGTTTAAGCAGGACGCAAAACCGCCCGGCGTCAACACTCTGTAACCGCATTGTGTTTCACCTCCTGTAATTCCGTTTAGCAGCCACGCCATGAACGCGACCAGCTTCAAGGTTTTCTCGTTTGTGTGTTGTCACGCTTTGTTTCATTGCTGGCCGCAGCTGTAATTTGAATTGTGTTCGTACCTACATTTACCGACTGGGAACCTCCCGCCGTTGCAGTTATCACGACTACGCGCGTTCCCGCTGCGGCATTGCTGCCAACCGTCACCGTTGCTGTCAACGATGTGCCATCACCATTGACGGTAATGTTTGACGCAGTAACATTCATGTCCTCGCCGTTAGTGTTGATAAAATGAAGTTCGGCCGTGCCGCTCAGATTGGTCCCGGAAATGGTGACAGTCACGGCCGCGCCTGCCGAGATGCTATTCGGCGTAATGGTCGAGATGGTTGGTCCTTTCGTCGCCGTTACGCCCGCGCTGATAGCCGGTCGTCTTGGCGGTTGAGTTGATGAATCAAGCTGTACGATTACACCTGAACTGATGGCTGGCTGTCTTGGTGCCGATTCGAGAAGTTGCACCAACACGCCTGAACTAATTGCAGTGCGTATGAAAAGAGGATTCCGCACTGTTACTCGCGCCTCGCCAAAAACCTGCGGCGCAGTCACGCTTGTTGCGCGAATGAAGAAGACCTGAAAAGGCAGGCCCGTTGACAGACTAGGCGCAGTATAAAGACCTGTCGTCGAGATCGTGCCTGTGGCGACGTTGCCCCCTTCAACGCCATTCACGCTCCACCGCACGCCTTGATTGCCCCCTATCACCACCAATGCCGTAAATTGAACGGTCTCGCCGGAGACAACTCTTGCACTTGCAGGGCTGACGCGCACGCCTCGAATGGTGAACGGAATCGGAGTCGTCACGAATCCGCGCGGCGTAGTGAGCGTGATTGGGCCGGTGGTCGCACCCACTGGCACTTCAGCAACAACGAATGGCGCTGTTACCTGAACATTGTTTGATAGCGTGCCATTAAACGAGACGGCACTGACGCCGCCACCGAAGCCAACGCCAATGAACGTTACTAAGTCTCCCGCCACACCTTCATGCGGCGAAAATGACAACAACTCAAGATCGCTAGCTGTCAGTCGTCGAATTGCGGTGAAGTTTCCCGCGGCGTCATACTCCCAAACGGTCGCTTCTCCGGCTGGCGAAATGACCGCACGCAGTCGGCCATTGTCATCATAGACGTACTGTGTCGTACCCTGCCCCATCACTACAGAGGACAACACTGTGCATGCGATCGCTACAAAGAGCCACGTGATTAGGCAATGGAGGATTACGTATCTCACGTTGAGTGTTATCTCTTCAGTCTGTTCATCGCCGAGCCTGACTATGAGGGTTGTCAATCTCCCTGGGGCTCAGTGTGAATTCAGGTCGTCACTTGTCGGGCGAAGCGAACCGTCCAGTCAGAGTGGGACGCGCTGGTGAACCATGGCCATGAACGTGTGCCCAAACGCGTTCGTCCGCCCACTCTGGATGAGTTTCAAAGAATCGTGCCGCGATCGGATCGACCAGTGGATCATCGCGCCATGACAAGTACAAAGCGCGCGCCCGATCCGCCTCCGTCTGGCGTTCCTCGCTTCTATAGATTGCGGACAGAAACTGATACGCGCCGACGTCTGTTGGGTCGATGGCAAGCACAGCTTCGAAGGCGACGCGCGCCTCGGCCATTCGACCGAGACTATAAAGCGTCTGGCCTAACTGTCTCTGTACTTCTCGATCGCGCGGGTAGTCACGCGCAATCTGCGCCAATTCTTCAGCCGCCTCGCGCGACTTACCTTCGCTGCGCATCAGCAGCGCGTGATAGAAGTGCGCCCTCGGCAGTGTCGGATCGATCTTCAATGCAGCATTGAGGAGCGCGGCCGCCTTCCGGAGCTGATCGCGTTCGGGACCAAACCGCTCGGTTTTCATTTCGCAGATCGCCGCGCTGATCAAGGGGTCGGGATCGGGACCCTTGCTTGAGCAGGCGCAGCGCGGCCCGCCGGCTGACACTGCATAGGCCTGCCTGAACGCGTCGGCCGCTGGACCATACTGCGATTGTTCAAGCAAGGCGATGCCGTAGTCGTTCCACCGCCGGGCTTGCTGGTCAGGCGTGAGACCGTCCTGCGATGACTCAGAGGCGCTGCCTTTCGCCGTGGTTGCCGTACTTCCAATCGTCACCTCGGCCTCCGCCATGGGGACAATCGGAGCCACCAAGTGAATAACTTTCTGCTGCAAAACGAATTCGGTGTATTCCTGAATGAAGCGGCGATAGTTCACCCGTGCGCGCAGCGTCAACGCGATAGACGCTTTACTTCGTTCAGTCTTCGGCACTCGGAATCGGTAACGCGCCAAGTCACAGCGCCCTTGCGAAATGAAGTTGTCATAGGCCTTGCTTCTAGCGAGCCACACCTGATGGCGGGTGATGGGGCGACTAGCCTCGTCGAGCAGGATCGCCTTGTAAACGTGCGCGCTCTCGTCCAGCGCCTGGTCAGGTTTGATAAAGCCGCTGTGGAAGATCGTGTTGCCGGCACCGTCAATCGCTTCGAACTCAACCCAGGGTTCATACATGTCGCGCAACTCGGGAGGAAACGAATGCGCGGCCTTGCGATTGGCGATCACAATGTCAACTGTCACCTCTTCGTCGGGTTGCAGCACGATGCGGTTTTCCGTCGCCAACGCGGTAAAGGTCTCTCCCGTCGCTTCACGTTTGAGCGCGAAAATATCCACGTTTAGCACATGTGACTGGAGAAACTTTTCGGTAAGTTCTACCTGCTTGGTTTGCTTATAGAACAGGGGCGTGATCGTGTTGGCTCCAAGCCAGCGGTGCGAGGCAAGTAAACCGTTCTTCGCGCCGAGGTCATTCGTGCTCTCGACGCGCGGCATGTGGCAAGCGTTACAAGTCAGCCGTTCGTCGCGCCGGTAAAACGGCGTCACAGCCTCCATCGAGGCTCCCGATTGTTGCCATTCATCATAAGCAGAGAAGCCGCGCAGAAATTTGTAACTGTTCAATTCCGGCGGCGCTACCGATTTATGGCAGACGCCGCAGAACTCGGGCTGCTTGAGCAGCGGGCGCATCATGGCGCGCTTGTGCCCGGCGATGTCGGCTTTGATCGCGGCGTCGGGAAGGTCACCAAACACGGGCGCCCCGTCTTCGCGCACAAGGAGCGCCGGTCGGCGAATGGTGTAACTACCCGTGCCGTCAACCCGCGCTTCGACAATCGAATGGCAAACAACACACGAAACGCCTTCGTCTTCCATTGCCTGTGAAGTGTTACCGCCCGTGAGCAAGTCGCCGGAGAACACAGCCACCGGAGAATGACAGGATTCGCAGTGCTGGGTTAGCTTGGGGCCTTTCGTGTCGTGCAGAATATCGACGCTCGCTTTGTAGAACGGTTCGCGCGCGGCGTTACGATGCAACGACTCAGACCACGCCGCATGCGTATCCTGATGACATTTCGCGCAACGTCTGGCGGGGAAGAACTGCTCTGCTGGAATCAGCTTTCCATCTTCGGTTCGGGCATTTGAGGGCGCGAATTTGCCGACTTGAACAACTGAAGCCGTCGTCAACGATTGAGAAGCTTGAGGCAGGGCACGGTGCGGTGCCATAACGAGCCAAATGCTGAGGAGCGTGGCGAGGGCGACTTGTGGGAGACGGGGGCGCACCAGTAAATCCTATTCCCGGACAAAAGGAACGACCGAGCAATGCTCAAACAGTCAATACGACTTGGTAGGAGCCGATTGTCTGCCTGCATGAAACTCGGTGTCAATGCTTTTGCCGCGCTTGCGCCCTGCATTTCTCGCACAGCTTGTTGTTGGATCTTATGATTCGCCACCGCAGGCGAATCCAAGATTCTTTCTGCGGTAGGCAGAAGGAGTCATGCTGTACGCCTTCTTGGGGTGGGATCGAACCGCCGACTTGGGGGTTAGGAAAGCGACTTGTCATACAATTATCCAGCGTAGGTGGACTTCTCTCGTTACAGAGCCCTTCGACTTTTGCATAAATCGCAGGCAAGTTCCGGCAAAATTCGGGAATTCACTTATTGGCGCAACCACCTATCTCTGAAGCGTGTCCTTAAATATATGGTGGCTGCCGTTGAGGGTTCGACCGACTGCCCTCCGCATTGCGAATTAGACGCGCGGCAAACGCTAAGTATTTGCCTTTCGAAAGTTGCAGCCACCGAAGAAAATCAAAGGTTTTCCGGTTCTTTCCCATTCCTTCCCATCGCGTACCCGTAGGGTGCAGTTATTTTTGTCCACGTATTGGCCACTTGGGAGAGGTGAACAGTTGGAAAAGGCTTTTCTAAGGGAAGCCTGGTTCATGGTCATACTGTAATACAGCACCCAAGCTGGATTGCGCGTTCGGGTCGGGCAGGGGCCTGTGTACTCTGAAACACTATCACTCTAAAAACACATATCAATTAGGTAGAGCCCGATGTGCGTCGCATCATTTACAACCCACGACTGAATGAAGCGCCTCGCAAATGAAGGAAAAATCGAGTTGTAATACTCGAATACTCGATAACCACGTTTATCTGACGCCAGCGGATTTCAGCCATAGCTGTAAAGGAGTTTCCATTAGATGACTATTCGACAGCGACAATTGCTTTTGGCTTGTGGATCAGTGTTCTTCGCAATGTCATTTGCTTTGGCATGCGGTCGTTCGGTCCGCGCCCAATGCAGATACACTCTACCGCACGGCCCCGCTGCGGTACTTGATTTGGAACAAGCTGGCACTCTCAGCTTCACAAAAGATATCAGAGTGATCAATGTGTATTGGGGCGGCAACAACTGGAACAGCATTCCGGCGCACAAAAATTTCAAAAAGGAAGACATCGATTCTGCTACACGGGCGCTGTTTTTCACCGATTATTTAGAGAAACTTTGTCAGTACGGCGGACCCAGTGGTGGGCCTAGCGTGACCTTACTTCCGAGCACTGACACGGGCCAGGCGCTGAATCCATGCCTGCCGCATGCGCCTAACAACAACTTCACGACTGCGGATGTCTTCAATTTAGTTGCTTGTGAAGAGGGCTTTGAGTTCACTGATGTGCCACACGCGCACGGCATTCCCACTGAGCTAATACCCGGCGTCACTGGCCCAGCTTGTACGCTCTGTGGACTGACGGCGCAACCGTGCTACGCAGATGGTGCTTGCCTGCTTTTTCCAAACTCAACGGGCGACCTGATCATCAACGTCATCCCACCGCGAGATAAACACTTTTTCGCAAATGGACAAGACTGTCCAATGCCTGACAAGAGTGGGATGAGCGGTTTCCATTTCCAAGTTCCATCTAATGCGTTTGGTTATCCCTTTTTCCCGCTCTTACTTACGCAAGCCCGACCAATCTACTTCACGTTTGTTCGAACTGAATGCTTTCAGACCATCGACCAGATGATGGCCACATTGTCACATGAACTCGTTGAAGCACTATCTGACCCATTGCCCGGAGCCTTCTGGTATGACCAATCGCACGGTCAAACCGGCGCAAATGGGGAGAATGCAGATATTTGCGAGCGACTAACAAAGAACGGTGATTACGACCCGGCTGGGGGACTTCGGGCACCCGCGATTTTGCCATGGACGGATTCGAAAGGCGTCGCCCACAGCATGGAAGTCGCATACTGGTGGTCCAACTACGATCACGATTGCATTGCGCCTCTCAATCCGCGTACGCCACCTCCACCGGGTCCACCGAGCGAGCGCTGTCAGCGGCTCGCTGCTACCATCGAGCGGCTAAGAGAAAGCATGCAGCGGCTCGAGGAAGAGTTGAACGATGCGACTGGCCAGGAGCGAACCATCCTGCAAAAAAGAATTAGAACTGCTAATCAGCAGATCAAGAGAGAAGAGGAGGTGCTCGCCCGGTGCCAAGCCGGCAATCCGCCCGCGCCGCCTCGACCGAGCGAGCGCTGTCAGCGAATCGCTGCTGCCATCGACCGGCTAAGAGAAAGCGTGCAGCGGCTCGAGGAAGAGTTGAACGATGCGACTGG
>Ga0068871_100001127_pt1 | contig 17944 bp, 15 predicted proteins | sample KBSMisM72_FD_72750 | JGI IMG/M metagenome (GOLD analysis project Ga0068871, IMG submission 72750) | Miscanthus rhizosphere microbial communities from Kellogg Biological Station, Michigan, USA - KBS Miscanthus M7-2 | ecosystem: Host-associated > Plants > Roots > Rhizosphere > Soil ... | reverse complement strand
AACTTTCATTTAATTAACCACGCTTCTTCTCAGGCTTCACTGTAAAGCCACGTCGCTCTTTAGTCTGCGAAGAGGCTGAACTCTGCTCCTTAAGCATTTTTTGGCGCTCGAGGTTTTTCTTCTCTATCGCTTCCTTCAATCTTTTTCTTGCTCGTTTATTCATGGCGGGATTATACAGAGTAGATCTGAGCAGTGTACGGGTGGTTTCGCGGATTCCCTCTGAGTGACTCAAATTCGTTCTTCGATCCGTGACAAGTTTAACCATTGCCTGGGACGAAGTTCATGAGTCGCAGCAACATAAGGCGACGAAAAGCGTGTCGGTCTTGAATGGAAAGAGACGCTTGAAGCGCGTCCATTAGGCGTCCAATAACGATCCCTTAAAATACCTTTGACTACCTTACGGTGCTATCCATGCCGCAAGTTTCCTTTGAATTCCTGTAAATCGCTTCTCTTTCACGGCGGCGACACGGGTTCGATTCCCGTACGGGACGCCAATATGTCAATCATTTACAAAGAGTCCCATCTTCGCCGAGGGTCCAAATAAGTGTCCATTAAACTAACGCGCTACCAGCTTTCTTAATATTCACCGTCTCTCTGCTTGTGCTCCTTCCCGTAGCTTATCTAATAATCGTTTGGTCGTTTCAGGGAACGCGAGGAGAGCAAGAAAGAAAGACACAATGACGTAATGTTATTAAATACCTAATACCCTGGGCTCGATTCGAGTGGAGACTGAAGGCTCGAGATTTGCGCTCGAAGGGAAGCCGTGAGTAGCTCTTTGTTGTGAGGTGATATTTATCAGCAATGGTTTTCCTGCGCATCGACTTTCCTCTTTATCTTCAAAATCTCGGTAATCTGTGACAAGCCATCAAAATTCACTCGATACGTTTCTGACGACTGAACGGAAACGAGTAGAAGCCCTGTACTCAATACCAGTGCCTGATCCTGTAACCAAACCTTTCGAGGACCTTCGAATCAACGCAGAATTTTATGATCGCATTCGCGATCAGGTCGTAGAGATTGGACGATCGATTGGGGAACGACAATCACTGCTGACAAGGGTAGAACCGGAAGTGCTCAGTTACTTTCAAGATCACGTTGGTCTCTTCAGTGAAATCCTAAGTGCTATAGAGCTGTATTCCAAAAAGCCCAGCCGAGATAACCTGACGCGATTTCGTCACAGTTTGGATCGGCTACTCCATTTCTCGAATCCTAAGTCTTTAAGGAGCTCCCACCATGAGAAAGAAACTCAAAGATCTGTGCGCCTCGTTTCCGAAAGCAACACGCCACCAAAGCCCAATGGATAATGTGGCAACCGAGATTTTTAAATCGGCCCAGGATAGCTATATTCAAAGCTCCACATCGCCTTAGCGCAGGTACGGCATCAAGGTCGATAAAAATATGTTGCGATACCCCAACGAGCACTTGGATGACTTCCCGGGTAATTATGGACCCAATGAACGGTACCTCATCAACAAAATCCTTTTCTCTCCTTACAACCTAATCTGTGTAGTCGGCGGTATCGGCGTAGGAAAGACCACGTTCTCCTACTACTTCATGGATGTGGTCATGAAAAAGCTTCGTCACGAATTACCTCCGTGATCGCATTGCCCCTGCCCAATATATTTCAACTTCGTCGACGTCGGTGCCGGGACTTTACCGGCCTCCGATTTCGAAAAGACCCAGGTCATTTTTTCGGAGTTGTTATGTGATCGCATCGATCATGAAATGGAAGTACGGAATTATATGAGCCGAGACGAGGAGATCGGCCAAGTCTGGGAAGACATGCTCGAGGAAGACAGCAACAAACGTGACAAGAACACGGCGTTATCGTTTATAGCGGCTCAATTGCGTACCGAGAATGCCGGTGCAGGGCGGCTGAAAACCGACTACCAGGCAACGATTGAGAAAAGAGCAGAGATTCGGAAAAGGGTAGTTGGAGATCCTACTTATCGACGCTTCTATGTCGCCGCTCTGATTAAATACATCAAGACAAAATACTACGGAAATCATCCTCATTGCTTCATCATTGTCGTGGACAACATAGACCGTGAACCGACGGCGGTTCAGCACGGAATCAAGATGGTACTGAAGCCTTTCGCCAGAATTAGCACCGCGAAGGTCATCATCAATGTTCGTCAGTCCACTTACTATCAAGCGCTTGATGATGATGCTTCCGAAGTTATTGATGAGGTGCCGTACTGCGGCGTGAGCCCTTCGGATATAGTTCTTTCGAGGATCAGGAATTTCATCGAAAATCCGGATGGTCACGCCAGGTTTTATCCGAAAGCCGCACTGCCGACGTTGGTCAAGGGAGTTTCCATACTCGGAGATCAGATGAAACGAGACTGGTTCTCAGCTTACTTCCTGTCATTTACCGGCAGAAGCGTGCGGAAAGCTCTTACACTTGCGCAGCATCTCATTGATAACAGCGTGTACGACCTCTCCGAGATCGGTCGGACTGACTCTAATTCCCTCAAACAAAGCGATGTCATGCGAGCGCTGATGGTAGGCGCCGATAATACATTTCATTGGCACGAGCGGGGATTGATTGACAATCTGTTCGAAGTCCACCAGCCAAACCACAACGGGTACCTGGTGAAACTGAGAATCCTGCGAATGCTAGCGCTTAATAGAGAAGAGGATATGAGGTGCAGGCCGTTCATACAGTCCTAAATGGCTTCGGTTACGACACTACGCTCATTAAAGATGCGCTAAATGAATTAATGCCATCCTCGAAGTGAATGATCTGGTGCAACGAGGTTAAAGACTTTTCTGATACCGCAGATCTGGTCGGACATAGTCACGCCCATTTGGTTACCAACACGATCGGGATCGCATATCAGAAGTCGCTGTTCAAAATGCTCGAATACATTCAAGAAGTCATGCTCGACACGAGCGTTGACTCGGTGGAGTTTGGCGACGGATGGGATTACGGCAGGATGGAAGACCGTTTGAAGCTCGTTTCACTCTTTTGCAAGATGCTACTCGATTGCGACATGGCCGAAGTAAAGAAATACGTGAGTTCCTATGGCAGAGACTCCTATGTCCAATGGTTTGGAAGTCAGAAGTTGATTTCAAGAGAGATTTTGGAATCGGTCAAAGTTGACGTTGAAAACATTTGCGGTATGTGAAGGGCCACACACGGAGTTCCAGTGGATCTTTTTCTGACTTCGTTGAAGAACATACAGTGTTTTATAAAGACCGCCTTGTCGTCGCCGATCGATTTGAGCGAGAGTATCTATAGCGGGAGCCGCATCGAATGCACAAACCAGATGGTAGGATCTTCGCGCGTCCATTAAGCGTCCAATAACGATTCCTTAGAGTATCTTTGACCCTTCTGTGAGACGCTGTAGCCGGCCCCGGATAACTTTCGCATCTGACGGAGCGGATAGCATTCTCAAATAATCTTTCAGCTTAAATATATATCGCGTGTCGCCGTTGAAAGTCAGCGTTACGCTCACTGGCTTGAATGACGCGGTGAAGACCTTTATTCTGACGAGATATGAACACAGAGTTTGAGCCACTTTTTAAGCTTAGTCGCGCTGAACGCCTTCAGCTTGTTGAAGACCTTTGGGATAGCCTCGTCCAAGAGGATGAAGAACTACCTGTTTCTAATGAGAAGCGGGATGAGTTACGTCGTCGCAAGGAGCGTTTTTTACAGCATCCGTCGTCGGGCCGCACGTGGGAGCAGGTCAAGCAGCACGCACGAACGCAGCATGATTGAGCGCGTTATTTTCACATCGGAAGCTGACGATGATGTGGCTGCCTCTTATGATTGGTATGAGAGCCGAGAGCCTGGCTTGGGAGAAGAGTTCCTTCGGTCCATCGAGGCTTGTGTTAGAGGCATTCAGCGCCATCCCGAGCTGTATCCGATGGCCATCGATGAGTTTCGCCGTGCGCCTATTCGCCGCTTTCCGTTTGAGATTTTCTACGAGCTGACTGGTAATAGTATTACTATCTATTCTGTTTTCCACTGCTCACAAGATCCGCAAAAGTGGCGCAAGCGTCTCAGTTATTGAACCGCACCCACCTAAATATTTTTAGCTCACAGCCGGGGACTTAAATCGATTGCGTGGGAGCCGCTAGATCTCTATTGCACCGGGTCCTTGCTGGCAGCACTATGAACAAACGACAGCAGTCGCAATGAGAGTAGCGATTCGCAACCGCTTGTTGCGCGTATTGACATTGATCAGAAGTAAAGGTCAACAGAAGTACACATCTCCTTCTCAATCTGTCTTCTCTTGTGCACACTTTGTAACCCTGCCCGAAACGATAGCGCGTTCCTCCCCGCAAACACACCGCATAAAAACGAAGGCGTACTTGGCATAAGTGTTGCTCTTTGTAAAATATGCTTTGTTAGCCTTAACCCCTAACGCAGTGCAGATGAGCACTCAGGCTCAGGCACTTACAACTCCTCTTCCGCTCTTGAAAATACTCACTACCCAATTTGGTGAAAGGAATCAATATGAGACGAGATGAACATTCAAATTATTCTATAGGAGGCAGAATTACGGATTATCAATCGGCCACTCCTCTCAGTGGCTTGAAAGTAAGAGCCTACGACAAAGACTTTTTTCGCGAACAGGTCCTGGGCGAAAGCGCGACTGATGAAAACGGAAATTATCAGATCCGGTTCAGCCGCAATGATTTCTCAGGGCCTCTCATTAAGCTGGAACGCCACCCCGATATCTTTATCGTCATTTACGACAACGGCAACGAGATTTACTCAACCAGTAACTCGGTCATTGTTAATGCCGAAGCACATACGACGATAGACGCGGCAATCAGATTTCTCCGCCAGAACGCGGTCTCAAGGGATATACAAACAGTCCAGGGAACGCCGGTCGACCTGAAATACCTACCAAAGCTAACCGTTGAAGATTTGGTAGACGCTTACAAACTGGTTCGTAATCCGCAATTGGAAGTCAGAAATTTCGAGTTGATTGGAAAAGCATTTCCAGGGTTTGCCCGCAAACACGACCCGCTCAAAGAATGCGGCGAGGGACGCACCGAGGGCATTCGTCTGCTTCTCAGAGAACGAGACGCGGAAGAAATGCTTGCCGACGCAGACGATTTTCCCGCTGGCACAACGATTAAGACCTTCTTTACGACGAATGTTTTGGTGAAATATACGCTCGACGCCGGGAACGTCAATGCGCTGACCGGCGCCTTTGCAACACTTCCGGCAGCGGATAGTAATTTTGATTTTCCAGACGGCGTTGCAATCGGCGTCATCAGGGCAAATCTGGCTGATCTGCATCCGAGTAACACAGAAGTCGCTCCGACCTATGTTCAGAAAGTAGGTTTGCTCGCGGAGTTTGCTCTGACGAGATATATCAACGCGCCTGCTTCATTCATCGACCCGCGTAACGGCGCGACGAGATTGGAATATCGAGTCTTGAAACAAGCCCCCGGAATTGCCGGTCAGACGAATGCCAGTTGGTCGCACGTCGAAGTCGATATAGACAATACCGATGCTCAGAATTTCGGCACAGTCCCACACGAGATGTTTCATCAAGTCCAATATCGTTACAACGGTACGACGACAAGGTCAGGCATTTACGGGATTCTGAGGGAAGGCGGTGCGCGGCTTGCTGAAGACTGCATCTTCGATCGCCCAAACAGGTATGCCTCAAGCGCGGCCAACGACTTGTTTCCTTCTCCTCAAGAAACAATGCTCGATTTGGGTGGCAGCAGCACGCCGATCCGCTACGCTGCTGGCTTATTCTGGAAATATCTCGCCGAACATCACAGCAATCTAACCAGCGCAGCCGACGAGCCGGCAATCGGTGTAGACACCTATCGAATCCTTTTGGAAGAAACAGCAACGGCAACTGCCGACTATACCGTTCAGGGATTAAGAAACGCGCGAGGGAAAATGCCCTGGTACGGCTCGTTTGATCAGTTCTTTTATTACGACGCTGCCAAAACTGAGTTGGACTCTCATGAAACTACCTGGGGGAATTATCTGCTCGCTAACATTCTCCATGACCTGATTCTTGCCGGGGACGCTGATTTCGATGAGCGGTTTAATTATCTCGAAGACGAAGACACGCTTGCCAACGTCACGCTCAATACTCTCCGCGCCAACATCCAGGTGGCCGACAGCATCACCATCGGACAGGGACAGAGTTTTGTCCGAAACAGGAACGGGCATAAGCCCTACGCAGCCTTTTATTATGAAGTTCTGCCAAACGCCGCGTCCGTTCCACGAATGGTGCGTATAGATTTCAGTGCCACTAATGGGATGACCGATCCGCTCATCCAGATCGTGCGTTTGGGGGCGGGCGGCGCCATCGTGGACGTTCACCGTTCGGACAAAGCCACTTATTCAAAAACAATCAACATGCAGGGCTTGTCGAGGCTGATAATAATTGCCGCCAGCCGTGAGAATGGCGGAGATTTCAGTCTGACTTTCACTGAAGTGGCAAGCAATACTGATGTGATGGTGACACGATGGAACTCCTCAGTAGGAACTGAATACGAAGTCAATCCAAAAGGCTGGGCGTGGACTTGGGTTTCGCCCGATATCATGGTTGACAACAATGATGATCTGCTTGAAGACACTGAAGTATTCTTCGGTGTGAACAACAAGTTGAAGGTTCGACTTCGCAATCGTGGAAATGCTGATGCCGCAGGTATTCAAATTCGCTTCTGGTATCAGAAGGCGACGCCTTATCTAACGACGGCAGGGTGGATGCCGGTCCAAAACTTAGCCAACGTTACGCAGGAGATCACCGGCGCAAGCCTAAGCGCAGGAGCAGAAAATTGGTTTACGGTTGACTGGGCACCTGATAACGACGGCACAGACCACAAGCATTGGTGCGTCAAAGTCGAAGTTACCGTTGCGGGCGACCCGAATGTGGATAACAAGATCGCGTTTCGGAATTTCAGCAACGTCATTCCTGATCCTGATGGTGATTTTATCGATTTTTCGATCTTACTCAGGAATCTGAAATTCAGGATTTTCGATGACGTGCAGATCATCCCGCGTGGAACGCAATTCAATCTGGATTTAACGAATCGCGTCGAAATCGTAAAACCACTCAAGCCCCATTTGTCTTTTTGCGACTGCCGTAACGAAACCGTTTTAGATTCCCCCGACGATCTGGCTTTTGGCAGATTTAAAGTTGCCAGTGCTGCGAATCTGAAACGCTGGGATAAGAGAACAACAGCTAAAGCCAATGACTCGGATTTCTATTATCCAGTTGACAAAAGGATTTTGCCGCCCGGCGCCAATGCTGAAAACCTGGTCACTGTTACACATGAAGTGAACGGCAGGGTCATCGGCGGTGTAACGTATCGCATAGATACCAAAAAGCGATAACGTTCAAGAGTCCGCGTTAGTTATTGGGATTGGGTTGTTGCTCGTAACAACTCTTCCTCAGGCAGTCAAGCACAGCTTGCCCTTCAAGCACTGCAATCCGCACCTCACCAGCGTGGTTGCCTTTAAGAAACGATTGCGAAGAACATTCGCGAACGATCTAAGTGGAGGAACTTCCAAATAGGATTTAAGTGACGTCCCTGGTCTTGAATGGGAAGAGACGCTTTGACGGGGTTAAGGGTCCAATAATGAGTCCTTACTGTACCTTTGACTACCTTACGGTGCTATCCATGCCGCAGGTTTCCTTTGAATTCCTGTAAATTGCTTCTCTTTCACGGCGGCGACACGGGTTCGATTCCCGTACGGGACGCCACCGAGCTTGTTTCGTCATTTGCGATGCTCAGATGTTTGCGTCTTACTCTAAGCGGCTCGCTTCCACTGCATTAATCTAGCAGGCTGCTGAAAAATTGAGCGTTGATGGTGCTTCAGTTTTCATTGACTAGTTTTGCTTATCGATAATGTGCGATTTTCTTTCTATCGTTGCTCCCTTGAGTGGCTCATTTGCCACTTGGGTTCGCTTGGCTAACCAACTACTGACGTGCGGTGGCATTCGTTCAGGTAACCTCGGTCAGATTTCTGATTCGGACCAAGTTGTAGACGGCGGTAGCGAACTTGAAGATCCAACCCACCAGCTTCACTCCGCGGTGTCGGGTTTTGCGCATCAGCCCCACCGTCTTCAACCAGCCGAAGATTTCTTCTACACGTTTACGCTTACGCTGACTAACTTCATAACCAGGGTGACGCGTGGTCCGTTGGTCGATCGCGCTGCTTCGTCCCTTGTTGTTTTGGGCCACATGCGGCGTCACTTGGCAGGCGCGCAAGTCAGCAACGAAGTCTTTCGTGTCATAACCTTTGTCGCCAGCCAAGGTAATCCGTTTCTGCTGCGACCGTTGTCCCAACATCAGCAGCGCCGCTTCTCGTTCCGCCGTGCCGCTGGCACAGGTCAACAAGGCATTCACCACCAAACCGTTCCGATTCTCCATCAACACGTGACCCTGAAAGGCGAGTTTCGCCTCGCTGCCCTTGGTCTTCTTAAACAGCCGGAGATCGGTGTCAGTACTCGATTCATGCGTTTTATTCGAGCGTTTCTGACCATGGAAATTCACCGTCGGATTGCCAGGATCATCGGGCTTGTCGTCGCTGTCGCGCTCCGCCGCATCCTTAGGCTGGAAACTTTTCAAACTGGCCCAGCCTTCGATCATCGTGCCGTCGACCGTGAAATGTTCGTCCGACAACAACTCTTTCTCGCGCGCCACATCGAGCACGGCCGTGAAAAACTCTTCGGCGATTTCTCCGCGCAGCAAGCGGTCGCGGTTCTTGCTGAAAGTAGTGGCGTTCCAAACCTCGTCGTCCATGTTCAAGCCGACGAACCAGCGGAACAACAGGTTGTACTGCAACTGCTCCATCAACATCCGTTCGCTACGTACCGAGTAAAGCACTTGCAGCAACAACGCTCGCAGCAACCGCTCCGGCGCGATCGACGGGCGCCCGACTCGCGAATACAACTTGTCAAAGCGCGGCGACAATTGCTTGAAAATTTCATCGGTCATCTTACGCAGCGGGCGCAAGGGGTGATCCGCCGGCACTCGTTGCTCTGGCGAGATGTAACTGTACATGCCCGCTTGCTGTTCGTTGTCTCCCCGCATTCTGTTCCTCCGTCGTCGGCGTTGGACCAGATTATAGGTGACCGTGATCTACTCGCGGGAAGATTGTTTAGTTTTTCAGCAGCCTGCTCTAGGTGTTTTTAGCTTGTGATAAAGCTGTTGGTCTTATGCGCTTGGCGGGGCGTGATCTTTGGCGAATTCTGGGAAACTGTGTCTTAAGTGCTGTAATAATGTCCGGTTCATCGCTCTTCGCTTGCGGAAACAACCACAGATGTTTGTGATCGCCAAAGTCGCGTAGCTCAACACGTGTAACTGGCAAATCCAATGGTGATTCAAAAATACTATTCATCTCTGACTGGCTCAAGGGGGATAAGCAAAAATCAAGTACACCACCGGGCGCATCAGGCCGCGGCAGCTTTCGCATGTTGTTCGTTCCCAATTTACCCATCTCTGCACGCAGATTTTTTAACTCCTCAATGATGAACTCTTGGCCCGAAACCTCCTTCTTGTCAATTTTCGCAACTTTGAATTCTCCGAAGTGCTTTAAGAAGGTAGTGTAGGTTTTATCGCTTGAGGATTTCTCGTGAGTATTTCTGATTTTATCGCTTAATAGCTCCTTAAACTCGATTATTTTGCTAAAGCGAAGGTCCCGCGGGTACTCGATGTGTTCAATGGGCGATGTATCGAACGAATAGCTAGTTTTGTCATCCTTTACAATAATCGTAGGCCTATCAAAGGCCAGCCGCATTCCTAACTCAAACATAACATTCGGATTCTTGGCACTGACATCACAAACGACGATTGGGTTGTCGTATAGATTCTGAATTATTCTCTTCTGAATTATCCCCACATCGTCGGCATTACTAACTAGGTTAGGCTCAAAACCGGCATCGTCGATTGCTTCGTTCAGGATGTCATGGACCTCCGACCAGTGTGCCTCTGAGCAGCCATCGATTGCAGATATAGGCATAACTATCCCGCATACGGCCTTTTTCTCTTGGACTTCATCTTCAGTCATATTTCCTCTTGAGTCTACCTCCTCGGCTCAGTCATCGAATACAACGAAGGAAGATTAAAGGCTGGTGAGACCGATTTCAAGGTAAGATCGTGTGCGGCAGCCATCTTTCATTAGACTACCTGAAAGCACCAGCTATATGACTAATACCCGAGGCGTTCAACTCAATCAGCCACGAACAATCCAGTTCCAACTCGGAATACGTTGGAATGGCAACTTTCAACCTGAGCGTACAGGATCGAAGGTGTGGTGAGTCGTTGATGTTACGAAACTCTTCTATCTTCTCTTCCCCACTGCTTCCGAATCCAGAGGGGATCGCGCCGCAGATCCAGAATGGCATAAACGTAGACTACATCGTCTTCCACCTCATAATAGATGCCGAATGGGAATCGCTTCGACAGCATCCGATGGAATTCAAAGTAGATTGGATGATACCGGCAAAAAGAAGTAGAGAGTCAAGATCGGAAAGGATTGAGTCGAGGAAATAATCGCCAACTCCCGTCGAGCACGATTCATAGAATTGTGCGCCCGACTCGAGGTCTTCTGCCGCATCCTTGAGTATTACTACATTCATGGTTCAGAGCTTCGTAGACGTGATCTAAGTTCAGCCAACGTGAGAAACTTTGCTTCGCCGCGTTGGGCTCGTGCCTTCCTGTTAGCCAAAACATCTTGATGCCAGTCCGGGGAAGGTATCTCGTCGCTATCCCGAGCGAGGGAGTCCCAAAGCTGGTCCATTGCCTGTAGGCGTTCGGTTACTGACATTCTGTCTATCTGGGATGAGTCAATCATGTCGTCACACTACCACCTCGAGCTTCATGCCCGCAAGACGCAATTCGTTGCGAACCTTCATGAACTTTACTTGAGTGTCATTCGGATCATTCATGGGTCCATTAAGGGTCCAATAACGATCCCTTAGAGTACCTTTGACTACCTTTGACTACCGTACGGCGCTATCCATGCCGCAAGTTTCCTTTGAATTCCTATAAATCGCTTTCCTTCACGGCGGCGACACGGGTTCGATTCCCGTACGGGACGCCAATTCCTCTTAACATCTTTCAAGATTCACCTGTTGCTTAATTCCCTTAGCTCGCGTTAATGGACGCGCGGATTACTCGTAAGTTACGACCGCTCTCATTTTGTATCGATAATTGGCTCGTCTTATGTTTGAGCATCAGGGATGTTACCGCAGTCCTGCGGCGGTAACCTGAGGGAACTTAAGAGTACGCTTCGACCACAACAATCGTTACCTCCTTGGGCCAGGCATAATCATCTCGACAACCTCAAGCAGTCTGTTATGGCAGGATTTCAAAAGCGCTGCAATGCTTTGGACGGATCAATTGGAAGTCGCGACGATCAAGTGTAAGAACGCGTGTGATGTTCAGACGTTCCGCCATCGCGACGATCAGCGTGTCTACGAAATCGAGCTTGGCATCGGAATACTGCCGGATAATCTCTGCAGAGCGCGAGTAATCTTCTTGACGCGGAATCTCGAGAGTTAGTTCGGTCGTCGCAAGGCTCGCGACGAAATCCGCAGCGGTTTCGTTATTGATGTCGCGAGCTAGGAGGTATGCAACTTCGGTAATAGCCGGGATGGGTAGAACAATCGGTTCGCGAACATTTTCCAGAACGCGAATTGTTGCTTGGTGTTCTGATTCTGATGCATTGAGCGAGGCAAACAGAAATCCAGAGTCGAGCAGGACCGCCATCACTAATTCGTCGTCAACCCACGGTGCTTATCAACTTCGGCGCGGAGGATCTCATCGGCGCGGGCAGCGGTGTTACCCGGTCCTCCCGAGTAACGACCCGCCATTGACAACAACCACTTGGCAGCCGGTGAAGTTTGATCTCCATTTGTGGATGGGGCCTTGATTTCACCCTCTTCGACCAAGCTTTCTTGAAGCAGTCGAAGCACTTGGCGACGTTCCTCGGTTGGCAACTTGAGCAGTTCTTCGATTTTTTCTCTCTGGATCATAGCAATCGATATTTTACCTCACTGAAGGGTTGGTGAACAGCACCGTAAGATATTCTAAAGGCTCCAAAGGGATCGTTATTGGACCCTTAATAGACGCGCGGTGGGTTCGATTCCCGTACGGGACGCCAACCGTCCTGCGGCGGTAACATGACTAAACACATCGTCAGCGCGAGTAAGGTCCTTTGACGTAAATGAACTGCAGGAAGACGGCGGGCGCAACTGTGAGCACATGATGGAGCCTCCGTGGTGAAATGAGTCAGCGCATTCAGCGGAAATCATTAATCAGAATGATGTCACTGCTGACGGAACCGCGCCCGTACACCAACCCTTTGCCTTGGGTGGACCAATCGAAAGAGAAGAAAGTTTCAGAAACGAATTTCGTCAACTGTTGCGGCGGACTACCGTCAAGGGGCTGAATCCAAAGGTTCGTCACCCCGGCGAGCATCCCACCATGTGTGAGGTTATAGACAATAGCACTGTCGTCCGACGTCCACCGCGAATTGGGACGGGAATCGGATGTCACGTCAAAAGTCTTGAGCGGCGGGCCACCTGCAAACGGCATGATGGTGATGGTCCAGCGAAGCTGACCACCTTCCGCTGGTCGGACATAAACAACGAGTTTACCATCCGACGAAATGTCTGATGCCCAGCTATCATTCGTCAGCTGTATTAGTTCTCCGCCATCGGCAGGCACTTTCCAAGAAGAATAGTTGTTAGAGCTACAGATCACCCACTCTCCATCGGGAGAAAAGAGAGGTGCGGCTTCATCGGCACCGTCAGTCAGTTGTTTCAAATTGTTCCCATCGACGTCCATTCTGTAAATGTGTTGGGCACCTGTGCGATTTGAGGAAAAAACGACATAGCGACCGTCGTGCGAAACATGCGCTCCCTGATCCTCGTACGCACCATCTGTCAGTTGTCTCTGCTCGCTGCCATCAGCGTTCATGATCCACGTATGGATACTGCCGCTCGCCGTCGAGTCGAAAATGATTCTGCCGTCAGGCATCCAGTTCACGCTTGGGTTTCCGTCCTGCCGCAAGGTTCCGGTGGTGAGTTGCTTGGTGCGATTCGCATCGCCCTCCGGCGCGAGCCAGATATGTGAAGTCGAGTCCCGTTTTGTCGCGATAAGGGCACTCGCGTCCGCAGTGAGACTCAAATTAATAAAGTTGCTGAACTCGTTCGTGATGCGGCGCCCTTCACCGCTCGGATAGCTGACATGCCAAATCTGCAAAGGTGAAGAGCGTGATTCTCGCGCGGCCACAATCAGGCCCGTAGCGTCCGGCAGCCATTCAACGTTTATGATAGAAAACCACTTCGGCGTCTCAATCGGCTTCGCAGGACCACCGTTGAGCGGATATTCGATCAGTTTCCCGGCATGAGGTCCAGTAACGCAGGTGATCGATTTTCCATCGGGTGTCCATGCGAGACCGCCAGAGTAAAAGTTGAGTGGTGATTTGTGCGTGGCGATTACTTGCTCTCCGCTGCCGTCGCTGTTTGCCACCACCAACGAGTTCTCGTCCTCAAAGAAACCACCGAGAACATAGACGATGCGCTTATCGTCCGGGGATAGCACCGCGCGGGCCGAGAAATCGTCGATGACCTTGCTCGCTACACCGCCCTTCGCGGGCATTCGATAGAGCGAATCATGCTCCCCCTTCTCTCTCTTGTTAAAGTAGATGAAGTTGCCATCGTGCGTGAAGCTTAGGTTTGCGTAAGCGGCCTCTGAGGGAGGAACGATCTCCACGTTGTTCGGGGAGGCGACTTGTTTGATCCAGATACTCTGCTGCATGGCATCTTGTGCCACATAAACGACGTACTTGCCGTCAGGTGCAATCGTACCCGTAAGAATCTTGCCAGTGGCGGTAAGCCTCGTCAGCTTGTTCGCCGGCGTCGAGGTAACTGCCCTCTTTTGGCTGGCGATTTTATACAACAAGTAACCGGAAACTACGACGAGGACGGATAAGATAATGGCGATGCCCCTTTTATGCCGTTTGATTTCCGCAGCGATATACTCTGCGCTCGATGTCTGTCTGTTCGATTCTTCAAGACTTCGTCGCTCCAACGTTTCGGCGCTGCCTGCCACGGCAGTATCAATCTCCGCAGCTCCAGCCATCTGCTGCCGCACTGTAATCAACTCGATCGCCAAGTCTTTGACCGTCTGATACCGCTCCTCCGGGTCCTTGGCAAGACAACGGTTAAGAATTCGCTGCAAGTCAGGGAGGGTTGATGAGTTGAAATCTTTGATTGGCGGCGCAGCGTCGTGGATGCCTTTGTGCAGCGATTTAATGAGTGATTCATCCGCGAACGGCTTTTGCCCGGTTACCGCCTCAAACAAAATACAGCCGAACGAGAAGATGTCTGATCGTTGGTCGATCTCTTTCACCCTTCCTTGCGCCTGCTCGGGCGACATGTAGCCCGCAGTACCCATTACCACGCCGGCCAATGAGTTTTGCGTCACGATAGCCGCGCCGACTTCTCTCGATGCGTTCCCGGTAGAGCCTAATGGCCTCTGTGGTTCCATCAGTTTCGCCAATCCAAAATCGAGAATCTTGGCATAGTCATCACGAGTGATCATGATGTTGTCGGGCTTCAGATCACGATGCACAATCCCAGCCCCATGCGCTTTGGTGAGACCCTCAGCGACCTGGGTCAGATACTTTAGGAGCTTCTGTAGCGGAGCTTTGTCGCGATGAATCTTATGGCGCAGCGTGTCACCGTCAATGTGCTCTATGGCGATGAAGTGAGTGTTTTCACTCTCACCGATTTCGTAGATGTGCGCAATGTACGGATGATTCAGAGCGGCAGCGGCGGCGGCCTCTTGCTCGAAGCGGCGCATTCGATCCTGATTAGCAGCAACTTCGGCAGGCAGGATCTTCAGCGCGACTTTGCGATGAAGGCGAAGGTCCTCAGCCAGATAAACTTCTCCCATTCCACCTTTGCCGAGTAGCGATCGAATTTCATAGTGGTCGAGACGCTGATGAGGAACGAGTGAGGGGACATTTGCAAAGGTGTCGCTCTGCTGCGCCAAATAGCCGGCAGCTATATCTTCCGGCGGTTTCTGGGTAAGAGCAGCTCGCTCGGCCGCCAGCAATGATTCCAACTCGGCTCGCAGATCCGCGTCTCTTTCTGAAACGTGATCCAGAAAGACTTGACGGTCCGTGGGAGCAATCTCCAGTGCCGTATGAAACAGCTCCGTCAAACGTTCGTATTGTTCGGGCGTCATACTTCACTTGTCGGTCGGAGGGCGCGATGTAGCCAGGTCTTGGCCATGCTCCAATCGCGCATCACTGTTTCTGGCGAGACAGCCAAAACCGTAGCCGTCTCTTCTACGCTTAGTCCTCCGAAGTAACGTAACTCGACCACGCGGCTCTGTCGCTTTGAAAGTTCTTCTAACTCTTTCAGCGCATCGTCAAAGGCAACCAGTTCAGCGGCTCGTTCTTGTGTTACCAGTGCAGCTTCCTCCAAAGAGATGGGGCGGGCGTCACCGCCTCGCTTTGCCGCACGTCTTGCGCGTGCGTAATCAACCAGGATATGGCGCATCGCTTGCGCGGCGACGCCATAGAAATGGACGCGATTCTCAAAATGTTTTTCTTTTTGCTTGACCATGCGTAGATAAGCCTCATGTATGAGGGCGGTGGTCTGCAGCGTATGATCAGGGTTTTGCTGGCTCATGTAGCGCCTGGCCATCTTCCGCAATTCCTCGTAGATGAGAGGCATCAACTTGTCGAGAGCCTCACGGTCACCACCGTTCCACTGCTCCAACAATTGAGTTACTGAATGAGAGGCTGACATCCAATGCGCCTTCAGGCTGATTGGGACGGTTGAGAATCCTGCTTGTTGCCGGGAACTATACCACCTCCACCAAACTCTGTGATCAAATTCAGACCCGCTGTCGAGAAAACTAAAACAGCCATGCCAGTTTTCTCCACCGAACACCGTTTCTATAAGTGGAGATCAGAATATCTAATTAGTCTGACGCAAGTAGCGCAGCCTGATGGTCCAGTTGGGGTTATAAAATTTAACCCTATGGTTCTGATCCCAGCGGGCGTGCTAATGCTCAGGGCTTCTGTCGCTTGCTCAACCTCAACCGCGCCCACCCGTGGGCCTCAAAACACAAAGGAAAGACAATGAATAAGAGATTAATGAGAACAAACCTGTTAGTACTGGTCTTCCTGATGCTTGTCACTGCAGGTAGTGCGTTCAGCTTGCCTCTTGAATCTGGAGCTGTTTACCAAATCTCAGCCAGGCACAGCGGCAAGTGTCTTGACGTCGGAGGCTGGTCAGCCGCGAACGGAGCCCTGATAATTCAATGGGATTGTCACGGTGGGGAGAATCAACAATGGACACTTTTCGATGTGGACGGCGCTGGTACATACAGGATTATGGCCAAGCACAGCGACAAGGCTCTGGACGTTTTTGGAGGAATATTCTCTGGGGCCAACGGCGTCATCGTGGAGCAATGGGACTATAACGGCAGCACCAATCAGATGTGGAAGATTAATGATCTCGGGAATGGCTTCTACTCAGTCATAGCGAAGCACAGCGGCAAAGGCTTGGACGTCAGGGGCGCCTCGACAGGAAACGGCGCGCAGGTGCAACAGTATGACTTTCGGTGGGGGCAGAATCAGCAATTCAAGTTTACGCGCCTCGTCCCTTGCCGGTGACACAACCGGACGCTCCACAGTAGCTTTAGAGTCACCCGTCGGTCATCGCCCAACGCGTGGCAGGAGGCTACCGAGAGGCCGTAGGAAACCGTCCGCGGCCTCTTTCTGTTCTGAGGAAAACTCTTCCGTGGCAATGCTCGATTAGGAATATTCGCGGTCGAGAAAGAGATAAAGCTGCGCATAGGATCGTCAACGCCTGAAAACTGCGTGGCGGAATCTGTGAATTATGTCGAAGTTCGGAAAGCGGAAAGCACTCTACCTTCTCTTTCGCAACCGCTTCCGAATCAACGCAGATCACGTCGCAGATCCAGACTGGAATAAACGTAGACTACGTCTCCTCGACTTCATAATAGATGCCGAATGAGAATCGCTTCGACAGTATCCGAAGGAATTCAAGTAGGTTGGATGGATGAACACTGACAAAAGAACTGGAGAGTCAAGATCGAAAGGATTGAGTCGAGAAGAGTAATCGCAAACTCCGCTTGCAAGCCGATTCCATTCACGGCAGAATCCGGCCCGTTTGTCACACGGAAGTCCGCTATAACTTTCCAGGAAAGTATTATGCCCACCAAGCTACACGCCGATTCACGAGATATCATAATGATGAATTTGATCGGAGCGTTCCAAGCCAAAGCAATTTACAGGCGTACAATACTTATTTAGCAGCGTTTGTCCTGAGGTGACCCAACTGCAACCCGGACGGAGTGAGACGATGAAGATTAACCGCCGATCTTTTCTCAAAACTGCAACAGCAATCGGTGCGTCGCTCGCATGGGTTGGACCGACTCGAGGTTCGCGTATCCAGTGGCATGAGCGGCGTGACCTCTATCCCCAAGGGGTCGCCTCGGGCGATCCCGATCCGCACAGCGTCATTCTCTGGACCAGGCGTCCGTTTGCCGATGGCGACACACGCCAGATCCTCACCGTCGAGGTAGCGGAGGATAAGACATTCCGCCGCGTCGTTGCGCACGCGCAGGCACCGGTCTCGAGCGCCTCCGACTGGACCGCGCGCGTGCTGATTGGCGGACTCAAGCCAGCACGTATTTACTGGTATCGGTTTACCGACACGGACGGCAATGGCAGCCGGATCGGCCGCACGATCACGGCGCCATTGCCAAACGATCCGCGCACGGTGAACTTCGCATTTGTGAGCTGTCAGGACATCAACGAGGGCAAGCTCAACGCGTATCGCCGGATGATTTATGAAGATGAACGCGCACCCGCCGCCGAGCAGCTCGGTTTCGTTCTGCACCTCGGCGATTTCATCTACGAGGTGGTCGAGTATCCCGACGAAGTGAAGACGCG
>Ga0068871_100001122_pt1 | contig 17960 bp, 14 predicted proteins | sample KBSMisM72_FD_72750 | JGI IMG/M metagenome (GOLD analysis project Ga0068871, IMG submission 72750) | Miscanthus rhizosphere microbial communities from Kellogg Biological Station, Michigan, USA - KBS Miscanthus M7-2 | ecosystem: Host-associated > Plants > Roots > Rhizosphere > Soil ... | reverse complement strand
CAAAAATTGTAGAACGTAAAACATTACCGGCCAAGCGTCGTGGCTTTACACAAAAAGCAAAGATCAACGGGCAGGCATTGTTCCTCCGCACCGGTGAATATACAGATGGTACAGTTGGAGAAATTTTTATTGATATGGCGAAAGAAGGTGCTACCATGCGTAGTATGCTTAACTGTTTTGCCATTTCTATTTCTATTGGCCTGCAGTATGGTGTGCCATTGGAAGAGTTTGTAGAAAAATTTGTGTTCACCCGTTTTGAACCATCCGGTATGGTGGATCATCCGAACATCAAGACCACCACTTCCATCATAGATTTCATGTTCCGCTCACTGGCATATGAATACCTTGGACGTAACGACTTAGTTCATGTACTGGATAAACCGGAAGTTGGAAACCTGGGTGATGAATCATGGGATGAATCCATGCCCACCATTGGTGAAAGAAAACCTGAACTGAGCGAAGTAAGGGTGATTGGAAAATCTTCACCGGCAGGCAACGTGCAGGCAGCTAAACCATTCAAAGCTACCAGCAGCTATGATGCAGTGAATGCAGCAGCCAAGAGCATGCAGAGTGATGCTCCGGCCTGCAACACCTGCGGACACATCACCATTCGTAGCGGCACTTGCTATAAATGTTTAAACTGTGGTAACAGTATGGGCTGCAGTTAAGAATGGAGAACTACACAAGCACATAAACAACAACGCCACTCATTTGAGTGGCGTTTGTAATTACGGTATTATCATTATTTAAAGTAGTGCGATGTCGATTGGGTGCTTTTATAGATTAAGTAAATTGCAATTGATTCTTTTGTTCATTCAATGAAAACCTTTATTATGCTTTATAAAAAACTGCCTTTTGTTTTATTAATTGCCCTCACCGTCACTACTACTGCTCAAAACAAACAAGGCCTTGTAAGCGGTCCCTGGGCGGGCAATGTAGAATTGCGCAATGCCACCATTTGGGTGGAAGTAACACCGGAAGTAAAAAGTGTAGCTATAAAATTCAATGCATCAACTGGTAACACCGGTGACAAATCAATTCAGTACAAAGGTGAGCTCGGCAAAGATTTCAATCCCGTAAAAATTGAGTTGAACGGACTGGAGATGAACACTACTTATACATACCAGGTATTCATAGATGGCAAGGCAGTTGATCCCGGGTTTACGACAAAATTTACCACTAAAGACCTATGGCAGTTTCGCAAACCTGCGCCGGATTTTAGTTTTCTTACTGGCAGCTGTGCTTATTTTAATGAACCAAAATACGATCGCCCTGGCAAGCCCTATGGTGGCGACTCCTCTATATTTGAAACCATGGCCGCTACGCCGGCAGCCTTTCATGTATGGCTGGGCGATAACTGGTATACAAGAGAAGTAGATTACAGCACCCGCTGGGGATTGAATTACAGGGCCAGCCACGACAGGGCTTTACCCGTACTGCAAAAATTTATGGCTAGCATGCCTCAGTATTCCATTTGGGATGATCACGACTATGGTCCCAATGATATGGGCAAGAGTTATATTTTAAAAGAAGAGAGCCGTAAGATATTTATGAACTATAGCTGCAATCCCAGTTATGGGCAACAAAGCGAAGGCATTTATTCTTTGATCAGCTATGGCGACGTAGATATTTTTTTAACTGACGACCGGTATTTCAGAAGTGAAGATGATATGCTCGACAGCATCTACGGCAAACCAAATGCAGAAAAAACATACTTTGGTAAGCAACAACTTGACTGGTTAAAGAATGCACTGCTTTACAGCAAGGCCACTTTTAAAATTATTGCCACGGGCAGCCAGATGCTGAACCCCTTATCTGAATTTGAATGCATGCGGCACTACAGCGCAGAGTATAACGACCTGATGAATTTTCTCACCTCCGACAAAATAAAAGGCGTGCTCTTTTTTACCGGCGACCGCCACCACAGCGAAGTAATAAAACAGCAGCGCAAAGGCTTATATCCGTTATACGATGTCACCAATTCACCTTATACATCCGGGATTGGTAAAGTAAGAGGAGCAGAAATAAACAACCCTTCAAGGATGCCCGGCACCCTGGTAGAAGCTCAGAATTTTACCAAAGTGTCCGTGAGCGGTAAAAAGAATGAACGGGTAATGAAGATTGAATTTATTGGGATAAAAGGAGAACAACTGGGAGGGTGGAGTGTGGAGGAAAAAGAGTTGAAATAGTTGGTTAAAATTAACTCTTCTAAGGAACTGTGATTTGACTATAAGAATAATCGGCAATTAATTCCAATAACTAATTTTTAAAACCTGTCTGCCTTAACAATTATCTTTGCCGCATGGTATCTGAATATTTTACTTACAACAAGGCAAAGGTGATACAGGCGCTACGGTATCATTTCATTACCCGTAAAGAAATAAAACTAATGATGATACTGGTGAATGTATTTGCCATTGCATCAGCGGCCTTATTTTTCTTTAAAAAAATATCGCCCTTTGCTTTTTTGATCAGTGCCTTTTTATGGTTTGTAATGATGATCGCTTTTTGGTTTGTACTGCCTATGATCATTTATAAAAGATCCGCTACTTTTAAGGATCGCTTCCGGGTTATACTGGGCAGCAATGAATTTGTACTAGAGAATGAAAGAGGTAGTCGTGGCTGGCAGTGGAGCAAGTTCAGTACTAAAATGGAGAGCCCGCATTTTTTTCACTTATATTTCGATACCCGTTCGTTTTTTATTGTACCCAAAGATGCTTTTATTGGAGACGAAGTGCATAAAGCCAGAAAAATAATTGCTGTTAAGATCAAAGGGTAGTAAAGTTTCATTTTGAGGTGCTGGAAAGATGGCAAGAGGAGGGGTTATCCAAGATCTTTTTCCATCACATGATGTTTGATATTTACTTCTATAAACTGGTCGCCTTTTACTTTATACCCGTATTTTTCATAAAAGCCAATGGCCGTATCACGGGCATGCATGGTTAGTCGTTTATAGCCTTTATCCCTTGCAATATTTTCAGCAAAGGCCATCATCGATTCTCCGATCCCCATTCCCTGTTTATTTCTTTGCACCGCCATTTGCCTCAGCCGGGTGCAGTTCTTGTCAATTTTTGAAAGAATGCAGCAACCAATCAGCATATCATCGTCAAACGCACCGATAAGAATATCGTCTTTTTCTTTTTTTAGTTCTTCATCAGAAAAGCTTAATCCCAATGGCTTACGCATAATTTCATACCGAAGCTTTACCATCTGGTCATATTCTTTGCTTCCGTGGTATATTTGTTTTAACGCCATACTGCAATATAATAAAATCTTTTTGCTAAATATAAACACTTGCAGCTTATAAAACGGGGGTAGTAAAATTGACATTTTCTTTTTAAGTGGCATTCAAGGAAATAAAAAAGGAGCCCGGTAGGGGCTCCCAAAACATTCAATAAAAGTGAATTAATTTTTTACAACTTTTATGGTTTCCGATTTTGTGCCATTGCTAATGGTTAACAGGTAAGTACCGGAAGGTTTTGATTGTGCCTGGTTTATAGTAATTACGTTATGTCCTTTCTTAACAATGCTGCTGGAGTTTAAAATCACCGCACCGTTGATATTTCTCATCGTTATTTCTATTTCCTGGTCGGCATCACTATTATAATCCATATTCAATTCATTTGCAAAAGGAATAGGCCATGCTTTCAATGTACTCTCTGAAGCAGTAGTATTCAGTTTTAGCATTATCACCGGCGAATATTTGAACTTACCGTCGATGTCCACCATTTTAAGACGATAGAAAACAATTTTGCCTAAATAAAGAGATAGATCATTTTTAGATTGGTAAGTGTTGGTGAATGAGCTGTTACCTTTTGCAGTAACAGTACCAACCGGTTCAAAGGTGCGGCCGTCTGAACTTCTTTGTATTTCAAAATAACTGCTGTTTATCTCTTGTGAAGTTTGCCAGTTTAACTGAACTGATTTTTTGTCAACATTGGCTGAAAAACTTAAGATGCTTAATGGTAAAGTGCTTTCAGAAGAACCTGTAAGAGGGATAGTATAAGAGGCTGTATTAGAAACCTGGTTGTAACTATCCATTGCAGAGTAGGTGAAAACGACATCACCGGTATATGTTGGGTTAGGTTGAAAAGACAACTGGCCAACCTGTTCAGGCGTTAATACCTGCCCCGCTGTTACCGGGTTACAATTCCCATCAACACATATATATAGAATACCCTGGTCCGCCGGCGGAATTGTTTGAATTGTATAGCTAACAATGGTACCACTTGCAGCACTGGCTTCCAATGGTTCGATATGTGTTATCAAAGAAGTGTTAGTTAAGGCAGGCAAAACAATATTTTCCGCAGTGGGAGGTAGTATGATTGTTTCAGGAGTTGATAGGACGCCGGTTAAAGCAATCAGGTCAATACCACCTTGTGTGTTGGCCGAACCAGTGTTTCTGGGAAAATAAGTGCTGTTGGTATAGTCTACCAGGTTAGCAGCGGTTGCATTCGCAGGCAGATCATATCCTATTATTGAGTACCCGTAAATTTTATCACCTGTATTAACTCCTAAATCATTAAAAGAGATAAATACACCTCCAATATTTTGAGTACCCGAGGTGCTCATTCTTAAGGTAGCTTCAGTAGCCGGATCTTTACGTACTACATAATAATCCGTGCTGCTGGAAGGTAAATTACCGTAGTCGGTTGCTTTTACACGAACAGGTTTACCGTACGCAGTCGGGTTGCCGTTGACATCTACCGAGGTAATTGCTGCAATCACAAATGGATCATGAGCATTGTCTTCGCCCCTTTCAAATAGTGCAAAACCAACTTTTGTATTTGAAGTAGATATAACACCGCCTGAGAATATCACATCCATGCGTTCAATATTATTATTATTGCCGTTGCCGTCTCCCTGGTTTGCAAATAAATTATCTGTACCCTGGTTTAACGTATTACTGCTAAATACAGACTCCATGTTGTCGTTGTACTGGTTAACAACCGCCACTTTGTTACTGGCTGCATTGGCCACTTTTTCCACCCAAAGCAATGTGCGGGTGCCGGATACTTCTGTATTATTAACCCTCCTGATTTTCACGAAAGAGTTGGCGTTTTGCTCATACGAATAAACATCAGAGCCGATGGTGAAGCTGTTAAGTGTCTTCAAATTGTTACTGGCTTGTGTGGCGGTGCCGAAAGTATATTGGAAGCTGGTATTGCTGAATGAGCTTCCTTTTGCACCCTTGGCTGTATAGCTAGTGGCAGTTGCAGAACCGGTCAATGATGTATTGACATTATTGATGGGGGATTGTGCCAAAATGATAGCCGCCAAAAAAATGGCAGGTACCGTAAGTACCGACTTGTAAAAAATTTTCATAACGTGGGGTTTAAAAATTAAATTTTAATGGCCGAAACCATTTTTATTGTCGAACTGTCAATTCACTAACAGTGCCAGAGAGGGGAAATCAGCTACAGTAAAGGGTTCTAATAAAATTACTGGCGGCATATATTCCATTTTCTGGACAAAAAGTTCAGGAAATGAAAAGTAGATGGATATTTTGCCATCATTATAGTGCGCAGGTTCATATATAGGTGTAAACAATAGTACGATGAAAACATTCTATCTATAAAAACAGCTAATAATAGTTATTCCTATACGTTAGTTTTAAGGATTCACGTGTAGCCGTGTACAAACCGAATTTTTCCTTTTTTTTAATACCAGCAATATTTCTTTGTATTTATTTCAAAAAGTATATTTTTGCTGCTGAATAACTAAATTATTATTATCATGTCAGACATTGCAACAAGGGTAAAAAAGATAATTGTTGACAAATTAGGTGTTGATGAAGCCGAAGTTACTAATGAAGCTTCCTTTACAAACGATTTAGGTGCCGATAGCCTTGACACCGTTGAATTGATCATGGAATTTGAAAAAGAATTTAACATTTCTATTCCTGATGAACAAGCTGAAACCATCACTACTGTTGGCCAGGCTGTTACTTACTTAGAAGAACACGCTAAGTAAATAATGATTCATCATCTGTTTTAATCTTCGCAGGTAAATTGTATGGAATTAAAAAGAGTAGTTGTTACCGGATTGGGAGCTATTACTCCATTGGGCAAATCTGTTGCAGAATACTGGCAGGGTTTGACCGATGGTGTTAATGGCTGTGATTTTATTAAACAATTCGATGCTGCTAAATTTAAAACACGATTTGCCTGTGAAGTTAAAGACTTTGATGCTACACAGTACTTGGACCGTAAGGAAGCCCGTAAGATAGACCGCTTTACCCAGTTTGCTTTGATTGCCAGTGATGAGGCTGTAAAAGATGCCGGCATCAGCAAACAAAATGTTGATGTTGATAGGGTAGGTGTAATATTTGCCAGTGGTATTGGTGGCCTGATCACTTTCCAGGAAGAAGTTACCAACTATGCTACGGGTGATGGTACTCCACGTTTCAATCCTTTCTTTATTCCCAAAATGATACTGGATATTGCTGCAGGGCAAATATCCATGCGTCATGGTTTCAGGGGACCAAACTATGCAGTAGTTAGTGCCTGTGCCTCCTCCACCAATGCAGTTATCGATGCTTTTGACACGATTCGTCTCGGTAAAGCAGATATTATTATTACGGGTGGTAGCGAAGCTGTGGTAAGTGCTGCAGGACTGGGCGGTTTTAATGCAATGAAGGCTTTAAGCGAAAGAAATGATGATCCCAAATCGGCCAGCAGGCCTTTTGATAAAGACAGGGATGGCTTTGTAATGGGTGAAGGCGCAGGAGTAATTATAGTAGAAAGCCTGGAACATGCATTGGCACGGGGTGCGAAAATTTATTGTGAAATAGCCGGTGGCGGTGCTACTGCCGATGCCCACCATATCACTGCTCCGCATCCTGAAGGATTAGGCGCCCAAAATGTAATGAAAACAGCATTGAAAGATGCTAAAATGACGCCGGAAGATATTGATTATATCAATGTACATGGTACTTCCACACCGTTGGGAGACATTGCAGAAACCAAAGCCATTTTAAATGTATTTGGAAACCATGCTTACGATTTGAACATCAGTTCTACTAAAAGTATGACGGGTCATTGCCTTGGCGCGGCAGGCGCTTTAGAAGCGCTGGCTTGTATAATGGCCGTAGTAAAAGATATTGTGCCACCTACCATCAATCATTTTACTGATGATCCTGAATTAGATCCTAAACTCAACTTCACTTTTAATAAATCACAGCAAAGAGTAGTAAATGCAGCGCTCAGCAATACTTTTGGCTTTGGCGGACATAATGCTTCTGTGATCGTAAAAAAATACAAGGCATAATATTCCATATTCTTCCCCGATTTTATTGCCGATAATTAAATTCCTTCGTACAGAAATGGTTTAAATTTTATTGCAGCTGCATCGCTTTACAATATTAAGTTGATAAGGTAAAATTCATCTTACTGAATAAAAAAAAATCTTAACTTGTGTAGAGGAAATTTTTATACTTGTATCATGTGAGGTGCTGGCTACTATTTAATTTTTTTTTACGATCAATTCATCATTAAAAAAACAATATTCTATTATATCTTGAAGTTTATCAAAGATTTTTTTATTGGGGATTTTAAAAAGAAAGAGTTTAAAAAACAGCTTTCAAATGTACTGGGATTTACACCGGGTACATTAAATCTGTACACCACTGCTCTTAGCCACAGGTCGGTACGGGAAGGTGCGGATGAGAATAATGAACGCCTGGAGTTTTTAGGTGATGCTGTGTTAAGTTCCATTGTGGCACATTACCTCTTTATGAAATATCCTTACAAGGGAGAAGGATTTTTAACAGAGATGCGCAGCAAGATGGTAAACCGTCAGCAATTAAATGATATTGGTATCAAAATGGGATTAAAAAAAATCACTATCTACAATAAACATGACAACTCTCTTAAAATATCCCAGATATTCGGTAACACACTGGAGGCATTGATTGGTGCTGTATACCTGGATAAGGGATATACGAAGACACAAAAATGGGTGGAGAAATATATTATCTCTACACATATGTTTATCGACGACCTTGAATCTATTGAGATCAATATCAAAAACAAATTATACGGTTGGGCAAACAAAAATGGCAAATCGCTTGAGTTTGAAACCCTGGGTGAAAAATTCGAAAACGGAAGAAGATTGTTTACCATTGGAGCCACTGTAGACGGTGAACTGGTGGCCGAAGGAAAAGGATATAATAAAAAAGATGCCAGCCAGATAGCTGCACAACTGGCAGTAGAGAAATTGGGTTTATAAAACGTTTAATCGTTCACAAGATCGTAATGTTTTAAACGTCTTAAACGCATCAAACCTTGAAACGTTCACACTATGACTTTTGGAATATTAGGTAGTGGTAGCTGGGGAACAGCCATTGCAAAAATTTTAACCGACAACGGCAATACTGTCTATTGGTGGAACAGGAGTGAAAAAGCCATTCAGCAAATGATGGTACGGCATCATAATCCACATTATCTCAGTATGGTTTATTTTGATACCGGCAAATTGAAACTAACTACTGAGCTTACAGAAGTAATAACTCATTCTGATTGTATCATTATTGCTATACCGTCTGCGTACACAGTAGAGACTTTACTTAGGCTTGATAAAAATATTTTTGAAGGAAAGAAGATCATTAGCGCTGTTAAAGGGATTTTGCCCGAAGAAAATTTGTTGCTGAATGATTTTTTGAACAACGAATTTTATTTTCCAATAGAAAATTATTTTGCAGTACTAGGCCCCTGTCATGCTGAAGAAGTGGCTTCAGAAAAATTGTCCTATCTCACTTTTTCAGGAGTAGATGAAATAACGACACACCAAATTGCTGAATATTTTAAAACCAGTTATATCAACATCATTGAGAATAATGATATCTATGGTGTTCAATTTGCTGCTGTATTAAAAAATATTTACGCAGTAGGTGCTGGGATTGCTCACGGGCTTGATTACGGAGATAATTTTTTAAGTGTGCTGATAGCAAACAGTGCAGATGAGATGGCCGGGTTTCTAAAAAAATCGGGTGTACAAAATTTAGAAGTGGGGAGCATTGATCACAGTAAAGGATTAGTAGATGGGAATGGCCCTGTTTTTCGTGATAAGGATGAATATATTAAAAGACTAAAATTAAAAACTACCAATTACGCCGCCTCTGTTTATTTAGGAGACTTATTGGTGACTTGTTATTCACTCTATAGCCGCAACCGTACTTTCGGCGGTATGATTGGTAAGGGGTACTCCGTAAAATCTGCACAGATAGAAATGAGTATGGTAGCAGAAGGATACAATGCCAGTAAATGCATGAACACCATTAATCAATCCGTAAAAGCTGATATGCCCATTGCGGAAACAATATATCAAATACTTTGGGAAAACCTGCCGCCTGAAGAAGGATTTACCAGAATCGAAGAATGCCTGATCTAACGGTATTCATACAGGTTGATCAAATATTTGTCTCGTCAAAAAATAAGTCAGCGGCAATTCCATCTGCAAACAATTTTCCTTCCGTAGTAAGGATCAAAGACGAATAGCGTGTTGAAAGTTTATTAGCGATTACATATTTATTACTCTTTGCCAGCAGTTCATCCTTGTATGATTTGCCAAATTTATCATTCACTTTGTCCAGGTTTAATCCTTCTGTTGTCCTTAAGGAGGTCATGATATATTCATTTAACTGCTGTACCATCGTTAGTGTTTCCTCTTCAAAAGGAATGCTGTTGTTTTGCAAAGACTTTATATAAATTGAATTATTGGCAATATTCCAGCGCCTGTTTTTCCCGTCAAAAGAATGAGCAGAGGGGCCAAAGCCGTAATAGTTTTCTCCACTCCAATAACTGCTGTTATGATTACTTCTCATTCCAGGTAAAGCATAATTGCTGATCTCGTAGTGTTCATATCCTGCCTGCTTCATCCAGTTCATCAGTAGTAAAAACTGGTCTGCCTGTCTTTCATGGTCAACGGGTAAGGTCTTATGCAGCTTTATCATTTTATCCAAAGACGTTTTCGGTTCTATTGTTAATGCATAACAGGAGATATGTGGTATCTTTTTTTCGATCACCATTTCTACATTCCGTTTCCAGGAATCATTGCTAAGCAACGGAGAACCATAAATAAGGTCAACAGAAAAGTTGCTGAAGCCATGGGATAAAATTTCTTCTATAGACTTTATTGAATCAGCGGCAGTATGAGCCCTGTTCATCCACTGCAATTCTTCTTCATTGAAAGACTGTATGCCTATACTTAACCGGTTAATACCAATCCTTCTCCACTCGGTTAGCTTTTTTGCAGTAATATCATCGGGGTTGGCTTCCAGTGTAATTTCAGCAGCAGGAGAAATAATAAATTTTTTATGCAGGGCGCCGAAAATTAATTCAAGATCTTCAGCGTTTAATATACTGGGAGTGCCTCCACCAAAATAAATTGTATTGATCGTTTCTTTTGGATCTGCAACATTGTTGGTATTGGCGAAATAACAAGTGATATGAATTTCTTTTACCAATGATTCAAGGAATTCTTCTTTATATCTTAAGGAAGTGCTGAAATGAAAATTGCAGTAATGACAGGCTTGTTTGCAAAAAGGTATATGAATATAAACGCCAGACAAAGATTTTTGATTTACAATTTTAGATTTTAGATTTGAATTCAGTAATGACAAAACATAACAACTATTTCCTTGTAAAATATTTTACTTCAATCATAGTTGCGGTATTATTTTTTTCACCGATATTTTGCCAGGATACTTCGGTGAGCCAATACAGGCTTATCATACACTATGTTGACAAAGATAGTTCGTTTAGGCCCGATGCCCTGCATTTACAAACGGTATTTACCAATGAGCCTTCCTGTTTAGATTACGTAAATAAATTAATAGCAAAGCTCAACATGCAGGGTTATATGGCAGCATCTATAGATGAGATGATAATAGACTCCGCCAGTGTTCAAATACATTTGTATGTAGGGCGACAGCAAACCTGGATTAAACTTAAAACAGACAGCATTGAAAAACAGGCAATCGAGGAAAGCGGGTTTACTGAAAAGACGTTTAATAATAAACCGGTTAACCTTATCCAGGTACAGCAAATAAAGGAACGCATATTAAATTATTATGAAAAAAACGGATTTCCATTTGCGAGTGTGTATTTAGACAGCCTGCAATTGCATGAACAGACAATGGCGGCAACGCTAAAGGTTAAGAGGGGACCACTTTACCATGTCGATAGCATAAGAGTGACCGGGAAGGTAAAAATAACCAACTATTTCCTTCAGCGCTACCTAGGCATTCCCAATGGAAGCATTTATAACAGGGAGAAACTGGAACAAGTTGACAAAAAAATATTGGAATTACCTTACCTGCAGAGCCAACAGCCCTCTGAACTACTGATGTTGGGTACCGGGTCGGTGTTGAATCTTTACCTGCAACCAAAAAGAAGCAGCCAGGTTAATTTCCTCATTGGATTTTTGCCTGAAAACAGTCAGTCCAATAAATTACAGTTAACCGGTGACGTTAACCTTAATTTAAAAAATGCGCTTGGTAAGGGAGAGACGATTTTGCTGAACTGGCAGCAGCTGCAGCTGCAATCTCCCAGGCTGAACATCGGGTATCAGCATCCTTATATTTTTAAATCGGCATTTGGCATTGATTTCTCTTTCGGTTTGTTCAAGAAGGATTCTACCTATCTGCAGTTAAATGCTCAATTGGGTATTCAGTATTTGTTATCTTCCAGGCAGTCAGGCAAGTTATTTTTTCAAACACAAAGCACTACCTTGTTAGGTTCTGGTGTTGACACTAACCAGGTAAAAGCTACAAAACAATTACCTCCCAACATTGATGTGAGTGCTGTGAATGTTGGTGTAGACTACGAGTGGAATAATACCAATTACCGTTTGAACCCAAGATCGGGTAATGAAATCCAATTTGTGGGGAGTGTGGGATTAAAGACAATTCATAAAAATAATGATATCCTTGGTATAACGGATCCATCATTCAATTATGAATCATTGTATGATTCTTTAAAATTAAAAACCTACCAGATAAGAGCTAAACTAACGGCAGCGCATTATTTCCCCGCGGGCAAAAGAAGTACCTTAAAAGCCATTGTCAATGCAGGAGTATATAACAGCCAAAGCATATTCCTAAACGAATTATTCCAAATTGGTGGGTTTAAACTGCTGAGGGGTTTTGACGAAGAAAGTATCTATGCTACAAGGTATGGAGTACTTACTGCAGAATACCGCTACCTGGTGGGATTAAATTCTTATCTTTTTACTTTTACTGATGCCGGCTGGGTGAAGACTAAATATCAAAACGTGAATACCAATAATACTTTTTTCAGTGGGGGTATAGGTCTTTTGTTTGAAACTAAATTTGGGCTATTAAATATGAGTTTCGCAGTGGGGAAACGGGACGATGTAAATTTTGATTTACGGCGGGCATCCAAGATACATTTTGGATACATCAATTATTTCTAGAATAAATAAGCTTTATTTTTGCCAAATAAAACCTATTGTTTGAAGCAGGCATTTCTTCTTTTGTTATTTATCGGTTGTTCTTTTTTGTCGCCGGCGCAGGTACAACTGGATTCAATAGCGGCAAATCGGGATACATTGAAAAGTGTATATCTAAATGATAGTACTAGGATTTCAAATTCGGTTACTAGTGATTCAATGGCGGTAATAAAAAAGGATACTGTTATAAGTGCCCATGAAAATTATTACAATAAAGTACAAAAGGCCCTTAAAAGAAGCTTTTTTTTAAATGCTTCCGGTGCCCCCGTGGTGACCATCAACCAGGAAAGAACGCAACCAGATAGTGACCTCATCTTTTATTTTTTGTTGTGTCTTTTGATACTGCTGTCATTTTTACGATTTTTTTTCAGCAGGTATTTCTTCAATCTTTTCAGGGTTTTTTTTAATACCTCGCTGAGACAGGGGCAACTTACTGACCAGTTGCTACAGGCCAAACAGGCTTCTATGTTTTTTAATATTTTGTTTTTTTTTACTGCTGGCACATATATTTATTTTTTGCTATTGCAGTTTAACTGGATCAATCAAAAAGACAGTTTAATTATAATATTAATTTGTACTATAGGCCTGGCGCTTATCTATTTTGTGAAGTATATCAATATGAAATTTACTGGTTGGCTGACCGGGCGTAGCGGAGCGGCCAATACCTATTTATTTATTATCTTTTTAATCAATAAAATTTTAGGCATACTGTTAATTCCTTTTATTATTGTAATTGCTTTTTCCCCCGACTATTTAAAAAAAACGGCCGTATTGATTTCTTTATTGGTAGTAGGAATAATGTTTTTATTAAGGTTTTTGAGATCCTTTAGTTTGCTGCATAACCAAATTAAGGTCAGTAGGTTTCATTTTTTCATGTACGTACTGGGTATTGAGGTACTGCCCGTTTTGCTGATTTACAAAGGCGTGATGATTTTATTAAATAAAAATCTCTAACTTTGCAAAATAAATCACGGCATGGTTAAGCCAGATGAAAAATTAATTGAATCAAAAGCCACAATGGTTAAAAAAGTCCTCATCACACAACCAAAGCCAGAAGGTGAGAAATCGCCCTATTTTGATCTGGCAAAAAAACATAACATTGAGCTTCATTTTCATCCCTTTATAGTCGTAGAGCCTATTCCTTCGAAAGAATTCCGGAAGCAGAAAATTGAAATACCCAACTATACTGCGATCATTTTTACCAGCCGCAATGCTATCGATCATTTTTTCCGTATTTGTGAGGAGATGAAATTGAATGTTTCCCAGGACACTAAATATTTCTGCATTACAGAAGCGGTGGCGCTGTACCTGCAAAAATTTATTTTATACCGGAAACGAAAGGTTTTTTATGGGGCTGATGGAACAAATAAAAGTTTATTTGATGTAATTAACAAGCATAAGGATAATGAGAAATTCTTATACCCCTGTTCCCAGTCCTTTGACAGTGAAATAACTAACTGGCTGAAGGTACACAATTGCGAGTACGCCACTCCGGTATTGTATAAAATCATTAGTAACGATGTAACTGAAGTAATGTCAAGGAATTTTGATGTTATTTGTTTCTTTACACCGGGAGGTGTTAAAAGCCTGATTGAAAATTTCCCGAAATTCAAACAGAATGGAACGAGGATCGGAGCCTTTGGCGCCAACACCTTTAAGGCTGTGGAAGAAGCAGGACTTACGCTGGATATTAAAGCACCTCAACCAATGGCACCCAGTATGGTAAGTGCTTTAGAGCATTATTTAAACTCACTGAAGAAAAAATAAGCATACTGGAATAAATTTTATACGACATTCATTTTAAGGAGCAGCAGTTATCTGGCTGCTCCTTTGTATTTATAACCCAAACTCTTTTAATGAATCATCAGCACACAAACAGGCTTATTCACGAAACAAGTCCTTACTTGCTTCAGCATGCACATAATCCTGTGGACTGGTATTCATGGAGCACAGAAGCATTGCAAAAAGCGAAAGATGAAAACAAGGTGATATTGGTAAGTATTGGCTACTCTGCCTGTCATTGGTGCCATGTAATGGAGAGGGAAAGTTTTGAAAATGAAAATACGGCAAAATTGATGAATGAAAATTTTATCAATATTAAAATAGACCGGGAAGAGAGACCGGATATTGATCATATTTATATGGACGCCGTACAGGCAATCACTGGAAGCGGGGGATGGCCGCTGAATGTTTTTCTTACCCCACAGGCCAAACCATTTTATGGAGGGACTTACTTTCCACCAATAAAAGCATTTAACAGGCCTTCCTGGACGGAAGTTTTACAAAGTATTATGCAAGCATGGAGAGAGAGAAGGAACGAAATAGAATCACAGGCGGAAAATTTAACTGATTACCTTAACAAGTCAGGTAATTTTACCAAAGAAAATATTTTGGATATAACATTCAATGACGCCATCGGAGTTGAAAATGCAGAAGCGATATTTTCTGCTATTATGCGTTCTGCTGATATGGAATGGGGTGGATTTGGAAAAGCTCCTAAATTCCCTCAAACTTTTACCATACAATACCTGCTGCATTATTATTACTATACTGGCCATCAGCAGGCGCTTGCGCAGGCATTACTTTCTATTGATAAAATGTTGCAAGGCGGCATTTATGATCATGTTGCAGGAGGATTGGCAAGATACAGTACTGATAACGAATGGTTGGCTCCACATTTTGAAAAGATGCTTTATGATAACGCACTTTTTATTGTTGTTTTATGCGATGCATTTCAAATTACAAAAGATAAAAAATATGAAGCCGCGATCAATAAGACCTTATCTTTTATTTTAACTGAACTCACTAATAGCCAGGGGGCGTTTTATGCCGCACTGGATGCTGACAGTGAGGGAGAGGAGGGGAAATATTATGTTTGGCAGAAAGGAGAAATTGAGGAACTGTTGGGAACGGATTCAGCTCTATTTTGTGAGTGTTTCGATGTAACGGAAAAAGGAAATTGGGAAGAAAAAAATATTTTAAGGCTTTCGCACTCTGTGGAAGAATTTGCAGCATTAAAACATTTAAGTGTAGATACATTTAGGGAAAAAATTGACCTGTGTCTGGAAAAGCTCAAAATAGCCAGGAGTAAAAGAATTAAGCCAGGATTAGATGATAAAATATTATTAAGCTGGAATGCACTGATGTTAGGAGCAGTTGCCAAGGCTGCAATCATATTGCAAAATGATCGCTATAAAGCGGCAGCCATCTCTAATTTCAATTTCCTCCTTCATAATTTTACGGGTAATACCAAAGACAATCTCCTGCTGCATACCTGGAAAAATGACTGTGCAAAATACCCTGGATTCTTAGAAGATTATGCATTTTTAATAGATGCCTGCCTCCAAATGTATGCACTTACATTTGATAGCAACTGCCTGCAAAAAGCATATGATTACTGCCAATATACAATAGATCATTTTAGTGATGAGGACGGGGTCTTTTTCTACTATACAAATAAAACCCAGCAGGATGTAATATTTAGGAAAAAGGATATATATGACTCAGCGACCCCTTCGCCGAATGCTGTGATGGCTGGAAACCTGTATAAATTATCCCTTATTTATGATAAAAGGGAGTGGTTGCAAAGAGCCAATAAAATGCTGGATGTGATTTCTCCGGTTGCAATTAAGTACCCTGTTTCCTTTGCACTATGGTCATCTTTACTGTTGCAAAGAGTAAAAGGTATTAATGAAATAACCATTTTTGGTAAGAATGGCACAATTGCTGCTTCCGATATTTTATATAAAAATTACGTTCCCAATAAATTGGTGATGGTTTCAGATACTATAAATTCAAGTTTTCCGTTTTTAAATAGTAAGGTATCCGGCGAGCCCTTGTTGATATATCTCTGCAAGAACCAGGTGTGCCAGCAACCCGTTAACGAAGTGAGTGTACTGGTTAATCTAATTAATGAGTTAGACAAATTTTAACAAGAAGATACAATAAATCGGATGTCGTATTCGTTATTTGAAAAGTCCTTAGTGTTAAATTTATATAAAAATCATTTGAATTAAGTGCTGAGGATTCATTAACCAAAAGAATTATTATATTTGCCAATACCCTCAAAGTTAAAAACAATGAAAAACAAATTAAGCGTTTTCATAGCCTCAGTTGCTATTATGTCTCTTGCTAGTTGTAGCAAAAACAGTAAAGGTAAAGGAGGCCTTCCTAATGATGGTCAATTATGGGGCGTTGCTCCGGGAGCAAAGTGGACATTACCCAAGCCTCCGGGAATGGTTTATATTCCATCAGGGACTTTTCATATGGGTCCAAGTGATGAAGATATCAATTATGCTTACACAGCCCGAAACAAACAAGTATCCATTAGTGGATTTTGGATGGACGCTACAGAAATCACCAACAATGAATACCGTCAATTTACCAACTGGGTTAGGGATTCAATTGCTGCAAAGCAAATGGGATTTATAAAACAGGGTAAAGATGGTAATGAATATATTGACTGGACAAAAGCAAAGACTATTAAATGGGGCGATAAGGCAACTTTAGAAAAAATCGATGCGCTTATATTTACGCCAGACAACAGGATCTTCAATAAAAAAGAGATCGATCCAAGCAAATTAGTTTTCCATTCTGAGACATTTGATTATAAAGAAGCAGCCAAAAGAGAAAATACTGGTGTTCAGCGTTCAAAATTTATTGTAAGGAAAGACGTTAAAATTTATCCCGATACTTTATGCTGGGTCAGAGACTTCTCTTATGCTTATAATGAGCCAATGTCAAAAAAGTATTACAGTCACCCTGCATTTGGAAATTATCCGGTAGTAGGTGTTAACTGGCAGCAGGCTACCGCTTTTTGTGAGTGGCGTACACTTTACCTCAATTCCTTCTTGTCAAGTAAAGGCAGGGCAACAGAATCTGATTTTAGGTTACCTACAGAAGCTCAGTGGGAATATGCTGCACGTGGTGGTCGTTCTCAGTCTCCTTATCCATGGGGCGGTCCTTACTTAAGAAATAAAAAAGGATGCTTGTTGGCAAATTTTAAACCTGGCCGTGGTAATTATCCTGAAGATGGAGGTTTCTATACGGTGAGAGCAGACGCCTACTGGCCTAATGACTTTGGTTTGTATAACATGGCGGGCAATGCAGCTGAATGGACCTCATCACTATTTTATGAAGGTGGTTATTCTTTTCAGCATGACATGAACCCGGATATACGCTGGAACGCAAAAGATTCAGATCCTCCACGTATGAAAAGGAAAGTAATCCGTGGTGGAAGCTGGAAAGATGTTGGTTACTTTTTGCAAACGAGTACCCGCAATTACGAATACCAGGATACATCTAAATCGTACATAGGTTTTCGTTGTGTGATAGACTTACCTCCAGCAATGAAGCAAAAAGGTAAATAATCAAAATACATTTCAAGTTTTCCAATAATAACTGCTTTAAGAAAGAAATTAATCTTTATGCCTTATACCCGTAGAGATTAATTTCTATTGCATAGTTGAAATAAAATAGTTGAAATAAAA
>Ga0068871_100001116_pt1 | contig 18012 bp, 16 predicted proteins | sample KBSMisM72_FD_72750 | JGI IMG/M metagenome (GOLD analysis project Ga0068871, IMG submission 72750) | Miscanthus rhizosphere microbial communities from Kellogg Biological Station, Michigan, USA - KBS Miscanthus M7-2 | ecosystem: Host-associated > Plants > Roots > Rhizosphere > Soil ... | reverse complement strand
CGGATCCACACGATGGATCAGAACAATCGCGTGGTCTCACAGGCGCTGATCCGGAACGGCCGCTTTGCGGGCGTGGGGAACAACGTTGCGGCCCGCGGCGGCAACGTCAGACGGGTCGACTTGAAGCAGAAGACGGTGATTCCTGGCCTCATCGACGCGCACAACCACATCGTGCTCGTCGGAAATCGCCCCGGATGGCATACGCCGCTCGAACATGTCTTCACTATCCCCGAGGCCATCGACGCGTTGAAAGCGCGCAGCGCGGGCGTCCCTGCCGGCGAGTTCGTCACGACCATCGGGCCCGTCTCGGCGATGCAGTTTACGGAACGCCGGCTGCCGGATCTGACCGAGCTCGATGCGGTCGGACGCCCGGTCTACATCCAGGCCGCGCAGGGCGGCGCGAGGACGAACAGCCAGGGAAAGGCGTGGCTCGAAGCCCGCGGCGCGATGGTCGCATCGGACGGCGCCATCACGGGACCTGCGCTGCAGACGGCGCTGCTGGCACTCCGCAAGGAATTCCTGACGCCCGAGACCAGGAAGCGGTCGGCGCTCGGCGCACTGGAATACTACGCGAGGCTCGGCGTGACCACGCATCGCGACTGCGGCGCGTTTCACTCGGACGAGCCGTCCGGCGGCCTCGCCAGCGAAAACACCTACACGATGCACAACCCGTTTCTCTCGCTCCACCGCGAGAGGAAGATGCCGGCCCGGCTGCGGATTGAATTTCTGCACCAGGACTCGCCGACCGCCAACCCGCCGCTGCCGACGCTCTCACAGCGCCTGAGGAACTCGTTTCCGTTCTTCGGCGACGACTGGATCAGGACTGGCGGCATTGCCGAATTCACCGGCGGCGGCGTCGAGGGGCTGCGCGCGATCGCCCGGGCCGGCTGGCGCGCCGAGGATCACGCCCTGAACCTGGCCGGCGTCACCAATCTGATCAAGGACCGCGAAACGGTGAACGCGGAAATCCCGCTGGCCGACCTGCGCTGGATCATCTCGCACGTCCCCGAGTTTCCCGTGGACCTGGCGAACCGCATGCACGCCATGGGCATGGGCGTTCTTCTCGGCTGGGGACCGCTCCGCAACGGCACCAACCTCGGGCCGCCGTACCGGACGCTGATGAATCATCCGATCAGGAAGGGCTTCCACTCCGACGGCGGCGACATCACCGTCATCAACCCATGGCTCAACTTCTACACGATCGTCACCGGCCGGAATCTCGCCGGCCAGCCGATCCTTGGCGATCAGACGCTCACGCGGCAGGAAGTGCTCTGGCTCGCCACAGCGGCCAACAAATGGTTCATCCGCGAGGACGACATCGGCTCGATCGAAGTGGGCAACCACGCCGACCTCGCGATCCTCGACCGGGACTGCTTCACCGTCTCCGACGAGGACCTCAAACGCACCCGTTCGCTCGCCACCATCGTCGGGGGCTCGGTCGCGCACAACGAAGGAATCGTCTAGGCGGGAGTCCGGTTATCGGGCGTGTTCCGAGTGGTCCACGTGCGGGACGCCGAGATCGAGCATGCCCATCAGGCCGCCGTCCGCGTGGTCGAGGATGTGGCAGTGGAACATCCAGTTGCCCTGCCGGTCGTCGTACTGCACGACCACGCGAACCGTCTGCTCGAAGGGCACGTTCACCGTGTCCTTCCACTCGAGCGGCCGAACCGGCTGGCCTTTTTCGTCGATCACCTGGAAGAAGAACCCGTGCAGGTGAAACGGGTGCGACCACTTGGTCTTGTTGACGATCGTCCACACCTGCGTCTCGCCGGGCTTCGCCGCGATGGAATGGTGTGTCGCGAACGGCACGCCGTTCACGCCGTACACGAACGTGCCGTTGCCGAGCTGCGCGATGGTGAAATCGATGTTCACGCTCGTGGCGCCGGCGGTGCTGATTGGCTCAATCGTGCGCCGGGCGCCGAGTAGCGCCGGCACCGGCGGTCCGGCGTACGCCGGCGTGGCGGCAAGGGCGATGACGAGCAGATCGTCGGCGCTCCTGAACTCGACGCTGCCGTATCCCCTGTTGTACGGAATCGTCCGGACGATGATCTCGCGGCCGGGCGCGCGCCGCGGCACCACGATCACGTCCGCACGCTCACCCGGCGCCAGCACGAGCGTGTCGGACTCGACCGGATACTCCGTGAAGCCGCCGTCCCCGCCGATCCGCGTAATCAGTTCGCCGTCGAGATCGATCCCGAAGTAGCGGCTCTTCGCGGCGTTGACGATGCGCCAGCGCTGAGGCGCGCCGGCGCGAGCCTCGATTCGCGGGCGGACACGGCCGTTGACGAGCACCAGGTTGCCCTCGCGGCCGAACGCCATGCCAGTCGATCCGCCGCTGTCCGGCGACTCGAGGGCGCCGTGGTCGTCGATACCGATGTCGCTCAGCACGAGCACCGTCTGATCGGGAACCTTGACCGGATCGGCCGGGTCCTCGACGAGCAGCGCGCCGTAGAGGCCGAACCCGACCTGCGCGGCCGACATGACGTGCGGGTGATACCAGAAGAGACCCGCGTCCGGCACGACGAAGTCGTAGGTGAACGTGCCGCCCGTGGGAACCGGCGGCTGCGACACCTCGGGAACGCCGTCCATCTGAATCGGCACCCGCAGGCCGTGCCAGTGGATCGTCGTCTCCATCGGCAGGTGATTCGAGAAGTGCACGATCAGGCGGTCGCCGACCTGCACGCGCACCAGCGGTCCGGGGATGCCGCCGTTGTACGTCCACGCGTCAACCCGTTTGCCCGGTTCCAGTTCGACGGGCGCCACGCGCGCTTCTATATTGATCTCGACGATGTGCGGATCGGGATTGAGGTCGGGCGCCTCGGCAAGCCTGAGGTCTTTGTCCCAGCCCGGCGGCTGGAGGCTGACGTCCGCTGTGGCCGGCGATGCGACCAGCGCGAGCGTGGCGACCACCAGGCCGACTGCCGAGCGAGCTCGCCACGCCTTAAACATGTATTTGAAATATACTTTATAAGGTGCCTCCGTGCAACTGACCCGGTTCTCCGACTATTCGCTCCGGTTGCTGCTCTACCTCGCCGCCCACCCGGATCGCCTCGTGCCGATAGACGAGGTAAGCCGGGCGTACGGGGTTTCGCACCACCACCTGGTGAAGATTGTTCAGCTGCTGGTGGACCGTCAGCTCGTCGCCAGCACCCGCGGGCGCGGCGGCGGCCTGCGGCTGAACAGGCAGCCGGCCGAGATCAACGTCGGCGCGCTGGTGCGCATCACCGAACCGCACTTCGATCTCGTGGAGTGCTTCGATCGGACGACCAATACGTGCCCCATCGAACCGGCCTGCGGACTGAAGCAGGTGCTGCGCGATGCACGGCGTGCGTTTCTCGATGTCCTCGACGGGCGCACGCTGGCTGACTTCCTGCCGCGCGCGCCCGAGCTCATCCGGCTGTGGCAACAGCCACGGCATTAATCGTCTTACCGGCGGTGAACAGCCGGGCGCCGCGAGCGGGCGGGCACGACGACATCTGCGATGACGACTTCCGGCGGGTGCGATGCGTCCGCGGCCTGCTGGTTGATGCCGCCTTGCGCCAGCAACGTCAGCATCTCGTCGGCCGCTTTCTCCTCATTTAGCGTTTCCTGCAGGAGGTCCGCCGCCTCGGCGTGTCCCATGTCGCGGGCCCACGCCACGAGCGTGCCGTACGCGGCGATCTCGTAGTGCTCCGCGCGCTGGCCGGCGGCGATCAGGCACGCATCCATCGTCGCTTCGTCCAGATCCTCTTCCATCGTCGCCTTGCCCTCGTTGATGATGCCGGCGATGCCATCGCAGTGCTTCCCGCGGACCTGCTCGCCGAGGCTGGCTAACACCTGCTCGAGACGCTGCACGTGGCCAAGCGTTTCCTTGAGGTGCGTCTCGAAGGCCGCGCGCAACTGCGGCGAGCTTGATGCGCGCGCGAGCTTCGGCAGCGCCCTGGTCAGCTGTTTCTCGGCGTCGTAGGCATCGTGCAGTTCGTCGAGGAACGCGTCGTGCAGCCTTCCCGTCTCAGCCATGGCTTCTCCTTCCCCGTACGTCGATACATCCATTCCCAACTCAGCGCTGGGACATTCGACGCCGGTGCAAGGGGTGTTCCGGTAGCTACCGCTCGGGGACGTCGGGAGGCGCGGGCGGCAGGGCGGGGGGCGCCTCGTTCGTGCTCGAGCCAAGCGACGATCCGTCGGTGCCGGCGTGCCGCCATGGGCTCGCCGGGACGAGACGGAAATCGGCCCCGTAGGAGATGAACTGGCTGATGAACAGGCTCAGCGTCGGAAACTGGTTGCCGGGCGGGTAACGGCTTGCGTCACCCTCGGCGATCACGTTCGAGTTGATGAGCGATGCAGGCAGGTACGCGCCGATCGCGTCGTTGCCGGGCGCGCGGTTGCTGCCCATGATCCCGTATGCTCCGTGACGGATCAGATTGTTCGTAAAGGTAAAGCCGAGGACTGGTCCCCCATCGGCGAAGAGAATGCCGCCGGCGTGGTCCTGTATCACGGTGTTGTGGTCGACCACGATGTCACGCGGTCCGCTCACCAGCTGCAGGAAGTAGCCGTTGCCGCCCCAGTTCTGCGGATCGATATCGTCAAACAGGTTGTTCCGAATCGTGATGCCTCGGGTCTGCTGGCTGGGGTGCGTGTCGTCAAACCCCAGGATCTGCACGCCGGCGCCACCGTGGCTCACGGTGTTGCCCTCGAACGTCACCTGTTCCACCCGGCACCACGGGCAGAGGCCGTCCTGATTTCGCCCGGTAAAGAGGATGGCGACACCGGACTGCGCCGCCGACCAGACGTACTCGAGCGTGTTCGACTGAATGGTCACCCGCCGCGCGTTCTTCAACTCGAGCAGGTTCTTCACCTGCCACCGCTGAGAGCGCCAGGCGGGCGGCTTCGCCAGCGTGTTCTGTTCGATGGTGATGTCCGAGGGCACGAGGTTGGGAATCGCGGGATCCGCCCCGCCGAACATGATGTTCTCCCCCGCCGCCTCGAGGTAGTTGTTCGTGATCACGAACGGCCCGGGGCCGTTCCAGCCGCCAATCGCCTGTGAGTCCTGACCCACGACCTTGATGTCGGAGATATACGACCCCGTTACCGTCGTGGACGCGCTGTTGAGCGCCACCCCGCGCTTTTGGCCCTGCGAGGGGTCGCCGTGAATGTAGCAGCGGTCGATGGTCAGGTTGTTCGGGATGCCGATGAGGGTGCTCTGCGACGCCGAGCCGTTGCCGAGCGCGACGATGTCGCCGGCGCCACCGGCGTTCGACTGAAATTCGACGAGAACAACGCGCCAGTGATGAGCTCCCGGCGCCGTCTGAAGGGCCGGCAGGCCGTTTGGCGAGCGCAGCTTCGCGAGCCGGGGCGCTTCGGCGGGAGAAATGCGCTCGCCGGACTCCGGCAGGCCTTGCGGGTTTGTCTGGAGCGTGATGAAGGACGAACCGCCTTTGTCGGGCAGCGTGAAGTTTCCCGTGTACGTGGCGCCGGGAGTGAGGACGATCGTGTCGCCCGGCTGTGCGTTCAAGAGGGCTGACTGCAGGTCGCCGCCGGCTGGTACCTGCAGTGTCGTTGCCGAGACCACCGCCGCGCATACGATCGCAGCGGTGGCCGCGGCCAACCCGAACGCCCATACAGCCCGGAGGGCGCGACTCACGCCCTGGGCATCCTCAACGGATGGCAGACGTCGCGTAATGGCCCGACCGCTCGGTGTCGGTCGGGCGCATGAACGCGCCGTCCGCCGTCTTGCGAAGAAACCGGACGTCAACCAGGGCGTCAAGGACGGCCTGAGACGCGACGGCGTCGAGCCCCCACAGCCTGCTGGCCTGCGCGGGAGTCAGCCGGAGACCAGGCATTTCCCGGAATTCGCCCTGGACCCTCTGCAGCGTCTCTTCGATCGTTCCAATGCCGCCGTGCGCCATACCGCACCTCCTCGACGTTAGCGTAGCCCTGGGGTAGGTCGCCCGATTGAGCAACGGTTGTGCCAGAAGCAACCTCCGCATTTGAACGGGAATTCCGCATGCGATCGCGGATCGACCGGGTAATGACTTCCACGGGTGTAGGAATTGACGACGCACCCTGTTTCCCCGCCAACGCTTCGTCAGTCTGCCGCTCGACAGGCACGTGGGCGTGGACGTTGCACCCGACGTGCCGAGGAGGCGCGATGAGCGGAGAACCGATCACACCGGAAGAGGTTAAACACCTGGCCGACGCCGGCGAGGCAGTCGTCTTCCTGGACGCACGGAATGAAGAGACCTGGCGGAAGTCCGAGTGGCAGCTTCCCCATGCGCGCCGATTCCCCCCGGCCGCTGTCGAGGTTCATCTGGATGAGGTACCGCTCGGGGCGTTGATCGTGCCGTATGCCGGCACCTCCGAGGAAGCGGCGAGTGTGGCGCGCGCGCTGGCTGGCTACGGATGGACGAACGTGCGGCCCCTCCTGGGGGGACCCGACGCGTGGCAACGAGCCGGCTTCCCGACCGAAAGCACGCCGGGACGAAAAATAACGGTGAGCGAGGCGCGGGCCAACCTGGAGAAAGCGGAAGGCGAGTAGCCTGCGCGGCTCTCTTCCTCAAATAGCTGTGCGAATGACGGAGGCGAGACCGAAAAGCATGGTGCCGGCTATCAGCAGCCTCCCCGCATCGAACTGATCCGGATTCACCACCACCGCTCTCGCTTTGGCGACCGGCACGATCGCGGCGGCTGTGGCGGTCGGTACGATCAGCCGTTCCAAGCCCTGCGCGATCGCCCGCTCAGGCCCCATACCGCCGTCAAACCACAACGGCGTACCGAGGACGACGAGAAGCGCTGCGCCGAGCAAGAGCCGATACTGCTGTTCCATGGACGATCTCATGACGTGGACGCTTCAAGCGTCGTGCCACGCGGGACCATACCGGTGAAGCAGCGGCGTGTATCGCTGTCGCTCCTCATTTGGTCTCATCGTCTGGAACTGTTGCGAAACACCTTGCACAATTTGGAGCGCTGCGCCTTCTCAACAGGATGTTTTGCCCCCACGGCTCAGATGACGGCCGCGTTTCATGCGGCCAGCGATGAGCACTTCGCGGGCGCTCACTAGGCAATCCTTTTCCACTCGCGTCGAATCCGGCGCCTCACGTCCGATCTTTCGGCGTCCGTTTAGCCAATCAGGCGACAAATCTTCCGTTGTGGCATCCGCATTGCTCATTCGTCGCACGTGTCACGAGTGAGCCTCAACGGCAACCCACAAGTCATGGTCGTGGATGACGACGTTGCGATGTGCACGTTCCTCCAGACCTTTCTATCCGCCCGCGGTTACTCTGCGCTCACGGTCAGCAGCGCGGAGGAAGCTGTGCGGCGCTACGACGAGGGCCGCCCCGCCGCCGTGATCCTCGACATCGTGATGCCCGGCCACATGGACGGGCTGGACGCGCTCGCAGCCTTCAAGAAGATCGACCGCGACGTGCCGATCATCATCCTTTCCGGCCAGGGCCGAACCGCGACCGTGGTCCAGGCCATGAAGCTCGGCGCGTCGGATTTCGTCAGCAAACCGTTCGACGATGCCGAACTGGAAGTGCCGCTCGCGAACGCGCTGCGCCAGCACAAGCTCACCCGTGAGGTCGCGACCCTGCGCGAGCAGCTGGAGGCCCAGTCGAACCGGACGATGCTGTGCGGCCACAGCGAACGGATGGAAGAGGTTCGCGATCTCATCGAGCGAGTGGCCGACACCGACGTGACGGTGCTGATCCGCGGCGAAAGCGGCACCGGCAAGGAGCTCGTCGCGCGGGCGCTGTGCTCTTCGTCGCTGCGGCGCGACAAACCGTTCGTCAAGGTGAACTGCGCGGCGCTCCCGGCCGAGCTCCTCGAATCGGAGCTCTTCGGGTTCGAACGGGGCTCGTTCACGGGCGCGGTACAGCACAAGCCCGGCAAGTTCGAATTCGCCAACCGGGGCACGATGTTCCTCGACGAGATTGGCGAGATGAGCTTTCCGCTCCAGGCCAAGCTCCTCCAGGTGCTGCAGGACGGCGAGTTCTCGCGCATCGGCGGCAAGCACGACGTCCGCGTCGACGTCCGGATCGTCGCCGCGACCAACAAGAACCTCGAGCAGGCGGTGGCCGACGGGCAATTCCGCGAAGACCTCTTCTTCCGGCTCAACGTCGTCTGCATCAGGATGCCGCCGCTGCGGGAGCGCCGTGACGAGATCCCGGTGCTGTGCGACTACTTCCTGAAGAAGTACTCCGTCCACTACAACAAGCCGCATCACGCGCTGACGGCGGACACGATGGCCTTGCTGGATCAGTACGACTGGCCGGGCAACGTCCGCGAGCTCGAGAACATGATCAAGCGGACCGTCGTGCTCGGCACCGAGACGGCCATGAGGAAGGAATTGATGCACGGCCTGGCCACGGCCGCGCACCGGGTCGTAGCAGTTGAGGCGCAGCCCCCCCTGCGGCCGCGCCCGGCTGCGACCGCCGGCCCGTCGCTTTCAACCGCGCCGCCGCCGAACGCGCCCCCCGCGCCGCAACCGGAGAACCACTCGCTCAAGGACGTCTCCCGCACCGCCGCTCGAGGCGCGGAGCGCGATCTCATCGCCCGCATGCTGCAGCAGACGCGCTGGAACCGCAAGGAAACCGCGGACATCCTCGGAATCAGCTACAAGGCGCTGCTCTACAAGATCAAAGAGAACGGTCTGGACAAGGCGCTTTGACGTGACCGACGACTGCTTCTTCGAACGCGACTCGAAAGTCCTCACCGCAGGCGCATTTGCGTTCGTGCTGGAGAGCGAGATCAAGCGTGCGGACCGGTACCAGAACTACCTCACGCTGGTCACCGTCGAGGCGAGCCGCGAGTGGGAAGGGATGACGGTCACGGCCGACGACGGCACGCTCGAGGAGGTCGCCGGGGTGATTCGCCGGGAAATCCGGGACACGGACATGGTCGGCCACACCGAGAAGGGGATCCTCGGCCTGATGCTCCTCGATGCGGACTTCGATCAGTCGGCGCGGGTCATCGAACGCCTGCTGTCCCGGATTCAGGCCTACAAGTTTCCGAACGCGCTGCGGATCGCCATCGGCGCCGCCTGCTACCCCACTCACGCGATCGTCGCCGAGTCTCTGACGCGTCAGGCGCTTTCGAGACCGCTCGTGAACTGGCGCGGCGGCTTGAAACCGTTTCCCGATCAGAACTGAGGTCACCTGCCATGAGACACACTGCCCTATCGTCGCTCGTGATCGCCGCGGTCGTCGCGACCGGCGCGTTCGCTCCCCGGCGCGCCTCGGCCGGCCCGCTTCCCCCGGCCATGACCGAACCGGACAAGAAGCCCGTCGCGCAGGCTCCGCCGGCGCCCGACGAATTCCGGATCGGCTCGGGAGACAAGCTGCGGATCGAGGTCTACAAGGATCAGCAGCTCTCGCAGTCGGTGCAGGTCCGCCCGGACGGCAAGGTCACGCTGCCGCTCATCGGCGACATCGAGGCCACGGGCCGCACGCCGATCGAGCTCCGCGACGCCATCCGCGACGCGTTCAAGGAGTACATCACCAATCCGACGATCACGGTGATCGTCGTCGAGGCGGTGGCCGCGACGGCGTACGTGATGGGTGAAGTCAACCATCCGGGCGCGATCAACCTGCAGGCGCCGGTGACGGTGATTCAGGCGCTCGCGCTGGCCGGCGGCCTCAAGGACTTCGCCGACCAGAAGAACATCCGCATCCTGCGGAAGAGCCGCGTCGGCACGCAGGTGATCACGTTCAACTACAAGGAAGCCTCGCAGTCGCTGCGGGCGCCGGTCTATCTCCAGGCCGGCGACACCGTGGTGGTGCCGGATTGAGCCGGGAGGCCACGGCCATGTCACGCCTGATTACGGCCACTGTGATCGCTTGCGCCGCCCTCGCGACGGCGGGTACCGCCGCCGCACAGGACTCGAACTTCGTGCCCCTGGCCGGGCCGGACGGGCAGGCGGCCACCGGCTGGATCTTCACGCCGGCCGTGTCGGTGGGCAGCGGCTGGGACGACAACATCCTCGTGCGCGGCCAGGGCGACGTGGCCCCGGCCGACGTCATGAGCCTGGTGTCGCCGCGGGGTACGGTGACCTACAACAGCGGGCGAGGCCAGATGGCCGCGTCTTACGACGGGAACTTCGCGCTCTACCGCGAGTTCGACAACCTGGACAGCTTCGATCAGCGGGCGTCGTTTTTTGGACGCCGCCTGATCAAGAAACACGTCGCGCTGTTCGTCCGGAATTCAGCGGCCTCGGTGCCGACGACCGAGATCGGTCAGCTCGTCGGGGTACCGTTCATCCGCACGGGTTCCCGCCTCGAAAACCTCTCCACTGGAGTCGAGGCCGCATTCACCAAATACACGTCGGCGGTCATCAGCTACGACTTCGAGTGGGTGGATTTTTCCCACGAGGTGCCGGGCAGCGAGCAACTCCAGGGCGGGCACAGCCACGGCTTCGTCGCGGACCTCAAGCACCTGCTGAACGCGCGTCTCGCGCTGACGGCCCGCTACGACCTGCAGCTGGCGACGCTTCGGAACGCCGAGGACTTTACCATCTCGAACGGCGGCGTGGGCGTCGAATACCGTCTCTACGAAAGCACGCGCGTCTACGCATCGGGGGGGCTCGCGCGGCTGTACGTCAGCGGCCAGTCCGGGACCGACCGCACCGGCCCCGCCGTGCGCATGGGCCTCACGCACACGCTCCATTCCGCGAGCGTCGACGTGTACTACAGCCGTTCGTACGTTCCGTCGTATGGCTTCGGCGGAACCATGCAGAACAGGGAAACGACCGCGCGACTGACGCTGCCTGCAGGCCGTCGGGTGACGACGTCGGCCATCGTGTCGTGGAGGCAGGACGATCCGCTGGACCTGGTCCAGCCGTCCCTCCGATCAGTCTGGGTTGAAGGCACCGTTGGATATGCCGCCACGCGATGGGTGCGCATCGAAGGGTTCTTCGCCGGCACCCACCAGAACGTCGATCGCCCCGGCGGTGTCCTGAACCGCAATCGTCTGGGCGTCCAGGTCGTCACCGCCAAGCCGATGAGGATTCGCTAATGGAAGAGACTCCCGTTCACGCACTCGACTACCTCTCCATGGTCCGCCGCCGCGCCCGGTGGCTGATCGTGCCGATTGTCGCCTCGATCGGCGTGGGGCTTCTCCTCGTCCAGTTCCTGCCGAAGGAATACACGGCGAGCACGACCATCGCGGTGCTCACGCCGAGCGTGGCGCCTGGCCTGGTCGGCGCGCCGACGCCGCTCGACAACAGCGAACGGATTCGCGCCGTGTCTCAGCAGCTGCTGAGTCCTCGCGTGCTGACGCGGGTCGCCAAGGAAACGGGCCTGTCCGCGTCGCCCGACGACGCGCTGCTCGCCAGGCTTCGCAAGGCGGTCACCATCTCGGTGCCGGTGTCGGTGACGACCGACGATCCGAAACGCCTCGACTCCTTCGTCATCTCCTATGTCGACTCGGATCCCGCCCGGGCGCAGCGTGTGGCCAACCGCCTGGCAGTGGCGTTCGTGGACGACAGCTCCCAGGTCAGGCAGCAGCGCGCCGAGTACACCTCGTCGTTCATCTCGGGCGAGCTGGCGGCGAGCCAGATGCGCCTCGGCGACCTCCAGGCCAAGCTCAGGCGGGCGAAGGAATCACACATCGGCCAGCTCCCCGAGCAGACGCCGGCCAACCTGCAGACGCTGTCCGGCCTCCGCCAGCAGATCGACTCGAACTCGACGGCGCTCCGCGGCGAGCAGGACCGGCTGACGATGATCGAGCGCCAGCTGGAGTCGGTGGTCCAGGGCGGGTCGGACGTGGTCGGGGCGCCCCGGACAGGCGCCGCCGATGTTCCGTTGTCGGCGGATGCGCGCATTGCCGCGCTCGAACGCGAGCTGAGCGCCGCGCAGCTCTCGTATACGGCCAAACATCCTGAAGTCATCCGTCTGCAGGGCGAGCTGGCCACCGCCAAGGCCGACGCGGCGCGCGATCGGCAGCGCCCCGCGTCCGATCGGATGGCGCAGCTCAAGATGGACCCCGCGTACCGGCAGCTCGCCGCCGACCGGGAGGCCGCGCGGCTGAGAACCCGCGAGCTCGAACGCGTCGAAGCCGATCTTCGCCGGCAAATCGGCGTCTACCAGGCGCGCGTCGAGTCGGCGCCGATGGTCGAACAGGAGCTCGCCTCGGTCCAGCGCGACTACGACCTCGAGAAGCAGCAGTACGTGGAACTGTCGTCCAAGCTCGCCACCGCGGGCATCGCCGAGAACGTCGAGCGCACCCGCACAGGGGAGCGCTTCTCGGTGCTCTACCAGGCCGCGTTTCCGACCGAACCGACCCGGCCCGTGCCGTTGCGCGTGATGCTGCTGTCGATCGTCGGAGGCCTGTTCCTCGGGATCGGTTCGATGCTCGGCCGCGAGTACTTCGACCGGTCGATCCACGACGTCCGCCATCTGCGCGACGAGTTCGACTTGTCCGTCCTTGGTGAAGTCACGCACATCAGACCGGCCGGCGCGGGCGCATAGCCGGCGGCTGATTACTGGAGAGAGCGATATGAGCCGTATTCAGAACATTCTCGACAAGGCCGAGCGCGAGGGCAGCCTCCTCCGCATGCGGTCGATCGCGGAACCGGTCGCCGCGCCCCGCCACGTGCCCGCCGAGATGCCACCGGTGGTCCTCGAGCCGGAGCCCTTGTCCGACACGACACTGCCCCCGGGCCGGGTCGTTCGTGACACGCGGCTCGACCCGCTGCTCGTCACCGCCGGTTCACCCGACGCTCCGGCGTCGGAGCAGTACCGGGCGCTGCGGATGCGCCTCAACCACAACGACCAGGGCTCTCCAGCTAACGTGATTCTGGTCACGAGCCCCGGCCGCCGTGAGGGCAAGACGCTGACGGCGGCCAACCTCGCCCTGACGATGGCCCAGGACTTTCAACGGCGCGTCTGCGTCGTCGACGCCGACCTGCGCCACTCCCGTCTGCACAAGATGTTCGGTCTCTCGGACGGCCCCGGCCTCTCCGAGATCCTGACCGGGCGGGCATCGCTCGCCGACGCCCTCACCCTGCTGGAGGATCAACAGGTCACGGTGCTGCACGCCGGCCGGCCGGCGGGGCATCCCGCCGAACTGCTCGGCGGCCTGACGATGCGCAACACGATCGATGCGCTGCGGTCCCAGTTCGATCGCGTGATCATCGATGCTCCGGCGGTCCTTCCGCTCGCCGACCTCGGCATCCTGGCGCCGCTGGTGGATCGCGTCGTCCTGGTCGTGCGGGCCGGGCAGACCACCAAGCCCGCGATCGCCGACGCGGTGGCAAGCATCGGACGCGAGCGACTGCTCGGGATTGTGCTCAACGATGCCAATGGCTGAGACGACGCCATGGGAGAACGGTGAGCCGTCATGAGAGTCTTCAACCGGCATATCTCGACGCGGGGGCTGACGCTGTTCGCCTTCGAGACCGTGCTCGTGTCCGGCACGATCATGGCCGCCGGCCACCTGTCCGGGTCGCTCGAGACCATCGCCGGGGCGGCGTGGAAGATCGTGCTCGTGACCATGCTGTGCGAGCTGTGCTTTTACTACAACGACCTCTACGACCTCACGTGCGTGAACGCGAAGAGCGAGCTGATCATCCGGATCCTGCAGGGCACGGGCGCGGCGGCGGTCGTGCTCGCGCTTGTCTCGGTCGTGCTGCCGGCCGTGCGGATGGGCAACTGGACGTTCCTCCTGACGCTCGGCATCCTCGCCGTCGCGATGCCGGTGTGGCGGGTCGCGTTTGACGGCATCACGAGCGATCCCCACCTCGAAGAGCGCGTGCTCGTCGTCGGCAGCGGCCCGACCGCGATGACCGTCGCCAATCACATGCGCGCCCAGCACGATTTCGCGTATCGGCTGGTCGGGTTCATCGAAGACCCCTCCGGGGCAAGCGCTGCGGGCCCGGTCCTCGGAACCCATGCCGATCTGCAGCAGGTCATCGAGGAGTACGCCATCGATCGCATCGTCGTCGGGCTGACCGATCGGCGCGGCAAGCTGCCGATCGACGAGCTGCTGCAGGCGAAGCTGTCCGGTGTGCGTGTCGAGGATGCGGCGACGATCTACGAGCGGATGACCGGCAAGATCCTCGTCGACGACCTCAAGCCGAGCTGGCTGATCTTCTCCGACGGCTTCGAGGCTTCCCGCGTGACGCGGATCGCCAAGCGGCTGTTCGACCTGATGGGCGCCTTGATCGGGGCGGTCCTGTGCGCTCCGATCATGCTGCTGACCGCGCTGGCCGTGCGGCTCGACTCGCCCGGACCGATTCTCTACCGCCAGGAACGCGTCGGCCAGAACGGCCGGCTGTTCACGCTCTACAAGTTCCGCTCGATGCGGGTCGACGCCGAGCAGGGCACGCCGATCTGGGCCACCCAGAGCGACAACCGCATCACCCGGATTGGCCGCGTCCTCCGGCTCACGCGGCTCGACGAGCTGCCGCAGTTCTGGAACGTGCTGCGCGGCGAGATGAGCTTCGTCGGGCCGCGGCCCGAGCGTCCGTTCTTCGTCCAGCAGCTGGCCGAGCTGATCCCGTTCTACGCGGCGCGTCACGCGATCAAGCCGGGCCTGACCGGCTGGGCGCAGGTCCGCTACCGGTACGGCTCGTCGGTCGAGGACGCTCTCGAGAAGCTGCGTTACGACCTGTACTACATGAAACATCTGTCGCTCGCTTTCGACCTCACGATCCTCATGGATACCGTGAAGGTGATGGCGTGCCGGAAAGGCGCGCAGTGAGCGACACCGCTCCGCCGTCGGGGGCGGCGACCGACACGGCCGAGACGCTGACGGTCGCCCGCAACGTCTCGACGCGCTACCTGGCCATCGGCATCGAGGCGCTGCTGGGGCTGGTCGTCCTGCCCTTCAACATCGCCCACCTCGGCACGTCGGCCTACGGCTTGTGGATGCTGACGGCGTCGATCACCGCGTATTTCTCGGTGCTCGACATGGGCTACTCGGGCGCCCTGGTCAAGTTCGTCGCCGAGTACCGCGCCCGGCGCGACTACGCGGGGCTGAACGAGATCCTGAGCACGATCTTCGTCGTGTTCGCCGCGTTCGGCGTCCTCACCTACCTGGTGGCCATTGCGATCGCGCTCTCGCTCGGACACATCTTCACGCTCTCGCCCGAACAGGTTCACGTCGGGCGGATCGTGCTGCTCATCATCAGCCTGAACGTCGCGGGCGGCACGGCCTTCAACGTGTTCGGCGGGGTCATCAACGGCTTCCAGCGTTACGACCTCAACAACGTCGTCGGCGCGGCCAGCAGCGTCGTGACAGCCGCGGTCAACGTGGCCGTGCTCGCGGCCGGCTACGGTCTCGTCGAGCTCGTCGCGGCCACGACGGCCGTCCGGCTGATCACCTATCTCGTCTACCGCGCCAACGCCTACCGGGTGTTTCCGGGGCTGCAGATCCGCGTGGCGTCGTTCCGCCGCGCGCGGCTGCGCGAGGTGACGTTCTTCAGCGTCTACATGCTGCTCATCGACTGCGCCAACAAGATGAACTACTCGCTCGACGCGATCGTCATCGGCAGCTTCCTGGGCGTGAGCGCAGTCGCGGTGTGGACGATCGGTCAACGGGTCGCTGAAGTCACCCAGCGGCTCACCAACCAGCTCAACGACGTGCTGTTCCCGACCGTGGTGGACAACAGCGCGGCGGAACGAACCGAGCGGCTGCAGACGATCTTCGTGCAGGCGACCCGGTTGTCGCTCGGCACGGTCATCCCGCTTGCCGGATCGATCATCCTCATGGCCGGGCCGCTGGTCCGCGCCTGGGTCGGGCCCGATTTCGCCGGCAGCGTGCTGGTCCTCCGGCTGTTGTCGCTGGTGGTGGTCGTCCGCGTCGGCAGCGCGACCGCCTCGACCGTCCTCAAGGGCGCCGGGGAGCACCGGCTGGTCGCGTTCACCAACATCGGCGCCGCCCTGATCAACCTCGCGCTGGGCATCGCGCTCGTGCGGCCGATGGGCCTGGCCGGCGTCGCCGTCGCGACGCTCATCCCGGTGGGCGCCGCCTCGATGCTGGTGCTGTTTCCCGCGGCCTGCCGCCGTGTGCAGATGTCGTTGTTCAGCGCGCTGCGCGAGGCGGTGTGGCCGGCCCTGTGGCCGGCGGCGGTCATGAGCGCCTACGTCCTGGCGACCAGGGACCTCGTGCCGGTCAGCCTGTTTGCCGTCGGCGTGCAGCTGGTCGTCGCATGCGGGATCTACGCGCTGGTCTTCGTCGCGCTGGGGATCAGCGCCGCCCAGCGGCATCTCTATCTCTCGAACGTCGCCGCGCTCATCCGGCAGCGGGTGCCACGCCGTCCGGTCTCGGAGGGCGCGTGAGAGCGGTGATTCTCGCGGCCGGCCGGGGCGATCGTCTCCGCGAGGTGATTGGAGAGGGCAACAAGTGCCTCGCCCCGATCGGCGGCTTGACGCTGCTCGAGCGGCAGATTCGATCGCTGCGCGGCTGCGGCATCGACGCGATCACCATCGTCGCCGGTTACCGCGCCGCGGATATCCGGCGGGTCTGCGACGACTCGATCGACATCGTGGTCAACGCCGACTACGACACCACCAACAGCCTGTACTCGCTGTGGCTGACGCGCGATCGGCTGCGCGGCGGATTCGTCGTCCTGAACGGCGACGTGCTCTTTCACGATCAGCTGCTGGGTGACCTCCTCACGTCACGCGACGAGGATGCGCTGCTGATGGCGGCTCATCGCGGCGAGGACTACTCCGACGAAGAGATGAAGATCCGCGTGCGCGCGGGGTGCGTGGCCGACATCGCCAAGACGCTCCCGCCCGGCGACACGGACGGTGAAAACGTCGGCATCGCGAAGTTCGGCGTCGATGGCGCGACCGTGCTCGTCGAGGCGCTCGACGAGGCCGTGGCGCGCGGCGACGGGACGCGTCATTTCCTGCCGCTCGCCTTTGCGACGTTCGCGCGCCGCCGGCCGCTTCGCGTCGTCGAAACCCGCGGCTTTCCCTGGATCGAAATCGACTTCCCCGAGGACTACCGCCGCGCCTGCGCCGACGTCCTGCCGGCGATTGCCGGCGTCGGCGATATCGACGCCGACGCGGAAGAGAACAACCCGAGCGGCGGCGACGAGAGAGCCGGGAGGCTCGTTCACCATGTATGAACGCTTCTACAACCTGCACGAACGACCGTTCAATCTGAGCCCGGACCCCGAGTACGTCTATCCGAGCCGGGTGCACACCGAGGCGCTCGGCCACCTGCGCTACGGCATCGAAGGACGCGCCGGATTCGTGGTCATCACCGGGGAGATCGGTTCGGGCAAGACGACGCTGCTGCAGACCACGCTCAGGGGCATCGACCGGCGGACCTCGGTCGCCCGGCTGGTGAGCACCCGGCTCGATGATCGTGAGCTCATCGAAGCCGTCATGCTCGACTTCGGCCTTGAACCGCCGCCCGGCCGGAGCAAGCCGTACCTGCTGCGCGATCTGGCCCGCTTCCTCGTCGATCTCCGGCGATCCGGCCGGCTCGCGCTGCTCGTCGTCGACGAGGCGCAGAACCTGTCGGCGGATGCCCTCGAGGAGATCCGGATGCTGTCGAATCTCGAAACCGAGAAGTCGAAGCTGATCCAGATCGTGCTGGTCGGCCAGCCCAACCTCCACGACCTGCTCAACCAGCCGCAGCTGGAGCAGTTGCGGCAGCGGGTGACGGTGCGTTACCACCTCCGGCCGCTCGATCCGAGCGAGACCGCGTCCTACATCAACCACCGGCTTCGCAAGGCAGCCATCGGCACGCCGCTGGTGTTCCCGCCCGAGGCCACCGATCTGATCGGCCGCGCGAGCGGCGGGCTTCCGCGCAAGATCAACGTCATCGCCGACGCGGTCCTGCTGTTCGGCTACGGCGAGGACAAACATGCGGTCGACGCGGCGCTGGTGCGGGAAGTCATCGCCGAGCTCGAGACGACCGGCGTGCTGGGGACGGCGACCGCCGGCGACGGCGAGGAAGAAATCCCCGATTCGCGGGAGGCGGACCTGAGGCGCCGCGAACAGCAGGTGGCCGAGCAGCACCGCATCGTCACCGAGCAGTACCGCCTGCTGAGGCTGCGCGAATCGCAGCTCGCGGCGG
>Ga0068871_100001114_pt1 | contig 18019 bp, 23 predicted proteins | sample KBSMisM72_FD_72750 | JGI IMG/M metagenome (GOLD analysis project Ga0068871, IMG submission 72750) | Miscanthus rhizosphere microbial communities from Kellogg Biological Station, Michigan, USA - KBS Miscanthus M7-2 | ecosystem: Host-associated > Plants > Roots > Rhizosphere > Soil ... | reverse complement strand
ATCGCCTTCTAATCCGTCCGCAGCGCGCGCTCATTTGAGTCGAAGCCGCGAAGTCGCCGACTGAGCAAGCGCCGATGCCGTTGGACCCGGCCCGCCTGTATCCACGATTTTCCAGTCGCCGCACGTCAATCCGGATGTCGCCGTACCCATCGCCGTCAGCACCGCAATCGGTCCGATTGCGGGGAAGCCTGCAAACGGCAGCGTAAAGGTGACGAGGTTAGGCACTGGGGGGATCGGTACCGACCAGAGCGGGATGATGCTGGTCTGGAACGCGAGCCACGTGCCCCACGTCATGGGCGCGGTGCTCTTCAGCGTGAACGTGACGTTGAGGGTCCCGTTCGTGTAGTCGAGTTGTAGCTTGTCGACGCATCCCCGCGAAGATTGATTGATCAGGATTCCTATGCCCCCGCTCAGCTCTCCGATATCGGGACGGCCGTCCTGATCGAAGTCCTCGACGAACATGTAACTGTTCGTCGCCGCGACGAAGGATGGGCTCCCAAACGCGCCAGTGCCGTCGCCGAGAACGACGATGATTCCAGCAATTCCTGGCGCGATGAGCCCTTCTGTGGCGAGGTCGAGGTTTCCGTCAGTGTTGAAGTCAGCGAGCACCACTCCCTGGCCGCCACCCACCCCTTGGCCGGCGGTAAACGATCCGTCGCCGTTGCCAATGAAAATGCTGACCCCTCCGTAAAATGTTCCTCCCAAGCCGCTCTGCCAGCTCGACACGGCGAGGTCCAGTTTCCCATCTCCGTTGACGTCACCGACGGCAACTTGCGGGTAGGACCATACCGATGGCGAAACCGGCAACACCTCGAAGTGTCCGCCGGTGGTGTTCCGAAGGACGAACGTGGACGTCTCGGACGCCACGACGATGTCGAGGCGGCCGTCTGCGTTAAAGTCGGCTACCGCCATCGACGTGTAGCCGCCCCCCGGGGCGCCGTCGACCTGCGTCGGAGCTTCGAAGGTTCCGTCGCCGTGTCCGAGGTGGATCCAGACGCCGTAGGCGCCCACTGCGGCGATGTCGACGTTGCCGTCACCGTTGAAGTCAGCGGCCGCAACCGTTTGAGGGTCCTGCCCGGATGTCAGGGCGATATCGCTGGCGAAATGACCGGTGCCGTCGCCGAGGTGCACGGTAATCGTCGTGCTGTAGGAATATGATGTCGCGTCGAAGTCGAACCCGATGATCACGTCGAGATTGCCGTCGTTATCCATGTCCGCGGCTACGACGCTCTTCGGCAGATCTGTGGTGAGAGATCCAAAGGTCGTCGGAATGGGCGTCTCAAAAGTGCCATCGCCCACACCCTGGAAGTAGAAGAACTGGTGATGAGTATCGTATGGCGAGTACGAGTTGTCGCGCGTCAGCGAGACAAGATCCGGAATTCCGTCGCCGTTAAAGTCGCCAGATATCGCCGCTGTGGAGAAGAGTCCTCCCGGATCGTAGTACGTCGGGCCGCTGAACGTGACCGCACCAGTTGCGGATGAAGCGCCGGACAGGAGAATCCCGACAAGAACACTGCTGACGAGACGAGCATCCATGGCGCCCTCCGTCCGCGCCACTGTAACAGAGTTCACGGTCTGCGCTGTTGTCTTTCCTGTAGCGGCGTTTCGCGCGAATGATCCGACGATTGCGCGCACGCAACGAACGGCGATTCTTTAGGTGGGCGCCTGGTATGAGGTCCTCGCCTGAGCCGCTCGAGCGGCGGCGTCCCGCGCCGTGGCTAGAATGCCTCGCGGCGGCTGAGATTTTCATCGCTCGACCCGCTTCGCGGTCCACAAACCAGGTTGCCATCAGACCGAGATTCACGATGACCTCGCCAGTCGATCTGAAACGGTATTCTCCAGCCGACTGGGGGCGGAAGGGCGGGGAGGGCCAACGAAATGAGTCATGGACCTCAGGGTCAACGGCGCGGCTGGCTGAAGTTGAAGAATTAGAACGCAGCGCCTGTATCGAACAGAACGTCTGCGAGGGCTTTTTTGAGCCGGAGCAATTCGCCAGCGTTCGGCATGCGGCCTGTGTTCGAGCGCCCGTGTGCACATCTCTACGAGACCGGCGGACTCCGCCGTGCGCATGTCCGCGGCCACGAGAACGTGCTGAAGCGTCTGCTCGCGCACGCTAGCGCATTCAATCTTGGCCTCTGGATGCGGAGACTCTTCGGGATCGGCACACCGCGGGCCGTCCAGGGCCGCTCCACGGCACTCACGACGGTCCTCGAGGCGTTGCGGGGCTTCGTACTCGACGCGATGGGCCGGCCAGGGCGTCCGTCTGTCCGTCCGGACGATCGGCGAATGAGGTGCTCGGTTATGACTGAAAACGCCGCTTGTACCACGGGCTGCTAGGACGTCACACGTCCGCGTGAACGCGACGCTACTTTGGCAGGTCAACGACGATCGTCGTGCTTGCGCCTGGCCGGCTGTCGGCACGAATCGTCCCGCCGTGTGCCTCGACCAGGCCGCGCGCAATCGTAAGCCCGAGTCCCGAGCCTGACGAGCCGGCGCCCTTGTAGAACCGATCGAAGATGTGGGGGAGATCCTCGGCGGAGATCCCGGCTCCGTTATCGGCGACTCTGACTTCCACGCTGTTTGTGCCCCCTTCGCGGCTGCCGACGCCGACGATTACGCGCCCGCCGCGGGGCGTGTGGCGCAGCGCGTTCGCCACGAGGTTGGTCAACACCTCGCGGATCCGCAGCGGATCGATCGTGATTGGCGTGATTTCATCAGGCGAATCCATCTCTACCCCCAACGTGACCCCGGCGCTCTCCGCCTGCGCGGAAAGCGATGACACAACGTCGTGTGCCAGCGCGACAATGTCGGTGGGTTCCTTCGAGAGGGCGAGCGCGCCGCTCTCGGCGGTCGAGAGCGTCCGCAGGTCTTCGACGAGCCTGCCAAGAACGCGCGTGTCTTCCAGCAGGCCCTGCAACCGCTCGTCGTCTCTGGGGTAGACACCGTCGAGGAGTCCCTCGAGTTTTCCCTGCACGATCGCGAGCGGCGTGCGGAGCTCGTGCGCGACGTCGGCCATCAGCCGCCGCCGCGCCTTGTCCTGCGAAGCGAGCTCACTGGCCATTGCGTTGAACGCGCGCGCCGTATCACCGACCCATGCGGGTCCGAACCCGGGCTCGCGGACCCGCACGTCGTAGTCGCGGTGCGCGATCCGGTCGGCGGCTGACACGATGTCGGCGACCGGCCCGGCCATGCGGCGGATGATGACGGCGACGGCGCCGGCCACCGCAGCGCAGGCGAGGAGCAGGGCGATGCCGCGGCCGAATGGAAACCCGCCGCCGAAGCCCCGCCGGCCGAAGCTCGCGGCCAGCCAGAGAAGCACCCATAGCGGCCAGAAACTATACCAGCCGCTTCGACGGACGAACCGCTCGCGCCGGTGCTCGCGAAGGGACCGGCCCCCGCGCGGCGGCCAGGGCTCGTCGTGCGGCCACCAGGGCGGCGGCGTACGATCGTACCGCGGGGGACCACCGCGCCAGCGGGTCATGATTCGGCGAACTTGTACCCGATGCCATAGACCGTCAGCACGTACCGGGGCCGATGGGGGTCGCGCTCCAGCTTCCGGCGGACGTTCTTGACGTGCGCGTCGATGGCGCGCTCGAACGATTCGACCTCCATGCCGCGCACGGCATCGAGCAGCTGCCCCCGGGTGAACACCCGTCCCGGATAGCGGGCCAGCGCGGTGAGCAGCTGGAATTCCGTCGCCGTCAGGTCGATCAGCGAGCCGCGCCGCTCGACGCGCATCTTCGCGACGTCGATTGAGAGGTCGGCCGCATCGAACCGCGCGCCGGCGGCCGGCGCGTGCCGCGACCGCCTCAGCACGCTGGCCACGCGCGCGACGAGCTCGCGAGGACTGAATGGCTTGGTGATGTAGTCGTCCGCGCCGACGTCGAACCCGGCGAGCCGGTCGGCTTCGTCCACGCGGGCCGTCAACATGATGATCGGCACGTCCGATTCGCGGCGGAGGGCCCGGGCGACGGCCAGGCCGTCGAGGCGCGGCAGCCCGAGGTCGAGCACCACGAGATCCGGCCGGCTCTGCCGCGCCATCTCCAGGCCGCTCGTTCCGTCCGTCGCCACCGCGACCGAGAAGCCGGCGCGCGACAGGTAGTCGCGCGCGATCGTCGCGATCTGCGGCTCATCGTCTACGACGAGGACAGTGGGCATGGCGGGAGGGACCGCGCGCCGGCCGCGCGGTCCTCTCGATCCTATGTGATCGGGCCCTGGCTGGAACTCGAGGAAGTCGCCTTCGATCGATCCATGCGTTCGTGCTCGCGGCGGTGCCATTCGTCCCAGTCGTCCCGATCGTCGTAGTACCGGCGGTAGTAGCGGCCGGAGTGCCACGGACCGTAGCAGCGGCCACCCCACCACATCCAGCGGAGCCCGCCGAACACCCAGAACAGCAGGAAGAACACCCAGATGCCGCCAAATCCGCTGTGCCGCCAGCGAACGGGCTCGGTCGCGAGCGCGCCGGCCTCATGGTGCGCGCCGACGCTGTAGGCGACGGCGGCGACGGCCACGAGCGCCAGCGATGTGATTGCCCAGGGGACCCACGGTGCGCGGCGTTCCATTCGATCTCGATCGTCCATGGCTCAGTCCTTTCTCCTTCCGCGATATCGATAAGGAGAGTCTGGCGATCGATTGTGGAGAGATTGTGAAGGGCGCTGCTGCGGCTATTGCGCGGGTTGCGGGTGCGGCCACACCGGGCTGACAAGCTCGACGCGCCAGAGTGGAGCGCCCATGTAGAAAAGCTGTTCGGATTTCACGAACGCCGGCACATCGCCCGCCAGAATCCACACATGGGAATCGGCCGGCTGCTTGCCGACGACAGGCGCGACAAGACCGGCCAGCCCGCCGATGTCGACCTTGACGACGTAGTGCGTGGCTTTGCGCCGCATGCCGCCCGTTGAAAACGTCTCGTCGCCGGCCGACGAGAGTTTCAATTTGACCACGCGCGGCTTCGGCGTTGCGACAACCAGGGACAGTTCCGCCGGTATCGCTCCGGCGCGCACGTTCTTCAAGAGCGTCAGCATCATGCCGTTCGAGAGGTCGGCCGCGGGGACCTTCAGGTGCTCGCTCTCGGTTTTCTGCTGACCGTGGTCGTCGGTGTACTTCACCGTGGCCAGGCCGGCCTGGTCGATCGTCATGTCGAGCGTGCGCGGGAACGACGGCCCTTGCTGACTGAGGTGATAGCTCACGAGGCGGAACTGGCCCTGCTGCGTGTAGACGCTGGTTTCAGCGTGCGTCGACTTGTCCTTGAAACGAAAAATCAGCCGGCTGGTCACGCGATTCCCCTGGGCCGTCTGGAGCAGATCCCCATCAGCGAGCGGGGTCCCGTCAGTCGTGCTGAGCTTGAGGAACCCGTGCACCAGTCCTTCGGCGAAGCGCACGGCAACCGGCTCGCTGTCTGCCGCGATGGCGCTCAGCAGAAGGCCGCAAACGAGAGACACCGTCGTCAAACGACGGGCGTGAGTGCGGATCATGCTCGAATCTCCGGCAGAGATAGAGCAACAAGAGTGCCGGGCACGGTCATCACTCAGGATGGGCCCCGCGCAACAAGTCGCGCACTTCCTCGTCTGTTGTTTCCGCAAAATCGCGATACCACTGTCCGACCGCGCTGAACCGTTCGGGTATGCGCGCACAAATGACCTCGTCGGCAATATCGGCAAGCTCGCGGCAACTGTCGGGCGAGCCCACTGGAACGGCGACGATGATGCGCGATGGACGGCGGGAACGGACAGCCTGAACCGCAGCCTTCATGGTCGAGCCGGTCGCCAGGCCGTCGTCGATCAGCAGCACGATGCGGTCGCGGAGCTCGACCGGCGCGCGGCCGGCCCGATACATGCGTTCTCGAGAGGCGAGCTCGGCCTGCTCGCCACGCGCGATGTCATCAATGACGGTGGCGGGAACGCTGTACAGGCTGACGACATCCTCGTTGAGAACCCGCACGCCGCCGGATGCGATTGCACCCATCGCGAGCTCACGATGGCCCGGCAGCCCGAGCTTTCTGACCAGAACGACATCCAGCGGCGCGTTCAGTGCGCGGGCGATTTCATACGCGACCGGCACGCCTCCGCGCGGCAATGCCAGGACCACGAGATTGTCCCGGCCGTGAAGGTGTCCGACGTGTGCGGCCAGCTCAGCGCCGGCGTGCCGGCGGTCGTCGTACGGCTCTTCGTAGTGGGAGCCTCTCGCCACTAAGCCGCGCTCGGCCTTTTCCGTTTCCGGGCGACGCGGCCGGCTTTTCGTTCAGGCTTACGCTGAGGCGCGGTCTTCGAGGCCAGGCTCTGCCTCAGCCGCTCCATCAAATCGACAACCTTGTCCTGCCTGGGTTCACGGGGTGATTCGAGGGTGATCTTCCGCCCCTTCGCCTTCGCGCGGATCACGCGCATGAGGTTGTCGCGATATTCGTCGGTGTATTTCTCCGGCTTCCACTCGGCGGCGAGATGCTGGACGAGGGCCTTGGCCATCTCGAGTTCGGCTTTGGGAAGCGCCTTGCTGGCCGGCAGCTCGAACTGCGCAGGATCCACCAGCTCGTCCGCGAACCGCAGGAGCGTCAGAACCAGCCCGTCGCCGATCACTTCAACGGCGGCCAGATGCTGCGCATCGCGCAGGATGACCTTCGCGATGCCGACGCGATCGACGGCGCGCATGGCCTCGCGGAGCAGTGCGTACGCATGTCCGCCGGCCTTGCTCGGAATGACGTAGTAAGGCGTTTCGAAAAATCGATCGTCGATGTCCGCGGCCGTCACGAAGTCCACGATGTCAACGCGGTGGGTCTTCTCGACAGCCGCGGCGCGAAAGTCCTCCTTCGTGAGAACCACGAAGTGTCCTTTCGTGTACTCGTAGCCCTTGACCAGATCGGCCCAGGCCACCGGCCGTCCTTCGCGCTCGCACACCCGCTCGAACTTGACCGGCGACCGATCGGCAGCATGCAGCATGCGGAACCGCGGCCGGTGATCACGCACGGCAACGTGCAGTTCGATCGGAATGTTGACGAGGCCGAACGCCAGAGATCCCTTCCAGATTGCGCGAGGCATGATGTCGCGCCCTGCACCCGCTGTGCCATGCGCGCCCGCCGCGACCGCACGCATGAGCCGCCCGAATCACTCGGGCAGCGGTTCGGGAATCGGATTGGTCGGGGGAGGCTCCGGGGTGGGTTCCGGGAGCGGTTCGGGGGGTGGCAGAGGCTCGGGATCGGGCATCGGCGGACGTGGAGAGGTTGGGATCACACTGGTCATTAAGTGCTGACCGAGCAAAGCCCTTGCCGCCGGCGGTTCCTTGAGTTCTGGAACCGTGAACCCTGTAAACTGTGCCCGCGTGACCGTGTCGCTCCTGCCGTCCTCCCGCAAAGGACTCCTGGTAGCCCTGGCGAGCGTCATCGCGATCGCCGCTGTCGCGCACATGGCCGCAACGCTCGTCGAGTTCGCGTCGGGCGACCCGGACATCTTCACCCGCTTCCACCTCGGCGAAATCCGGCGGGAGTTCGATCTCGAATCGGAATCGAACGTCACGACATGGCTCTCGTCGGCCATGCTCCTGTTCTGCGCGCTGCTCCTGAGCGCGATTGGCCGGGCGCGGCGCCGCGCCGGCGACGCGCTCGCGGGATACTGGCTGCTGCTCGCGGTCGTGTTCCTGCTTGCCTCGATCGACGAGACCGCGATGCTGCACGAGGCGACGATGCGCCCGCTGGCCGCACGGCTGCATCCCTCGGGCGTGTTCTTCTACGCGTGGGTCGTGTTGGGCCTGCCGATCGCGATAATCCTGGGCATCGTCAACCTGCGGTTCCTGCAGCGTCTGCCGCGCCGGACCCGGCTGGCGTTCATCGTCGCCGGCGCCGTGTACCTGGGCGGAGCGCTCGGGCTGGAGATGGTCGAAGGCGTCATCGCCACGCAGATAGGTGCCGGCAGCTTCGCGATGTTCGCGGCGCGATGGCTCGAAGAGGTCATGGAAATGTGCGGCGTGCTGCTTTTCATGGCCGCGCTTCTCCGCTATATCGCCGAGGAACTTCCGCCCGAACCACTGGTGCAGGATTACCGCCGAGGTCTTCGATGAAATTCGCGGCGCTGTGTTTGCTCTGCTTATGGTCTTCGCCGATCGCGGCGCAATGGATCAACTATCCGACGCCGGGCGTCCCCAAAGGCCGCGACGGCCGGCCGGATCTCACCGCGCCGGCGCCGCGAATCGGCGGCAAACCCGATCTGTCCGGCGTCTGGCAGACGCGGATCGTGCCCGGCGCCGAGCCGACGACGGAACCGGTCGCCGGATCGTCGAGCTTTCCCCCGGAATTCACGGACATCGCCGCACGCCTGAAAGGCGGATTGCCCTATCAGGACTGGTCGCGCAAGCTGTGGCAGTCGCGTCAGGACAACCTTCGAGCCGACAGTCCGGCGGGCAAGTGCGATCCGGCCGGCATCCTGCAGCGCCTGACGAATATTCTCCCGAAGCGATTCGTCCAGTCGCCGGGCCTGCTCGTGATTCTGTTCGAAGAACACAACGAGTTCCGGCAAATCCTGACCGATGGCCGAGCCGCGCCCGCCGATCCCCTGCCCGCCTTCAACGGGTACTCAACCGGCAAGTGGGTCGGCGATACGCTGGTGGTGACCACCGCGGGATTCAAGGACGAATGGTGGGCGGACCGGCGCGGCACGCCGCTGACGAGCGCGGCGACGGTGACGGAGAAGTACCGCCGCATCAACTACGGAACCATGGAACTCGAGATCACCGTCGATGATCCCAGGGCGTACACGCGGCCGTGGACGATCACGCTGCCGCAGGAGATTGCGCTGAACACCGACCTGATGGAGTACTTCTGCACGGAAAACGAACGAGACCGGGCACACATTCGCTGAGAACGGCCAATCAGGGATACGCGGGGTCTAAACAGCGCGATGATGTGGCGCGCCTGCTTCCTGTCGATGCTGCTCGCCACGATCCCGGTCGCCGCGGCCGCGCAGGACAAGCCAGACTTCTCCGGGCGCTGGGCTCTGGTTTCTGCTTCTCACACCAGCCCTGACGTCGCGACCTCACTCCTCGTTCGGCAGCCCGTTTCACGAACAAACTATCTCGGGGTCCCGATGCCGCCGGCGTTCCTGCAACTCATCGTCGAACGTTACTTCCCTGACCTGGTAAGGACGGACACCGTTCAGATCGGCGTCTCAGGCGGAATGGTCGGCGGCGGGGGCGTTCAAAGCCGGTTCTCCGCACGATGGGAAGAGCAGAAACTGGTGATGACGAACGAAAGCGGTTCCGGCGAGCACGCTGAAACGTGGGAGTTGGCCCAGGGTTCGCTCATCGTCACGACGAGAGATCGTGATGGCGGGGGCGACACACGATCAAACACGCTCACTTATCGCAGATTGATCTGAAGGGTGCCTGCGGGGCAGATCGTTGATGGCGATCTGCGTACCGCAGGCCCGGCGCACCGACCCTTTACGTCTGCGGCGTGAACTCCTGGCGGCGGCCGCGCGCGGCCGCCGCGGCAGCGTTGCGGATGGCCGTAGCGCCTTTGTTGACCCCGCTGCTGACATCACCCGCCGCACTCTTCAATTCGTCACCGGCCGTGGCGGCGACGTCGCGGGCCTGCTGATAGGCATCGCGTCCGGCGTCGGCAACGGCATCGATCGTTTCCGACATCCTCCTGCCCATCGCCGACGCCGAATCGGCGAGCTGACCGCGCAACTCGGATCCGGCGCGCGGCGCAAATAGCAGCCCGACGCCGGCGCCGATGACCGCGCCGGTGAACAGCCCGGCGACGAACGAAAGGTTGCTGCTGGAGCTCTGGTTGCCGTTGTCGAATTCGCTATACATGTCCGTTTCTCCTCTCAGGGGCACGATCCCATGTCGACGCTCGTGTACTCGGTTGCGTACAGATGCAATACACGCTGATCCCGCCTGCTCATCTTTGTGCGATACCGGATCAGCTCGTCGATTGCTCTCGTAACAGTCAGGCACCCGTTCGACGCGTCAGCGTCCTGGTGTACGAAGAGCTTCATGCACATCCGTGGGAGCAAAGACCTCGCCAGTGATGACTCAACCAGCGAAATCACAGCTGTGCCGCACGTCTCGGCCCCTCACTTGCACGATGCACGTATGAACAACACGACGGAGAAACCCACGGTTGAGGAGAGGTGCGATATGAACCGCGATGAGGTTGAAGGCAAGGTCGAACAGGCGAAGGGAAAACTCAAGCAGGCTGCGGGACGGGTGACCGACGATCCGGATCTTCAGGACGAAGGCGCGGCCGATCAAGCAGCGGGCGCTGCGCAGGAGACGTTCGGTAAAGGCAAGCGGAAGGTCGGCGAGGCCATCGAGGACATCGGCAAGGCCGTTAAGAAGTAGCACGAGGAGGAGGAGACCCTCATGAAACGCGCATTACAGATGCTGACCCTGGTCGTCGCCTCGACCGCGATGTTGAGCGGTGCGGCGGCGGCTCAGCAGCAGACGGCTCCGGACAACACCAAACGCAACAAGGCCGAAGCCACGACGGCCGATCAGCAGAAGAACAACAAGGCGGATCTCGAGACCACGCGTCGCATCCGGAAATCGATCGTCGACGACAAGGCGCTGTCCACCTACGCCCACAACATCAAGATCGTCACCGAGGACGGTCAGGTGACGCTGACGGGGCCGGTGAACACGCCGGAAGAGCAGGCGGCCGTCGCGGCCAAGGCCGTGCAGATCGCAGGCTCGGGCAAGGTGCTCAACCAGACGGAAGTGGCGCCTTCCAAGACATCGGCGAAATAGGCTGCACATTATTCGGACAGGAGGTTCGGATGGCAGGCAAGAACACTTCAGTACTCGGCATTTACAGCAACTACTCGACCGTTGAGCGCGCCGTTGACACGCTCAAGGACGCGGGCTTCCGCAACACGGACATCTCCGTGCTGTTTCCGGCCAACGTCGGCAGCAAGGACTTCGCGCACGTGAAAGGCACGAAGGCGCCTGAGGGCGCGACGACGGGTGGCGGGACGGGCGCTGTGGTCGGCGGCGCGCTGGGCTGGCTTGCCGGCATCGGCGCACTGGCGATTCCTGGCCTCGGACCGTTTATCGCCGCCGGTCCGATCATGGCGGCGCTGGCGGGCGGCGCCGTCGGCGGCGCGGTCGGCGGGTTTGCCGGCGCGTTGATTGGCCTCGGCATCCCGGAATACGAGGCCAAGCGGTACGAGGGCAGGATCCAGAAGGGCGGCATCCTGCTGTCGGTCCACTCCGATAACTCGGACTGGACGAAGAAGGCCAAGGAAATCCTTGAGCGCACGGGCGCCGAGGACATCTCGTCGACAGGCGAGACCAAGGGCGACTTCGAGAACACCGACAAACCGCTGCCGCGCGGAGCGACGGCTTAACGCCAGTCGGCAGTCGCCAGTCGGCAGTCGGCAGGCAAACTGGACGAGCAAGGGCCAGGTGCGGGACGTCGCGGTCCCGTTTCCTGGCCTTTTTCTCGTCAGGGTGTGGAACCACACTTGCAGCCCTTCCGTGCGTGGACCCGGACGGCCGCTGGCAGAAGCTTCAGCTTCATCTGCGATCCGCCCGCGCCGCGCGCGAAGCCGGCGATGTTGCGCTCGCGTTGCAGGAAGTCGATGCGGCCCTGTCGATCGATCCCAACTATCTCGCGGCTCGCGTCCTGCGCGAATCGATAGCCAATCCGCAACCGGTGGCCTCAACTGTTCAGCTGTCTCCCACGCAAACGTCTCCGGCGCAGGCAACGGCTCTTCAACAGGAGCGGCAGTCCCCGGATCTCGCGGCCGCGAAGCCAGCGTCGCTCGAAGAGCGCGCGCGGCGCCGGCGTATCGAGCACCGTACCGCTGCCGCACGAGCGGCGATCCTGCTCGGGCGGTTAGATGAGGCTCGAGCCGCCCTCGAGGAGTTAGTCGAGCTCGATCCGTCGCTGCCGGTCATTCCCGAGATAGAGGCGGAGCTCGACACCACTCGCGCCAGAAGTAAGCGCAGGCGCCCGACGTTGCTTGCTGCCGTCGCGGCCGCGGTGGTCGGCGTGATCGTTGGAACCCTTGCCGGCCGCGCGACGCAAGGACAACGCCCTCCGGCGACGGCCGGCTCCGCGCGGGTCGCCCCGTTGGCCGCGACTGCGATGCCCGCGTTCCGCGTCTCGCCGCCAGCCCTGGCTCCGAGACTGTCCGCCAAGCTTCTCGAGCCGGCGGCAGCAGCCGCAGATGCTGTGCCGGAAGCGATTGTCCCCGTACGGGTGGATCCCGTTCCTCCGCCGCCGGCGGCGGTACCCGCCCGGGCCGCGGTCGTGACACCGGCCCCGATTGCCGAAAGTGTCTCGGCGGCCGTCGCAGAACGTCCCGCACCGGCGCCCGCGGTTGAACGCCCATCCGGGGCGACGCCCGCTCCGGTTGAACGGGCTCCCGAACCACCGCCGTTCGTCGTCAGCCCGCGCGTCGAGCGGACGCCGGACGTACAGCCGGCCATCGCCGCGGACGACCCGGCCTTGATCCGCGACGCGCTCCAACGCTACCGGCATGCTTACAACGCCCTCGATGCGCGGTTGGCGCACGCCGTCTATCCCGGCGTGGACGAAGCCGCGTTGACGCATGCGTTCGAGGGATTGCGCTCGCAGTCGCTGGAGTTCGAGGCCTGCAGTGTGGATGCGCTGGCCGAATCATCGGCGCGCGCGGTCTGCCGCGGCTCGGCTCGTTACGTGCCGAAAATCGGGAGCCGTGAACCGCGTGCGGAGGCGCGCGTCTGGACGTTCAGGCTGAGAAAAAGCGACGGCGACTGGAGGATCGAGAGTGCCTGGACCGATCGGTAGCGGGAAGCGCCTCTAGCGTTGGATCACGTAGTCGAAGCCCACAAACGGCGCGAACGCCGCCGTGAGGCCTGCATGCGTCAGCGGCACGGTGACGCTGCCGGCCATCACCCACGTGTCGGTCAGATTCCACCGAAACCCGGGAACCAGCACCATCGTCCGCAGTGAGTCCGTGCCCGGGACGAGGCGGAGCGTCTGGACGCCGGCGATCGTCGGATGCGCGCCCGCGACGGGTACGATGTCTCCCGGAGTGTTGATCCAGCGGCCGAGCAGTTCCCCGACGACCGTGACCCGCGGACTCGCCGCGACCGCCAGCGCCCCGTCATAGCTCAACTCGCGCGCGAGGCCGCCGACGCTGACGCCGGCGTTGCCGTGAGCCGACACGGCTCCGCGCTCGATCGATCCGATGCCCGACAGCTTCAGGGCCGGGGCGCCCGCGCCGAGCAGATCCTGTTCGCGTCCCGTCGGCAGGCGCAGATCCAGCGCCGCGGCGACGCCGCTGCCGCCGTCGCCGGCCAGCCGGTATTTGCTCCTGACCGTCACGTCCGCGAGACCGACCGATTGCGCGCGCGCATCGGCCTGCGTGAACGTTCGTCCGCGGTACGTGTTCACGCGCGAGCCGTCGACGTGCAGCGACACGATCGGCGCCGCGACCGCGATCTCGAGTTCGTCGGTGATGCCGACCGTGCCCGCCAGCGTCACGACGCTCGCGTCCATGTTGAGCACCAGCCGATCCACGTCGAACGGCGACGACTCGTCGACAAACTTGTTGGCCGTGGTGACGAACGAGCCATCGCGAAGGCTGGTGCCATCGAGCGATTGGAATCGCAGGTGTTGAAACGTCAGGCTGAACGCGGCCTGCCCGCTTCCGGTCGTCTGCGCGCGATCGACGAAGGACGGTCCGAAGGTCTGCGTCACCCGCTCGACGGTGCCGAGCCGAGGGTTCAGCCGCAGGGCAAACGCCCCCGGGGAGGCGGGCACGGGCAGCGTCGCGAGATTCGCGCGCAAGGCGCGCGCGATGGTATCGCTCGTGGCCTGGGCGGCGCTCCGATCTCGCTCCACGCTGCCGGTCGCCACCGACTGGTTCGTGAGCAGAAACGTGAGGACGTCGGACACTGACTGGCCCGAGGCCGGGCCCGCGGCAGCCAGGAGGCAGCAGATCGCGATGCTGGCGAGCCGGCTCGTCATTGTTTCTTCTTGAACTGGACCTTCGTCGCAAGGACCTTCAGATCGGCCTGCATCGTGCCCGTGACCGTCACGTCCACGCCCGCGCGGAGGTCGGCGCACTCGCCGTTTTTGAACTCGGTCGACGTATTCACGAGGATGGTCGTCGTCTTGACGACGAAGGTGACGGCCGGGCATCGACCGATCAGCACGGCGACCGTGCCGTCCGTCGTGACAGGCGGCAGCGGCGGTGTGGGTGGAGGGGCCGGCGGCGGTGTCGGGGGCGGCGGCGGCGGCGCTGGTGGATTCGGTGTCGGCGTTGGCGCCGGCGGAGCGGGCGCCGGCGGGGCAGGCGCGGGGGGCGCCGGCGCGCCGTCCTGAGTGACCGTGAGCGATTGGCCGCCGGCGGTGACGTGGGCGATGCGTTGTGCGCCGGTGTTCACGTCGGCGGACATCCCCACTGTTCCGTTGGCCGTCCCGCTCTGCCCCGAGGTGATCCGCAGCCACGGTGCGTCGCTCGACGCGGTCCAGTTGCAGCCGGTCAGCGTCTGGACGTTCGCCTGGAGGGAGCCGCCACCGAAGCCCACCGACAAGCTGGAGACGTTCCAGGTGTAGCGGCAGGCGGCCGCCGATTGATTGACGTCAACGGTCTGCCCACCGACGCTGAACGTGGCCGTGCGAACGGCCGGCATCGGATTCGCGTCAACCGTGTATGGAATCGATGCGTCGCCTTGTCCGTTGGCCGTGGCCATCGACACCCAGTTCGCGGTCGAGCCAATGGACCAGGTGCAATCGCGCGTCGCCGATATCGTCAGCGTGCCCTGTCCGCCAGCCGCCGGGAAAACCGCCGGCGTCGCCGCTGCATTGACTTGGCACTTTTGGGCAGATGGCGCGACAACCGAGGTCGAGGTCTCGGTGGATGTGCAGGCGGCCGACCCCGCAACTATCGCCAATAAGAACGCGATGAGCGAGTACGGATAGCGTCCGCGTCGAGTACGCACGCGGCGGCACGTGCATTCTCTGCGCCAGCTTCAGCTGGAACTCCGGTCCTTGCGGTCGGCGCTATAGTGGGGGAGGGGCGTGGCGCATGCGTACACAGCTGACCTTTATCCTGCTGCTCAGCCTTTCCTCCGTCGTTGGCGCGCAACACCACCACCACGCGGCTTCGGCGCCACTCGCCGGGACTGTTCCGGAGCTGCCGCCCGTCGGCCTGCCGCTGCCTTCGATTGGCCTGCCTCATCCACCGACGGGCCTGCCTCCTCTGGCCGCACCGGGCACACCGAACGGCGTTCGACATATCCGCCGTGCCGTCACAGGCCGCTACGCTTCGCGCCGGCTGTCATCCGCGGTCTACATCGTCCCGGCCTTCGTCGGTTCCGTCGGCCCCTATGCGCTCGACGTATCCAGCGCCGGCGATCCGGCGCCGACGGGCGGCGGCCTTCGAGTGGAGGTGCCGTCCGGCGTTTTCGGACAGGTGTACCTCGACGGCTATTACGTCGGCACCACAGAGGATCTCGACCGGCCGGTGGAAATCGCGAGCGGCCGGCATTCGATCGAGATCCGCGCCGACGGGTATCAGCCGGCTCAGGACGACATCGCCGTGGCGCCTGGCCGATCCGTGACCTATCGCGGCCTGTTGACGCAGGTGCCAGTGACCCCGCCGGCGGCCAGTGCGCCGCCCGCCCCGGAATCCGCCCGGCGGAAGACCTTCTACGTGATACCCGGCTGCTATGTCGGGGACGTCCTGCCGGAGGAGAGCACGGTGCCCGCCGGGTGCGATCCGCACCGCGCGATTGCCGTGCGGCGCTGACGGGCGAATCTCGGCCGTGAGCTAGCGCGGCCTGGGCCACGCGATCGGCCCGCTGGCAAATCGCTGAAACAACTGCGTCAGCAGCTCCGCGTTTCCGCCGGCGAGATAGTCGTAGGCGGCATCCCATTCGCCGCCGCTCTTCCAGCCGGTCTGCACGAGGGTCACCTTCGTAGACGAGGGCGACACCGGCGAGAAATCGAACGTCGCCTGCGTCCGCGTCTCGCGCACGACGGGAAACCGGTCCGGCGCGAGCGCCGCGATCACGATCTGGCGTTTCGGCGTCAGCGACAGGATGGTTCCGCCTCCCGTGCTCTGCGGGAAGATCGCCAGCCAGTCACCGCCGGGCTTCGCGTCGACGCGCACGTCGCGCCACAGCCAGGACCCGAGGCCGTCGGCCGTCGTGAACGCGTCCCACACGGCGTCGAGGGATCCGGGTACGATCACCTCGAACTGAAGTGCCCTGGCGGGAGACGTCATTTTCGTGACGGTGACGGGATCGGCCCCGCGAATCCCAGGCGCCAGCGTTGCAACAAGCGCCAACGCCCCAGCCATCGCCGTCGTCGTCGCTCTCATCTTCGCTTTCATGATCGCGCCCTCCCTGATTGTCTTTTCTTCATGAGGCCGTTGAAATGCACCCGCAGCTGCCGGATGCAGGCGTCGAACGGCTCGATTGACCGGAACGCCCGCGACTGCATGACGCCGCCTTCCATCACCGTCAGCACGAAGGCGGCGACGTCCTGCGGCTTCGCGATCCCGGCTTCGCGCACGCACGTCTCGACGGCCTTGCGCCACGCGGCGAAGTTCCGGGCGATGCGCTCGTGCGCGGGCGCGTTCTCGGCGTCGAGCTCGAGCGCCAGCCGGCCGATCGGGCAGCCGTACTGGCAGTCCGTGCCGACCAGCCGCTCGCGGTACGAGTCGAGCAGGGCAAAGATGCGCTCGACGGGCGCCTTGTGCTTCTCGAAGGCCGGCTGGATGACGTGCGGGTCGAGCAGGTCCTCGTACGTCTCGAGGACGGTCCGCAGGACGGCGTCCTTGCTCTCGAAGAAGTGATAGAAGCTGCCGCTGTTCGCGCCGGCCCGCTGGAGGAGTTCCGCGAGCCCGGTCGCGGCGTAGCCCTTTTCCCAGAACAGATCGCGCGCCGCCTCCACGATCCGCTGCCGGGTGTCTCCCGTCTTCATACTTGAACGATCAACTAAATCACGGCGCCGGGCGGCCTGTCAACCTGCTTACGGCTCAGCCGTGAGACACTGCCGCCCATGACCTACCTCAAGGCCATCGTCGTCGGCGTCGCGACGGCGTTGCTGGCGACCGTGCTCCTCTTTGTTGGAATGTTCGTCTTGCCTGCGTGGCTCTCGATGGCCTTCGGCGGATCAGGAGGCACCGGAGCGGTGTCGAGCGGATCGATCTCGGTCGCGCTGGTGCTGATCGTGGGCTTCGCCGCCGGTTTCTTCTGGACCATTCGAAGGCGCAAACGCCGCGGCCGGTCAGTTCGCGAGCATGTGCAGCACGACGACCGCCAGGACTCCCGCTGACGTGAACGTCGTCCCGGCGACGAAGAGCGTCGCGACGGGAGCCGGGGCATCGCCCGGGAGCTCCACGGCCCGGCGCGAGCTGCGCAGCAACGTGAGACAGCCTGCGGCGAGCACGGCCAGCGGCAGAAGCAGCAGGAGCAGCCACAGCGTCCAGATTCGCGCCGCATACCACGTCACGATCCCCTGAGCGACGCGCGCGAGTTCGTATTGCGGCGGGTCGCCCGTGCCCACAAGGACGGCGGTCAGGAAGAGGATGGCGGGGAAGATGAGGGCGGTCTGCAGGCCCGCGACCAGGCGTATCAGCGTGCGCATGTGACTTTGTAGCATAAAGTTCACATCCTGGCAAGGCTGCCGTCGGCTGGCTAGAATGAGCGCGGAATCAACCGCTCCAGGAGGTGGACATGAGGGAAGAATCACCGCGCCGTGCCGTTCGCATCGGCATGCGCCTGGCCGCCCTCCTGACGGTGCTGTGGGTTCAATGGACCGGTCTCGACGCCCAGTGGCTGCACTACCCGACAGCCGGCGTCCCGAGAACTTCGGCCGGCCGTCCGGATCTCGACGCGCCCCCACCGAGAGCCGCCGACGGCAAACCGGATTTATCCGGCCTCTGGGATGTCGAGCACAACCGGCCGTGTCCCCCCGACGGCTGCGCGGACATGCCGGTCGGGCACGAGTTCATCGACGTTGGCTGGAGCGTCAAAGGCGGCCTGCCGTACCTCCCGTGGGCGAGAGCCCTGGCGAAAAAGCGCACCG
>Ga0068871_100001112_pt1 | contig 18041 bp, 14 predicted proteins | sample KBSMisM72_FD_72750 | JGI IMG/M metagenome (GOLD analysis project Ga0068871, IMG submission 72750) | Miscanthus rhizosphere microbial communities from Kellogg Biological Station, Michigan, USA - KBS Miscanthus M7-2 | ecosystem: Host-associated > Plants > Roots > Rhizosphere > Soil ... | reverse complement strand
TCTGAGCCTGCGCACGGTATGTAATGCGAAGGTCAAAAAAGAAGGTTCCTGCACCATCCCGGCCCGCAAGTTGCACGACTACGTAAAACTTCTGCCTGACGCCGACATCACCATCAAACTGCTGGAGAATCACTGGATCAGCATCCGCTGTGGACGGTCCAACACCAAGATGGTCGGCATGGCGCGTTCGAATTTCCCCACGCTGCCGGTATTTCCCACATCGGGCGTGGTGAAGATTCCTGCCCTGGTTTTGCGGGCAATGATTGCCAAGACCGGATTCGCCATCGCCAGCGAAGAATCGCGCTACACATTGAACGGCGCGCTGATGGTATTGAAGCCTGAGTCGATCACCATGGTTGCGACCGACGGACACCGCCTGGCGCACATCGAACGCAGCGGAGAAAAATTTGAAGGCGTGTCCGGAGAACTGAAGACCCTCGTCCCCAAGAAGGCCATGGACGAGTTGCGATCGCTGCTCGACTCGACCGACGCCGAGACCATCGAATTCGCCAAAGACGAATCCACACTGTACTTCCGGATCGGACCCCGGCTGCTGACCTCGCGCCAGCTTACCGGCCAATTCCCCAACTACGAAGCGGTGCTGCCCAAGGACAACAACAAGAGCGTCACTCTACCCGGCAACGAATTGAGCGCGGCCATCTCCCGCGTGGCCCAGTTTGCCGATGAGCGCTCGCGCGCTGTCCGCCTGCGCCTGGAGAAGGGCGAAGTGAAGCTGTCAGCCTCTTCCACGGAAACCGGCGAATCCGAAGACTCGATCGAAACCGGCTACCAGGGCGATTCCCTGACGGTCGGCTTCAACGCACAGTACATTCTCGACTTCCTGAAAGCAGTCGGCGCGGGAGACGTCATGCTGGAGTTCAAGGACCCCCAGTCCGCCGGCCAACTGCGCCCCGCTGACAGCGAGGACTACAAGTACCGCTACATCGTCATGCCTATGCGCATCTGACGCAGTATTGTGTAAAGCGGACATTCTGCAAATCGCCAGATTCCAATTCGAAAATAACTTCAAAGGCGGCGGACAGGAGTGTCCGCCCCACACAAACCTTCAGCTTGACCTACCCCTTGTCGCCGCCGTAAATTAGCCGCCTTGCGTTTTGGAGGTTCCATTCCATGCTTAGCGGTTTCAAGCAGTTCATTCTTCGTGGCAATGTGGTTGACCTCGCGGTTGGCGTGGTCATCGGCGCAGCTTTCGGTTCGGTGGTGACGGCTTTCACTAAAGACCTGCTGACTCCGCTCATCGCGGCTATCGTCGGCAAGCCCGATTTTTCATCGATCAGCTTCACCATCAACGGCACGCCGTTTCCTGTGGGTGATTTCATCAATGCGTTGGTGTCATTCCTGCTGGTCGCGGGGGCGGTGTATTTCTTCGTAGTGACGCCGATCAACGCGTTGATCGCACGCATGCGCAAGGCGCCGGCGCCGGCCGATCCAACGACCAAGAAGTGCCCGGAATGCCTCAGCGAGATTCCCATCGATGCCCGGCGCTGCGGCTTCTGCACCCAGCCTCTGACTGCGCGCGCAGCGTAGTGTAGCGCGAGCGCACTCGCCCCTGTGGGCCGAATAGTCATGGCATGGGGGACTGAGCCGTCCCCCCGGCGGGAGGTTCGCCATGTCAGACAAACCTGAAGTCACGCCCGACCGCTACGCGTACGGTAAGAACCGCCCGGGAAATGCCAGCGTGGCCTACGTCGCCGAAACCCAGCTCCGCGACATTCAGAAGACTCTGCCGCTACGCGTGCTTTCGGAAGACGACTGGAAGCACTGGATCACGCGCGGCTATGTCGTCGTTAAACAGGCAGTTCCTCCCGATAACGTAAAGCGCCTGGTGGATTTGCTGTGGGAATTTCAGGAGATGAATCCCGCCGATCCTTCCACCTGGTACAAGGATCAGCTCCGCGATCATGCCATGAAGGAGCTGAACAATAGCGGCATGGTCGAGATCTACAACCACCAGTATTTGTGGGACAACCGCCAGTATCCCCGCGTCTACGACGCCTTCGTCGATATCTGGGACAACGAAAAGCTCTGGGTCACCATTGACCGCGCCAATCTGAATCCGCCGAACCGCAGCCAGCGGCCCTTCAGCGGTTTCATTCACTGGGACGCCGACACCACGCTCGATCCTCTACCGGTGAATGTGCAAGGCGTGCTGTCGCTGGTCGATCATGAGCCGGAGATGGGCGGATTCCAGGGCGTACCAGAATTATTTCGCACGCTGGAGGAGTGGAGAAAGACCCAGCCGGCTGATCGCGACCCCTGGAAGCCGGACACGACTGGATTTGAAGTTGTTCCGGTCATGCCCAAAGCGGGCGATCTGCTGATCTTCAACAGCCTGCTGGCGCACGGCATCCGTCCTAATGTGTCGAAAGACAAAGTCCGCATCGCGCAATACATTTCGATGACCCCGGCAGACGAGTCCCGCGAGGATTTGCGCGAGATACGCGTCCGCTCCTGGGGCGAGATGGAGCCGCCGCAGGGGTTCGCCTTCCCGGGCGATCCGCGGGAGTGGGAGAAGAAAAACTGTTCGCCAGCGAAGCTGACGCCGTTGGGGGAAAAGCTGCTCGGATTGACGCGTTGGACCGATTGAGGACGAGACGGAGGATCGAACAAGGGTACGGGTTTGAGGCGAAAGGCACGGGTTTGGGAAGGGCACGACTTCAGTCGTGCCGAAGAAAGACCCAGACAGCGCGGCTTTAGCCGCTAAGGTCCGCTTTGCCTTCAAAGCGCATTTAGCGCAGGACAGCCTACCTCAGGCGCTAAAAGCGCCGACATCTTGTGGGACTTATCGGCACGACTGAAGTCGTGCCCTTCCCAAACCCTTCTGCTCCCCAACCCCGCTTCCGAACCTTTCCGCTTCCCAGACCCTAACCTCCCGCCAGTCTCTTCGCCTGGCTACTGCCCACTGCGGAGTTGGTCATCCTGTAGCATGGATTTATGAGATTTGCGGCTTGCGCTGTTGCGATTCTATTCACGACGACTCTCTGGGCGCAGGACAAGCCAGCTTCTTCCTCCAAGCCTCCCGCTCAGGCAAAGTCGTCTTTGCCCGATCCTGGCGCCATCGACGACGGTGTCTACCGTAACTCTACTTTCGGCTTTAGCTACAAGCTCCCCTTTGGATGGGTGGATCGCACCGCCGATATGCAGGACGATTCCGCGGACGCTTCGAAATCCAGAGTTTTGTTGGCCACCTTCGAACGTCCTCCAGAAGCCCCTGGAGACACGATAAATTCCGCGGTGGTGATTGCCGCCGAGCCAGTGCAGGCCGGGATAAGGTCCGCGGGAGAATATTTCCAATCGCTGAGCGCTCTCACCGCAGCCAAAGGCTTCCAGGCAGAAGAAGAACCTCACGAGTTTTTGGTGGGAGCCACGAGGCTGGTACGCGGTGACTTCAGTAAAGCGCGCGGGACGCTAACGGTGCGGCAAACGTCTCTGGTCATGGTGCATAACGGTTACGCCGTGTCGTTTACTTTCATCGGAGGCAGTGCAGACGAGGTGAACGAGTTGATCGAAAAGCTGAGCTTCGGACCGCGCAAACGCTGATTTTCGTTTGTGTGGGGCGGACACTCTTTTCCGGCGGCTTTGATGTTGGTGTTTGGTTTGATTTGCTAGGTGTCGAGACTTTTGCGGAGCGACGAAATCAAAGTCAAAAGCGGCGGACAAGAGTGTCCGCGCCACACCTGCCGTGACTATTCCAGCGCTTCGGGTTCCAGCCCGATATGCTTCTCGCCGGCGGCTTTTTTTTCGACGTATTTTTTGACCCAGGCTTCCCAGCTTTTGCCTGCGGCGGTATCGCGTCCGGTGAAAGCCAAAGCTGCGATGTCGGAGTAGGGAATCATCACTCGCTGGTTTGAGGTTCGGGGCAGAACCCGCACCAGAGAATCGGCCAGGGACGGCCCGGTCTTACGATCGAAAAGATAACCCTCAACCGTGGTTCCGTCTTTCCGCGTGATGGTTACATCGCCGCGGTAGTCGAATGCTTTTTCCAGAGCTTTGCGGGTTTCTTCTTCGGAGGCCAGCCCAGGAACCCAGCCTTCAAGCTTCTCGTGTTCCCAGCCGGGAGAAACTTCGAGCGTGTCAGGCGAAGGGGACTCAGTCTCGGGGTGAATGTGTCCGGCGGCCTTACCGGTCACGCGCGCGTCTCCTCATACGATTCTTTGGGAGCAGCGATCTGCACCAGCGGGTGCGAGGGTTCTGCCGGTTCGTCCAAGAGCCGAAGTGCTCCCTCATCGCGGTAGCGATTGAAAAGCGTTCCCTTGACCGTAGCGAAGAAGCCTTCCAAAGAACCGAACGTGTCATTCACGGCAGAAGCTTCATAGCCGCTGTGCACCATGCAGTTGGCGCAATGCGGATTGCCCGACTCGGTGCCATATGACTCCCAGGCTGTCTCGCGGATCAGCTCTTCGAACGTGTCAGCGTAGCCGTCCTGCAGCAGGTAGCAGGGCTTCTGCCAGCCGAAGATGTTGTAGGTCGGCATACCCCACGGCGTGCAGGCATATTGCCGCTTTCCCATGAGGAATTCCGTGAACAGCGGCGAGAGGTTAAACTTCCAGTCTTTTTCGCGGTTGGAAAGGATGGCGCGGAACAGACGGCGGGTGCGTGCCCGTCCCAGGAAGTGCTGCTGGTCTGGCGCTTTTTCGTAGGAGTATCCCGGCGAAAGCATCATGCCTTCGATACCCAGGTCCATCATGTCGTCGAAAAACGCCCGGACGCTCTTGGGATCGGCGCCGTCGAACAGGGTGGTGTTGGTCGTCACCCGGAAGCCCCTCTTTACCGCCTCGCGGACGCCATCCACTGCGATCTCGTATCCGCCCTCGCGGCAAACCGCGAAGTCATGGTGTTCTTTCTGCCCGTCCAGGTGGACGCTGAACGTAAGGTATTTGCTCGGCTTGAAGAGGTGGATTTTCTCTTTCAGCAGCAGGGCATTGGTGCACAGGTAGATGTATTTCTTCCTGGCCACCAGGCCTTCGACGATCTTGTCGATTTCCGCGTGCATCAGCGGTTCGCCGCCGGGGATCGAAACCATGGGGGCGCCGCACTCGTCGACTGCCCGGAAGCACTCCTCGGGGGTCAACTGGCGTTTAAGGACATGGGCCGGGTACTGGATCTTGCCGCAGCCGGCGCAGGCCAAATTGCAGCGGAACAGGGGCTCCAGCATCAGCACCAGCGGATACTGCTTCCGCCGGGCGAGCTTCTGACGGATGACATAGCTGGCCACCGTCCACATCTGCGATACAGGAACACTCATGCTGGACTGGGATCTCCTCCCAATATGCTATCAGGTCGGGGTGGTCCCGTGGGCTGATCATGTAGGCGCGGGGGAACCAGCTCCTCTTATTAGCCTGGGTCCCAAGGGTTCAAGCTAAGAGCCTAAGGCTAAGAGCTGGCCCCCGTAAGTTGGCTGCGTAAAACCTCTGGAAATGTGGCATTTACCCAGCCGGTTCAGGGGTCGAAAAATGTGACTCCGCGTGCTATAATTAGACTCAACCTGGGAAGCCGTAAGTGTTAATAATTTCAGCAATTTGAGGCAAATTCCAAGGCATCGGAAAAGGACGCCGGCTTAGACCCACGCCCGGGCCTTTCCACGGAGCTGAATGGCTACGAAAGAAATCACTCCCATCGACGAAACCAAGCAAAAAAACGGGAAGCTGGCTGCCATCAACGGAGGCAACGGCGACTACAACGCTGACTCCATCAAAGTGCTCGGCGGCATGGAGGCGGTGCGTAAACGTCCCGCCATGTACATCGGTTCCACCGGCGAGATGGGACTTCACCATCTGGTCTATGAAGTGGTGGACAATTCCGTAGACGAAGCGCTCGCCGGTCACGCCGACAAGATTGATGTCACCGTTCACCTGGACAATTCCGTCACGGTGGTCGACAACGGCCGCGGTATTCCGGTCGACATGATGGACATCGACGGCGAGAAAATTCCTGCCGCGCAAGTAGTGCTCACGAAACTGCACGCGGGTGGAAAATTCGATGCGTCGTCCTACAAAGTTTCAGGCGGATTGCACGGAGTCGGCGTTTCCTGCGTCAACGCGCTGAGCGAAGAATTCGATATCGAAATCTGGCGTGACGGATTTACCTGGGAGCAGACTTATTCCAAAGGCGATCCCACCAGCAAACTGAAGAAAGCGGGCGCCAGCAAGAAGCTTGGAACCAAAGTCCACTTCCTGCCGGATCGCACCATCTTCACCGCCACCGAATACAACTACGACACGCTGGCACAGCGCCTGCGCGAACTGGCGTTCCTGAATAAAGGCTTGCTGATCACGCTCACCGACGAACGTGCCACTGACGCGAAGACTGGCGAGGCGAAGTCCTCGGAGTTCAAGTACAACGGCGGCATCGCCGAGTTCATCAAGCACCTGAACCGCGGCAAGCAGGTACTGCACGACAAAGTGATCTACATGGAAGCCGAGCGCAGCGGCGTGGTCATGGAGATCGGCCTGCAATACAACGACGCCTACTCAGAGTCGGTGTTCAGCTTTGCCAACAACATCAACACGGTTGACGGGGGCTCGCATCTCTCCGGCTTCCGCATGGCACTGACTCGCACCATCAACTACGCCGGCCAGCAGATGGGACTGTTCAAAGATGTAAAAGAGAATCTCACCGGCGACGACGTCCGCGAAGGACTCGTTGCGGTCATCAGCGTAAAGCTGCCGCAGCCGCAGTTTGAAGGGCAAACCAAAGGCAAACTGAATTCCGATATCGCTGGTGTGGTGCAGGCGTTCGTGAATGAGCGCCTGGGTGCGTATCTCGAGCAGAACCCGGCGGTGGGGCGCAAGATCATCAACAAAGCGATCGAAGCCTCTCGCGCGCGCGAAGCGGCCCGCAAGGCCCGCGATCTTACCCGCCGCAAGGGTGCGCTCGATGGTGGCGGCCTTCCCGGCAAGCTGGCAGATTGTTCTGAACGCCAGCCGGAACGCTGCGAGCTGTTTCTGGTCGAAGGCGAATCCGCCGGCGGCACCGCCAAGCAGGGACGCGATCGGCGTTTCCAGGCCATCCTTCCCCTGAAGGGAAAAATTCTCAACGTAGAAAAAGCCCGCTACGACAAGATGCTGGGCCACGAGGAAATTCGCGCCATGATCACGGCGCTGGGCACTGGCATTGGCAAAGACGATTTCGATGTCGCCAAACTGCGTTACGGCAAGGTCATCCTGATGACCGATGCCGACGTGGATGGAAGCCACATCCGCACTCTGCTGCTGACGTTCTTCTTCCGCCATATGCAGGAGTTGATCGCCCGCGGCAATGTGTTCATCGCGCAACCGCCTCTGTATTCGATCAAAAAGGGCAAAACCCTGCAGTACATCAAAGACGACGATGCGCTGGACAAGATCATCCTGAAACGTGCGGCGGACAGCATTGTCGTGCGCTACGGTGAAGGAGCGGCCAAGCTCGAGGGCGCGGGCCTCTCAAAGTTTGCCACTGGGCTGAAAGAATATTTCGGTTACTTCGACAAAGTGAACAAGCGCCTGCGCGATGAAAAAATTGTCGAACTGCTGCCGCGCCTCGATCTTTCCAAGCGCGCCGACTTCGAAGGCGAAAAGAAAACTGCGCCAAAGAAAATCGAGAAGCTGGAAAAAGAACTGAAGAAGCTGCAGAAAGAGCGCGACTTCAAGAGCGTGGAAGCCCGCTTCGATGAAGAACACAATCTGTGGGCGATCCATTACGTGAATTCGCAGGGAGCGGAGCACCTTATCAACTGGGAACTGGCTTCGACTCCTGAATATCGTCAGCTGTTGTCAAAGTTCAAGCAGATTGAACCTTTCATGGAGCCGCCATTTGTGATCGAGGCGGTCACCGATGCGACGCCGGTTAACGGCTCTGCCGAAGAAGCCAGCGAGGAAGGCGCCGAGACGGAAGAATCCGCGACGGCCCCAAAGAAAACTGCGAAGCCGGTCGCGCGGAAGAAGGCCACTGATACGGAAGTGGTCGAGAAAACAAACGCCCGCGATCTTTTCGAGTACATAAAAGAAGCCGGCAGCCGCGGTTACGAAAAGACTCGCTACAAGGGCCTTGGCGAGATGAACTCCGAACAGCTGTGGCAGACTACGATGGATCCCGAACGCCGCACCCTGCTCTCAGTGAAGCTCGAAGACATTGCCGAGTGCGAAGTAATCTTCAGCACGCTGATGGGCGAAGACGTCGAAGCGCGGCGCAAGTTCATCGAAGACAATGCGCTGGATGTGAAGAACCTTGATATCTAAGAAGATCTAGAAATTCGTAGCCACGGATTTACGCGGATCTTCACGGATTAAAAGCAGATCGAACGGGCGGCCCTTGGGTCGCCTTTTTTTTGACCGCCAGGTTCTTTAAATGGTGACATTGGTAATTTGCAGGACCTGAATCCAGCTGAGACCATCCGGCGGGAGCTTGCGGTGTCCTGGAGAAATGTTTCCTTTGCTTTGTTCGCAATTGTTGGGCTGAGTTGTCCTGTTTTCGGCCAGGATGACACCGGATGGCATATCTCGCCGGTCCAAATCAATATCCTCACGGACGAAGCGCGTCCACTGCAACTTCTCGATGATTCTCATCATGAGTTGAAAGGCGCCACGTGGGTACTTGACAATCCGGAACTCGCCACCCTGGTTGAGGAGGGTGGCCGCGAGGTCCTTCATCCCAAGAAAGCCGGCACTGTGCGCGTGATCGCCGTGCGTGATGGGGAGTCACGCACTCGTGAAATCACTATATGGCCCGGCCCTAAATTGCCCATGGGCACGATTATGTGGGGACTCAAACCGTTCGGACTATCACAGAGCCAGCTCCCGGCTGCGCCGGGTGGGGGCGGCCCTGACCTTTTTGTTCTCAGCCAGGATTCCGGCGCTATTTATCTGCAGGGACTGTCAGCGGACGGCATTCAGCTTTCGTCCTGGACCTTTCCGGAGTCAACCCGAAAAGTGGAAATGATTTGTACGGATGATTTGGGCGGTGCCATTATCGCTGCTCAGCATCAGGACTCTTACACAATCTACGTTGTCGGAAAAGACGGTAAGCTGCGTTGGCGACATACCTTCGCGGGTATTCGAGTTGGGTATGCACTCAACTATGAGGGTCTTCTGCACTTGCTCAATCAAGCCCCCGATCACAAATCCTCCACGCTGACGGTTTGGGACGAAGCTGCTGGAACCGAAAAATTCACTCTGACGCTGCCTGAATCCCATGAAAATGAGCTAAACGTGCAGTCCTCTGGAGGCAAGCTGCTGTGCGTTCCCGGGCGGTCAATTTCAAATCTTCTCGAAAGCAAAACCAGCGGCCTGTTCGTGAATACGGACGGAGATGCGTATCTGGCTTTCACTCTTTTCAATTGGACTGTTTCGGCCAAAAAGTGTCCTGCCGGTTCCGTAATGGATTCTCACAACGTTTCTTTTTCAGAAAACGACAAAACCGTTCTTTGGCGTGTTCACCCGGATGGCTCTTACAAGGAAACAGTTGTCGAGCAAACGCAACGAGCGAATCTCCCGGAGGGCACTCCTCTGCCCGTCGCGTCGCCGACCGGCGCAATCATTCCTGATGGTTTCGGCGGCGTGCTGCTCTCCATGCGCTGGATGCAGTCGGAGGTGCTGCACAACATTCCGGTTCGAGGCGATCAGTTTGTGTATCGCATCACTCAGGATGGGGAAGTTGCTTACAAGTTTCCCTTGCCAAAATTCGCTGGACCTCTGCACGATGCGATGGTGTTGGGCGAACTCGATACTGGGTTTGCCACCCGGGGCGGTGTGCTGATCGCGTTCGACGTCAAGGACGGCAACGAGACTTGGCATTGGGACTCCGGAGCGTCGGAGATTGAAGTGTTCGCCGCAACTGCGGGCGGTGGGTGTGCCGTCCGAACTCCTCGAGGAGTCATCCAGGTAGAGAAAGATGGAACCACTAAGGAGCTATTTTTGAACGAATACCTGAAGCAACAGTAGGACTTTGGAGGCATGGCTGACCTCCACGCCGCACTCAGCGCGGTTACCCTTGGTTACCTCCGTGTCCCCGGTGTCTTCCGTGGTTAAAAACTCTTTGCAAGTTTTCCCTCACCCCGCGTTCTTCCCATAGGACGGGAATGCTCCCGTCCACTGAAAAGGGGAAACGACAATGAAGAAGTTGCTGCTGACCATGCTTTTGCTGTGCGGGGTGGTGATGGGACAGGAGAAAGCTGCCGACAACAGCAACCAGCCCGCGCTCACTATCTATAACCAGAATTTCTTTGTGGCGCGGGAATACGTGCCACTTGATCTCACGGCTGGTGTGAACCACGCCCAGTTTGCGGGGATTGCGTCGCATCTGGAGCCCGACTCCGTCATCCTGCGCGATCCTGCGGGACGCAGCCTGCAGGTTCTTGAACAGAACTATCGCAATGATCCTATCTCGCAGGAGTTGCTGCTTTCGTTTTACGAAGGCAAGACCATCGACTTCCTGGTGCAGCGTGCCGACAGACAGGAAATCATCAAAGGCAAGATCGTGCGCAGCGGATACATTCCCAGCACTTACTATGCGCAGAATTATCAGCAGCCATCTTTTACCCAGCCCATCATCGAAGTCGATGGCGTGCTGCGCTTCGGATTGCCCGGCCAGCCGTTGTTTCCTGCACTCTCCGGCGACACCGTCCTCAAGCCGACCCTGAACTGGCTACTTCAAACTAATGACCCTGGCAAATTCAACGCTGAAATTTCCTACGTTGCCGGTGGCATGAGCTGGCAGTCTGACTACAACCTGGTGGTCTCCGACAACCCCAAGGGCAAGACTGATCTGCTCGACATGGTGGGCTGGATCACCATGCGCAACCAGAGTGGCAAGACATTTGAGAACGCCAACATCAAGCTGATGGCCGGCGACGTCAACAAACTGCAACCCGCTTCGGTTGCCGGACGCATGTATGCCGCCGAGGCGAAAGCCATGAATGATGCTGCCGCGCCGGTGGTCAGCGAGAAATCGTTTGATGAATTTCATCTCTACACTCTGGCGCATCCGACTACCCTCCACGATCAGGAAACCAAGCAAGTCGAATTCGTGCGCTCCACCGGCATTCACGCCCAGCGACTTTATGTGTACGACGGAGCGCAGGTGGCACAATATGGCTATTACAACGTGGAACAGATTCGCCAGGACCAGAATTACGGCACGCAGTCCAATCCCAAAATCTGGGTAATGGAAGAGTTCAAGAACTCCGAAGTGAACCATCTCGGCATTGCGCTGCCCAAGGGCAAGCTGCGCTTCTATCGGCGCGATACTGACGGGCACCTGGAGTTTGTAGGCGAGAATGTGATCGACCACACGCCGAAAGACGAAACCATTCGCATCTTCACCGGGAATTCATTCGACGTAGTCGGCGAGCGCAAGCGCACCAGCTACCACGTGGATTCAGCCCGCAACTGGATGGATGAGTCTTTTGAAATCCGGGTGCGTAATCACAAGAAGGAAGCCGTGACAGTGCGCGTGGTCGAGCATCTGTATCGCTGGACCAACTGGAAGCTGACCGAGCAGTCGCAGGAGTCCCGCAAGATGGACGCACAGACGGTCGAGTTCCCGGTAACCATTGCTCCGGATGGCGAGCAGGTAGTGACTTACACCGTGCATTATTCCTGGTAGGAATTTCGTAGCACCGGCATCCTGCCGGCCCGATGGGGTGGGCGGGACGCCCACCCGACAGCCGGCGAGACGCCGGCGCTACTTGTTCAGGACTGTTGCACTCGAATCTTCGATCTCCTCCGGCGGGTACTTTACGTCGCGATACACTCGATCGAAGGCCACCCACATCACCGCGAGCAGCACGAAGAGAAACACGCTGCCCTCGGGCCCGACGGACCCTCCCGTCAGCCAGCGCGGACCCTGTAGCGAAGAATGCAGCAAGTGGCCGGGCGCAACGCCGCCGCTGTCAGGGACTGAATAAAGAAAACTCTCACCCCAATCCCAGGACATATGGAAGCCGATCGCGAACCACAAGTTCCCGGTGCGCCTGAGCGTCAGACAGAAGAAGAAGCCGATCACGACGGCGCCGAGAATTCCAACCCAGCTTTCTCCAGGATTCTCGAGGTGCAGTGCGCCGAAGCCCAGCGAGAGCAAAATCGCCGCGGGCCAGAAGCCAACCCCATCAGTCAGAGTGAACTGGGTGTAGCCGCGAGTGAAGAATTCCTCGTAGAAACCGACGATCAGAAAGAACCCGGCCCAGAACACAGCAAATTTCAACACGCGCAATCCGTGCAGTGCGATCGTTCCAAAATAAAAAGCGTGGGCCCCGCGAAGCGCCACCAACAGGATAGTGAGTGAGACGAGTCCCCACGCGGCTCCCACCCAGAACAACTTGCCGAAGGCATTGCGGAAAGGCAGGCCGTAGCTGCCGAACGACCGGCCTTCGATCTTTGCCATCAGCAGCGCGGGAACGATCGCGATGATTGCGAGTCCGAACTCAGCGGCTGTCTGTCGCCACAGGAATGAAAGATCGGGTAATCCGTAAGCAAGCAGGACAAACAGGCAAAATCGCAGGCCACGAAATATGATCAGATAAATCAACAACCGCCATATCGCTCGGAGGCCACTCTGCCCGATGAAGATCTTTTGCATGGCAGCTTCAAAGGGAGAGAGCTTCATCGGCGCGAAAGGAGGAGGTGGTTCGGCGCTGATGCCGGAAGACGCAGACGCGGGAGAAGCTTCGTCGAATCCACTGCGTAGGCTGTCTTTTGGTTCATCCATCTGCAGAAGTTTCCCGATTCGTCCCCCGACATGGTAAAACACTCGCCGGTTCTTCATGGTGCGATTCTTTACCCGCGAACGATTTGGCCGTCCCCAGGTGCTGGCGGGATGTCTGCTGCTTGTGTTCCTTGCGCAATGCCTCTGGCTGGTCGGCAAGGGGGCGCGGCCTGGCACGGTTGATATCGCAGAGATCTACCGGCTGGAACGAGGGGCTTCCCGATGGCAGGGCAAGGGCTACGGACCTGGCGTGAATGTCCCTGTGCTGGATTCGAAGAACCCGGCCGATTCTGCGCTTGCACCGGAGAATGGGGGCTACGACGCACATCATTCGCCCCTCTGGTACCTGATCGCGGCCGCTCCACTTCGCCTGCTGCATGTAGCGCTGCAGCTCGATAACATTCGCACTCTCCATTGGCTGGCTGCTGCGCCTTTTCTGATGTTTGGGCTGCTGCTGGGTGCATCGCTGTGGTACGTGGCTCGCCGCCTTTTCGGCAATGCCGGAGGATACGTCGCGCTGATGCTCTACTGTTTCTCTCCGGACATCCTGCGCGCCAGTTCGCTTTTTTCGGCCGAGCCTGAAGTCGGTGCAGCCTGGGGAGCGTTCGGTGCAATCTTCACCGCCATCGCCGTGGCCCACACTTTGTACGCGCCGCGCGAAGTAATCTTGTGGAATTGGCGGCGCATTTTGCTGCTGGCGCTGTCGCTGGTGCTGGCAGTCGGTTCCCAGTTTTCATTGATAGTAGTAGTGCCGATGGCACTCGTATTCATGCTTTACCTGGCTCCTACTCGCCGGAGCGCTGCATTTGTCATCTGGGTGGTGGCTTGCGCGATCGCTCTCGTGCTCTGGTATGCGTCCTACTTTTTCCATGCACGCGCGCTCTGGCAGGGGATGGTGCATGCGTCGTTGCTCGGCATCTCATGGCCGGCCTACACCATGCCCAGTGCCTATCATCAAGTTCTGGCGCAAATGGGACAGAGCAGCCCCGCGCTGGTTGTGGCCCTGCCAGTCGCGCTGATCACTTACTTCAGCTGGCGCCGCGCCCGATATTTTGGCAATACCGCACCGCTGCTGGTAGCAGTTTTGTTTCTGGTTCTTGGGATCGGCACGCCGCATTATCCCGGACTGGGATTTCAATTCATGGCAGTGCCTTTTCTGTTTGTTTTCGTTGCAGGCATTGCAGCGGATCTTCTCGAGACACGTCATCGCCAAATCGCCCTGGCGGCTATTCTGGGACTTCTGGTCGCGAGCGCCGCCTGGAACCTCTGGGAACTGGCCCGCGTAGGCTGAGGAATCATCTTCCCCTTCAATCACTTAGGGCTTCGTCGAATTGTGAAATCGAATTGACGAAATATAGACAAACCAACCACCCTTCCGCAGGCTCTAATAGATAGGGCGAGTGTCTAGATAGGGCGAGTGTCGCTCCGGGGGCCATGCGATGCTGTTCAAACTGGAGTATGATGCGAGAGTGATCCGGCTGAACACAGCCACGGTAGCGGCTCTTGCTTTGACTCTGTTTTTTCTGCCTGCGGTTTCATTCGCCCAGATCAATGGCACTCCGGCATCGGTCACCTCAACCAATTTTGGCGGACACGTCAACTCCCCTCAGGGTGTGCCTGCGAGTGTCACTTCGCTGGGACCGGTTGGTATGCAGTCGAGAACTCCAAATTTTAACCAGCCCTGCTGCATTACCCAGTTTCCGGCGAATCCGAACCCGCCGATGAATGGCGGCCACCATCATCAACATCAGCGCGGCCAGTTCTTCCCAGGCGGCGGCGCGGTTTACGTCCCGTACGCCTATCCGGTGGTTGGGGAATTCGATGTCGGCGACGGTGTGGCAGACCAGCCGGGTAATCAGCCGCAAGATCCGGAAGATTACCGTGGTGGTCCCACAATTTTCGATCGCCGCGGCCCCGGGACGCCGGCAACGCGTCCAGATGCAGACGTCTTCGCGCCGCAGCCACGTCGAGATCGAAAGGAAGCAGAGCCAACTTCCGCGGCTTCGCCGGAAGAAGCTCCAGTCGCCGATCTGCCTCAGACCGTGCTCGTTTTCAAAGACGGACATCAGCTGGAAGTCCAGAACTATGCAGTGATCGGCGATTCTCTTTACGACTTAACCCCAGGTCGTCATCACAAGATACTTCTGGCTGATCTGGACCTGACTTCCACGACGAAACAGAATGACGATCGCGGCATTGATTTCCGCCTGCCGCCGCAACCCGAAACGAAAAAGTAAAATGCCAAACCGATTCGCTCTCACTGTCCTCGTTGCCGCCGTCTCAGTAACACCAGTTCTGGCGCAAGCGCGCGGCGGAGGTATGGGGACAGCCGGATTCGGCGTCAGCGTCGGCTCACCTGGCGGGGCTCGCGGCGGTTCGGTGGGCGGCCCGGGCCGATTCCACCAGGGGCATGGAAGCGGGCGCGGCGCGGTCCTTCTGCCTTATCCGTATTTCTATCCTGATTCGGATTACTACACTGGAGCGCCGACACAGCAGCCGGCTCCGCAGATCGTCGTGGTTCCGGCGACTGCTTCTGTGCCTCCACCCGAGCCTCCTGCACCGCGGGAGTCGTTGCTCATCGAATGGCAGGGCGATCACTTTGTGCGCACGACTCTGTCGTCGAAGAACTCGACGTCTGTCGAACAAGCAGGGCCGGACTATTCCGAAAGATCCGCGGCGCATTTGCCTGCGACTCGACAATCCGCCACGAAGCAAAAGATAGCCGCGCAACCGCCAGCTGAGCTGCCGCCTGCTGTCCTGGTATTTCACGACGGCCGCCGGGAAGAAGTAAGCGAGTACAGCATCATCAGTGGGACGATTTATTCGAAAGCCGATTATTGGACCACCGGATCGTGGACCAAAAAGATACAGATAGCCGATCTCGACGTTCCTGCCACCTTGAAAATCAATCAGGAGCGCGGGCTTAAGTTCGTTCTGCCTACGAGCCCGAACCAGGTCGTGATCCGGCCGTAGCTTTCTCGCTACGCACAATCAACTCATGTACCATCCACCGTTCGGATTGATGGTTTGTCCCGTAAGGTAGGCGTTTTCCGCGATCATTCGCACTACGGAGGCTATTTCGTCCACCGTGCCAAAGCGCCCGATGGGAATCACGCTGGAAGTCGCACGCGGATTGGCGCGCAGCATTTCGGTGTCGACCAAAGCGGGGCATACCGTGTTGGCGGTGATGCCTTCCTTCGCCAGGAGCGCGGCATAAGAATGGGTTAATCCCAGCATCCCGGCTTTTGAAGCGGCGTAATGCGGTCCCACCACCCCGCCGGTCTGCGCCGCGACAGACGAAATATTAATGATTCTTCCCCAGTGTTGGGTGCGCATTTGAGGGAGCACTGCCTGGGTCACGAGGAATGCGGACTTTAAATTCACATTGATGTGTTCGTCCCAATCTGCTTCCACAATATTTTCAAGATTGATTTGGCGGGCCATGCCCGCATTGTTCACAAGAATATTCACCGGTCCGAGTTCTCGCTCGATTTGCGCGACCATTCCGCTGACTTCGCCGGATTTCGAAATGTCGGCTTGGAGCGCCAGGGCACGGCGTCCCGCTTTGCGGATCGCGACGCAGACTTCGTTGGCGTCAGCTGAGCGGGCCCGAAAATTTATTGCAATGTCGGCTCCGGCTTCAGCGAGCGACAGTGCAATCGCTGCGCCAATACCTCTGCTTCCGCCCGTCACCAGAGCGACTTTCCCGTTCAGCGTCCCGACCGATTTATGCATTATGACCTCGACGATCCATTCCTGAACTGATTATCCCACCAGTTTAGGAATCATCATCGGCCGCATCCACGATACGGTGAAGTGAGGCTTGCCTGCAGACAATGGGGAGAGCGCGTCAACCATGCGCGCTCAAGTATTTCCTGTATGATTCGCCCGTCCCAACCTTAATCGAGCCTTAAATCTCAGGCTCTGCGGGTACTTTCATCGCTGATTGGCCCGGTAGAAGATACGCCCCAGACTGCAATACGGCATCCAAGCATACGAGTGGAGGCAACAAACATGAAACGCGTTAGAGCAGTCACGGTAGCCATTTTGTTCCTGCTTCTTGGAGCCGGTGTTCTGGCCTACGCACGACAAGAGCCGCAGGACGAGAAGAAACCTGAAAAGCAGGAACCGCAACGTCCCAAACCCGAGCCGCAACATCAGCAGCAAAGGCAAGAACAGGATCGGGCGCAGCAGGAACGACAACAACAGCAAAACCAGCAACAGGAGCGGGCCCAGCAACAGCGCGAACAGCAAAATCGGCAACAGCAGATGGAACGGCAACAGCAGAACCAACAGCAGGAGCGAGTTCAGCAAGAGAGGCAGCGGGAACAGACCCAGCAACAGCAGCAGGAGCGGGCCCAGCAGCAGCGCGAACAGCAAAATCGGCAACAGCAGATGGAGCGGCAACAGCAGAACCAACAGCAGGAGCGAGCTCAGCAAGAGAGGCAGCGGGAACAGACCGAGCAACAGCAGCAAGAGCGGGCGCAGCAACAACGTGAACAACAGGATCGGCAACAGCAATTGCAACGGCAGCAGCAGAACCAGCAGCAGGAACGCGCCCAACAGCAGCGTGAGCAACAGGATCGGCAACAGCAATTGCAACGGCAGCAGCAGAACCAGCAACAGGAACGCGCCCAACAACAGCGCGAGCAGCAAAACCAGCAACAACAGCGCGTAGCCCAACAAGAGCAGCAGCAACAGCGTATGCAGCAGACTCACAGAAACCAGCAGGAAGAGGCGCGTCAGCAGCAGCTCAATCGGCAGCAACAGGAGCGCGCCCAGCAGCAGTGGCAGCAGCAACAACAGCAGCATGAGCAGCGGGAGCGTCTTTCGCAGCAACGGCAGCAGCAGTTGATTCAGCAACAGCAGCAGCGTCTGGGAGCGTATCGCCAGCATCTGGATGAGCAACAGCGCCGGTTGCAATATCAGGCAGCCACACTACAGCAACAGAGGCGGATGGCGCAGTACCGCTTCCAGGAAGAGTATGTAGAGCGTCTGCGTGAGCAGGAAAGACGTCTGCGCGAAGAGCGTCACGATTACAACAACGATCCGTATTTCTACACCGCGCCGATCTATCGCTACAACCGCGGCGGCGCGTACTACGAAACCAATCAGTATGGCGCTGACCTGTTGCGGCAGGCGGTTAACAACGGCTATCAGGAAGGCTTCCGCGCGGGAGTTGCCGATCGCGAGGACGGTTGGCGTCCCGACTACCAGCAGAGTTACGCTTATCAGGACGCGACGTACGGCTACAACGGCTATTACGTCGATCCTGAAGACTACAGATATTATTTCCGCGAAGGTTTCAGTCGCGGATACCAGGATGGCTACAACGACCGATA
>Ga0068871_100001107_pt1 | contig 18079 bp, 16 predicted proteins | sample KBSMisM72_FD_72750 | JGI IMG/M metagenome (GOLD analysis project Ga0068871, IMG submission 72750) | Miscanthus rhizosphere microbial communities from Kellogg Biological Station, Michigan, USA - KBS Miscanthus M7-2 | ecosystem: Host-associated > Plants > Roots > Rhizosphere > Soil ... | reverse complement strand
CCTCCGGATAGCGTACGCGGAACTCGTCCGAGTACTCGCCCTCCAGCGGCTCGCCGAGCTGCTTTTTGATCATGGCCGCGTTCGCGACCGATTTCGCGGAGAAATGGTTGTTCGTGTAGAGATACGCTTTCTTGACGATCGCCCTCGCAGCGTCGACCGTGTCGACGAACTCCTGCAGTTCACCCGCCGAGTACAGATAGTCGTAGCGGTCTTCCGATTTCTCGTGCGACCACCACTTTGCGGCGTTCCTCCCGTGCAGCCGCATGTAGTAAAACGACGTGACATTCGGCAACTGATTCTGCGCGATCGACAGCCTGAACTTCGGTTCGTCGATCTGCACCAGCGCCGCGCCGTGCGCGTTCAGCAGCGAGAGGGTGTGGGCGAGCGAATCGCTCCAGCTCCGATGCCGCAGCTCGACGGCGAGGACGTAGCCGCCAAATGACTGCAGCAGCCATTGGAGGTAGTCCACGGATGCCGGCTGGTTCTTGAAGCTTGGCGGAAACTGCGCGAGCAGCGGGCCGAGTTTGCCAGCCGATGCGAGCGGGTCGACGCCTCGCTTGAAGTCGTCGAGGTCCGATTCGTTTGGCTTCGTCAACGCATCGAGCAGCACTTCGTCCACCAACGGCGTGTTCTTGCCGGCCGTCCTGGCAAACTGCTGCTTGTACATCTTGGGATGCGTGAACTTCTGATAGAGCTTCACGGCAAACTCGAAGTCGTCGGGTGTTCGCTGCGCCCACGCGCGACAGACGTCGGCGCGCGGCTGACCGTAGAACGTCGAGTTGACCTCGACCGTGTTGAAGTGCTCCGCGTAAAACGACAGCTCGTCGAATGTCTTCGCCCGGCCGCGCGACGGCGGATAGAAGATGCCGTTCCAGGTTCCCTTGCCCGTCGGGTAGTTCCATCCACTCGTGCCGATTCGCAGTGCCGCCGCGTTCATCGGCTTAGAATAGTGAGAGAGGAATGCTTACCGTCAACGAAATCTTTCATTCGATTCAGGGCGAATCGACGCGCGCGGGCCAGCCCTGCGTGTTCGTGCGGCTGACGGCGTGCGATCTGCGCTGCACCTGGTGCGATACGGCGTACGCGTTCTACGAAGGACGCAAGATGTCGGTGGACGAGGTGGTCCAGGCCGTCGAGGAGTACGCATGCCCGCTCGTCGAGGTGACCGGCGGTGAGCCGCTGTTGCAGGACGAGGTTTATCCGTTGATGGAGCGGCTGCTGCAAGGCGGCCATACCGTGATGCTCGAGACCGGCGGGCATCGCCTCATCGATCGCGTGCCGGCACCCGTCGTCAAGGTCGTCGACGTGAAGTGTCCAGGCAGCGGCGAGGCGGCGAAAAACGAGTGGCGCAACCTCGAACTGCTGGCCCCGCACGACGAGGTGAAGTTCGTCATCCGCGATCGGGCCGACTACGAGTTTGCTCGCGACGTTGTCCTCTGGAAGATGCCGGTCAACCCGGCGGCGATTCTGTTTTCGCCCGTTCACGGCGTGCTCGATGCGAAGGCGCTCTCCGAATGGGTGCTGTCGGATCGACTGCCTGTCCGCGTCCAGCTGCAACTTCACAAGTTCATCTGGCATCCAGCCACCCGGGGCGTGTGAAGCCGGCCGTCGTGCTTCTCAGCGGCGGTCTGGATTCGTATACCGCCGCCGCCATCGCGAAGGCCGACGGCTGCGAGCTGAACGCGCTCACGATTCACTACGGCCAGCGGCACGCGCGCGAGGTGGACGCGGCCAGGGCCGTCGCGGCCGCGCTGGGCGTCGTCCGCCACCAGGAGCTGACGATCGACTTGCGCGCATTCGGCGGCTCTTCGCTGACGTCGGATGTCGAGGTCCCGCGCGACCGCGATCTTTCGGCGGCCGACATTCCGTCGACGTATGTCCCCGCGCGAAATACGATCTTTCTTTCGCTTGCGCTTGGCTGGGCCGAAGTGCTCGGCGCCAGGAACATCGTCCTTGGCGTGAACGCGCTCGATTACTCGGGCTATCCGGATTGCCGGCCCGAGTTCGTGAGCGCGTTCGAAGCCCTCGCGAATCTCGCGACACGCGCCGGCGTGGAAGGCGAACGCTTCCATGTGCAGACGCCGCTCATCATGATGACGAAGGCCGAGATTATCCGGCGCGGCATCGCCCTGGGCCTTGACTACAGCTTGACGCACAGTTGCTACGATCCGCTGCCGTCGGGCAGGCCCTGCGAGCGCTGCGACAGCTGCGTCCTGCGCGCGCGCGGATTTGAGGCCGCCGGCGTTTCCGACCCGCTGCTCGTGCGCTAAGATTCCTGACTCCTTGAAATTCTTTCGCACGCAACCGATCCTGCGTCAGGTGCTCGCCACGGCTGGCGCGCTGGTCGTGTTGCTGGCCGTCGTCATCGGCTGGTCGGCGCTCAAGACGCGCGCCGAGCGAGCCGCAGAGGTGCAGGCGGAAGCCGGCGCTATCGCCCGTACAGCGGTAGTGCTCCTGAACGAGTACTTCACCAACCTGGATGCGACGGCGTCGACGCTCGGCCGCGATCCAGTCATCCGATCGCTCGACGCCGCAGGATCGACCCGCGCATTGCAGGCGATCGTTGCCGAACAGCCGCTGCTGGGCAACATCACCCTTCGGCGCGTTGACGGCGTGCTCGTGGCGGGCGCTGGCCCGATTCTTCGCCGGCGCACGGTTCAACTTTCCTATCCAATCAGAAGTGAGAAGGGCACGCTGGTCGCCGCGCTCGATTTCAGCGTGGAAGTCCCGAAGCTCGAGACGCTGTTCAGCAAGCTGCAGCTTCCGGAAGGCTCGGTCGTCGCGCTCACCGACGCGGCTTCGTTTCGAACCGACGCGGACGATGTGCCTCGGTTTCATGGCAGTGCCGCCATCGAGCGTGGACCGTGGACGGTAAGCGTCGCGATTCCGCGGACCGAGGTGCTTCGCAGGCTCGCGCCGTTATGGCGCCGGAACATTGTCGTCCTGGCTATCGCCGTGGCCGCCGTGCTCGGCCTGGCTTTGTGGGTGTCGTGGCAAACGGCGTTCGCGCTGCGACATCTGCAGCGGGTCGCACAGCGCATTGCCGCCGGAGATTTCTCGCCGCCCGTGCAGCACGCCGTCCACAGCCGCGAAATGGCGCAGCTCCAGGCGTCATTCGTGACGATGGCCGAGAAGCTGCGGAGCGCGCGCGAAACCCTCGAGCAGCAGTTCGCGCAGGAGCGAAAAATGCTGGAGGCCGTCAGGGCGCTGCAGCGCCAGGTCGTCAGGCAAGAGCGGCTCGCCGCCGTTGGTCTGCTCGTATCCGGCGTTGCGCACGAGCTCAATAACCCGCTTCAGGCCATCCTCGGCGGCGTCGAACTCATCGAGCGCATGCCGGGAGTGCCGGAGAGCATCGTCGAGTCGATTGCCTTCGTGAAGGCGCAGGGCGATCGGGCGAAGGGCATCATTCGCAGCCTCGCGCGGTTCAGCCGTCATCGCACGGCTGCGCCCGCAGCCGTCGATCTGCTCGACGTGATCGGCGAAGTGCTCCAGCTGCGCAAGGCCGAGTTCGACAACCTGGGCATCGCCGTCGACGTCGAATCGTCCGCGTCGCGGCCGGTGTTCGCGGCGTTCGCCGAACTCGAACAGGTCGTGTTGAATTTCGTCGTCAACGCGCAGCAAGCCATCGAATCGACCGGGCGCAACCGAGGACGTATTCGCATCCGTCTGCTCGACACGCTTCGCATGATCCGCCTCGAGGTCTCGGACGACGGCCCTGGTGTGCCACGCGAAGACGAACAGAAGCTGTTTCAGCCGTTCTTCACGACCAAGCCGGTCGGGTACGGTACCGGCCTGGGCCTGTCGGTGAGCTACGGCATCATCGAGGCCCACGGCGGCACGACCGGCTACACACCAAACGAATGGGGAGGCGCGACGTTCTTCTTCGAACTGCCGCCTGAAGCCGAGACCAATGACGGAACGCCTCTACTACACGGACGCGTATCTTCGCGAGTTTGAGGCGTCGATCGTCCGCGTCGACGTGCGGAATGGACGCACGTTCGTGGTCCTCGACCGCACGGCCTTCTACCCCACGTCCGGAGGACAGCCCTTCGATCTCGGGGTTCTCGATACCGTCCGAATTCTCGACGTGCTCGACGACGATAAGGGCGACGTCGTACACGTCGTCGACTGCCAGCCAGATGCGCTGACAGCGGCGCAGACGGTTCGCGGAGCGATCGACTGGACGCGCCGCTTCGATCACATGCAGCAGCACACCGGCCAGCACGTGCTGTCTGCGGCGATCGATCGGCTGTTTGGCGTTCGCACCGTGAGCTTCCACCTCGGCGCCGACTCGTCGACGATCGATCTGTCGCGGGAGCTCACACGCGACGAGCTCGTCTCCGCCGAAGTCGAGGCGAACGGCATCGTGTGGGAGGACCGCCCTGTCGCGGTCCGGTTCGTCTCGGCGGAAGAAGCCGCTGGGCTGCCGCTGCGAAAAGAACCGGTGCGTGAAGGCACGCTCCGGCTGATCGACGTCGAGCACTTCGATCTGTCTGCGTGTGGCGGTACCCACGTGGCCAGGACCGGCGGCATCGGCGTGATCGGAATCGGATCGACCGAACGGTTCAAGGGCGGACAGCGCGTCGAGTTCTTTTGTGGCGGCCGTGCGCTCGCGAAGTTTCGATCGATGCGCGACGCGCTGGCTGGAGCCGTGCGTGCGCTCTCGGTCCTGCCCGATGCCGTGCCTGCCGCCGTGGAGAAACTGCAGGCCGACCTCCGAGAGCGTCAGCGCTTGTTGGGTTCGCTGCAGAACGAACTTGTACGCTACAGGGCCGACGAGCTGGCGGCGTCAATCCGTCCCACAGCGGTCGGAGACATCGTCGCCGCTGTCGTGGATGCTGGCGCGAATGAGCTGAAGTTGCTCGCGTCGGCAATCGTGTCTCGACCTGGCCGCATCGCGCTGCTGGTGTCGGCAACGACGCCGGCGCTCGTGGTCGTGGCTCGATCTGAAGGTGTCCGGCTGGATGCCAACGCCGTAGTCGCCGCCCTGACGGCGAAGTTCGGCGGTCGCGGCGGCGGCAAACCGGCTCTCGCGCAGGCCGGCGGTCTGGACGCCGCCCCGTCCACAATTCTTTCTACCGGTCTCCCCTCGCTCGAGTAAGTCCTCCGAGTGACCCGTTCCTCTGGGTCTCTGCGCGTTACACGATGATTGTCTTGTCGACTCGTTTTCCTGTTGACGGCGAGCCGAGGGGCCAGCAGGATCGCCCTTTCTCAGCAGGTCTGCGGTTGGAAGGATTCAGCATGAGCACCGGACCGATCACGCTCACGTTCCCAGATGTCACTGACGACGTCGCGAACGTCTATGCCGAGGATCTTCAACGGGCACTCGAGGACACGCTGACCGGCAACGATCGAGTCGAGCGGCGGCGCACTCGGCAAGACTCTCAGGACTTCGGCGCGACCCTCGTTCTGGTGCTCGGCACGACCGCGGTCACTGCGATCGCAGAAGGCATCAAGATGTGGCTGGCGAGGAACAGCGGCGCCGCGATTGACGTCACCGTCGGCGGTTCAAGAAAAGTCACGCTGCACGGCCGCAATCTGGACAGCCAGGCCGTCCAGGCACTCGCTTCCGCTATCGCGTCCTCCCACCGCGAGTAGTCCCATGGCGGGCGAAGCAGTAACGGCGCCCACGACGCTCGCGATTCTGCTTGGGGGCAGCACCTGGCCGAAGTCGCCGCAGTTGGCTGCGTCATCGGCTTTTGCGAGCTCCGCGCGCGGTTTCAGACAGTACCTCACCGATCCGAGCGGATTTGGACTACCCGACGCAAACGTCCTCGATCTCTTCGACTCTTCGAAGACCGCGCCGGAAATCGTCGAAGAGATCCAGAACTATCTTCGCCTGCGCATGAGTGGGACGCCTTCGCCGCGTGATCTCTTCCTCTATTACAGCGGACACGGTGGGTTCATCGGCGGGCGAGACTACTTTCTCGCGGTTCGCTCGACGATCGAGGGCCTCGAGGGAAGCTCGAGCATCCGCGTGGCCGACCTGGCGGCGGCGCTTCGCAATGCGGCGCGTGACTTGCGCCGGTTTCTGATTCTGGATTGCTGCTTCGCGGCGGCCGCCTTCCGGGAGTTTCAGTCGACACCAGGCGCCGCTGCGCGCCTGCAGACGCTCGACGCGTTTCCGAAGCGCGGGACGACGCTGCTCTGTTCGTCGAGCTCGCGAAGCGTGTCGATTGCGCCCGAAGGCGAGCAGTACACGATGTTCTCTGGCGCCCTGCTCGACGTGCTTCGCCGGGGCGATGCAGGTATTCAGTCCGCACTATCGCTCGAAGACGTCGGACTCCGCGTCGGCGACGTCATCAAGCGGAAGTATGACGATCGCGGCATCCGTCCTGAAGTGCATTCGCCGGATCAGCGCGACGAGGACATCGCGAGAATGCCGGTCTTCCCGAACGCGAGTGGCGCTCCGGTGGCTGCTGCGATGGGCACGCCGGCGTTCGCCCCCGCTATTCCGGTCAGCGTCCAGGCGCCAGCGGCAGCGGGCGCATTGTCGAAGACGAACTCCCGCACGCTGGCGATGGCTGCTGCTGCCGCCGCGGTCATCGTGGCGGCCGTTCTCGTCGTCCTGTTCATGCGCGGTCCTGCGAGTCGGCCGAGTGAGGTCCCGGTCGATCCGTCGCACGCAGCCTCGAACCCGGTCACTCCGGTGACACCGCCGGACATCCCGAAGGCGACGCCGCCCGAGAAGGCGCGCGCCGTTCAGCCGCCTCCACAGGCCACGCACACGACGCCGGCCGTCGCGCTGGCAGAGCCGACGGCCACGAGCGCAGCGCGAACGATTGAGAAAGTACCGCAGAAGACGACGCTGAACGTGAATGGCACGACGTTTCGCTTTGCCGCAGTGCCGGCTGGTGAGGTCCGCAAGGGCTGTACGGCAGGCGATGCGGAGTGCGAAGACGACGAGAAGCCGGTTCAGCGAATCCTCGTCGACGCCTTTCAGATGGGCACGACCGAAGTGACGCAAGAGCAGTGGCAGGCAGTGATGACTACGAACCCCAGCAAGTTCAAGGGGCCGGGCCGTCCCGTCGAAAACATCTCCTGGAGAGACGCGCAGGATTTTCTGGAGCTTCTCAACGCCCGTCGCGACGGGTTCACCTATCGGTTGCCGACCGAGGCTGAGTGGGAATACGCGGCGCGCGCCAATGCCGCGCCTCCTGCGCCGCAAGCCGTTGCGTGGTTCGGTCTCGCCCAGGCATCTGATGTTCCCTCGCGTCCACAGGCCGTCGGGATGAAGGCCCCGAACGCGTGGGGACTTTTTGACATGCTCGGCAACGTCGCCGAGTGGTGCCAGGACTGGTACGCCCAGGATTATCAGAAAAATGTCAGAGGCGGATCGTGGCTGGACTCGGCGAAATCTGTTCGAGTGTCGGCGCGCGGCAAGGCTGTGGCAAGCACCAGAGACTGGTCGATCGGAATGCGGATCGTGCGTGTACCAAAGACGTAGTCAACGACTGCAAGGAGAACGCCCGTGAAACACATGTTGCTTCGTTCCATCTCTCTGGCCGTGCTGCTGCTGGCGACGGTGTTTTCGACGGCCGAGGCGCAAAGCCGCGGCAAGGACAACAAAGACGACACCAAACTGCGCGACAGCCAGAAGGCCAGGGCCGAAAAAGACGCCAAGCGATACGACAAGTTGAAGGCGTTCTCGCTGAACCTCTATCAGACCGACGCAGATTTTCACGAGGACGTCGATGCCGACTTCGACAACGTCCAGCGGGAACACAGCGACGAAGCTTTTCGAATAAATACCGCGCCGGTGGCGCGTCCGACAGTCCTCCATGATGGCGATCGCCTGCGGTTGCAGTCGGGTCTGTACGACAACAAGATGGTCTCCGACTACGTCAACCACGTGGGTCAGGGGCTCGTGCCGGCAGACTCGGAAAAACTGTTTGCCTTTCGGCTGGTAACGGAGCCGACGCCCTTCGCCTACACACTGTCGACCGGCACGATCTACATCTCCACAGGCCTGATCTCGGTGCTCGACAACGAGGCGCAGCTTGCCTACGTGCTGGCGCACGAGATGGCGCACGTTCAGCTCGATCACTGGCGATTGAAGTCCATCCTCAAGTTCGGCGAGGAGGAATACAACAAGAAGGAAGCAAACAGGCGCAGGCTGATCGGCGCCGGCATCGGCGCGCTCGCTGGCGCCATCACCGGCAAGGCCACAGGCGGCGACGCGCAAACCATCGTCAGCGCCGGACTCGCCGGTTCCGTGCTCGGCTACGCTGTTGGCAATGTATGGGCGAGCGCGCTTGTGCTCGACTGGGACACCGTACAGGAAAACGAAGCGGACGCTATCGCGTTCAAAATCGCGCTGAGCCGCTCGTACGACGTGCGCGAAATCCCGAAGCTGTACGCGACACTGCAATCCGCCGTGAAGCAGGATCAGCGCGTGGGCCTTGGTTTCATGGGCAGCAAGCGCCGGACCGCCGAGCGCATGGCCAATGCAGACGACGCGCTCAAAGAGCTGAAGACGTTCGTCGACGCGCAGCAGGGGAAGTTGGTGTCGACCAATCCAGAGTTCGTGCACGTGATGTCGATGTTGAAGCGCGACAACGGCATCCTTGCCTTCTACCACGACATGTTTCAGCTCGCGAAGAGCAACCTCGAGTACGCGCGCACCAATCGTCCGAACGACCCGGCGGCTCACTACTATTACGGCAAAGTGATGAAGCTCGTCGGCCGTACTCCGGAGGAGCGCAAGGTTGCCGACGAGGCGTTTCAGAGAGCCATTCAGTTCGACGTCCGGGAGCGCAACTACGGCGCGCACTTCTATCGCGCGCTCTCGCTGATGGACCAGCGCAATCCGTCGCTGAATCCGGAGATCGCGAAGTCGCTGCAGGCATATTTGATGGCGTCGATGAAATTCACGTCGGAAGAAGGGTATCTCGCGAACGCACTGCCGCCGAATCTCGACGACCTGTACGACTATCTGACCGAGGCGGGAGAGGTGCGGTGGCGGCCGATTGTTCCTGACGACATGAAGGCCGCGCTCATGAAGGCGAGTACCGACGCCCAAAAGGTCGACTCGCCGCTCAGGCCGGCTACCGCAGCGGTTCCGCGACCGGCAAATGCCGCAGTGCCGGCGAAGAAGTAGTCACTTCTTCGACCCGTCGAGCCACTCATAGAGACGCCGGACGCCGCGAATGTCGGCGCCCGGCGCTTGAATCTGCGGAAACGTCTCTCTGTACTTCGTGAGGTCTACCTGCCGCGCGGTCTCTTCAGCGGTCCGGCCCTGCTGCTTGAGCGCGCGGCCCTGTGACACGAGATCCGACAGATATCCTTGAAACGCCGTCACCCTCGCCTTTTCCGGAAACGGCGCGCCGTGTCCAGGCAAATCGAGATCCCAGTCGAGCTTCTTCAGCGCCTCGAGCGTCGCGATCCACTCGTCGAACTGCGCGTCGCCCATGTACGCGATTTGCGACTCCATCAAGTCGCCGGTCGCGACAATCCTTTCTTTCGGCAGATAGACAACGGTGTCGCCGTTCGTATGACCGCGGCCGAGGAACAGCAGCTGCACCTCGATGCCGCCGAGGTTCAGCGTTTTCTTTTTGGAGTACGTCACGTTCGGCGGCGTCGGACGGATTTCCTTCAGCTCCTCCCATCCTTGCTGCGCGACGGCACGCTGGCGCTCGAGCGTTTCTTTTTGCCGCGGATCGGTTTCCTCGGCGATTCGCTTCTTCAGCGTCTCGATTCGTGCGGGGACGTTCGTCAGCTGCGAGGTCTGATACGGCTCGCGATGAAGTACGTCGAGCTTCTCGATCGCGTACTTCACGTAGTCATGCGCGATGATGTCGGCCTTGCCGGCGTACACCTGGTTGCCGTCCGTGTGGTCGTAGTGAAAGTGCGTGTTGACGACGTAGCGAACTGGTTTTCCGGTGACGAGCTTCAGGTCCTCGACGAACGCCCGAGCCGCCGCCGGCGATGTGCCGGTATCGACCACGAGCACGTCACGATCGCCGACAACGGCGACGTTGTTGCTGCCGGTGACCATCGCACCCGTCGACGTGGCGTAGTACACGCCGTTTGCGACGGCTTCGAACCTGTACGCCTTTCCGGCCGTCATCGGGAACGGCGCTCTGATGTCGACAGCCGACGCAGCGATCACCGCCGAGAGCAGCAGAAAGAATCCTCGTGTCATGGCGTCACTTGGGGAAGGCGGGATTCTGACGGACCTTCCGCGCCTGCCACGTGTGGCGCCGCTCGTGGGCAAGCATCAACTGAATGAAGATCCCGAGGCTCCACTTCACGAAGGGCAGGGGCGATTTCTCTTTCGCCCGCCGAAGATCGAGCCCGTCGGATGTTCGCAGGCGGTCAGCGAGCGCGTCTTGCCACTGGAGGAATTCGCGCCGGACGTCATCGAGCCGCCTTTGCGGCTCCGGCTGCACGCGCCTGGGCGCCTTGAAACGCATCTTTGCTGGCGCATCGTTCGTGCGCACACACCACCGCCCGAACGCCGAATAGGCAAACGGTCCGTCGCTCTTCAGATTCTGCGCCGCCGCCCGTGCGATCGCCGCGTCTATCCGCGGGATGAACAACTGCGCCGCCGATTTGTTGAGATGGTCGAAGCAGCCGGCCATGGACCAGCGTCCCGGCGCCGGCTGCCAATTGAACTGCGCGTCGGACAACCCAGACATCAGGCCGACGGCGTCCTGCCGGACCGATAGCAGTTGATCGCTGTAGCTCTCGAGTTCCGCATTCATGGTTGTCGGGATCGGTATGAGGCGAGCCTCACGATGATTTCATCCGTCGTGGCGTTGATCACCGCAGATGAGTTCTCGAAGTTGTTGGCGAAGATGACGAACACGAGCGTCTGGCCGTCTGCGGTGATCACATAGCCGGCGGCCGTTCGCACGGCCGTCATCGAGCCGGTCTTCACGAACGCGCGGCCCTCGGCGGCGGTGCCCTTCATGCGCAATTCGAGCGTCCCGTCGCGGCCCGCCACGGGCAGGGTCGATTGATAGACGGTTCGCAGCGTCTCGCTGTGCGCCACATGCTCGAGGACGGCCGCCATGGTCGCAGGCGTGATGTAGTTGTAGCGCGAGAGTCCAGAGCCGTCCGCGACGACGATCCCGGCGGGGTCGATGCTCCACCGCTGCAGTGTATCGCGCTCGGCGGTACGCGCCGCCTCGGACGAGCCTCCGCCGATCGTCTTGAACATCGCTTCGGCGAACTGATTCTGACTGAGCTTCATCATCGTCGTCGCCAGCATGGAAAGCGGCGGCGACTGGTAGGTGAGGAGAGGCGTGAGCCGATCGTGCGAAGGCGGCGACGGAAGGTCGTCGATGTCCACGGCCGGACCGCTGACGGGAATACCGTCCGCGATCAGCGCCACACGCAGCGCGTTGACGAAGTAGAGCGTCGGGTTGTCGACGGACGCTGTCTGCGAGTACGGACGGCCGCGCAACGGCAGCGTGCCGCGCAGTTCGAGCTTCGACGATCCTGGGAATCGCCTCCGGGTTACGTTGCCGACTGAGTTGGCCGGACCGGTGACGATCAAGTTGTTCAAGGTAAGGCCTGCGTACGGCGGCGAGACCGTCACGATCGCCCTGTCGCCGACGGCGTCGCCCGGCCCCAATCGCAGCTGCACGTTGGCTTCGTTGAACTGGAGGGCGCTCACGCCGGCGGCAAAGCCGGCCGGCAGGTCGTCCCACGCCCAGCCGAGGCCAATCGTGTCGTCTTCAAACGCGTTGTCGTCGCCGACGATGCGCCCGTCGATCTGCGAGATGCCGGCGGCCTTCAGTTGCGTCGCCCATTCGCTGAAGAGCCGTGTCGCGTTGCCGTCCCAGTCGTCGAGGTTCGGGTCGCCCGAACCGACCACGACGAGGTCGCCGTGCAGGACGCCGCCTCTGACGGCGCCAATCGGGAAGACCTTGGTCTCGTACTGATAATTCCAACCAAGCTTGTCGGCAGCCGCGGCGAGCGTCACGACCTTGAGCGACGACGCGGGCATCATGAGCTTGGCGCCGTTCCGGCTGTACCACGTCTCGTCGCGGTCGAGTGGCTTGATCACGACACCCCAGAACCCTCTTTCGAGGAGCGGGGCGCCGAGAATCGCGTCGATGTCGTGGTGGAGCTGGTCGAGGGAACGCGACGAGGTCGAAGAGGGGGACTGCGCGGACAATACGACTGAACAGGCGAGAGCGACAAGTACCGCGCTACTTCGCGAGTTCATCAAGCTTCTTGATTATCTCATCGTATTCCGTCGGATTGATCTTCGCCGCGCCAGGTTCACCGGGCCGGCTCGCGTAGACGTCGCTTCCGGTCTTCCCGAACGTTACGCGCTCCTCCTTTTTGCCCTCGTCGTACTTGGCAGTCACGGTCAAGATTGGCATGTCCAGCCCGGTTTTCGCCGCCGGGTCGGCGAACGACATCGCGCGGAGGCTCTCGAGCTTCGCGAGCAGGACGCTCATCTTTTCCTTGTCGGCGTCCGCCGATGCGCCGGCGCGCCGCCATTTGTCTTCGTCTTCCGGCTTGGCGCCTTTGATCTTGTCGAACGCTATCGTCTGGCCGCCACGCGCGAGCTCGAGGTGCGTCGTGTCGTAGGCGCGGAAGGCGAACAGGTCGCGTTTCCGGTAGTCGTCGGCGCCTTTCTTCAGGTCGGCGACCAACGCCGGGTCGACCGTGATGACCATCGGGCTCGACGCGTCCTTCGCGTACACAGAGCCGTCGGCCGATTTGCTTCCGAGCAACAGCGAAGCTTTCGCGCTGCCGAGGCTGAGCGTGACCGTGGCCGCCGGCTTGTCGAGGCCATACTTCTTCAGATCGGCCGGTGCGACGTTCTCGGCGACGATCGACTTCATTTGCGCCGACTGCACCTTCCCAATAAGACCTTCGGCGGCGCCCAAATCGGCCGTCGCCTGCAGTGGCTTCACGAGCTTCCAATCGCCGCCGGCTTTCGCGAGCTCCAACGTCTTGTTGTCTGCATTGATCTCGACGTGATCGACCTTGTCGCGATCCAGCTTGACGACCGTCTTGTCGCGCAGGTCGAACGTCGACCGATTGAACGTCTGATCCTGGAAGGACGGGATGGTGAAGACTCGCTTCTGGTCGTTCTTCTTCGCGAACAGGTTGGCGCCGGTCGGTGTCTTCTGACCGACGAAGAGCTTCTTCAATTCTTTGTCGCCTTCGGCCTTGAACTGGATTTCGACACGGGGCGCACCGAGGCCATATTCGACGAGGCTTGCAGGGTTCTCGTCGATGACGCGCGCGACGTCAAGTTGAGCAAGCGCGTTCGCGATGCCGCTGGCTTCCGATTCCTGCGCGGCCGCGGCAACCGGCTCAGTGATCTTCCAGCCCTCTTTGTCTTTCTTGAGGACGGTCGAGTCGCCGGACTCTGAATGGACGTGAATCTCGTCGATCTTGTCCGCCTGCAGCGCGGGGAAGACCTTCTCGACTTTCGTGTCCGAGGCGCTCGCGCCGCCCTCAGGCTGCTTCCACGTGACGTAGTAGATGTAAGCCAGCAGGCCGCCGAGAACGACGACCAGCGCAATCGTCGTTTTCAAACCGCGCATCTATCGCCTCCGCCACCATGTCGACACGCCGACGAAGAACACGAGACCGGGAATGATGAAGAGCGACAGCCACGTCACGTTGGTCTGCTGCGCCGACGTCATCGTCAGACGCCGATCGTCGGCGTCTTTCGGCCGAATCGCGATGAGGTTTTCCTGCTGTGACAGCCAGCCAATCGTGTTCATGAACAGATCGCGGTTGCCTTGAATGCCGATCGCGGAATTCGCCGCGAAATCGGAGTCGCCAAATACGACGACCCGTGTCTCTGGCTTTGGCGCATCCGACGCCGCACCGGCGGGCCCGCCGCCCTGCGCGGAAGCTGCGGCGGCGATCGTGATTGGTCCCTGCTTGTCGCCGCTCGCGCCGTTGAACGAGACCTTGCCGGTCGTGATCATTCCCTTGAGATCGGATTCAGCCCAGCTTCGTTGGCTGGTCTCGACGAACCCCTGCGCGATGTGGCCGTTCACGCCGCCGGATACCGCCGTCACCGAACGCGCCGCCGGGTATGCCGTGAGCAGCTTGAACCGCTGCACAATCGCGTGAGCGGGGTAGTTGGCGGCAACCGGTACTGATGCATCCGTGCCGATCAACTGTCCCATGCCGCTGACGTCGACGACGATGTCGTTGCCGACGTCCATGCCCCAGTCGTGTGCAAGCGCAATCAGGTTCATCAGCGGCGGACTGTCGACGCGCTCGGGCGGATCAAGTTCAAGGAGCAGCTTCCCCTGTTTGCCAAGATATGTCTTGAGCGTCGTAATTTCGCCAGGGAAGAAGTCGGTCTTCGGTCCAGCGATCACGACGACGGCCGCATCATCGGGTACGGATCCCGCCTGCGCGAGGACCAGCTTGTCGGTGGAGTAGTTTTCGTGGGTCAGCGAATCGGCAATCGCCTTGTAGCCGTCGCGATCTGACGAAGCCGGATCCTTCTCGCCGTGACCCGCCGTGAAGTACACCTTTTTGACAGTGCCTTGCACGAGCTTGATGATCGCGGTCGTCACGTCCTGCTCATTGTCGGAGGTGAGCCGTTCGCTGCGGCCCTTGTAGTCGAGCATCATGGTCACCGATCCCGGTGGCTGCAACTGCACGCCAGCCGCGGCGGTGGGCTTCTTGTCCGGGTCGATGTACTCGCTCGATACCTTGCTCGATATGTACTCGTATTCCTTCAGCTTGTCTCGGTATTGCTGAAACGCGTTCTCCTCGGCGAAGACGCGGATGTGCAGGGGCGACTCCAGCTTCTGAAGCACCGTCCGTGTCTGGTCCGACAGACTGAACTGCTTGTTCGCGGTCAGGTCCCAACGCTTGTGCTGCCGGGAGCCGATGTAGTTGATGGCGACCAGAATCGCGAGGACGACCAGCACGCTGACGCCTGTCAACGTGCCGTACCTGGCCTGGCGGCCCGAGAACATCTTCGCGATTTCCCGCCATTGGCCGAGGATGTAAATCACCAGCAGGACCAGGCCGGCGATCGCCAGAGGGCTTGCGTACTTGTCGTACGCCGAATAGCCGAAGCTGTTGCCGACGCGGATGGCGGCGGCCGCGAGCACGACCGCGAAGCCAATCCACCCGACGATGTTCGTGATGCGGCTCAACATGACTAGCCTCGCCACCGTTCGCTGTCGACCGACTTCGCCGTGAGGAAGAGGCCGAACGTGATGAAGCTCAGGTAATAAATGAGGTGCGTCGTGTCGATGACGCCTTTGCTGAAGTCGTCGAAGTGATCGACGATCGACAGGTACGCGGTCAGCTTCTCACCGGTCGGTCCCGCAAAACTTCCGATCCAGTTGATCACCCAGAGCAGGAGGAAGATGACGAACGTGACCGAGCCGGCGACGATCTGGTTCTTCGACAGGCTCGAGATGAACATGCCGACGGAGACGAAGCAGGCGCCGAAGAGGATGAGGCCGACATACGAGGTGACGATCGGCCTCCACTCGGGACGTCCGTACATGTAGAGCACCGCGAGATGGAAAACCGTGACGGCAAGCATCGCGATGTAGAGGCCCATGGCGCCGAGAAACTTGCCCATCACGATCTCGAAGTCGGTGATCGGCGACGTCAGCAGAAGCTCTATCGTGCCCGACTGCTTTTCCTGCGAATAGGTGCGCATCGTCACCATTGGCAGCAGGAAGAGATTGACGACGAGGAAGTTCTGCAGGAGCGGTCGGATCAGCTGCTGGTTGACGTTCATCGCTTGCGCGCCGCCCATGAGTCCGGCCTGCATGCTCGAATTCACGAAGTAGCGCATGATGGCCACGAAAAAGAACCCGTAGAGCAGAGCGAAGAAGCCGATGACGATGTAGGCGATCGGCGACGCGAAATAGGAACGCAGTTCCTTGTGCGCAATCGCGAGGATGTTACGCATTCGCGGTCTCTCCTTCGGCAGGCGCGGCCGCTGCGGCGTCGTCGGTCGTGAGCGAGAGGAAGACTTCTTCGAGGCTCATTCGCATCGGCCGCAGTTCCAGCAGTCCCCAGCCGTTCGACACGACGGTGCGTGCCAGCTCCCGGCGGACATCGCGTCCGCTTTCGCTTGCGACCTCGAAGCCGGCGAGGCGTTCTCTTCGATCGGATTCGACGACGCGGGTGACGCCAGCCACTCGACCGAGCGCGCCGGTCACCGACGCCGGCTCGGCGCCGTCGAGGTCGACCTGGATGTACATCGTTTCCGATCCGCGCAGCCGCGCTGTGAGGTTGTCCGGCGTATCCACCGCGACCACGCGTCCCTTGTTGATGATGACGACGCGCTGGCAGGTTTGCGAGACCTCGGGCAGGATGTGTGTGCTCAAGACGATCGTGTGATCGCCGGCGAGATCTTTGATGAGTTGACGCGTTTCGATGATCTGCTTCGGATCGAGGCCCGCCGTGGGCTCGTCGAGAATCAGCACGTCGGGGTTGTGAATCAGCGCCTGCGCGAGGCCGACGCGCTGCTTGTAGCCTTTCGACAGCTTTCCGCACTGACGGCTGGCCATGTCGGCGATACGCGTTCGTTCCATCACGGCCTTCACCCGCGCAGCCCGTCCCGTCGGCGGGACGCCTTTGATCTTCGCGACGAACTCCAGGTACTCGAGCACGCTCATGTCCAGATAGAGCGGCGGAGTTTCGGGAAGATATCCCGTGCGGCGTTTGGCTTCGACGGGCTGATCGAACACGTCGAATCCCGCGACGATCGCCTTGCCTTTCGTCGCCGGCATGTAGCCGGTCAGAATGCGCATCGTCGTCGTCTTGCCCGCGCCGTTGGGCCCGAGGAAGCCGAGAATCTCGCCCCGCTCGACGCGAAAGCTGATGTCGTCGACAGCCGTGACCCGGCCATAGCTCTTGCTAAGGTGCTGAACCTCGATCACGTGTGAACCTCTTTTGGATACAATCCGACCGAAAATGCTATCTGAATCATAGGAAAATGTGTAGCTCGGGGCCGCGGGGCCTCGCACTGGAGGCTTCATGTCTGCAACGGTTGGATCGAAAGCGCCGGACTTTACCTTGATGAACGAAAATCGCGAACCAGTGACGCTGAGCTCCCAAAAGGGGCATCCTGTCGTGCTCGCGTTTTTTCCGGCGGCGTTCAGCGGTGTGTGTACGAAGGAGCTGTGCACGTTCCGCGACAGCATGGCGAAACTGAACAACGCGAAGGCCCAAGTGTACGGCATCAGCGTTGACACCTTCTTTACGCTGGCGGCATTCAAGAAAGATCAGAACCTGAACTTCCCGCTGCTGAGCGACTTCAACAAGGAAGTCATCCAGGCGTATGGCGCGTACAACCCGGACATGATCGGGTTGAAAGGCATCGCGAAGCGATCGACGTTTGTCATCGACAAAGACGGCGTCGTCCGCCACGCCGAAGTGCTCGACGATGCCCGCAACGAGCCGAGCTACGACAAAGTCTTCGAAACCCTGGCAAAGCTTTAGGCAGGATCGGCGGGAGGGCCGGATAGGCGGGACGGAAAGCCGTTCTTTTCCTTTCCTGCCTTTCCCGCCCATCCCGCCCGTCCAGCCTTAAGTTCCCGTCCCTGCATCCGCCCTTTGCCTTCCGCCCTCCGCCCTGCTATCCTCAACGTATGAGCATCTGCTCATATGTTCATGCGTAAGCACGTCGCCCTCACCGACGCCGCCGCCACCGCGCTCGCCGAGACATTCAAGGTGCTCGGCGACACGACCCGGGTCCGCATTCTCGACGCCTTGTCGCACGCCGAGCTCTGCGTCCACGAGCTGGCGGAGCGCGTAGGCATCAGCGAGTCGGCCGTCTCGCACCAGCTGCGGCTGCTGCGAGGCATGCGGCTGGTCCGCCCGCGACGGGACGGCAGGCTGGTGTACTACACACTCGACGACCAGCACATCGTCGGGCTGTTTGTTCAGGGCCTCGAGCACGTGCAGGAACGGGGCACGCGGTGACGACGACCTGCACCGTGTGCGAGCTTCACGCCGAATCGACCTTCAAGATTGAAGGCATGGACTGCCGCGAAGAAGTGGCGCTCATCGAGCGGCGCTTCAAGAACCTGCCGGGCCTCGAAGACTTCTCCGCCGACCTGATGGGCCAGCGGCTGCACGTCAAATACGACGCCGCGAAGCTCTC
>Ga0068871_100001103_pt1 | contig 18112 bp, 5 predicted proteins | sample KBSMisM72_FD_72750 | JGI IMG/M metagenome (GOLD analysis project Ga0068871, IMG submission 72750) | Miscanthus rhizosphere microbial communities from Kellogg Biological Station, Michigan, USA - KBS Miscanthus M7-2 | ecosystem: Host-associated > Plants > Roots > Rhizosphere > Soil ... | reverse complement strand
TTTTGATATAAGCTGTATAGTAAATCCACTATAGTCCCTGGTATTGTTCATTTCAATAACGGGCACTTTCCTCGCTATGCTATTGGAATCTATTTTTTGTGCGTAAATAATAAGGGCAGCTAGTTGGAGCGCCAGGATAAGTAGAATTTGTTTCATAAAGGGGCATTAATAAATAAAGTCGGCTTTACAATAGAAACTGGACTTTAATATTGGAGGGTTTGTCAATTGACAGTGCAAACTATCAATGAGGAAATTCTTAGGATTTTATAACGCTCAGGATACAATTACCTGATCCGGTCGTGGGCAAGAAAGGTTGTCACAAGGTATATCTAATTTCTGATGAATTATATTTTTATTACTCACAAAAGGTGCGATAATATTTCAAATCAAGAAGAGTGCCACCTGCCGGTATACGTGTTGAACATTCCTTTCAGCGAACAAGATGGAATGGAAAGCGTTGTTTGGTTTGATGTTCGTAAAACTACTGGCGGTGGAGAGGGGCAGCGGCCTGTGATTTGCCAGGGTCGTTACGGTTAAGAAGAAGCATAAGGGCTGTAGATTTTAAAAGGTAGGAAAAAATTTTATTATCAAGAGCTCATTGCAGGAGACAAAACTTATTTAGATATTTAAGACTGAAAAAAAGTCATTTGCTTGTTAACCAGAATTGCTGTTTAGATGTTAATTTTCTCTCTGGCTCTTTGGCTGTACACCAATGATCCCCGGATCTTTTGAATTACATTTATTGCCGTTGCTAAAGCGATCTCAATATAGAATTAATTAACTTAGCAGGAAAAATCGCCGGATTAGAGAAGCATACCACATTTGTGGTATTGTAACATCTTCTATTATGTTATATCTTTCGATGCTCTCTATAAAAACACTGTCAGTTCCCTTTGCAGGCTAACAAGTATCCTCTGATAATTTTACTGAAATTGATAAATGAAAAGTCATCTTAACCGCAGTTAACACTCCTTTGTTATGCCCAGGTTAGATCCGGAACTTGAATATTTGCTCGAGCGCAAGTCTCACTTCGAGAAGAATCCTGAGGAAGCGAGAAAACATCCAGACGCGATTCCGGACAATCAACAAATACTAAATATCTCCATTCATCTTAAAGACAGCATCGATCCAATTAAACAAGCTGGCTTCACTCTTACCAGTTCAATCGGAATGGTTGCATTCGGAACCATTACTCTCGAAAATTTGCAGAAGCTTATCGACCTCCCAAATGTTTTGGCGATTGAGAAAATGCGGAAGACAACATTGCAGCTCGATAAGAGTGTTCCTGATATTCGTGCCGACCAGGTATGGAGCCGCTCAGGCGACTCGTTTTCGAATATCACTGGCAGAGATGCGATCGTAGGAATCATTGATACCGGGATAAACTTTCGTCATGATAGTTTTCGAAGAGCAAATGGTACTACAAGAATTTTAAGAATTTGGGATCAGACCTTAACTGTTCAAGGTTCAGAAAAGTTTCCCGACCCAATAACTGACCTCGCAATAGTTAATCCCTCAAATTCGCCGACACCTCCATCAACAACGATGCCGCTTGCTTTCGGTGTCGAATACACGGAGCAGCAAATTAATGGCACGTTGCAAAATGCAAATCTGCCCGTTAAGTGCCGTCATTCGGATGATGATGGTCATGGTACACATGTTGCCGGTATCGCTGCAGGCAATGGCCGGCAATCCGGTGGAACTGCAAACGGAGGATGCCAGGGCAATTACAATTATATCGGCGTTGCGCCGGAAGCCGATATTATCATGGTTCGCCTGTGGCATCTTAGTAAGAATGATTCAAATACTCCACCCACTGGCGCAGGCAATGTTGTGCTCCAGGCCATTTGCTATATTTTAAACCACGCGAAACTCACATTCAAAAAGCCAGTAGTTATAAATCTCAGTCTTGGTTTTTATGGAGAGAACATGGACGGTTCGAGGACGGATTGTATGACCATGAATGACTTACTGAATAATACTGCAAATGACGAAGGATTTGCAATTGTGTTTGCAGCAGGAAATGAAGCCGATTCGAATTTTCATGCAAAGGATACTGTGCCAGCAGGCCCTACAGCAAGCCTTCGTGTACGTTTTCGAATAAAAAAGAATGATAAAAAAATTCGACAAATTCAAATTGTTTATTCGGGCAATAATTTGCAGGTGCGTGTTACGTCTCCTTTGGGCGCGGCAGCGGGAGGCCAGGTGGGATGGGTTACAGGTGGAAACAGTGGTTCGAGCAATACGGCCAATGGTACAACCTCCGGCGCGAGTGTTTCCATATCCAACAAAGTACCAGGGCCCAACCCCAATAGGATTACAATAACTATTGATCCCGGCACTGTCGCTCCAAATACACCGGGAAATAACTTAGCCAGCACTGCTACCAACGACTGGTTACTTGAGTTGCAGGATACAGGAAGTACGGCTACAGCCATCGATGCCTGGTTTATAGGTGGAAGCAAACACGACCAACAATCTCCGTTCTTCCTCGACAGCACAACCGTTCAAACAACTTTGTCGGAACAAGCGACAGCTACAGAAGTGATCACTGTTGGATCGTATAATGTCGAAACCGGATTATTGGCGCCCTCATCTGGTAGAGGTCTTACCAGTGGTTCGAGTCCGATAATGAAACCAGAAATCACGGCACCGGGCGTCGGCATTGAATCAGCCAACATTCCGACGAAAATTCCGAATGCAAATTGCTGCTGCGCCTGCTGTCATGACTTTTATATCACCATGAGTGGTACGAGTATGGCTGCACCGCATGTCGCCGGTGCCATCGCGTTAATGCTTCACAAAAATCCAAATCTTAAACATGGGGATATTATCGCGCAACTTAACACACATGCTCGTCCAAAACCTGCAGGTAGCACGGTCGACGAGGATATGGGTTGGGGTGCGGGCAAGCTTGATATCAAAGCAACGATTGATGATCCAGTTATCGGGGGCGGCGGCGTTATAAGTGGTCCACATTCTCCTTATTATAAACCTGAATACGAAACTGAAGAAAATTACAACGAACAAGAAGAGTTGGTCGAAAGATTTTGGCGAAGCAAACGTGCGCCAGAATTCGTTGGACTCTTTAAAAAATATTTTTACGAGATACGGGATCTGATCAATCACAACAGGCGCGTTGCTACAGTATGGCACCGTAGTAAGGGTCCATTGTGGATACGTGCCGGCATACGCGCCATGTATACACCACAACTCCCATTGCAATTAACGATCGATGGATTTTCATTGCAGGAAGGAATCGCAAGAATGATGGGCATACTAAAGCGATATGGATCGTCAATGTTAATTCAGGATCTCGCAAAATATGAACAGGAATTACAATTGGTTCACGAAGGAATGAATGTGTACGACTTGATGGATTTAATTTCAGAACCAGAGATTGGTGTCGAAATAAAATAAAAAAAATGCCGACAGCTGCGGGAACGCTCGAAACAATTGCACTGGAATTAGGCAGGGCACTGCACACGCTGAAAGACCTAATGACACAGGATTTTTTTGCGCAATTGGGCGTTGGACTTCCGCCGGCACTGGCAGGTAATGGTAGTATTACTACGAAAGTTACAACAGTAGGTACGAAGGCTGGTGACCTGGAGCCCAAAATCAATGCGCTGACTTCGGCAATTGCGAGTGAAAATGTTACTACTATCGTTACTGAAGGTGGAAAATTAATCGCAGCAATAGCGGACCTGATAGCAAGCTGCAAAGATCTTGGCGATACCGTGCATACTTCTGCAAACGGATTACCTCCCGCCGACAAGGCCGCAATCCAGGGACTCGCCAGCAAACTCCCGCAGCGCATACTCGAACACGTTAGTGTGGGCTATCTCGATGGCAAGATGCCAACAATGACAACTTACTTGAATGTGCTTGGCATAATTGACAAGGAAATCGATTTCCCGGTAACGATAGAAACTGCAGCGCCTGCTCCCGATGTTATCCCGAGAAGGTTTAATATCGATCGACTCGGTGATTTTTTAAATAATCCCTCACAATATTTTAAAGATATTTTTCAATTCGGTGAACCAGGCTTCGATGGAAAAAAAATCTTTGAAAAAATTCAAGGCCTTTTATATAGTGTTGGGCTACCTGCAGAAATATACGAGGTGGGTACGCAGCCATTGACGCTTGATGCCTACTTCTTCCATATTGAGTTAGACAAGTCGGTAAATCCTCCGGGGCTGAAGTTCGAATTTAACATGCCCGGCAAATTAACCGACTTCAAGAGGACGGTCGATTTTTCAGATTTATGGAAAGGCACGGTTGCTACTAAAGCAACTTTCAATGCAGGAATGACTGCCACATGGCGGGCGCCCTTCAACATTAATATCAAACCACCGAGCGGAAATTTTTCTCTCGATACTTTACTCGGCATAAAAGCGCAAAAAACTGCACAGGATCCGATTGTAATTCTTGGCGCTGCAGGCAGCACGCGTTTGCTGGCGAAAGCAATCGGCGGAAGTGTGGGTGTGAAAGCTGAATTGGGAACTGCAGGTGGTGATGTGAGCCCCGCATTTCAAATCAGTATCGAGGAAGGAAAACTCGTCATAGATTTTTCAAAAGGTGATGGCTTCATAAACAAAATATTATCGAATGTAAAAGCTGAAGCCGACTTTACTCTTTTAGCAAGCTGGGATCCGAAAAACGGATTGCGCATTCAGGGCGATGCTGGTGTTGAAGTTTTGATTCCGCTGCACATCGATCTTATCCTCATCAAAATAAAAGGTCTTTATTTTTCTATTGGCATTTCTACTGAAGCGCCGCTGAAAGTTGGATTGGCGGTACAATTGGAAACCAACTTAGGTCCGCTGAAAGCGATCGTGGATCATATTGGTACCAACATCAATTTAAAATTCCCTTCGAATGGTACGGGTCGGTTAGGCCTTGCCGATATTGATTTTGGATTTCAACCGCCAAAAGGAGTCGGACTTTCACTCGATACCGGTCCGATTAAAGGTGGAGGATTTTTATATCTCGATCCCGACAAGGGAGAATATTTCGGTGCGCTCGAACTCAGCTTCCAGGGCATCATCGATTTAAAAGCCATCGGCATTATCAATACAAAAATGCCGGATGGTTCAACAGGGTTTGCTCTGCTGATTCTTATTACGGCAGAGTTTACACCGATACAATTAGGTTTCGGTTTCACATTAAACGGAGTGGGAGGATTGCTGGGATTGAATCGGAGTGTAGATACGATGGCGCTCAGAGTAGGTGTAAGAACCGGCGCGGTCAGCAGCATTCTTTTTCCGCAAGACATTGTTGCGAATATCACGCGTATCATCAGCGATCTGAAATCGATCTTCCCGATCGTTCAAGGTCATTTTGTTCTCGCACCGATGGCGAAATTGGGTTGGGGAACGCCCACATTAATATCTCTTGAACTCGGCATCATCATAGATATTCCTTCGCCACAACTCGTGATACTCGGCGTGCTTCGTTGTATACTTCCTACCGAAGAAGCGGCCATACTTAAATTACAAGTAAATTTCGCCGGCGGCATCGATTTCGAAAATGGAATTTGGTTCGATGCAAGTTTGTTTGATTCGAGATTACTCGTCTTCACACTCACAGGCGATATGGCCTTGCGAATCGGTTGGGGTGATAATCCGGTGTTCATTCTTTCCGTTGGCGGATTCCATCCTTCATTCAAAGAAATTCCACCTGATCTGGTGGGAATGAAACGACTGGGAATTTCATTGTTATCCGGAGATAATCCTCGTCTGAGCGTCGCCGTTTATTTTGCAGTTACTTCCAACACCGTTCAATCGGGTGCGAAAGCGGAATTGTATGCAGAAGCCTGCGGCTTCAACGTATATGGTTTCCTGAGTTATGATTTGCTCGTACAATTCAATCCATTCTATTTTATTGCCGATATAGCTGCGGGCATTGCATTGCGTGCAGGTACGGATGTTATTCGTGGCATCACGATCCATTGTCAATTAAGCGGACCAACACCATGGCACGCAAAAGGCGAAGCAAGCATCGACATTTTATTCTTCAGCATTAGTGTAGGCTTCGACGTTACCTGGGGCGATGATGCACCGTCGCAACCGCAAGAGATCGAAGACGTGCTCGACCTCGTGAAAAAAGCACTCAACGACGATCGCAACTGGAGAGCGGAATTGCCGCCGAATACTACGACCAGCGTTACGATCAAGAAAATCAATCTTGCACCCGATCAGATAATCATACATCCGTTCGCCCTGTTGTCGGTAAGTCAGAAAGTTGTGCCGTTGGAATTGGAGATCAACAAATTTGGAAACAAGAAACCCGGTGCGGATACGATTTTCCATTTAATCAATGGCGATACAGCACCAAATTTTGTAACGGAAGAATTTGCGATAGCCAATTTTACTAAACTCAGCGACAGTGAAAAACTATCCCGCAAATCGTTCGAACAAATGAAAAGCGGACTTTCATTCCAAACTTCCAAAGAAAGTAAATACGGTTTCAATATACATAAAGATGTGAACTATGAGTTGAGCTATGTTCGCCGCAACACATTATTTAAAATTGGAATTTTCCGTTTCATCGCCGATGCGTTCAACATTTTTGTAAAAGGAAATGCGATCACAAAAAATAAATATTCGGTGAGCAAGAATGCGAACACAATCGCGCCTGCAAAAGTTGAAATCCAGAAATATGGATATGCTGTAGTGAATACAAGTGATATGGCACTTGCTGGTGCTGATATGGTTGCGGAGTCGGAAGCAGAAGCTTATTATATGCACGATAACCTGGTGAAAAATAATCCATCGTTGAAAAACAAAATTCAGGTGGTATCACAATTTGAAATGAATTGATATGAGCATCACGGTTGCAAAATATACGTTCAGTTCCTGGCTGCGAAATGGTATTGGCGCCAATATCAATCAAACCGATAATTTGGGCGACGGCTCTCCCACGATAAGTGAACGCGCAACGGTGCCGATCGATGTACAGATCAATGGACAAAATATTCATAAGAATTTTGCACTACATGGTCCGGGTGATATTACCGGTATTCTGCAAAACATGGTGGTTCGCACTGAACCACTGCCAAACATTTCGAATTTCGAGCCCAACTATATTCCATTCATTGAATTTTACGAAGAAGATTATATCTGGCGCTACACACCGGCAAAGGCAAGTGGCGATAAGCTGCGGCCATGGTTAGTATTGATTGTACTGGAGAATCCAATAGACAATGACGCAAAAGAATTCTCTTTCAATCAAAATAAAACACCGCTTCCTTCCGTAACGGTGAAATCGGCAGATTCATTGCCGCCACACGATCAGATATGGGCGTGGAGTCATGTGCATATCAATGAAGGTTATAATTCTGCAACAGAATTTGAAGCTTTTCTGCGTACGCTTCACGATTTGAATAATCCGAATGCGGATAAAATTATTTGCCGCTTGATGTGTCCGCGCAAGTTGAAAGCCAATCAACGTTATCGTGCATTTGTGGTACCCGCGTTTGAAACAGGAAGATTAGGTGGACTGGATCTTGATACAACAACAACCGATGCACAGAAACCCGCATGGACTGTCGGTGGATCTAATATTGAATTTCCTGTTCATTACAATTGGGAGTTTATCACGGGAGAGAATGAAGATTTCGAATCGCTGGTAAAAATTCTCGAACCACGCGTAATGGACAAGCGGATAGGCATACGCGATATGGATGGTACGAAGCCGGGTTTTGGAATGACCGAAGGAACCGACATTGGATTGATAAAAGGCGAGAAAGAAAAGCCCGAGGATCCCGAACCACCTTTACCCAACCAGGAAATTATAGGATTGGAAGGCGCGCTCAAGTCACCCAAAACAACGTCACGACCGGTCGCGCTCGATTTAACGAAGCCATTTTTTCCTGAATTGAAAAGCATCTTAAATCTCCCGGCCGAATGGCAAGAGGCAACTGTTGGAACGGGTGATCCTGTGGTTTGTCCTCCTATTTATGGCGAGAATCACGCTTTGACGCATAAACTCGATATCAATAACACCGGTTGGATGCACGATATGAATAAAGATCCGCGTCATCGTGTACCGGGTGGTTTTGGAACCGGTGTGATACAAAAATACCAGGAAGATTATGTGGCGAAAGCCTGGGCGCAGGTGAGAAAAATACTCGAAGCAAACAAGAGAATTCTTTTTACTGCTTTTTCTCTGCACGTTGCGGAAGCTGTTAAGAAAAATTTCATCGCGAAACTGCCTGCAGAAAAAAGCCTGATGTTTTTTTCGCCGATACTGAAAAAAGTAAAAGGCTCGCCTACCACGCTGCATTATCAAATGGACGAAAGCAATATTCCAACATCAGCAGTGAGCGCAAGTTTTCGTAGAATACTTCGTCCACGTGGCGCTTATTTCAAGAAACTAAAAGAAGCGGATCCGAATTTTTCGCATGTCGGACTATTGAAAGAGTTGAATGATGGAAAAGTGAGCGCCGCTCCTCCTAAGAAAACACCGGATAATATTAACCGGGTTGATACTGTTGTGAAGGATCTTCCCTCCGAAAAGCGCAGTGATTTTTTGAAATGGGTAGCAAAAAACAATTTGCTCTTATTGATCTTCGAGCTGATAGTGATTTTGCTGATAATTCTGTTGACAGGTGCATGGCTATTTGCATTTGTACTTGCCGTTGCAGCGATTGGCTTGTATCTCTACGCAAACAAATTAAAATCAGAACTCACGGAAGGCCCGGCGATGCTCGATCCTGCAACGATGGTCACTACGCTCGAGGCCGTACCACAGCGGCCGAATTTCATTTTTACTGAAACAGATCCTGTAGTTCCGGTTACTTCTTCTGGCGGTACAACCGTTACACAAATCGACGACAGCAGTTCAACTTCTCCCGATGCGATCAAGTTTCAAACTGTCGGATTTCATACCTCGGTCGCGGGTGGTGGCGATAGTGTGGAAGCGAAAAATTATAGAAGGGCTGCGATCAATCTCAACAAACGATTATCGATAAAAGCGCCCGAAAAAGTATTTACGCGATTCGATGTCGTTAATGCGCAGGATAAATTGAATTTGGCCACCGATCCAAAAACAGTGTTTCCAAAAATGCTGGCTTCGTACGTGTATTTTTCTTTCAATAAAGATTGGTTGTTGAATTGGGAGCATTTGGTTCCGGCGATGGCGTATCCGGATTTTGAAGACCCGATGTATGAAAAGTTGCGGGATATTTCTTCCGAACTTTTAATTCCGAACCTGAATCTAATTCCACCGAATACAATTTCCCTTCTACTTACCAATCCACCATTTATCGAATCTTATATGGTTGGATTGAATCATGAATTTGGGAAAGAGTTATTGTGGCGCGAATACCCCACAGACAAACGTGGCAGTTATTTCCGCCAGTTTTGGGATGTGAAGGGCATTATTACGAATGAGACTAACCTGACGCAGGAACAACTCACTGAAAAATATAAAGACATAGCACCTCTCGACAAATGGTTCAGCGTTTCTCAACTGGGCACACATAATGCAAGAAATCCAACTGGCAAACCACAAGTTGTATTGGTTGTTAAGGGTGAATTGTTCAAGAAATATCCTAACACTATCGTATATGCGCAAAAGGCGCATATTTTCAAAAAGAATGGTGTGCCCGATCCATCACAAGATCCTGTAATCATAGAAGTGCAATCCGCAAATGAAATGATGCTTGAAATTAAGTTCCCGATTTTTAAAGCGGATGTTCTTCCCGATATTAAGTTTTTTGGTTTTGATCTCGATGAGGACCAGGCAAGAGGCGCAGATAATCCGCAAACCGAAACCGACGACTGGGGTTATTTTTTTATCATTCAGCAAATTCCCGGTGAACCACGGTTCGGTATGGATATCACTTACGATCCGGATGATGACGCGCATCCTACGTGGGATGATTTGTCCTGGGATAAATACAATCCTGTAAAAAGTTTCATCAGTACGACAGTCAAGCCTTCAGGCGGATTTAATCCAACGGGCACAGGAGAAAACATTAATCAGTGGGGAAACAATTCGGCGATGCTGGCTTATATCCTATATCAAAAACCAGTGATGATTGCTGTACATGCAAAAGAAATGCTCGATAAAGTAACCGCAAAAACAACTTAACAATGGGTTACGCAGAATCAATTGATGCGATAAGAAAAGCCCGGATAGAACGAGACACGGAAAAAGACGAACTGTATGCGCTTAAGATGCGATACCAGTCGCTGCTGAAACAACAGAAAAAAGCGGCACGTAGTGACGTTGTTATGGATTCTGCAACGGTGCAGGCAATTGAAAATTTGCGAAATCAAATCGGCGATACCCAAAAGCAGATGGATGAGATAAATGCATTGATCAATAAAATTCAGCAACTAAATGAACGGATTCAGGAATTGCAGGAACAATTGCAAGGATTAGCGCAGGAAATTCAACAGATTCGTAACAAGATTGATGGTATTGACAACGAATTGCAAAATGGAGATATTTCGGATGAGCAAAGACAGAAATTAATTGCTGAAAAGAAAGCGCTGCAGGAAACACTTGCGCAAATCAACAAGCGAATCGAAGCCACCAGGCATGAAATAGAAAAATTGCATGGCGAGTTGGCGAATCAACCATCTGTCGATTCGCTCGAAAGCAGAAAAAAAGAACTTGGTCTCAGGCAAAGGCACTTGCAGGGCGAGCTTGAATCAACTATTAAGGATCAAACGCGATTTGCAGATGATAAAGGACAGGAACTCGAGAGATTAAAGGGTCAAATTAAAGAGGGCATAGCAAGAACTAAAGAAAGGAACCGCCTTGTGACAGGTGTGATCGGTGATTTTTTTGGTCGATTTACGCCGCAAAATTTAATTGAGCAATGGAACGACCAGATACCGATTTTTCTTCAGCCAGTGCGAATTGAAACCAAGTTCAGCCAGAATGCAAATCAACAAAACGAATTATGGGTTAGAATTTTTCCCGACGATATAGCCGTTGTTACCCATGAAAAATACCTTACACAAAAAGAAATCAACTTTGGTACAGCGCATTGGAAATCGATTTGGAAAGCAAAGGCCGACAATGCAAAGAAGACTGCGGCATGGCAGGTAATCACTGATGAATTCGGCGTGAATCGTGCAGCTTGGGTTGCGTTGCAATGCAAACCGCTCAATTGGGCGAATGCAGATATTCTTGTAAGTGAAAATGACCTGGTGTTCCCGACTTTCGATTTAACGAAAATCGACAGCTGGACCGAAGCTCCTCACACACGCGTGATGCCCGATCGTTTTGTGATTCTTTGCTATCGCGGAGGCCAATTGAAATTTTCAGATGTCGGAAAACAGGTCGACGATGTGCTGGTGGTTGGTCCGGCGCCTGTTGAAGATGGCGAAAAACCTTCCATCACCCGCGATCCCAATGGCAATCGGATAAAATTTGGCGAGGATTACAGCTGGTTGATAAATTTCAATGAAGCTGTCGACAAAGGAATGGGATTTAAAATTTCTCTCGATGCGGAAACAGCTGTTGCGGGATACGATCAAATGGTAGTATTGGGTTTGAAATTATCCGCCGATGAAAAAGACAGCCAACAATTTCTTGAAGAACTTTTAGAAAATCATCGGTACTCGATCGAAGGACTAAGTTTAATTCAACAGGGAACTCCTACGAATAACACCGATGAAGAAGATGCTGGCTATTCGAAAAAGCAAACGATAGATGACATTTCAAAATTTGTCGAGAAGGATCAGGTGCTTTTCGAACCAACCGACAAACTATTGGAGGCAACCGACGGCCAGCGGCTAGCAGATTATCTCGGACTTGAATACGATATTTTTCAAACCACGCAAAATGGTCAGTTAAGAGACCATACCGAGGCAATTGCGATGAACAAAGCTTTGTATGCATGCACGCTGGGCTATTACATGCATAGCATGTTGAATGATGTAGCGAGCGATGAAGGTCTTTCGCATCTGCGCAGTCATTTCAACAATTTTGTAACCGGTCGCGGTCCGTTGGCTTCTATTCGCGTCGGCAATCAGCCTTATGGCGTTTTACTTACAAGTGGCTTCAGTCAATGGAAATATCCCGAAAGAATTTTTGGTGATCGATTATCGTTGCGTCCATTCTATCAGAAACTGTATGATTTTCTGAAATTCCTGCAAGACAATTGGCAAACTCAGGTGCCAACGCTGGCGCATATCAGCAAAAAAGGAAATGCGAGCGATAATTTGATGAAAGTATTGGGACTTCATCCAAATTCTGTTGAATTTTATCAGCGAGTGGGATATAGCTGGGATGATTTGAAGAATACTGAAGCTTTTGGCTGGGGAGGAAAATATTTTTACGATACGATGAAGATGGCGATGGAAAAAATATCTGTCCGCCAGCTTCTTTTTAGCTTCGGGTACTTATCTACGTTTGAAGGCGGCAAAGTCAAGCCGGTCCCGCTTTTACTGCAATTGATCTTCCAACATTATCATACCCGTCTCGATAATAAAAATCTGATCGATGGAGAGCCTTTTTCGGAGGAAAAAACCATTAAACCATATGATGGGGCATTGAATTATATTGATTGGCTGATCGCTAATGCTGGTAATTCGACGGCATTGGAAAGTCAGGATTTTGGAGCGGCAAAAAAACCTAATGCCCTATTGTATATGATGCTCTGGTTTTCGCAGTTGCATGAGGCCAGTCAAAGCATTTACAAATATTTATTGCAGAACGACATTCTTGCGAAGGAAATCGTGCAGTCGAGAAAGTTCATGAACATGAGCACTGCTCCTTCTGTTTCACATTGGGAAGTGTTTGAGGCGCCCGTAAATAAAGTTGTCGCCGGTGCCAATTCATCTTTACCGCTGTACGAATACATCCATTCGCAATTAAATGTTGTCGGCAGCACGAACCTCGTGGAAAATCTTGCAGAACATATGTGGGGATTGGAAGTGATTAAGCATTTGCCTACTGCGCGCCTGGAGAGATTGCTTGTAGAGCATGTCGATACTTTGTCCTACCGCTTAGATTCCTGGCAAACTTCTTTATTTGAACAACGGCTTCAGGCGCAGCGCAATTTGACTATCGACAATAAGAATCGAAATAAAGGAATTTATCTCGGGGCATATGGCTATCTCGAGAATGTTGTGCCGGGACACAAGCGGCATAAAGTTCCTGAAGACATTTTGCCTGAATCGCTTCGCGAGAATCTGGACAATCTTTTTGTCGAAGACGGCAATGGCGGTTATGTACACGCGCCGAGTTTAAATCATGCGACTGCGGCCGCAATTCTCCGAAACGGATATCTCACACACGCGAGTCCAACAGATCGTGAGGTGCTGACAGTGAACCTTTCTTCTGAGCGGGTGCGTAGAGCAAAATATTTACTGGAAGGGATTCAAAACGGACAAACCCTTGAAGCATTGTTGGGATATCAATTTGAAAGAGGATTGCACGACTGGACGACGAGATCTCCGAATCCGATTATACTCAATCAGCTCAAACCAAATTTCAGAGAAGCCTTCCCAATAACTAAAACCAAAGTACCGCAGGAAGGGAAGACGACAGGACCTGAAGAAGTGGCGCTCGATTATCATGTCACTAACGGATTGACGCTTGCTAACAGGACAGATGATTTTCCGTATGGTATTACAACTTTTCCTTCACTTGATGCCGATCAAATCAATGCGATCAGGGCTGAAAAAAAGGAAATTGAAGATACGCTGGATGCCATGCGCGATGTGCTGACTGCAGAAAGCGCTTATCAATTGGCGTTAGGAAATTTCGAAAGAGCATCGGCCGTAATGCAGTCAATTTCCGGGGCAACTATTTCTCCGAGCGCGGAAGTGATCAATTCTTCTAGAGGTACGGATTTGAGGTTTACCAATAAAGTCGTGATACATTTCGACAGCACGCTCACTACCAACCCATGGCCGCCCATTGCGCCAACACAAAAATCGCTCACGGAACCCGGGCTTAATCACTGGATCGGCACTTTATTGGGCACTCCTTCAAAAATCCGTTGCCAGGTGATGGCTGTAGATAAGGATGATAAAATTTTGAAGCGTGCGGACAATTCAGAGATCAAATCGATGATGGGTCTTGATGAACTTGAATTGCAACCGATCGATTTTCTGTACCTCATCCGGAATAAACTTGAATCGTCGGGCACTTCCGAACTTGAAACGCGAATTCGTTATGTTTTTGCGCAAGCTAACTCGCTTACTGATGAAACTATTGTAAAAATTGTTTTTGCCGAATCTGGCACGGCAGATCTATCAGTAAAATCCTTTGCAGAAATTTTACCATTCACGAATTATTTGCGCGAACTCGTAGGAGCAGCAAGTCCGCTGAATGCAAAGGAATACGAACCAGCTTCGAAGATTTTGACTGTGGTAAACGACAATCCGAACAATTACAATTGGAATGAATTGTTGAATCGTGCGCAATCGATTTTTACATTTTATGATAATTTATCTCCGCAGCTTGCCGCAGCAGTAAGTGATGCCATTACCCTAAAAACACCAGCCTCTGTAGCTACCCTTCGCAATAAATTAAAAGCTTTCGCCGATGCGGGTTTTGTTTTTGCGTTCCCGCAATCTTCTTTCGGTTCTGACCAGGCACAAATTGATATTCTCGCAGCCCAGGGCGAATCGCTACTAGATCGATTTGAAGCTGCTAAAAAAACGTACAATGAAAGTCTGGCGAAGGTCAACAATGTAAACACCAAGATCGATCAGAAAGTGAGTACGCTCACAGAAATGATCAAAGGATTTTTAGGAACCGATTTTTTAGTGATGCCCAGATTTAATTTCAACAATACAATAGAAGTGGCCCAGTCGTACACATCCCAAGGCGAGTTACTGAAATATGTGCAGAATGACCTGTCTGTCCCGCTTCCTGTTTTTGAATGGTTGCATGGCGTATCGTTGGTTCGTCCAAGAATTCATAACCTCGAAATGGCGCGACTAATCAATGACAGTTTCAATGCTGCTGCAATTGAATTGGCGCCGATTCAATTGCCATATCGGAAGAATGATACCTGGTTGGCAGTTGAATTTAAAGAGGGAACTACAATAGATCACGACACGCTTTCGATCGTGCAATACAATCCACAAGGATTTAACGCAGCACAACTGCAGTGCGGATTGTTAATTGATTCGTGGACAGAAATCATTCCGAATAAAAAAGAAGTAACTGGAATAGGGTTCAATTACAATCAACCGAATACTGTTCCGCCACAATCATTGATGTTAGTTGTTACACCAGAGATCACAGGTCATTGGAAATGGGATAATCTCGTAGCAGCAGTACTCGACACATTTGCAAGAGCGAAGAGAAGAGCAATAGAACCCGATCACACAGACCTGATGAATGGCATCAGCACGCTCTTACCCGCAACCCTAACCGAATTCAGCGCATCCAAGAACGGCATTTCGCTCGATTACGCCTTTAACATAAAAGTCGTAGCCGAGAAATCTATGGAGCTATACAGTAAGTTATAAACTAGTCAATGAGACTTTTGGGGGAAGTCCTCAAACATCAAACTTGTCCCGCCTTGGCGGGACAAACTCAAACCTCAAACGATTTTAAAGTATGGAAGTCCTATCAGCCATCATGGTTTTACCCGAAAAAAATCTCCTCAAGGAAGCCTACCGCATTCCTTCGATCACCGCCTACAATCGGATGGAACCACGACCGCGCTCCGAAAATTTCGAACGTAGTCTGCGTGCTGAAGTACGCGACCCATTGTGGTTTCTTACTCGTCAATGGGAGATGGGAGAATTCGAGAGTGAGGATGCAGGTTCCGCAATTGATGCAAGACTGATTACGAAGCAGATTCATGTCGATCGGGTTGCATTGCGGGACAACAAAGGCATTTTGTACGACGAAATGGTGCCTATGGAGATGTTAGTGGAGAGGGAAACAGTGCCATTTACTCTCGCTTTCAAAATCCAGGCGAGCCAGTATTTTTTGCTACTACACAGCAACGCACTCAAAACAAAATATTTTCAGAAATACCTGACCGCTTTTCCAATCGATCCCAATAAAGAAGCAGATTTCCGAGGACAAGTGGATGGTTTGAATTTATATACTTCAACAGTTAAAAGGTGCCTTGACGGAAAGAAAATCTATGATGAAATTTTAGCGAATACTTTCAAAACAAAAGTACCGATCGATGGAGGAGATGTGGGGGACATAGATAAAATCATCACGAAGTTTCTGGATTGGTTCAAGCGACAATATTCGCAACCTACAAATGCCGATACAAAAGCATGGATCCCTGAACAACTCTCCTATAATTTTTCTGTTGCGGCGCCAAATACCGAGCAAAGTCAAATCGTGTTGCGCGCCGAGCATTATCACCAGGGCACCGTCGATTGGTATGATTTCGATGAAGAATTACGAGCAAAACCTATTCCGATAGAGGATGATGGATACGTAGTGAAATTCGATGAAGAAATTCCGATTTCGTTTATTCCAGCTGCTACTTCATTCAAAGGAATGCCGAATCCAAGATTTTGGGAGATGGAAGAGAAGATGATCAATTTCGGAAAACTAAATGCGAAAACAACTGATCATTTATTATTGTTGTTTGCAGAATTTGGACTAGTGTACGGCAACGATTGGTTTATTGTCCCCTATGAAATGCCTGTGAACTCGCTGTGCGAGATTAAAGGATTTGTAGTTACAGATGTGTTTGGAGAAAGAACATTAATACAAGCCGCGAATGAAGGCGCCGACAATGACTGGCAACGATGGTCGATGTTTAATTTGAGTAATAAAGACCAAATCGGCAATTATAACAGGCAATTCTATTTGCCGGCAACACTTACGCAAAGCATGGAGAGTGATCCTATCGAGCAAGTAAATTTCACTCGAGATGAAATGGTGAATATGGCCTGGGGAATTGAAGACATTATTCCCGATGCGACATCGAAGGGAATAAATGGTCATGATGCTGCAGATAAAACGGGTGTGATACCAGAAGCTGTTGCAGGATCTGACGCAAAAATTCGTTATGTACTTGGTACAACAGTTCCTGAAAATTGGATCCCATTCCTGCCCGTGCAATTGCCAGGCAGCAATCAGGATATTAGATTTCAATTAGCAATGATGCCTAAAATTGATAAACCCGGCGAATTTGAATTTGTAAAAGCGAAAGGTGTTTTGCTAAATGAAAGAGAAAAAGATGGCGCCAATAACAAGCCATACTTTATAAACGAAGAAGAGATCCCATATTCAGGCGCGATAGTTACTCGCTCATATCAGCGTGCACGTTGGTACAATGGAAAAACCTACGTCTGGATCAGCCGCCGCCGTGAAACCGGTATGGGAGAGGGAAGTAGTAGACTGGCGTTTGATCAGATAGGATCTACAAAATAAGAAAAATCACTCAGGTTCTAATGAGCTGGCAAATCGGCTTAATTGTTTAAGGAGTTTTGTTTGGAACAATTTGAAAATTTTTTAATTAAGTTCTCTGCCTCACTAAGATAAATCCTTCTCAAAAAACGAGACCGCCGCCTGATGCCCGGGCAATGATATCATCTGTCGCGCCTTTTTGCCAGTGAAAGCTGAGAGGCCATATGGGAAGAAATGGCGAGAATATGAAAGAACGATAATTCCAAAGGTTTAATATTTTTCTGTTCCTGCCGTGTCTTTCGATCACGGCAGTCTGTATCGCTTGTTTTCGGTGTGGCAGTCTGCTTTATCAGCAAACGTGAGTATTTGATCTGGATTTGAAAAAAGGGTTTTTTATTTGCTGAATTTGATTTTAAAACTTAGTTTATAGCAAAGGGAAGAACTACACATTAAGCTCATGGAATCAGCCTGCCTGACTACAAAAAGAAATTTTAAAAGCAACCCTTTAAATTTGCCCCTCAGCTCGCAAGAAACATGCGTACCTTTAGAAAAGAATTAGATCTTTAAAACACCTTTCACTAGATTTGTTTGCAAGTTGTTTGCAAATGTAAAAACTAGTCTTAATAGCTTGATCCACTTGAACCCATGAATCTTATTCTTCGCAAGCAAAAATCTCCGATGCCAGCGTTCAATTTCTTAGATATTCTCATTAATCGTAGGATCTGCGCACCATTAACCCCTCATTTCCTAAGAAGAGCGGAGAGAGAGGGATTCGAACCCCCGGACCTTTTGGGTCAAC
>Ga0068871_100001099_pt1 | contig 18165 bp, 17 predicted proteins | sample KBSMisM72_FD_72750 | JGI IMG/M metagenome (GOLD analysis project Ga0068871, IMG submission 72750) | Miscanthus rhizosphere microbial communities from Kellogg Biological Station, Michigan, USA - KBS Miscanthus M7-2 | ecosystem: Host-associated > Plants > Roots > Rhizosphere > Soil ... | reverse complement strand
GCATCGTCGTGTGGAACGACATCATGAAGCAGCAGGCGGTCGAGTTGCACGGCTACGAACCCGACCAGGTGCGGGTTGCCGGTCCGCCGCACTGGGATCGCTACTTCCGCCCAGGTCCGGCGATTCCCCGCGCCGCCTTCCTCTCGCGTATCGGCGCCGACGCCTCGCGGCGCCTCGTCACGTTGATGACGACAGGAAAGACGTTGTACGACCACTACCCACGCGTGGTCCGCATTCTGATGAATGCGCTCGAAGACGGGCGTTTCGGTCAAGCGCAGCTGCTCGTGCGTCTGCATCCGCGCGACGATCTCGATCGCTACGATCAGTTCAAGGGCACGCCGCATCTCCTCGTCGAGAAGCCGTTCAAGAAGACCGTCAAGTCGGGCGACGGCCTCGACGTCGACATCACGCTGGAGAACCAGCAGCATCTGGCCGATACCTTGAGGCACAGCGACGTCATCGTGACAGTTGCGTCGACCATTGCCATCGAGGCGTCGATCTTCGACACGCCGGTGGTGGACGTCTCGTTCGACGGCGAAACGCCGGAGGAATTCTCGAAGTCGGCGCGCCGGTATTACAAGTTCACGCACTACGCGAACATCACTCGTGCAGGCGCCGCGCCGGTTGCGGAGACCCCCGAAGCGCTGGTGGATCACGTCGCACGGTACTTGAACGATCGATCGCTCGATCACGAAGGCCGCAAGCGCGTCGTCGGCGAGCAGTGTCAGTTCACGGACGGGCAATCGAGCGACCGTATTGCGCAGTGCGTGGTCGAGGAGCTCGAAGACGTCGTCGGCGGCCCTGAAAGGGCCGTCCCACGAATGACCGCATGAAACTTTCAGTCGTTGTCCCCGTGTTCAACGAAAAGGCGACGGTCGCCGAGATCATCGACCGCATTCGCGCGACAAATCTCTCGATTGAGCTCATCGTCGTCGACGACGGATCGACCGACGGCACACGCGATGTGCTCAAGGGAGTGAGCGGGAAGATCGATCATTTGCTGCTGCAGGAGCGGAACGCCGGCAAGGGCGCGGCGCTCAAGGCTGGCTTCGCGGTCGCGACCGGCGACGTGGTGATCATCCAGGACGCCGATCTCGAGTACGACCCTGAGGACTATCACGAGCTGCTGAAGCCGATCACGAAGGCGGACGCGGATCTCGTGCTCGGATCGCGGCTGACGGGCGCCAAGCCGCAGCGGGCGTATTACTACTGGCACTATGTCGGGAACCGCGTGATCACCTTCATCGCGCGCGTCCTCTACAACACGACGTTGAGCGACATCTACACCTGCTACAAGGTGTTCAAGCGGGAGCAATTGACTGGGCTCGAGGTCAAGAGCGACGGCTTCGAGTTCGACGCCGAGATGCTCGCCATTCTCTTGAAGCGGCGGCTCGTCGTCTACGAAGTGCCGATTTCGTACTACGGTCGGTCCTACGGTGAAGGGAAGAAGATCAAGTGGTACCACACGGTTCTCGTCGTCTGGAATCTGGTGAAATACAGGTTCGTATGAGCACGCCCGTCTGTCTCGTGATTGCGCCGTCAGGCTTCCTCCTCGACGAGCGAGTGTTCATGAGCCTCGGCATTCTCCGGGTGGCGGCGGTGCTCGAGCAGCATGGCATTCCCGTCGAACTGCTCGATCTCTCGGGCATCGAGAACTACGAGGAGGTCGTTCGGCTGCATGCGTCGCAATCAGCGGCCACCCGGTACGGCATCACCGCCACGACGCCGCAGATGCCGGCTGCCGTCAAAGTGGCTGAAGCCGTCAAATCGGTGCGGCCGAAAGCCGTCACGATTCTCGGCGGGCCGCACGTGACGCTCGTCAGCGCGGCCGTGAAGCGCGAGCAGCGGGAAGGCGTCGGCGGACGCGCGACGAAAGCGCTCGAGGTGCTGAAAAGTGGCTTCGACGTGCTCGTCGCGGGCGACGGAGAGTCGGCCATCTTCCTCGCGCTCGAGTTGTCGCTGAAGGAATGTCCGGCGTTCGTCGACGCCGACGAACCAAAGTCGTCGCTGTTTCTGACGAGCGCGGCGCTCACCAAGCTGCCGTTTCCGGCCCGGCATCTCGTCGACGTCGAGAGCTACCGCTACACGATTGACGGCCATCGCGCCCTGAGTCTGATCGCGCAGCTCGGATGTCCGTTCGAATGCGGCTTCTGCGGCGGACGGGCGTCGCCGATGCTGCGCCGCGTGCGCACGCGGGCCTCCGACAACATCATCGGCGAAATGACTCACCTGTACGAGCGGTACGGCACCACCGGCTTCATGTTCTACGACGACGAGCTGAACGTGAACCGGGAGATGGTGGGGCTGATGCGCGGCATCCGCGACGCGCAGGAGAAGCTGGGCGTCGAATGGCGGCTTCGCGGCTTCGCGAAAGCCGAGCTGTTCGACGAAGAGCAGGCGCGTGAGTTGTACGCAGCCGGATTCCGTTGGCTGCTGATCGGGTTCGAGTCCGGCGCGCCGTCCATCCTCACGAACATCAACAAGAAAGCGACGCGCGACGACAACACGCGCTGCCTCGAGATCGCCGCCAGGACCGGCCTGAAAGTGAAAGCGCTGATGTCGGTCGGTCACCCTGGTGAATCCCCGGATACCGTGCAGGCGACGCGCGACTGGCTTGTGGAGACGAAGCCGGCCGACTTCGACGTCACCATCATCACGACCTACCCCGGCACGCCGTACTACGACGAGTCCGTGCCGCACGCGTCGATGCCGGACGTGTGGACGTACACGTACAAGAAGACCGGCGATCGTCTGCACGCCTACGACGTCGACTACACCCGCGTCGCCGAGTACTACAAGGGGAATCCCGAAGGCGGCTACCACGCGTATGTGTTCACCGACGCGCTCGGCGCGAGAGAGCTCGTCGACGCGCGCGACCACATCGAACGCGACGTGCGCGCGGCTCTCGGCATCCCGTTCAATCCGGGCGCGCCGGCGACGCGGTTTGAACATTCAATGGGGCAGTTCGACAAGCTGCCGCCCAACATCCTTCGCCAGTCGAACGTCGACAGTCTCGGAGCAAAACCGTCTTCCGATGTGCGGAATCGCTGGATTCCTCTCGCTGAACGCTGAACGGCCGGACCCGACGCGGCTCGCGCGGATGGTCGCGACGCTCAGGCATCGCGGCCCCGACGATCACGGCGAATACGTTTCCGGACCCGCGGCGCTGGGCGCAGCACGTCTCAGCATCATCGACGTCGCCGGCGGCCATCAGCCGATCTCGATCGACGACGGCGCGATCACGGTCGCGCAGAACGGCGAGATCTACAACTACGTGGAATTGAAGCAGCAGCTCGAACGCGCCGGCCGCCGTTTCCAGACGACCTGCGATACGGAAGTCATCGCGCATCTGTACGCCGTGGACGGCGTGGACGCCTTCCGGAAGATGCGCGGCATGTTCGCGGTCGCGATCTGGGATGCGCGGAACGAACGGCTGATTCTCGGCCGCGATCGCGTCGGGAAGAAGCCGCTCTACTACGCAAAACGCGCCGGCGCGCTGTTCTTCGGGTCGGAGACGAAGGCGATTCTGGCCGCGCTGGACGACGTGCCGCCCGTGGATGCCGATGCGCTGCTCGACTTCTTCACGTTCGGATATGTCGCCGGCGAGCGCGCGATCTTCGACGGCATGCAGCGGCTGGGACCGGGGACCACGCTGACCGTCGACGCGCGAAACGGCGGCGAGTACGTCAGCCGCTACTGGTCGTGGCCCGAAGCGGCGGCGCGCGACACGATGTCGCGCGAGGAGGCGATCGAGCGGCTCCGGGAGGAGCTGATCGAAGCCGTTCGTATTCGCCTGCGATCGGATGTGCCGCTCGGGGCGTTCTTGAGCGGCGGAATGGACTCGGCCGCGGTGCTCGCGCTGATGGCGAAACACTCGTCCCGGCCGGTGAAGACGTTCACCATCGGGTTCGGCGATCCCGCGTATGACGAGCTCGCCGATGCGAGATCGACGGCTGAGCACTTCGGCGCCGAACACCACGAGCAGGTCGTCACACCCGACTGCGTACGCGTGGCGGAGACGCTGGCGTACCACTACGACGAGCCGTTCGCCGACGCATCCGCGATTCCGACGTTCCACGTCGCGGAGCTCGCGCGCCAGCACGTGACCGTCTGTCTCACCGGCGACGGCGGCGACGAGCTGTTCGCGGGGTACACGCCGTACGCCGACGCGCTCGCGCGCGTGCCGCAAGCGGCCATCGTGCACGCGATGCGATCGGTCGTCGGCGTCGGCGCGAAGCTCGTGCCGGTCCACGCGCGCGGCAAGGGCCGGCTCACGATCATGTCGCATGGTCCGGAGGCGTGGTTCGTCTGGCGGCGGACGGTGTTTCCCGACTACCTGCTGGAAGCGGTGGTCCACGGCGACGTGCGCCGGCAGGCACGTCTGCTGCCCGAGCAGCAGGCGGTGGAGCAGATGCGCCTCGCGCACGGGACGCTGCTGTCGCGCCTGCAGCAATGGGATCAACGGCACTATCTGCCGGACGACATCCTGGTCAAAGTCGATCGCGCGACGATGGCGCATTCGCTCGAGGCGCGCTGTCCACTGCTGGATCATCGCGTCATCGAGCTCGCGGCGCGGCAGTCGTCGGCGCGGCACGGCGACGCGCAGACGACGAAGCGGCTGCTCAAGGACGTGATTCGCGCCTGGGTGCCGGAGGACGTGCTGTCGCGTCCGAAGCGCGGCTTCGGCGTCCCGCTGCGGCGGTGGTTTCACGAGCAGATGATCGGCTGGGCGCGCGACATCCTCCTCGATCCACATACCGCGCAGCGCGGCTGGACGAACACCCACGAGGTCCGTGCACTGCTGCGGCAGCACGAGGACGGATCGCGCGATCACGCCAAACGCATCTGGGCGCTCGTCTGCCTCGAGCTGTGGGCCCGCCAGCACGTCGACGGCCATTCGCGCGTGCGACAAACACAGTGCGCGTGATCACCTTTAGCCACGAAGACACGAAGAACACGAAGGCGCACGAAACGTTGTTTTTCAAAAAGTGTTCTTCGTGCCTCCTTCGTGTTCTTCGTGACTTCGTGGCTCATGCCGACCTTGGAGTCAGATGCGCGTCGTGATGATGCTGCGCTGCCTCGGCATGATGCGCGGCGGCGGCGAGACGCGGCACATGGCGTGGATGCGTGAGTTGACCGCGATGGGCATCGACGTCGAAGTGATCACGGGCGGACCGCTGTTCGGCCAAATGCGATTTCCAGTGACTGACCTCGCGTGCCGCGACACTACGGTGATCAAGTCGCCGTACATGCGCGACCTGGTCTACAGAACGCAGGGCCGCCGCGGACTCGGACGGCTCGGCGTCGTGATGCTCCATACCGACGAAGAGTGGTTCTGCAAGCTCGCATGGCAACACATCGCGAGCACCGCGCCTCGTCGCCGGCCCGACATCGTCCACGCGCATGCGCTGCACCAGGCGGCACGGCTGAGGACGATCGACGTGCCGGTCGCCATCAATCTCCCGGGTGAGCCGAATCCGCGCTACCACGACGATCTGCGCCGCGCGGACGTGCTCCTCTCGGACGGCTGGGGCGCCCGCAAGCTGCCGTCGATCCTGGGACGGGCCGTCGAGAACATCACCAAGGGCGTCGACTCGATGTTGTTCACGCCGGAGGGCGCCAGCGTGCGAAACGAGTTGGGAGTCGGCGATGCGCCCGTCGTGCTTTGCGTCAGCCGGCTCGTGCCCATCAAGAACGTCGCACTGTTCGTCGACGCCATCGCCATCGTCCGGCATCGTCGTCCCGACGTGCGCGCCGTCGTCGTTGGTGACGGCCCGCTCGAATCGGCTCTGATGCAGCGAGCGTCCGCACTCGGCGTCCGCGAGGCGATCCGGTTCGCCGGCTACGTCGACCAGCAGAACCTGCCGCGGTGGTACCGCGGCGCCGATGTCTTCGGGCTGTCGTCGGACTTCGACAACTCGCCGAACGTCGTGCTCGAAGCGATGGCCTCTGGGCTGCCGGTGGTGGCGACCGACGTCGGCGGCGTCGCCGATTTCGTCGAGACGCCGAGCGGCGGCGCGCTGGTGCGGAAAGGCGACGCGGCGGCGATGGGCGCCGAAATCCTCTCGCTCATCGAGGACACCGGGAAGCGGCGCGCGGCCGGCGCGTTCAACCGTCTCCGCGCCACGACGAAGTTTTCGTGGAGGACGAGCGCCGAGCAGCTGTTGGCGGCCTACCGCGGAGCGATGGCGGCCCGGGCGGCGTGAAACTCGCGATACGAGATGACGACACGTGCTACTTCACCGATCCGTCGGAACTGGAGCGCGTCTATCACGACGTGTGGGATCAGGTGCCGATTTGTCTCGCGACCGTGCCGTTTGCCGTCGGGTACGAGCGCGCCGGCATCCCGCGCGAGCACTGGCACGACGGCGAGGCCTTCGCGCTCGAGCGCAACTCCGCGTTGACCACGTTCCTCAAGTCACTGATCGGCCGCGGGCGCGTCACGATCGCACTGCACGGGTACACACATCAGGATTACCCCGACGGTTTCGAGTTTCAGGCGGCGCCGGATCCTGAGCGTCGCGTGAGCGACGGACTGCGATATCTCCGCGAGACGTTTGGCGCGACGCCGTCGATCTTCGTACCTCCACATAACGCAATGTCGAAGCGCGGCCTCGCGGCAGTCGGTGCGGCACGGCTCAACATCCTCGGGTCGTTTCTGTCGTTCAGGCCGTCGATCCGTCCATGGGACTACACGACGCCGGCCAACTGGCTTCGTATCGCGCAGTTCCGCAGGACGACTGGCCGAACGAAAGGGGATAGCCTGATTTACCCCCACGTGCTGCGCTATGCGGACCACGCGGAGTTCGGTTGCCACAGCCTGATTCCAGGCACCACGGTCGACGAGCTGAAACGCGCATTCGACGAAGCGAGACGGGCCGATGGAGATTTCTGTCTCGCGACGCACTACTGGGAAGTCGACGCGGCGATGAAGCAGGTGCTCGTGGCGTTCCTCGAATACGCCGCGGGCGATCGCGAGGTGCGATTCGTCGCGGCGGAGGAACTGTTCGCGTGAGCGGCTTCGTTACCGAGTGGGGACGGAAGGCCGCCGATCTCTACGCGACCGATTACGCGCGGCGGTATCGCGAGCACGACAATCAGCTCGGCAACGTCGACGCGTATCGCGCATTTTGCGGGTGGCTGCATGAGATCTGCGGACGGTTCGACGCGCCGATCGATGCGCTCGATCTCGGGTGTGGCACCGGCCGTTACTTCTCTGCGTTGAGAAACATCAACCGTCTTGTCGGGCTCGATGCGTCGGCGCCGATGCTGGCCGAGGCGGCTCATCCCGTGGCCGCAAGCCGGATAAGCGCGCGTATTGTGGAACTTGTCCAAGGCGACGCGCTGACGTACGAGTTTCCGGACGACAGCTTCGATCTCGTCTACTCCATCGGCGTGCTTGCCGAACACACGCCCTTCGACGATCGCATCGTCGCCAACGCCGCTCGATGGCTTCGCGCCGGCGGACGGTTTGCGTTCACGACGGTGCATCCAGACTCGACGTCGATTCCGCGCACCCCGTCGCGCGCCATTGGCGCGGCGCTCGCGCCGTTCGCGCCAGGTCCGGCACGCCGTTGGCTTCGGACGAGGCTCACCGCGGGCGGCCAGTATGCGGACGAGGCGCTAATCGCCGAGCGCCTCGGTGCCGCGCTCACGATCGAATCGATCTCGCGTCAGGAGTCGGAGGCGCATCTGCATTGCCTCTGCGTCGCGCGTAAGCGATGAGCTATCAGAACTGCTCGGTTCTCGTGATCGGCGGACTCGGATTCATCGGCGGCCGCCTGTCGGCGGCGCTCGCCGCAGCCGGCGCTCGCGTCACCATCGTGACGCCCTCGCGGAAGAAGCATCACGACGTCGCGATCGATCTCGAGGCCCAGGGCGTGCAGGTGCTCGACGGCGACGTGCGCGATCCCCAGGCGATGGACGCACGCGTGCGTGGGCAGGACGTGATCCTCAATCTGGCCGGCCAATCCGGCGCCGTGCGCAGCATGGAGGAGCCGTGGGCCGACCTCGATGTCAACGGCCGCGGCATGTTGACGCTCGTCGAGGCCGTTCGGCGCGAAAACCCGGACGCGCACGTCGTGTTCGCGGGATCGCGGCTTGAGTACGGCCGCGTCGGATCGGCGCCGGTCGATGAGACGCACGGCACCGATCCGCTGTGCGTCCACGCGATTCACAAGCTCGTGGCGGAGCAGTACCTCAAGTTGTACAAGCGTCTCTATCACGTGTCGTACGCCGTCGCGCGCATCACGAATCCGTACGGACCAGGCCAGCCGCGCTCACGAACCGCCTACGGCATCGTCAACCGGATGATCCATTTGGCGCTCGCGAACGACGCGTTGCCCATTTACGGCGACGGCACGCAGCGGCGCGACTACATCTATATAGATGATGTCGTTGACGCCCTGCTCGCGCTTGGCGATCCCGATCGCAGGGCCGCGGCGAAGCACGACGTCTACAACGTCGGCACCGGCGAGGGCACCGCGATTGTCGACATGGCGAATGCGATCACCGCCGCCGCTGGAGGAGGCCGCGTCGAACGGGTCGAGTGGCCGCGGCTCGCCGAGCAGATCGAGACCGGCGATTTCGTCGCGGACATTTCCCGGATCCAAGGCGATCTTGGCTGGAGTCCGGCGGTCTCGATCGACGAAGGATTGCGCCGCACGATCGCGTTCTATCGGGCGCACGTCGCGTCGTGACGGGCCGTGAGCGGATCAAAGTCTGTTACATGGCCCACACGTTCGCTGTCGGCGGCGCCGAAGAAATGGTCCTCAACCTCGTACGCCACCTGCCGCCGCGCTTCGAGCCCGTCGTGTGCTGCATCAACGACGCCGGTCCGATCGGCGAGGAGATCCGCAAGACCGGCACGCCGGTTGCGGTGCTCGGACTCACGCCTGGACTGCGTCATCCATGGCACGTCGGCGGCATCAGGCGCTATCTCCGCGAGACGAAGCCGGCCATCGTCCACACGTTTCTGCTGACGGCGAGCTTGTATGGACGTCTCGCCGCTTTGCTCGAACGCGTCCCGATTGTGATCGGAACCGAAGTGAACATCTACGAGCGTAAACGCCGCCATCACATCGTGGCCGAGCGCATGCTGATGGCGCGAACCAGCCGCGTGATTGTTTCTGCGAATTCCGTTCGCGACTTCTACGTGAGTCAGATTCACGCCGATCCCGCCAAAATCGACGTGGTCTACAACGCCGTGGACTGGAAAAGCATTCAGCCCACGCGATCGCGAGCGCACATACGCGCCTCTTTGGGGATCGACGCGAACGCCAGGCTGGCGGGCGTCATCGCACGCCTGACCGAGCAAAAGGGCCATCGGTATCTGTTTCGCGCGATGGCGTCACCAGAGCTCGCCGACATGCAGCTCATCGTCGTCGGCGACGGCGATCTGCGCGACGTGTTGAAAGCGGACGCGCAAGCGCTTGCGATCGCACCGCGTGTGCATTTTCTCGGTGCGCGGCGGGATCTCGGCGATCTTCTGGCGGCGATGGACGTGTTCGTCATGCCGTCGTTGTGGGAAGGTCTTCCGCTCTCGATGATTCTCGCGATGGGCGCCGGTCTTCCGGTGGTGGCGACGGCAGTGGCGGGTATTCCCGAGGTGGTGGAAAACGGCAAGACCGGCTGGCTCGTTCCCGCCGGCAGCGTCGTCGGCTTGTCGCAGGCCCTGAAGGAAGTGTTTGCGAATCCGGCACGTGCGTCCGAGGTCGGCCAGGCTGCTCGCGATTTCGTGCTCCCGCGATTCGGCGTCGACACCTACGTCAATTCTGTGTCCGGTCTCTACGATCGGCTGCTCGCTGAGCGCGCTGCGTGAAACTCGGCATCGTCTATCACATGCCGTTCTGGCGGGCTCCCGATGGAAGTCTGCGCGAGCTCGAAGGATCGTTTGCGCGGTATGTCGACTCGCTCGCGCCGTACTTCGATGAGATTTCGCTCTGCGTGCCGACCGTCAAGAACCCGTCCGGCGCAGGAACCGCCGTCCGAGCGTCCAACGTGACGTTGGCGCCGATGCCAGCCTTTGAAGGTCCGGCTCAGTTCTACCCGAAGCTGCCGATCATTCTGCCGAAGCTGTTGTCGTGGGTTCGCGGCGTCGACGTGCTGCACTGCCGGGTGCCCACGCCAGCGGCGCCATTTGCGTTTGCCTTCGCTCGCGCGTTCGGCAAGCCGGCGTTCGTCCTCATCGTAGGCGACCTGCGGGCGCTGCTGCCGATGATGCCGTACCGCGGGATGAAGAAGATCATCTGGCGGGCGTACACGGAATTCGAAGAACGCGCTCTGCAGTGGATGGCGGATCGGTCGCTCGCGTTTGCGAACGGCAGTGCGCTGACGGACAAGCACTCACGGCCAAACCACCAGGTCGTGCAGACGACGACCACCACGATCAGCGCCACGGATATCGCTTCGCGAACCGACACCTGCGGCAGCAGGCCAGTGCGGATGCTCACCGTCAGCCGCATCGATCCTCGCAAGGGCCTTCGCGTGCTGCCCGCGGCAATCACGCAGCTCACTGAGCTCGGCATCAGCGTCACGATCGACATCGTCGGGCCGTCGATCGGCCGGCCAGGCGACGACGAGAAGGCGGCGATTGCGGCAGACGCGGCCGCGCGTGGCGTCGCATCGCGGGTGAATCTGCTGGGGGCCGTCCCGCTCGACCAGTTGTTGCCGCTCTACCGGAAGTACGACGTGTTCGTGTTGCCGACGCTGCCCGGAGAAGGCATTCCGCGCGTGCTGCTCGAGTCGATGACGGCGGGAATGCCGGTCGTCGCCACACGCGTGAGCGGCATTCCGAGCCTCATCACGCACGAAGTCAACGGACTGCTCGTCGACGAGGCGACGGCCGACAACGTCGCGCAGGCCGTGGCGCGCGTCGTGAGCGACGGCCCGCTCCGCCGGCGCCTCATCGCGAACGCGTACGAGACGGCGCGTGGACGGACGCTCGAAGCTCAGGCCGCGAAGATGATGGCCGTCGTGTCACAGGATCTGGGCGTCAAATTGCGCGTGCCGGCGCCCGCCATATGAAACGCGTCTGCTTCGTGCTTCCCTCGCTCGCCGGCGGCGGCGCCGAACGCGTTGCCGTCCAGGTGTTGTCGGCGCTCGACGTCTCGCGATGGGATCGCTCGATGTATCTGTTCAAGCGGGAAGGTCCGTATTTGGCGGATCTTCCGAAGTCGGTGAGGCTCGCCTCGTCGACGAGCGGATCTCGCGTCGGCCGGCTGATCGAGCTTCGACGCTTCATTCGCGAGACGCGTCCGGATTTGGTCGTCTCGTTCCTGAGCTACTTCACGGTACTGGCCGCGGCGAGGACGGCCGGCGTCGGCGTCCGCGTCGTCTTCGTGCTGGGGACGCCGATGTCGGCGTTTCTGAGCGACGCGGACTATCACTGGAAAGCGGCCAGCCATCGGACGCTGTTCTCGCTCGTCACTCGCGCCGGCTACAACCTCGCCGACGCCATCGCGACGACGTCGCGAGGGGTGTCCGAGGATTTGATGCAGCACTTCGGCGTGCGCGAGAGCGTCATCAAAGTCGTGCACAACCCAATCGACTTCGCGGCGTTGACCAACGCGTCCGCCGAGCCGCTCGAACCGGCCGACGAGCGTGCGTGGAAGCATCCGGCGATCGTGTCGGCTGGCCGGCTTGCCGAAGCGAAGAACTATCCGCTGCTCATCGAGGCCATGGCGTTATTGCGCCGGCGAGTGCCGGCGGCGCGTCTGTTCATCCTCGGTCAGGGAGATCAGGAGGCGCGGCTGCGACAGCAGATCGCGTCGCTCGGCCTTGCGGACGCCGTTCGCTTGTGCGGCTTTCAACGGAATCCGTGGAAGTACATCGCGCGGGCGGATGTGTTTGCGCTGACGTCGCGGTATGAGGGCTTTGGCAACGTGCTCGTCGAAGCGATGGCGTGTGGTGTGCCGGTTGTCGTCACAAGGTCGCCCGGGCCGCTAGAGATCGTCCGCGACAACGTGGACGGGGTGATCGTGCCGGAGCACACGGCGGCGGCTGTCGCCGCGGCGCTCGAGACCGTGTTGACCGACGACGGGCGGCGCGCGTCAATGGCGGCGGCGGCGAAAGAGGCATCGCGGCGGTTCGCCTTGCCCACGATTGCCGGCCAGTACGACTCGTGGTTCTCGGAGCTGGTGGCGTGAAGTTCTGGACAATGGCGACGGCGGCCGCGATCTGCGTCGGCGTGATCTATGTGCTGTCGCCGTTGACCGTGTGGTTCGCGGCGGCGATGTACGGGCTGCATCGGTATGCCACTTCTGGCTTCGATGCGGACGAGCGCCGGTGGATCACGGCGCTGCTGGCTGTCGCGGTCATGCTGCGTGTCGCGGCGGTCGCGGGGTTGTTCGTGGCCACGGATCACTCCAAGGTGCCCTTCGGCATCTTCTTCGGTGACGAGGCGGCGTACATCCGTCGATCGGTGTGGTTGGGCAACGTGGCGCTTCGGATTCCGACGCACACCGCGGATTTCATCTACGCCTTCGACGAGTCTGGCTGGACGAGTCATCTGTACGTCCTGGCGTTTCTCCAGGCAGTGGTCGGTCCGTCGCCGTATGGGGTGCACCTCGTTGGGATTGCGATGTACCTTGTGGGCGCCGTCCTGCTCTATCGCACGATTCGACCGAGCTTCGGCCGCACGCCGGCGTTGGGCGGACTCGCCTTCCTCTTGTTTCTTCCGAGCCTGTTCGCCTGGTCCATTTCCGCGCTGAAAGAACCCCTCTATTTTCTATTCACCGCGTGCAGCGTGGCGTGCGCCTTCGAGGCGGCGCGAAACCCGCGATGGACGATCAAAGTCGCCTCGCTCGTGGCGCTTGTACTTTTCGTGGCGGCGCTGCAGACGATTCGCGATCAAGGCGGCGTTCTGACTGGCGGCGGCATTGCTGTCGGATTCCTCGTCGGCTGGATCGTGTCGCGGCCGCGTGTTCTGATTGCGCTCGTCGTGGCACTTCCGATTGCGATTGGGGCGTGGCTGGGTCGTCCCACGAACGAGGTGGCCGCGTATCTCACGCTCCAGCGAGCCGCGCGACAGCATTGGGGGCACGTGGAGACTCAAGGTTGGGTGTACACGCTCCTCGATCCGCGTTTCTATGGGGATGTCAGCACGCTTTCGGACCTGCGATTCCTCGACTCCGCGCGCTACATTGTTCGGGCGTTCGAGCGCTACGTCACGGTGCCGTGGCCGTGGGAAGCCCAGTCGACGGCGGCGCTGCTCGCGATTCCCGAGCAGGTCGTCTGGTACTTACTCGTCTTGCTGCTGCCCGCGGGCATCATCGCGTCCTGCCGGCGCGACCCGATGTTGAGCGGACTGCTCGTCGGCACAGCGCTCGTGTCCATCGTAGCAATCGCGTTGACGAGTGGGAACGTCGGCACGCTCGTACGCCATCGAAGCCTCGCGATGCCGTATCTCGTGTTCCTCAGCGCAGCGGGTTTCTGCGAGCTGCTGTCGCGTGTTCCCACGCGCGCGAGAAGCGCGCGTGATGCCTCCCCTTTCACGAAAGCTGAACCTATATGGCCGTAGTCGACGAACGTGGCCGCATTGGCGGTAAAGTCAACTTGATCGACGCGGTGATTGCCGTCGTCGTGCTCGGGTTGATTCCGATCGCGTACGGCGCGTACCTTCTGTTCCGTGCGCCGACGCCGAAGCTGCTGATGGTGACGCCATCCACGCTATATCAGGGCAACAACCTGCGGGTGACGATCGCCGGCGAAGACTTGCGCCCCTACCTGCGCGTGACGTTCAACAACATTCAAGGCCAGTCGTTCCTTATCGGGAACACGACATTCGCCCTGGTCGATTTGCCTGAGCTCAAAGCCGGCACATACGACGTGGCGCTCTGGAGTTACCGACAGCAGCTGGCGATTCTGCCCAAGGCGCTCACGATTCTTCCGCTCGCGCCGACTCCCACGCTCGACATGGATGTTCGAGGCACGTTCAAGGGCCTGAATTCCGATCGGCTGAAGGAGATCAAGGTCGGCGATCGGTTTCCCGCGTCCGGCGATGTGCAGGTGACTGTGCTGAGCGTCGGTTCGGCAGTGCCGAGCGCGATTCAAGTGCGCGCCGGCACCTCGTCGTTGACGGTTCCTCTCCACGGGCAGACCGATCTCCAAGCGGAGCTGCGGGTCCGATGTTTCACCGCATCGAACGTCGACGGATCCGTCCGATGCGCGATCGCCGGTCCTGTCCAGCAGATCGACGTCGCGCCAGGATCGATTCTGCCGCTGAACGGATCCGGCGGTAGCCTCGCTTTTCAGATCTCCGAAGTCCATGCGCCGGCGGAACCGCACTGAGATGGGCTGGTGGGATTTCGCCGTGCGCGGTTTTGCGCTGCTGTCCACGCCGCGCGCAGAGGTCGCGCGATGCGACCGCGATGTCGAGGCGCTCGCGAGAGACAGTGTCGCCGGCCGTGTCGTTCACGCCGTGAGCCTGGCGATTCGCCGTGCGTGGACGGCGTCGCGGAGTCGAGCCGCGGTACAGCGGCTCACCGCGGTCGTTCCGTCGAGTGAGGTGGCTGTGTGGCGCGCTGGCGGGTGGATGCTGGCGGTGGTCGGAGCCACCGTGCTCGCCCTCAGCCGGTTCGCGAGCGAATCCGCCATTCCGTTGATCTGGATCACGCCGGCGCTGCTCGTCGTCGCAGGGGTGTTCGTCATGGCGTGCGCCGCGCCGCTCGCGCGTGCGGCCGCCGACCGTCGTCGCCGCACGTCCTCGTCGTCAACACAATGAAGCACAGACTGCTCGAAATCCTCGCGTGTCCGTGGTGCGCACAACCGTTTGAGCTCCGCACGTTCGATTCGCCGCAGAAGCCCGGAGAGACCACGTCCGGTGTGTTGATCTCCGCGTGCGGGCGCCGGTTTCCGATCGTTCGGGGTATTCCGCGCGTAATCGAGAACGCCAAAGAGTTGTTTCCCGACTTCGTGCACGCTCATGCTGCAGATTTTCCCGATGCATTCAAGGCTCCGTCGCCGGACAGGCGGTCGAAGATCGATCCCACGTCGCGAACGGACGAAGCGATCGAGCGAACGCGCAAGAGCTTCGGATATCAGTGGACCGTGTTCCGTGAAATGGTCATCGACTTTCGCGAGAACTTCTTCTACTACATCCGGCCGCTCGACGAGTCGTTCTTCAAAGGGAAGCTTGGCCTCGACATGGGCTGTGGCTTCGGGCGTCACATCTACAACGCGGCGGTGTTCGGCGCCGAAATGGTCGGCGTGGACCTCAGCGACGCGATCGAGTCGACGGCAGACAACACGCGCGAGTTGAGCAACGTGCACCTGATTCAAGCCGACGTCTATCACTTGCCATTCAAGCAGGCGGTGTTCGACTTCGCGTACAGCATTGGCGTGCTGCATCATCTGCCGGATCCCGAGCGTGGCTATCAGAGTCTGCTGCCAATCGTGAAGCCGCGCGGATCAGTTTTCATTTGGGTTTACAGCAAGAAACGCGCGGTGGTGAACGCGATTCTCGAATCGGCGCGCGCGATCACGACGCGGGTGCCGCCCAAAGTGCAGCAGGGACTCTCGTACACGTTCGCCGCCGTCGATTGGTGGGCGATCAAGGCCTATCAAGGCATGGCGGCCGTGCCAGGACTCGGCGGTCTCATGCGCAAGCTGCCGCTTCCGCGCCTGCGTCTCTACACGCACTATCCGTTTCAAGTCGTCTACGCCGATTGGTTCGATCGCTTCGCCGCGCCGATCCGGTTCTACTACGACGAAAACGACCTCGCGGGCTGGGTGAGCCGCGCGAAGCTGCGGCACACGTCCATCTCGCCGACCGGGCTCTTTGGCTGGCGCGCCTACGGAGAGCGTGAGTAGCGCACGCAACGGCGCCCTTCGGCTGCTGGCACTTTCGCCGGTGCCGCCTGAGGGCGCAGGATGCCGCTTCCGCGTGATGCAGTACATCCCGGCGCTCGAGCAGGCGGGATTGTCGGTGACGGTGGCGCCGTTCTTCGACGCGGCGTTCTTCGATCTCGTGTACCGGCCGGGACATCACGCGCAGAAACTTGCGGCATTCCTCCGTCAGAGCGTCCGGCGTCTCGGGTTGCTGTTGACGAGAGAGCGCTTTGACGCGTTCTTCGTATATCGCGAGGCGTACCCCTTCGGTCCCGCGCTTTTCGAAACCGTGCTTTCACATACCGGCGGGCGTCCGCTCATCTACGACTTCGACGACGCAATCTTCCTGAGCAACAGCAGCGAGGCAAACCAGTTCGCGGCGGCGCTGAAGTATCCACAGAAAGTGCCGGCGATCATCCGCCGCAGTGCGCTCGTGCTGGCCGGGAACGATTACCTGGCGAATTACGCGCGCGAGTTCAACAGCTCGGTCGCTGTGCTGCCGACGTGCGTGGACACCAGCGTGTTCTCGCCGCGCCCGACCCCGCGGTCCGCCGGCGCTCCGCTCGTCGTCGGCTGGATTGGAACCCCGACAACCGCTCCCTATCTGAAGTCGCTCGGCTCCTCGCTCGGCCGACTCGCGTCCCGGCATGCGTTCGAGGTTCGCGTCAGCGGCAGCGGCGGCGCAGTCGAGTTTCCCGGCGTGAAGACGGTGAACGAACCGTGGATGCTCCATCGCGAGGTCGAGCTGTTCAACACGTGCGACATCGGCGTCTACCCCTTGCTCGACGACGAGTGGGCGAAGGGAAAATGCGGATTCAAGGCGATTCAGTTCATGGCGTGCGGCGTGCCCGTTGTGGCGGCAGCCGTCGGCGTGAACAGGGAAATCATCCAGGACGGCGTGAATGGTTTTCTTGCGTCGACTGACGCGGAGTGGGATCACAAGATCGGCCTGCTCCTCGGAGACGCGGCGCTTCGCGCTCGTCTCGGCGCCGCCGGACGAAGGACGATCGAAGAGCGGTACTCGCTGTCGGTGAACGCGCCGAAGCTGGTGACGATGGTTCGCGACGTGGTCGATCGAAAGGAACGCGCAGCGTGAATTTCGCACTCACCGGGGTTGCGGGTTTTGTCGCCCCGCGGCATCTGAAAGCGATCAAGGACGCCGGCCATCGTCTCGTTGCGGCCGTCGACCCCCACGACGCCGTCGGCGTTCTCGACAAATACGCCTTCGACGTGCGCTTTTTCACCGAAATCGAGCGGTTCGACCGCCATCTCGAAAAGCTCCGGCGCGGACCAGCCGCCGAGCGCGTAGACTACGTCAGCGTCTGCTCGCCGAATTACCTGCACGACGCACACATCCGGCTCGCGCTTCGCGTCGGCGCGCACGTCATCTGCGAGAAGCCGCTCGTCATCAATCCGTGGAATCTCGACGCGCTGCAGGAACTCGAACGCGAAACCGGACGGCGCGTCAACACCGTGCTGCAGCTTCGTCTTCATCCGCAGCTCATCGCGTTGCGCGACCAGCTGGCGTCTGAGCCGTCTGGAGATCTTCACGACGTCTGTCTCACCTACATCACCGCCCGGGGCCGCTGGTACGACGTCTCATGGAAGGGCTCGGAGGAGCGATCGGGCGGGCTAGTGACGAACATCGGCATTCACTTCTTCGACCTGCTGATCTGGCTCTTCGGCGGCGTCGTCGACTGCGAAGTGCATCTGCGCGACTCGCACCGGACGTCGGGACATCTCCGGCTCGAGCGGGCGCGCGTCCGGTGGTTCTTGTCGAGCGACATCGCCGACCTGCCGTTTCCGCCCGAGCCTGGCGTGAAGACGACATTCCGATCGATCACGGTTGACGGCAAGGAGATCGAGTTCAGCGAAGGGTTTACCGATCTCCACACGCGGGTGTACGAGGAGACGCTTGCCGGCCGCGGGTTCGGCATCGAAGACAGCCGACCGTCGATCGAACTGTCGCACCGCATCCGGGAGTCGGCTCCGGCCCTCGCCGCCGGTCGTCTCCATCCGATGGCGCAGCTTCGATGACGCCAACGATCATCCGGCGCGACGAAGTGTTGTCGCCGGTCGCGCGCGCGCTGCTGCTCGCGATGCAGCGCGGGCATCTCGCCCTTTCTTGACGATGGCGAAGTACTTCGCTCACGAATCCTGTTACGTCGACGAGGGCTGCGTCATCGGCGACGACACGAAGATTTGGCATTTCACGCACGTGATGCCGGGCGCGCGCATTGGGGAACGCTGCAACATCGGCCAGAACGTCGTCGTCTCGCCGGACGTCGTCGTCGGCAACAACTGCAAGATTCAGAACAACGTGTCGCTCTACACGGG
>Ga0068871_100001093_pt1 | contig 18209 bp, 16 predicted proteins | sample KBSMisM72_FD_72750 | JGI IMG/M metagenome (GOLD analysis project Ga0068871, IMG submission 72750) | Miscanthus rhizosphere microbial communities from Kellogg Biological Station, Michigan, USA - KBS Miscanthus M7-2 | ecosystem: Host-associated > Plants > Roots > Rhizosphere > Soil ... | reverse complement strand
CCGATTTCACCATCCGCCAGCCGGCCGGCAACCGGCACAACCGCTTCCGTCCGCGGCACGGCGGCGGAGGCCACCAGCAGGCCCAGGGCAACCGCTCAGGAGGTCACATGGGAGGTGGGGGAGGGCCGATGCGCGGCGGGGCACCGAGGCACGGCGGCGGGCAGCCGCAGGCCAATCGCTCACAGAACCGGCCCGGCCAGGGCGGCCGCAAGCGCTCCCGGTAACCCACCCGATCACCGATCACTGTTCGCTGACCTCTGACCTCTGACACTGACCACTGACAGCCCAATGTCCACACTCGCAGGGAAGCACGGCCTGATCGTCGGCGTCGCGAACAAGCGGTCGATTTCGTGGGCCGTCGCGCAGGCCGCGGCCGCGGCCGGCGCGCGGCTGGCGCTGACCTACCCGAGCGAGCGGCTCGAAGAGAACGTCCGCGACCTGGCCGCGACGCTCGACGGGGCGGTGGTCCTGCCGTGCGACGTGACGAGCGATCAGCAGATCGACGCGCTCACGGCGGCGCTCGACGCCGAGTTCGGCGGCCTGGACTTTCTGCTGCACGGCGCGGCGTTCGCGCCGAAAGGGGACCTCGACAACCCCGTCGTGCAGACGTCGCGCGAAGGGTTCCGCATCGCGCTCGATGTCAGCGCGTACTCGCTGATCGGGCTCACTCGTGCGGTGGTGCCGCTGATGAAGAAGCGCGGCGGCGGCACCGTGCTGACGCTGACCTATCTCGGGAGCCAGCGCGTCTTCACGAACTACAACGTGATGGGCGTCGCGAAGGCGGCCCTCGAAGCGGCGGTCCGCTACCTGGCGAGCGAGCTGGGGCCGGACAACATCCGCGTCAACGCGATTTCGGCGGGACCAATCAAGACGCTCGCGGCCATGGGCATCAAGGATTTCTCGACCATCCGCGACGTGTACAGTCAGCGGACCCCGCTCCGCCGGAACGTCGAGCTCGGGGAGGTCGCCGACACCGCCACGTTCCTGTTCAGCCCGGGCGGCCGCGGGATCACCGGTGAGATCGTGATGGTCGACGCCGGCTATCACGTGACCGGGATGTAACGGGGCGGCCATGTCGCTTCGCCGCGCCCGCGGCGGGCTCCTGCGGCTCATTCGGCGCCGTCCGCTCGCGATTGCCCTCGGCCTGCTGCTCCTGATTCCCTCGGCGTGGGTTGAGCTCAGCGGCCGCGCCATGCCGTGGTGGGCCGGCGGCGTCGCCCTTGTCGCCGGCGCGACCGGCGCCGCGCTGCTGTGGACCGGACTCGTGGGCGCCAAACCGGATTGGATTGACGGTCAATAGGTCCAAGAGGTCCTAGAGGTCCCAAAGGTCCGAGAGGTCCGTCCCTACGGAGAGTCGAGCGAGCGCAGCAGTTCGACGGTGCTCTCGCGGGGGCCGCGGTTGGCGCGGTCCGGCGATCTGAGCGCGCCGCCGGTCTTGCCTTCGATCTGGCCGAGGGCCGTCAGGCCGCGCGCGTTCTTCAGGTCCGGCTTCGCGCCGGCCTTCACGAGCTGCCTGATCACGCTGTCGTAGCCCAGGAGCGCGGCGGCGTGCAGCGCGGTGTCGCCATTCTGGTTCGCCGCGTTCACCTCGGCGCCCTGCTCGAGCGCGGCGGACACGGCCGCGGCGACGACGGGTTCGGGCTCGATTTTGCCGCCATCGAGGATGCTCAAGCCGCGGCGATCTGTCTGAGGGCTGGCCCCCATTCCGGCCGCCGCCATCAGCGGGGTCTCGCCGGACTTCATCGACAAACGCGTGTCGGCCCCGCCGGCCGCCAGGGCGCGCATGATGTCGGCCTCCACGTACTTCGCGGCCAGGAGATAAGGCGTCGCGCCGATGAGCGTAGCCGGGAGTTCGAAGTCCTCGCTGTTGCGGCGGACGGGCGTGCCCTTCGTCATGCGGAGGTTCGGGTCGGCCCCGTGCGCGAGCAGCGCCTTCACGAGATCGAGGCTGCCGCGCAGGACGGCGGCGTGGAGCGCCGTGTAACCGATGTCGCCGGCGTTGGGATCCGCGCCCTTCGTGAGCAGCAGTCTTGCCACCGCCTGCTGGCCGCTGTGCGCGGCTTCGACGAGCGCCGTCATGCCGTTCGGCAGCGCCTCGTTCACGTCCGCGCCGGCTTCAATCAGCAGTCCCGCCGAGTCGGCGTCGCCCGAGCGCGCGGCGAAGAGCAGCGGCGTGCTGCCGCCGCGCGTCACGGAGTAGTTCAACGCTTCGCGGCCGGCACGCTGCGTGACCTCGCTCGTCACGGTCTGCGAATAGGCACGGGAGCGTGCCCGCACATCGGCGCCGGCCTTGATGAGCGCAGCGACCACGGCGGGGTGCTTCTGCGCGGCGGCCCACATCAGCGCGGTCTGGTCGCGGAGTGTTTCCTTGCCGTTGACGCTCGCGCCGCGCGCCAGCAGCGCGCGCACCGCTTTCACGTCGCCTGTGCGCGAGCATGTCATGAGCGCCGTTTCGCCGTTCAGGAGCGCCGAGTTGGGATCGGCGCCGGCGGCCAGCAGCGTCTCCACCATCGGCGCGCTGCGATTGACGCACGCAAGGTAGAGCGGCGTCGCGCCCGTATCGTCGGCCAGCCCGGGCCGGGCCCCTGCCTTGAGCAGCAGCTGCGCGCTCCTCACATCGTCGAGGTGCGCCGCCCAGTGAAGCGCCGTCGCGCCGTCGCCCTGTCGCGTGTTCACGTCGGGCCGCGACTTCAGCAGCGCCTGCAGAACCTGGACGTCGCCGCTTCTGACCGCCGCAATGACGGGCGGGTCCGCCGCCGCAGCCACCGGCGCCGTTGAGAACCACAGCGACCACAGTGCAGCGGCGGTGCCGATCGCGAGAGACGTCAGCGGGCCCGGGCGGTGCGGCATCTCAGATTCCGGCCAGCGTGCGGTCGTCGAGCCTGCCCGTGCTGTCGCCGATGCGATCGAGCTTCACGCCGAACTTGTCGAGCAGCGTCAGGTGGAGGTTTGCGAGCGGCGTTTCCTTCGGGTACCGGATATGACGCCCGCCCTTGAGGTGGCCCGCGCCGCCGCCGGCAAGCAGTACCGGGATGCTGCGCGGATCGTGGGCGTTGCAGTCGCCCATGCCCGTCCCGTAGATCAGCGTGACGTGATCGAGCAGCGTGCCGTCGCCGTCGGGCGTCGCCTGGAGGCGATCCAGCAGGTACGCGAACTTGGTCACCTGGTATGCGTTGATCTTCGCGACCTTGACGATCTTTTCCGGTTCCTGCTGGTGGTGCGTGATCGGGTGGTGCGCATCGGTGACGCCGATTTGCGGAAACGTGACGCCGCTGAACTCCCGGCCGAGCATGAACGTCACGACGCGGGTGAGGTCCGCCTGGTAGGCGAGGACCTGCAAATCGCACATCAGCCTGACGTGCTCGTCGAAGCTGCCGGGCACACCGGCCGGATGGTCGACGACCGGGAGCTCGCGCCCGCTCTGCTCCTCGGCCCTCTGAATGCGCCGTTCGACGTCGCGAATGGCGTCGAGGTACTCGACCAGCTTCACCCCGTCCGCGGAGCCGAGCGATCCTTTGAGCGCGCCGGCTTCCTGAATCACCGAGTCGAGAACGCTGCGATCCTGCTCGATGCGGGCGCGGCGCGCCTTCGGATCGGTGCTGCCGCTGTCGCCAAACAATCGCTCGAACACGACGCGCGGGTTGTTCTCGGTCGGCAGCGGCGTGTTGGCGCTGCGCCAGGAGATCGTGTTCGTGTAGGCGCACGCGAACCCGACGTCGCATGCGCCGGCCGTCTCGCCAGATTCGATGGCCAGCTCGAGCGAGGCCAGCTGCGTGTGCTGGCCGGCTTCGCGCGCCAGCAGCTGATCGACCGAAACGCCGGCGTCGAGCCACGTTTCGCTGGTGGGCGGGGACACGTCGGTCAGAAAGCGCGTGCTCGCCTTGGCATGAGCGCCGCCCGGCCGCCCGGGCGACGGGACGCAGGCAAGGCCGCTCAGCACCGAAAACCGATCGCGGTGCGGGGCGAGCGCCGCCAGCGTCGGAGTCAGCTCGTAGGCCGCGCCTTCCGCCGCCGGCGTCCAGCTCTGCATGATCATGCCGTTCACGACGTACATCACGCCGAACCGGTTGATCGGGGCGGCGGCCGTGCGGGCCTGCGCCGTCAGCGCCGGAATCATCCCGTCGAGGAGCGGCAACGCCAGCGTGGCCCCGATGCCGCGGAGGACCGTGCGGCGTGGAATGGCTTTCCTCGTGATGATCATGTCGTGGCTCTCCTGGCTAGTCCCGCGCCTTCTCCGTCATCGTAAAAGGGGTACTCCGGACGATGGCGAGGATGATCGCCGACCATCGATGATCCTCTGACGCCGTGTCGCGGACGATCTTGCGGACTGCCGGCCAGTCCGACGCCTCAGTCCCGCGCCCGATCGAATACGACAGCAGCCGCTCCGTGAACGTGCGGACGAAGTCCTCGCGGTGGTTCATCAGCAGCGCCCGCAGTCCGGCGACGCCTTCGAAACGGCTGCCGTCGGGCAGCGCGGCGGACGCGTCGATGGTCGCGCCGTCGCTGGTCGTCCTCCATTTGCCGAGCGCGTCGAAATTCTCGAGCGAGAAGCCGAGCGGATCCATCCGCACGTGACACACCGCGCAGCTCGGGTTCCGGCGGTGCGCCTCGAGCCGCTCGCGCACCGTGTGCTGCTCGCCCTCCGCGTCGTTTTCTTTGAGCGCAGGAACGTCGGGCGGCGGGGCCGGCGGGGGCGCGCCGAGCAGGCTCTCGAGCAGCCAGCGTCCGCGAAGCACGGGCGACGTCCGGTTGGGGTACGAGGTCGCTGTCAGGATGCTCGCCTGGCCAAGCAGCCCGCCGCGGACGCCGTCGTCAAACGTCACGCGGCGGTAGCGGCTCCCGTAGACGTCGCGAATGCCGTAGTGCCGCGCGAGCCGTTCGTTCACGAACGTGTAGTCCGCCGAGATGAGCTCGACGATGCTGCGGTCCTCGCGCAGCTGGCTCGCGACGAACAGCCGCGTCTCCTGCTGCAGCGCCTCGCGCAGGTTCTCGTCGAAATCGGGAAACTCGTCCACGTCGGGGACCACCCCTGCGAGGCGCCCGAGCTTGAGCCACTGATAGGCGAAGTTGTCCACGAGCGCCTGCGACCTCGAATCCCGCAGCATCCGCCTGACCTGACGGTCGAGGACGGCAGGCTCCGACAGCGAGCCGCTCACAGCCAGGTTCAACAGCTCGTCGTCGGGGATGCTGCTCCAGAGGAAGAACGACAGCCGCGACGCCAGGTCGAGGTCGCTGATCCGGTACGCCCCTCCAGCCGCGTGCCGGCTCTGCGCGGAGTCCAGGGGGTCGCGTTCCACTCGAAACAGAAATGCCGGCGCCGACAGGATGCGGCGAAGGCCGCGCTGGATGCCGAGGTCGAAGTCGCCGTCGGCGCGGCCCGATTTGTAGAAATCGAGCAGCGTGTTCACCTCGGCGTCCGTGACCGGGCGCCGGTAGGCGCGGCGCGCCAGGGTCGACAGGATGCGCGTGGCGCACGCCTCCTCGGCAACGCGCGTGGCCGCCGCCGGCCGGCAGATCATGATTCTCCGCCGGCTCGGCGTGTCCGTCGGGCGGACGGCCGTGTACGGCCCGCCGACCAGCACCGTGTCGACTCCCGGTTCGCCGAAGTACAGCTCGTTTGTCGTTCGCGCAAAGCCGCGCTGCGGCGGCTGCAGCACGCCTTCGGGTTCCCAGAACTGGCGCACGAAAGACACCCCCACCTCGCGCGTCCCCGCTTTGACCGGCACCCGCACCTCGAGGCCCGCGTCCGCGGTGTGCATGTAGATTTCCCAGTCGCGCTCGCCCTGCGTGTTGCCGGCGAAGCTCTCCGGCGCCGTCTGGCCCTTGCCCTCGCCGCCGATGGTGAAGCGCTTGAGCAGTACGCCGTCGAGCCGCAAATCGACCTGGTGCGGCTCGCCCATGCCGATCAGGTAGAGATACAACTGCCGCTTGAGCACGACCTTGATCGTGTACTCGCCGTCGAGCGGGAAGTGATACCGGATGGCCGTCCCGCCGCGCGACCCGAACGGCTGGCGATCGCCCGCGCGGTCGTCCTGCACCATCGCCGTGGGTACCTTGAACGTATCGACGACCGGGTTCAGCGCCGGATCGCCCAACGCCAGACGCGACACGGTGGAGGCGGCCGACAGGTAGCTTTCGAGCAGCGCCGGCGACACCGTCAGCACGCTGGCCACGTTGTCGAACCCGTGCGAGTCCGGCTCGTCGGCGATGAGCGATCGGCCGTCCACGTCGAGCGCCAGCAGGTCGCGCACGGCGTTGGTGTACTCGGTGCGGTTCAGCCGGTGCACGGGCACGCGGCCGGGGTTCGGCGCTGCTTCCGCTGCGGCATCGAGCGTGGTTTCGAGCGTGGCAACCAGGCTGCGGTACGCGGCATCGTCCGGCCGGGGCGCGCCGGGCGGCGGCATTTCACGCGTGCGCAGCTTGCGCGCGACCTTCTCCCAGGTTTCCGGCGCGTCGCCCGCGCGGCTGATGCCGGCCGAATCGAGGACGAGACCGCCGGTCTTGAGACGTGCGTTGTGGCAGGTAAGGCAGTACTTGTCGAGGACAGCCCCCGGCGGAACCGCCGCGGCCGGCGCCTGCGCGCCCAGGCTGCCCGCGGCCAGCGCCAACCCAAACGAACACAACAGGATGGCCCTCGGCAAAGCCTCCCAAGTTTGAACAAATCGGGGAGGAAGTCAATGGCGATTCAGCTGCCTTGACGCCCCGAAACGGGCAGGATAGGCTCCGCCACCGGCCCATGAAAAACGCTGTTCACCTCATCCTGGCGGGCGCGGTGCTCGCGTGTTCCACCGGCGCTCGCGCGCAGAGCCCGGGAGCCGCGTCGTGCGAGCGTCTCCGGTCGCTTGCGCTGAACGGTGCGCGGGTCACCGCGGCCGAGCCGATCGCCGAAGGCGCGTTCGTCCCGCCCGCCCCGCCCAACGCGGCACGATTCGCGGACCTGCCGGCCTTCTGCCGGGTGACCGCGCTGGCCTCCCGTGCGGGCGATACCGACGTGAAGATCGAGGTCTGGCTGCCCGCCGCGGAGAAGTGGACCGGGGAGTTCCAACCAGCCGCGAGCGGTTTTGCCGGCGGCACCATCGGCTACCGCGAGATGCGAACAATCGTCGCCCGCGGGATCGCCACCGCCAACACCAACCGCGGACACGACGGCGGCGGTCCGTGGAAGGCTGCAGACATGAGCGCGGCGCCATACCATCTGATGGCGGAGCACGCCAGGGCGATCGTCGCCGCGTTCTACAACCGCCCGCCCGCGCTGACGTTCATGAACGAATGCGGCGGGTCCGGGTCACGCGACGCGTTGATGCTCATCCAGCGCGCGCCTGCCGATCTGGATGCGGCCGTCGTCGAGGGGATCATTTATCGGCCGACGCGTCACGGCGTGTCGCAGATGTGGATCTACCAGGCCACTCACGCCAGCGAAGCGAGCTTCATCCCGCCGTCGAAATATCCAGTGCTCCATCAGGCGGTGCTCGATGCCTGCGATGCCAAAGACGGAGTGAAGGACGGTGTCATTACCGACCCGCCCCGGTGCCAGTTCGATCCGGGAGTGCTGACGTGCAAGGGCGGCGACTCTTCGTCGTGCCTGACTGCGGAACAAGTAACCGCCGCGCGCGCGATTTACAGTCCGCCCCGCGACGCGCGCACCAACGAGCCGCTCTATCCTCCGCTCGTGCCCGGAGGCGAGTTGAACTGGCAGCCCATCGCCGGCGAGGCGAACCCCTATGCGTACGCGACCATGTTTTACCGCAACGCCGTCTTCCAGGATCCCTCATGGAACCCGAAGACCCGGCCGGCCAACTTCGCCGGCGATCTCGATCGCGGCGACGCGTTGTCGGCGTCCATAGACGCAAACGATCCGCGCATCAGTGCCTTCCTGTCGCGCGGCGGCAAGCTCCTGATGATCGGAGGCTGGAACGACGACCTGCCGCCGGGCGGCAACGTGGAGTACTACGACGCGGTGGTCAAGTCGGTCGGGCCCGCACTCGCCGCGGCAGGCGTGCGCCTGTTCATGGTGCCCGGCATGCACCACTGCCTGGGCGAACGCTTCGACACGAACCCGACGACGGATTTCGATTCGGTGAGCCTGCTCAAACAGTGGAAGACCACCGGCCGCATCTCCGACACCATCGTCGTGACGCAGACGGCCGCCGACGGCAAGGCGAGCAAGCGCCTGGTGTGCGCGTACCCGCAGGTCGCGGAGTACCGCGGCAAGGGTGACACCGGCGATCCGGCCAGCTACATCTGCCGGAAACCGTGATCGGGCTTCAAGGGTCCAAGAGGTCCGACAGGTCCAAGAGGTCCCAGAGGTCCCAGAGGTCCGGCCCTGGACCTCTCGGATCTTTCGGACACTTTGGACTTTTTGGACCTGGGGCGTTACTGCAGGCCGCCGGGCCGGCTGGACATGGCGTCTTCCCACGTGCTCCAGCCGGAACCCATGCCGTAGGGCACCGCGTGCAGCACCGATTCCACCGGCCCGATCAGGCCTCTCTCGATCTTGAACGCTTCCGCGATTTGCCACGTCCACGGAACGCTCGACCCTGACACCACCTTCCGGCCGTCGCGAAGCGTCAGGTTGCGCGCCTCGCCGGCCGCGTTGTCGAAGAACGCGAACGCGAAGACGATGCCGCGCTCGCGGTCCACGGCGACGAACCGCCGATCGCGGATGCGGGTGACGTAGTGAAACATGCCGGATTCAAACTGCTGACGGCAGCCGGCCGGCGCGCGCCCCTGCGTCGCAGGGGCACGCGTCCCGAGCACCAACGCGGGATCGCCGGCCGTCACGGATCCGTTCTCGAGGCGGGCGCAGGTTTCCTGGAAGGGGTACGCGCCCCTGCCGTCGTTCAGCTCGATGCCGGAGAAGTACATGTTCGCGACGCGCACCAGCTCGTCGCGTGAGCGGCGCTCCGGTTCGGGCACTGCCGTCCGCCACGCGGTGCGGGGCGCTCCGATCCGGTCGAGGCTCTCGGCCGCGCCCTGATTGCGAATGACGAGGGTCTCGATCTCCCGGATCTTCCGGTCTACGGTTCCCAATCGGACGACGAGAATCGCGGGCACGTCCGCTTCGCGAATCGTCCCCATCAGCACGGCCTGCCCGGCTTCGACGTCGGCGATGTCGAGGCGATAGCCGCCCTTGCCGGTGACGGTGTGCCACAGCCCGTCGCCGAGCTCGAGGCGCTGTCCGTTTTCCGTGAACCTGGCCGCGGGAGCCAGCGGCAGGCGCGACGGCTGGCGCGCGATCAGCGCGTCGAGATACCCATCGAGCAGCCCCGACAGACACCCACGGTCGCAGGGCGTGGGCGTCTGCGCCCGCGCCAGCGTGCCGAGCACGGCGATGGCCATTGCCGCCATCAGCCACCGGCAGGCCGTCATGCGCATGTTGAGATTAGAGAAGGCCGGTCGCCGATTGCTTGATCTCGACATCCGACAAGCCGGAGGCCGGGCGGGTTCCGGGCTCGTCGCCCGCGCCGGGGCCCAGCGTGCCGCGCTTCCGCCGCGTCTTGTCGCGGTACATGCGGCTGTCGGCGGTGGCAAGCAGCGTCTCGTACGAGTCTCCATCGTGCGGGAAGATCGACGCGCCGATGCTGATGGTGATCGGGAGCAGTTTTCCCGGCTTCGCCTCGAAGTGCAGGTTGTCCACCGCCGCCTGCAGCTCGAGCCGCTTGCGCTCCGCTTCCTCGCTGCCGCATCCCGAGAGGACCACGATGAACTCGTCGCCGGCGTACCGGACGCAGATGTCGTAGGGACGGATGCCGGTCCGCAGCGCGCCCGCGACCTCGCGCAGCGCGCGGTCGCCGACGTGATGCCCGTAGGTGTCGTTGATGTCCTTGAAGTTGTCGAGGTCCATCACGAGCAGCGACACTTCCTGCTTCAGGCGCTCGGCGCGAGCAAGCTCGCGCGTGAGGTGCATGAACATGAACCGCGTGTTCGGCAGGGCCGTCAGCGGATCGGTCAGCGAGTCTTCCTGCGTCTGCTCGAACACGATCGAGTTGTAGATGACAGCGGCCGCCTGCTCGGAGATGCGGTCGAGGAGGCGGCGATGGTCGTCCGTGTACACGGACGGCTCGACGTGATAGACGGAAATCGTTCCGATGAACCGTTCGTTGAACACCAGCGGACACACCAGCGCCGACTGCAGCGTCGTCGGCCACGAGACGCCGGCGGCCTCGAGGTCCGCGCTCGGGCGGGCGTTCACCAGCGGCCGGCGGTTGCGCGCGACCCAGCCCGTCAGGCCCTGGCCGCTGCGGATCGTGAGCTGCTGGATCTGCTCCGCCTGGACGCCCGTGGCGAACCGGCACCGAAGCGTTTCGTTGTCCTCGTTGTACAGGAACAGCGCGCAGCACGAGAACGGCACGATGTTGCTCAGCTTCGACGAGATGAGCGCCATCGTATCGGCCACGCCGAGGCTGCTGCCCATCGCCTGCGCGATTTCGTAGAGCGCGTAGATCTCGCGGTGGGCGAGCGCGATGTCCTCGAAGACGTTCTTGCGGCCGGTCGATTCGGGGAGCAGGCCGGCGGCCGGCTGCGCGGCGGGTGCGTGCGCGGCCACGCGAGTCAGCTTGCGCGCCGGCGCCTGGCTGGCGTCGGCCTCGGCGGCCAGCGCCGGATACAGCTCGATGAACGTCGTCACGACGCGCGGGTCGAGCGCCTTGCCGCTTTCCTGCCGCAGCAGCCCGATGGCCGCGTCGAAGCTCATGGCCTTGTGGTACGGCCGCTCGGACATCAGCGCGTCGAAGTAGTCGACCACCGACAGGATGCGCGCGCCAAGCGGAATCTCCTCGCCCTTCGAACCGGCGGGGTAGCCCTTGCCGTCCCAGCGCTCGTGGTGGCTCAGGATCAGCGGGGCCACGGGGTAGGGAAACGGCACGCCGCTGATGATTTCGGCGCCGACCTGCGGATGGATCCGGATCTTCTGGAATTCCTCCTGCGTCAGCGGACCGGGTTTCGACAGGATGTGCTCCGGCACCGCCAGCTTGCCGATGTCGTGCAGCAGGGCGGCCGTCTTCACGCCCTGGATTTCGTGCTCGGCCATGCCGAGCGCGCGGGCGATCCCGGCGGCGTAGACCTGCACGCGGCGGATGTGGCTCTGTGCGGTCTGGTCTTTCGCGTCAATCGCCAGTGCGAGCGCCTCGATGGTGGCGAGGTGCAGGTCCGAGACCTCCTGCACGTGCCGCTGCTCGTCCTGGACGCGGCCCAGGTAGACCTTGTACGTCCGGTAGAGGAGGTACACCGGCATCGACGTCAGCAGGGCGGTCCAGTAGCCGCCGCGCTGGATGACCCACGCGGCCACGGCAGCCGCCAGGGCACCGACAAAGTAGCTCGGCGCGCTCCACAGGAAGTTCTCGTTCCACACGCGGACGATGCCCTGCCTGGTCGACAGGCCAATCGCCGTCGCGATGAGCGCCGTGTTGCAGACGAAGTACATCGTGGCCGCGCCGACCAGCGGCTTCGGGATCGCCGCGAGCAGAAGCATCTGATCGGGCGGCACCCCGCCCAGCCACACGTACGCCAGCCCCGCGGCCTTCACGGTCAGCACCAGCGACGCCATGCTGAACAGCGTGCGGTAGATGGCCGCGCGGCTCTGCGTCCGGAACGTGCACTGGCTCCAGGCGCTCGTGGCCGCGACCACCATCGTTTCGTCGGCGCCGAGCAGCAGCAATGCCGCGAAGTCGACGGCGTACGAAATCGACATCGTCGAACCGCTGCTGGCGAGGGGCAGGGAGACCTTGAGGGCCGAGGCGACCGATGAACACACCAAGAGCGCGATGAACAGCCCGGGCCGGGCGACGGAGTGGGGGGCGAAGTACGCGCCGACGAGCGCGCCGGCGACGCAGACGGCTACGACGTACACCCGCGCCGCGACGGGTAGCTGTTTCATCGTCTACATTATCTACCCCGGCGGGCCGGGGTCACGCCTCTCCTTCGCGGCTCCGGCGCGACGGCTTGGCGTCGGGCTCGAGCTGGAACTCGACGATCTTCCGGTAAAGCGTACCCCGGCTGATGTCGAGGACCCGCGCGGCTTCCTTCTTGTTCCAATCGACGGCTTCGAGCACGCGCACGATGTGCGCGCGTTCGGCGTCGGCCAGAGAGGGAAGCCGCTCGCCGGAAGACTGGGCCACGGGGACGGACGCGTGCAGGAACTCGACGTCGGTCGCGCGGATCGTGCGGCCGGGCGACGACAACGCGGCGCGCGACACCGTGCTCTCGAGCTCCCGGATGTTCCCGGGCCAGTGATACGCGCAGAGCAGTTCGATCGCTTCGCGCGAGAAGGCCTTGCTGTCGAGCGGCAGGCCCTGCGCCGCGCAGTACCGCTTGAGGAAGCGCTCGCCGAGCACCGGGATGTCGACCTGCCGCTCGCGCAGCGAGGGCAGCCGGATGGCGAAGGCGTTCACGCGGTAGTAGAGGTCCTCGCGGAACCGGCCGTCGCGCACGAACTGTTCGAGCGGGCGGTTGGTCGCGGAAATCAGCCGGAAGTCGACGGCGATGGACTTGTTGCCGCCGAGGCGTTCGAAGCGCCGCTCCTCGAGCACGCGCAGCAGTTTCGCCTGGGCGATGAGCGACATGTCGCCGATTTCGTCGAGGAACAGCGTGCCCTCGTTGGCCAGCTCGAGCCGGCCCGGCTTCCGGTCGTGCGCCCCGGTGAACGCGCCCTTCTCGTAGCCGAAGATTTCCGACTCGAAGAGGGTGTCGGGCAGGGCCGCGCAGTTGAGGGCCTGGAATTTCGCCACGCTCCGGCGCGACAGCTCGTGGATCATCTTGGCCACGAGCTCCTTGCCGGACCCGGTGGGGCCGAGCACGAGCACCGAGATGTCCGACTTGGCGGCCGTGCGGATCCACTCGAACACGACGAGCATCTTCTCGTCGCGGCCGATCATCTCCCGGAACCGCTGGACCGACGGCGACTGGTCCTCGCTGCTGACCGTGGCCCGGCGTTCGAGGAACTGGTCGAGGTACTCGGCGAAGGCCGGCGTCCGCTTGGCGCCGTACTTCGCGGGGTCCCCCGGCACCATCTCGGCGACGCCGAAGTCGACGAGCTCGCGCACGCAGTTCTCGACGTCCAGCCGCAGGCGGCCGAAGGTCTGCATGAGCGACTCGACGTCGAACTGCTCGTCCGGCCGGGCGCTCAGGTAGCGCAGGATGCCCGCTCGCAGCGGCGATTGCACCAGCGTGCGAAACCGTGCATCGAGCTCTGTGGGCTCCGTGGGCTGCTGGACTGCCGTGCTGGCTCGCCGGGCGCTAAAGGTCAGATCGTCCATCTCGACGCTTACGTTATCGGAGCTACGTCCCTTTTCCGGTAGTACTCGCTCTGATACTGCTCGATGAGCCCCTTCATCTTCGTCGCGTCGGCCTTGTGGTGGCCGTGGCACTTGATGGAATCGGACCCGCCGCTGGTCTCGATCTGGACGTTGGACAGCAGGAGCCCGGTGTCGATCTTCACCGATGCCACGTGCGCCAGGTGGATGGTTTCCTCCTGGCGGCCGACCCACCGCGGCTTGAACTGGACGACGCTGGTCGGCGAAATGAGGACCTGCGTCGGGAACAGGTGGTTGCCGGAGCTCAGGCGGCTCGCGTGGAAGACGTGGCCGGGGGCGAACGAGCGGCCCTTCCGCCAGACAATCCAGACGAAAAGGACCAGAACCCCAATAACGGCAAGGAGAAGCGGGAGCCAGACGCCGTTGTCCGCCACGAACAGATGTTAAGCTATTTTTTGCCCTGAGGAGGCCAACGCCTTGCCGTACCGAGCTCCCGGCTCGCCCGGGCACGCCCGCCAGTCATTTCTCACTGGCAAACCCATCAAATACTACCGGCCGAAGGGCAGCCCGGCGGTCCGCCAGCTGATCGACGAGGGTTTCCAGGCGTTCAATGCCGGCCGGCTGTCGGAGGCCTGCGAGGTCTACGCAGGGAAGATGCTCGACGCCGCCAACGACGTCACCGTCGGCCTGACGATTGCCGGGGCCATGACCCCGGCGGGACTCGGCGGCTGCGTGATCGAGCTCATGGAACGCGGCCTCGTCGACTTCGTGATTTCGACCGGCGCCAACCTCTATCACGATCTGCACTACGCGCTGAACTTCACGCTGCGCCGCGGCTCGCCGTTCGTAGACGACCGCGAGCTGTACGAAGACGGCGTGATCCGGATCTACGACGTCCTCTTTCCGGCGACTGTCCTGCTCGAGACCGACGCCTACATCCGCGATTTCATCGAGCGGTCGGGGCTGAACGAACCCGTCTCGACGGCTGACTTTCACTACCGCCTCGGACGCGACCTGCTCGAGCGGCAGCCGGGCTGCGACGAGCATTCGGTCGTCGCGAGCGCCGCCCGGTTTGGCGTCCCCCTCTACACCTCGTCGCCCGGCGACAGCTCGATCGGCATGAACATCGCCTATCACGAGCTCATGAACGGCAGCCGGTTCATGATCGATCCGAACAAGGACGTCAACGAAGTCTGCGCCATCGTGCTCGCCGGCAAGCAGAACGGGTGCGTGATCCTGGGCGGCGGATCGCCCAAGAACTTCTACCTGCAGGCGCAGCCGACGCTCTGGGAGGTCTACGGCATTCCCAAGGGCGGGAACGACTACTTCATTCAGATCACCACGGACTCGGTGGTCTGGGGCGGCCTGTCGGGCGCGACGCCCTCGGAAGCCATCAGCTGGGGCAAAGTGAACCCGGGCGTGCTGCCCGATACGGTGGTCGCGTACTGCGACTCGACGATCGCGTTTCCGCTGTTTTGTGAGTACGCCGTCGGATCGGCCAACGGCCGCCGCGCGCGCAGGGAGCTCGTGCACAAGCGCGATCAGCTCGTCGCGGTCCTGGCGCGGGACGCGAAGGCGGCGCGCGACAAGAAAGCTGGGGTGGCAACGTAGCGTGGGCACTCTCTCCTCCGAGCTCGGGCCGCACGCCGAACGCCTCACGGCGCGGCCGCGGATTTACGCCGACGCCAACGTTCCCGCCGGTCTCGTGGAACACATGCGGCAACGCCTGCACTGGGACGTGCTGTTCGTCCTCGAAGACGAGAACCTGCGCCGCGCCTCCGACCTGGCCCATTTCCGCCTGGCCCATCAGCTGCGCCGGACGCTGGTCACCATGGATCGCGATTACCTGGACGACCGGCGGTTTCCGCCCGCCGAAACGAGCGGCGTGCTCGTCATCCAGGCGCCGGACGAGCGGCAGCTCACGGCGCTGGTCGAACGCGTGAACCGGCACCTCTTCCCCCCCGACGAGTCCGCCCTCCTGCCCGTGGAGGGCCGAAAGCTGCACCTGCACACCGACTGGACGGGCGCGGCCTGAGGTCAGGTCGGGTAGGTCTGGTAGGTCGGGTAGGCCGGGTGGGGTAGGCGGACGGAAACACACGCGGCCCGGGTTCCGTCTAAGCTCGCGGAGGATCAAGCCATGATTTCCCGTCGCCTGTTTCTGCTGCCGGGCCTGACGCTGTGCGTGCCGCTTGCCGGTTGTCTCGTCGCCGGGGCGGATTCGGGGTGGGTCACCCAGAGCGACGAGAAGCGATTCCCCGTTCAAGGCACCCCCGAAGTCGTCCTGGCCACCTTCGACGGCTCCATCGAGATTCAGTCGTGGAATCGGCCGGAAGTGATGGTCACGATCGAAAAACACGCGGCCAGCACGGCGGCTGCGGCGGCCATCGAGGTTCAGAGCAGCCAGGACGGTAATCGCGTGAACGTCGAGGTGAAACGCCCTGGCGCACACAGCTGGGACTGGTTCGGCTCAGGAAGTGCGCGCCTGGTTGTCTCGGTCCCCGAGGCCGCAAACGTGCGGGCCTCGAGCGGCGACGGCGCGATCCGCGTCGCCCGCGTGAACGGCACGATCGCGCTGCGTTCGGGCGACGGCCGCATCCAGGCGACCAACAGTGCCGGCAGCGTGTCGGCGTCCACCGGCGACGGGGGCATCGACCTCGACGGCGTGGACGGCGCGGTGGAAGCCATCACGGGAGATGGCCGCGTCCGGGTGTCCGGCAAGATCACTGCGATACGCGCGCGGTCGGGCGACGGCAGCATCGCCATCGAGGCGCGGCCGGGCAGCGCGACCGAGGCCGACTGGAACATCTCGAGCGGCGACGGCGCGGTCACCCTTCAGATCCCCGACGACTTCAACGCCGAACTCGACGCGCACACGGGGGACGGCAGTGTCCACCTGAACGGAGTCAGCGTCACGACCACGGGTACTGTCACGCGGAACAGCGTCCGCGGCCGGCTGGGTTCGGGCGGCCGTCCCGTGCGCGTGCGGACCGGCGACGGCTCGATCACGCTGCGGCGTCAATCGTCGACGCAGTAGGGCAGGCCGTCAGGCCCGCTCGTTCGTAAACCGCTCGCTGGCGTACTCGGTGGGATCCTTGATGCCCGCGTCCACGAACGCGTCGTGCCGTTCGCGACACTTGCTGCACGTCCCGCAATGTCGCGGCAGCGGCTGCCCGGCGATGCCGATCGCCGGGCTCATGCACGACAGCGTCAGCTCGAACGGTACCCCGAGCGCCGCGCCCCGCCGGATGACCTCGGTCTTTTCAATCTGCGCGTAAGGCGCTTCGATCGCGAGGTCGTGTGCCAGCCCCAGCGACAGCGCGCGCCCCATGGCCGCCCGGAAGTCCGGCGTCGCGTCGGGAAACGGATTGTGGCCGAGCGTGCCGAGCACGAGTCGATCGATGCCGGCCGTGGCGCAGTACACGCCGGCCTTGGAAAGCAGGACGATGTTGCGGCCTGGAAGGTACACGTCTTCGTCGGGCGTGTGATAAGCCGGCGGCGTGCCGGCGACCGCCCAGTGCGACGCCGCGTACACGTCCCGCATGTCCACGGAGAGCGCGACGAGATCGCGAGCGCGGCCGCGCAGTGCGTCGCTCCGCAGCAACGCGCCAACGATCTCCCGCTCGGCCGATTCCCATGCGAGCCCCGCCGCCACGTAGATCGGCTGCACCGTGCCGCGCGAGGCTTCCTCGGCGAGGAGGACCGCGCTGTCTAACCCGCCGGAGAGGAGCACCGCGGTTGGCATCTGGTAGTTGGGTAATCGGGTAATCTGGTAACGTCGACCAATTACCAAATTACCCGATTACGAGATTACCAAATGTACTCCGTCACCAAGCGAATCGATTTCTGCTACGGCCACCGCCTGCTGGACTACGACGGCGTCTGCAAGCACCCGCACGGCCACAACGCGATCGCGGAGATCGAAGTCCGGACGCCGCAGCTCGACGCGCGCAACATGGTGTGCGATTTCAGCGACATCAAGCGGATCGTCAAGGGCTGGATCGACCGCGAGTTCGATCACCGGATGCTGCTGCGCCATGACGATCCGCTCGTGAAATTGCTGCAGCAACTGGGCGAGCCCGTCTACATCTGCCAGAGCAACCCGACCGTCGAGCACATCGCGCAACTCATCTTCCGCCAGGCGAGCCAGCAGGGCCTGCCCGTGGTGCGCGTGAAGGTCTGGGAGACGCCCACCTCGTACGCGGAATATACGGAGTGAGCGTTCGGCTGTTCGTTTTCGATCTCGACGGAACCCTTGTCGATTCTCTCCGGGACCTTGCGAACTCCGTCAGCGAGCTGCTCGCCCAGTGCGGAGCGCGGACGCTCGCAGAGGACGAAGTGGCGGCCATGGTGGGCGAAGGGGCGGCGACCCTCGTCGCCCGCGCGTTCGAGGCCGTGACGCTGACGCCGCCGGCCGACGCGCTGGCCCGCTTTCTGGCCATTTACGACACCAGGCTCCTCGACTACACGCGCGCGTACGACGGGATACCGGCCGTGCTCGAGGCGCTCGGCGCCCGCGCGCCGCTGGCCGTCCTGACCAACAAACCGCGCGCCGCGACCGTCCGCATTTTGAACGGATTGAAGCTCGGCCAGTTCTTCGCGGACGACGCGATCATCGGCGGCGACGGCCCGCTTTCGCGGAAACCCGATCCGGCCGGCCTCGCGTGGTTGTGCGCCCGCGCCGGCGCCAGCGCTCCCGAAACGGTGATGGTCGGCGATTCTGCCGTGGACTGGCGAACCGCGCGCGCATTCGGCACGCGAATCTGCCTGGCGCGCTACGGGTTCGGGTTCCGGGAGTTTCCCCGCGCGGAGCTGCGCGGGGACGAAATTCTCCTCGACCGCCCGTCCGACTTGCTTGCCGTCCCGTAGCGGCCGGCTTCAGCCGGCCGGACGACGTCCGCCTTAAGGCGGACGCTACGAGGAAGACGGCGACGCGCGATCCAACTCCACCAGCAGCTTCGA
>Ga0068871_100001085_pt1 | contig 18247 bp, 6 predicted proteins | sample KBSMisM72_FD_72750 | JGI IMG/M metagenome (GOLD analysis project Ga0068871, IMG submission 72750) | Miscanthus rhizosphere microbial communities from Kellogg Biological Station, Michigan, USA - KBS Miscanthus M7-2 | ecosystem: Host-associated > Plants > Roots > Rhizosphere > Soil ... | reverse complement strand
GCGCAACCGAGCGCGGAATCGCGGACTCTTCGTCGATCAAGAGCGAGCTGGACGAAATCGATCTCCGCCTCAACGAGGCGCGTTTGCTGCAACTGAAGCTCGACGCGGAGGAATTGCGCAAGACCAGTTCGAAGGCGACGCGTTGAGGTTCACGGTTTCTTGTCCGCCGGCGTTTCTCCACCAGCAGCACCTGTGAGCGACGAACCCAGAAACAGTTTCCGTCCGTCGGCCAGCATGATGTCGCGGCCGTTGGCGCGATTCAGCCCGCTCTTCGCGCGATAACCATCCACGACGATTTCGGTTCCCGCGGGCAACGATTTCCTGTCGAGGCCATTGCGCAGCAGAGTGTTCGGCGTGCCGCCCTCGATCATCCATTCGACAACCGTGCCGTCGGCGTTCTTCACATCGATGTGGATCCACGTATGCGGGTTGATCCATTCGACGCGAGTGACGGTGCCGCGGAGCGTGATCGGCTGTTTTGCGTCGAACTCCGCGGCAAACGCGTGATGCGCTTCGAGTGCGGCGGTCGAGCACGCCGACACGACGACGGCAACGATGAAGCGCCTCACTGCTTTGTCTCTCCGGCGGACTTCGCTTCTTCAGCGCGCGCGCCCTGCAGAATGCCTTCCATGCCGTAGTTCCCTTCGTGGCACGCGTACTCGAAGAGCTGGTCGGTGGTGCGGAGGTACGGAATCGATGCGGTCCACGGCTTCACGAACGTCGTGGGATCGACGATCGTGAATTCATAGTCGAGGACGTTCGGCTCGACGACGGTGAAGTGCTCGATCAGCGTCATGTTCTCAGAGGAACCTCGGTAGAGCGTGCGATTGCTGAAGTTCGTCGTTTCGACGACGAGCGTGTTGCCGTCCCAGCGGCCGCGAGAGTCTCCCATGTACTCCCGCAGCGACGAGCCGATGTGGGCGCCGCCGGTCGTCGGAATGACGCGCGTGCCGCCGAGCATCTCGATCTGAATCGCGACGTAGCCCGGACTCTGCACGATGCGATACGTGTTGTTGTATGCCGACGGCGACATCGCGCCCGGCAACCCGCGCGTGATGCATCGTTCAAAGAGACTGCGGTCCGTCGTCCAGTCGGCTCCGCGTCCGTTCGCACCGCCGCCGCGGTAGATCGGCTGCTTGTACTCTTCGGCAGCCCGGCGCTGCGCGTCAGGAGTGAGCGCCGGCACGCGGCCATCCGGCGGATCGACGATGAGCGACGACCGCTTCGTCGTCACCTTCTTGCCGCGATCCCACCAGAACTCGTTGTACGCGTTCGAGACGTCGGCTTCAGTGCCCTTGTTGCGGCCGTTGTCGACGCTGCGGGCGGCGGCGCGGCCCTCCAGCTCGGCGATCTGCTCGTCGGTGAGCTCCGCGGCATTCGCAAACTGCGCTGGCCGCTCGAGCGGCGTGATCGTCTTGTTGGTGTAGAGCCCCTGCAGGTCCGGCTCGCCCCACGCGGTTTTTGGCGGGACGAACGCCTTCGTCGGTTTCCCGGCACTCGAGGTCTGCGCCACTGCGGGATCGCTTGGCACCGACAGCAACACGCCGACGATCGCGAGCCGTGAAAGACACGGGAATGCCGATCTCATGACGCCCCCTCGTTAGAAGTCTACCTGCGCCGTGAGCTTCACGAACCGCGCCGGAAGAATCGCTTGCGGCGCGAGCCACGCCTGGCTGCCGCTCGTCGCAGTCGGAATGAATGTCTGGTTGTACGTCTGAATGGCGGCGGTGTTCAGCGTGTTGTACAAGTCGACGCTGAACTGCGTGCGCAGCCGCCCAAACTTCAGAATCTTTCCCGCGCGTATGTCGATTTGATTGATGCGATCGCCTTGCAGCATCCCTGGCGCGACCAGGTTCACCGTCGAAAATCCTGTTGGCGCGCGGCCAAGTGCGGCGGCGACCGTCCCAGCGGGCACGGTGTAGTTCGCCGCGACATTCGAGCCGGGGATGCTCTGGAACGCGGTGCTCAGCGCGACGTCGATCTTTGGCACAACGTAGGAGGCCAGCCCCTTCACCTGCGTCAGAAATGGGTTGTCGACGTGACAGTACGGATTGACGGGGGCCGTCGCCGGATACGCTGCGCGCACTGCGCAGGTGTCGGTTGATGTTCGTCCGGTGCTCGTGCCGCCTTGAAACGTCAGCCCCTGCCGCACACGCGCCGTGATGTTCACTTCCACGCCATTCCAATGCTGTGTCTGCGTGACGCCAAGATTGTCGGCCAGGTCAACGAGGTTGTTTGTGCGCCCGAACTGCGTCGGGTCGACGTTGTACAGCCCGCTTACGACTTGTCCTCCGCCGTTCGGCAATCGAGCATCGACAGGAGCCGTGATTTGGAACTGCCCGAAGTTCGTCTGCGCGAGATTGTTCGTCACCGTGAAGTTGCCGAACACCCGGCGGAAGTATCCGACGTCCACCGAGACTCTGGCGAGCAGCTGTTGTTGGACCTGCACCCCGAAGTTCCAATCGTAGGGACGGACTCCCCATCCGCTGAGAATGGCCGGTGAATAGGTGGTGGTGGGCGCATTGAAGTTCAGGAAGTTCGGATTGCCTGCGCCGCACAGATCTCCCCCCGACGCACGATTGTCGACGGCGGTGATCGGAACGGTGCCGTTCACCTTACAGTCGACTTGGAAGTTGCCGTTGCTGTCCGTCCACGAACGCCCCGCATTGCCGCCGATCGTTCCGTTCGGACTGCTGTTCGTCTGGAAAAGCGCCAGTGGGTTCGTCAGTCCGCCTGTGATCGAGCTGCCGTCCGCGGCTGCCAGGTACTTTCCGACATTGATCTTGATCGCCGTCTTTCCGTTCCCGAACACGTCGTAGACGACGGCGGCACGGGGCGTCAGGTCGTTGTAGCGCGTGCCTTGCGTTTCTGGAACGACGACAGCCGCCGGCACCCAGACGTTCGGCCCGACGGTCTGCTGCGGGAAGAAGCTGCCGGTGTGATCGTACCGCAGCGCTCCAGAGACCGTGAGTTTGCCAATCGTGTACTGGTCTTGGACATACAGGGCGTGGACCTGAACGTGAGTGTTCTGCATCGCCGGTACCGCCCACTGGATAAACGTGATCGGCGCGCCGTTGTTGAAGCCATAGCTGAGCGCCTGGTCGTTCATCGTAGCCGTCGCAAAGTGGTTGACGATCTGCGTGCCGAGATAGCCCGCCTTAAAAGTGCTGCCGCCGGTCGCCAGCGTTGCCGATGCGCGCCAGTTCCACACGTCGCTGTCTGCTTCATACGCACCGACAAAGGGGAACACCGCGGTGGAGCGATAGGCGAGACCCGGGATCCCGCCATTGGCGGCACAGCCAGCGTTGCAGGCTTCGACCACCGGAATGAGCTGGTTGTAGTTCGAGACGTTCGCGCGCGTGCCGTATCCGTCGATGAGGTTCGCGCCCCATCCAGCTTCCAGGAGCAGCTTGGTCGTGAACGGCGACGACCACGTGACTTGTTGCACGCGCGGCGATGCGTGGTTGTTGTAATGCGCTTCCGGCGCGACGGTCACGGACTGACTGCTGCTGATGCACGACGTGCAAAGCCGCTGTTCGTCCCAGAAGAAATTGAACTTGTTCCGTGGCGACGCCTGAAGCGTGAACCGCGCGTTGACGCTCTTCCACGTACCGTCGTCGGTGCCTTGCGTCGGCGACGCGATGTAGGTCCACTTCGAGGCGTCGTCCGCGTTGGCGTTCACGAAATTCGGAGCGGTCTTTCGGTTTCCCTGATACCGAACGGCGCTGAAGAACCACAAGCGATCTTTGCGAACGGGTCCACCCACCGCGCCGTTTGTATCCCAGATTTTCAAGAGCAGCGAGGGCGCCGGCAGCCCCTGGGTTTTCAGTGCGTCTGAATAATTGCTGCTGGCGAGGGAGTCGTTGGCGCCGTTGGCAAAGAAAGTCCCGGAAAACCTGTTGCCGCCCTGACGCGGGACGAGGTTCATCGAAGGCCCGCCGACTTCCGCCTCGCCCAATGCCGCCGCTGTCGTGAACACGATTTCTTGCGCGTTCCCGACGTCCGCAACCGTGTACGACACGCCAGTGCCATTGAGCGACGCCCCAAGCGACATGCCGTCGACCGTCAAACGTCCTTCGTTGCCGGGCCCACCACGCATGCTGAACGTGACGGTTGTCGGGCCCGCGATGCCGCCGACGTCCTGCGTGCCAGACACGGACACGCCGGGAATGAGCGCCGCGATGCTGTGATAGAGGCGGGCGGTGGGGATGGCGGCGATCGTGTCGTTCGACACCGTCGCCTGCTGCTTCGCGCTGACCACGTCGACGACGGGGGTTTCGCCGCTCACCGTGATCGTCTCTGAGACGTTGCCGACTTTGAGGTCGACGTTCAGCGTCGCGACGAACGTCCCCGTGAGCTCGACGCCTTCGCGTCTGACGGACGTGAACCCGGAGAGTGAATAAGTCACCGCATAGGCGCCGGGACGGAGATCTTCGATCGCATATTGACCGGCGCCATCCGTGACCGCAGAGCGTGTTTTCTCGATGAGCGCAGGGCTCGATGCCTCGACCGTCACGCCGGGCAAGACGGCGCCTGAGCTGTCCTTCACCACACCTCGAATCGAGGCTTGGGCGAAGGCGAATGAAGGTGCCAACACGAAGGCGAGGACCACAAGCACTCGTTTCACTGAGACACGCATCAAGACCTCCAATGACTCACCGCTGTCGTGTGATCCGCCGCATGCTAAGGTGCGGACCTTGTGATGTGAAATATATCTTTCCTTCACATTAAGACTTTCCACGTATGAGGCCCTATGGAACTTCGTCACTTGCGCTACGTCGTCGCCGTCGCGGAACACCTGCATTTCGGGCGAGCCGCAGAGCGCCTGCACATCAGCCAGCCGCCGCTCAGCCAGCAGATTCGCCAGCTCGAGGGCGAGCTCGGCGTCACCCTCTTCAATCGCACCAAGCGTCAGGTGCAATTGACCAAAGCAGGAGAAATGCTGGTCGACGAAGCGCGAGTGATCCTCGCACAAGTCGACCATGCGTCGAGAGTGGCGACGCGCGTCAATGAGGGCGAGATGGGGCAGCTCACGGTCGCCATCGCGGGCCCCGCCGACGCGCCCTTTTTCATCGACATTTTTCAGCGATTTGCGAAGCGTCATCCGAAGGTGAGACTTACACTGCGCATGATGGGAACCGTTGAGCAGGCGCGAGCTCTGCACGAGGGCCGGATTCACGTCGGATTCCTCATTCCTCCCCTCGATGACCCCGGCCTCGCTGTCGAGACCGTGATTCACCTGCCGATTGTCGTGGCGCTGCATCGAAGACACGCGCTTGCGTCGCGTGCCTCCGTGCCGTTGCGCGCGCTCGCCGGGGAATCGCACGTGATGTTTTCACGAGATCTCGATCCGCATTTCTTTGATGCCATCGTGAGCGCCTGCCGCGAAGCAGGGTTCAACCTCAACGTGGTCCATCAGGTTGACGATCTCTACACCGCATGCGCTCTGGTTGCCGCCGGCTACGGCGTGTGCTTCGTGCCGGCTGGGATTCAAGAGGGGCGCTCGCGAGCAATCGTGCTGAAGCCGCTCAAACCACGTCTGTCACACATCGACTGCCATCTGGCAATGGCATATCGGCAGGATCCAGCCTGCGAACTCGTCCGATTGTTCGTGAACGTGGCGAAAGAGGTGTCTTCCCGATACCAAAATCTGACGCGCTACCCGGTCAGCTTGCTGGAACACTCACGTCATCACGGCTAGCGGCGGCTCGCCCGCGCGGAGAAACCAGCGATCGAGTACTTGATGTCTGACAAGCCATCGCGCGTCGAAGAACCACGTGGCCAGCGTCGCGGCGAGTGTCGTTCGCCACGGCTGCTGCCCAGACGGCTCGGACTCCAGCTTGAAACGATCGCGAAGCTGTTGTTCATAAGGTTGAAGGTTGGCCCGCTCGTACCGATGATCCGCGGCGAGGATCGCGCGCGCGGCCATCACGCCTGACTCGACGGCCGGCCGAGTGCCTTCACCGCCCGACGGACACGCGAGTCCAGCAGCGTCGCCGACAAGGACCACGCCGTCGTCAACCACGTGCCGGCGCGGTGGCGTCGACACCAGATACGCGTGACCGCGCCAACGCCATTGCATCCGGACTGGCAGCTTGTGGCGCGCCTGAAGGAACGACACGAAATCGGCCGTGGCCCTCGGCAGCGATCGACGATCCACACGGCCAAGCCCGACATTCAGGTGACGCTCTTTTCGAAAGCACCAGCCGTAGCCCTTGAGATCGCCGCAGAAATAGAGCTCGGGCGTTTCCGGTTCGATCGCGTACGCCGCATCGCTGTCGATCGGCACTTCGACCTCCTGCGCGACCACGACGGGCAGGTTCGCAACTGAAGGATTCAACCAGCGTGCGACGGGACAGAAATGGCCGCCGGCGCCGACGAGCATCGGCGCGGCGATCCGGTTGTTGACGATCCAGGTGTCGCCTTCTCGGCGGAGGCTCGCGAGCGCGACGCCCATCTCGAGGCGCGCGCCCGAGCGATCGAGCAGATAGTGATCGAACTCGCATCGGCGGATGCCGAAGCTGACCGGACGACCGTAGCGCGTTTCGACGTCGTGCGTGCGGCCGATGAGTCCGGTTCGAAAGCCGGTGATTGGCTGGAACGTGCGTCCGCGGCGATAGTCGTCGACGTCGAGTTCCGCAGCCGCTATGACTTGTGGGGTAATCCAGCCTGCGCACGGCTTGTCGCGCGGAAACACGGCGCGATCGACGACGACCACGTCGAGGCCGGCCTGACGAAGCTTCCACGCGCACGTCGCGCCGGCAGGTCCACCCCCGACGACGAGCACGTCGCAGGCATCCATCGCGTCACACGCGCGCCCACGTCACGCGGCGGCTTTCGCCGCGAACGAAGACGATCTGAAAGAGCTGCATCCAGCCCGTCGTGAACGCGGCCTGCGATCCTGCGAGGTATAAGTCCCACGCGCGCGCAAAGGTCGCGTTGGACATGCGCGTGACGTCGGGTGCGGCGGCCGTGAACCGCTGGCGCCAGTGCTCGAGCGTCTTCGCGTAGTGCGCGCGTAGATTCTCGACATCTACGACAGACAAGTTCTGCGGCTCCAAAACACCCTCGGCGACTTCGCGCAGCGTGGGCGGATACGCACCGGGAAAGATGCGCTTGCGGATCCACGGATTGAGCGGCGTTGGACGATCGCGTCCGATGAAATGCAACAACCCGCGACCGTCCGAGTGGAGCGTGCGATCGATCACGCGGCCGAACGTGTGAAAATCGGCGAGTCCGACATGCTCCAGCATGCCGACCGAGACGAACACGTCGTACGTGCCTCTCAGGTTGCGATAGTCGTCGTTCACGAATTCGACACGATCGGCCACGCCTTCCTGCTGTGCGCGATGGCGGGCGTAGTCGATCTGCTCGGACGAGAGATTGAAAGCCGTGACCGTGACGCCGTGCTGCTTCGCCATGTGCAGTGCCAGCGATCCCCAGCCACAGCCGGCCTCAGCGACGCGCTCACCCGGCTGCAGCCGAAGCTTCCGACAGATCCTCTCCATTTTCGCGATTTGTGCGTCCTCGAGGCTGGCATCGGGCGTGGGGAAGTACGCGCACGTGTACACCATTTCGCGGTCCAGCCACAATCGGTAGAAGTCGTTGCCGAGATCGTAGTGGTGATGGACGTGCTCCTTTGCCTGTCCGACGCCGTTTGACTGCTGCCAGAGCCGCGACCACGGGCGAGGCTTCGATCCATGCAAGGCCAGATACAGAGCTTCGAGTACGGCGACAAGATCGCCTCGAACTTCGACCGCGCCGAACATATAGGTTTCCCCGAAATTCAGCTCCGGATCACGGACGCAGCTGAAGAGGGCCTTTCGATTGCGGAAGACGATGCTCCCGACCGACGAGTCGTCGCCCGGAGCGGATTGAAAGCCATCCCAAAGCAGCAAGCGAATTGGCGCGGCCCCAACCGCCGACCGAATCTGGCGCAACGCCCAGCGATCGAGAGGATTCGAGAACGCGGAAATCCCCTCACTGGAGAACGTCTGATGTTGGCCGGCGACGTGTGTTCTCACGCGATTCAGCCCTTCGATAGGAGGAGGACATCGTCGCGCGTCTCTCGAGTTCAGTCGAGGATTTTCAACACCAACGTCCCCCGAAATTTCAAGCGGCACGTGAAGGGCAAACCCGCATCGGTGAATTCCCTTAGCGACGTGCGCCGCATCGTACCCGTCAGTCGCAACGGACACGCCAGCCGATCGCACGCTGAGAACATGTCTGATTCCGCGGCGTCACCGACCGAGATGTTGTTCGGGAATTCAACGAGAACTGAAAGTTGGCGGAGAGAGTGGGAGTCGGTGCCGCCAACGACGTCCGAAGCATGTCGTTGCCAACCGGAAGACCACTCGAGCCGACGCCGAGCGAGCGTCAGCAAGCGAATGATGGCTTGCCATCCGTAGCTCGAGGTGGCCGCGGCGATCAGGCCCTCCTTCTCTACTTCTCAGCTACGTAGGGCATCCCTCGCGGTGATCGAGAGCGAAGGATGGCGGGCCGTCTGGGACGAGTTTCGCAACTGGACGTTGAGCGCTTAATCGGAAGGACAGGCGTCTGGCACGGTTAAACTGCAAATTAAGAGAACTGGACGATGGGTCTAACCAGGAGCCAAACTACTAGAATCCCTCGATCTCAAAAGAATTCGACGCGTTCGTATTCGATCATCATACCCATAGGTAGGGCAGGGTGGTCCGAAGGCTTCAGGTCTCCGTAATCGGCTCTCCTAGAAGTCCACCGTTGTTACTTTTTCTGATCTCTCTGAGGCTTGCCGAGCGGATCCGCTTGGATCGCTGCGATTGCCTTCGCGGCCTGTTCGCGAATCCAGAATCTGCCGGTCGTATCGAGGACGTACGGATCTGCAGCTCGCAACTCTTCCAGAATGGGGATCGAGGCAGCGTCTGCTGCTGCGATTACAGCATGAATTGCCAACATCCGAACGACCGGTGCAGGGTCACGGAGGCCTGTCCTGATTCGCTCTTCAATGCCTCGAATCGATTGTGTAGTCAGCGGATACTGACTGGTGCCCATCCGATGGGATCGAAGGACGCGACCTAACATCTCACACGCATTCCCGCGTGGGATGCCGCGTTCACGGTCAGCAATCTCAAATAGCGCTGGAACGGCCGTTTCCCCATATGCAGCCAGGCGCAGCGCAAAAGCCGAGTCCGGATTGTACGGAGATTGTACGAGAATCGTTACCGAAGTAACGTCGCCTGGATCCACTAGGGATTCGACTCTGCCAAGAAGCGTTGAGTGATAGCGACCATACGCTTCGCTGTCTGCATCAGATCGAATGTCTGCGCTAGGATGAGCATCCCTTAGGGACCGGTTTTCGCGATCCAGTAACTGAATCACCGCCCGCTTCGTCGCTGGCGCGCTCCACATCCCTGGATGCATGGCAAGCTCGTCGACGGCACGCGATCTGGTGTGCCAATCCGGCGCGTGTAGCTCTTGCAGCAAGCCATCGAGTCCGTGCGCAGATTGGTCCGCGACAACCAGAGGGATACCGAGACCTAGCACTGCGACAATCGCTCCGGCACGTAGGATCACGAGATCACCAGCCAGCAGCATGCGTGGCCTCGCAAGTCACTGTCGTGACAACATCTACGTGAAAATGGTTCGCTCCTCCGTGTTGTTGCATGAAAACCCAAGGCTCAACACACGCTATTGACCCTCCGTAGCCATAAATCTGCGAGGCCGTGTATTGGTCCTTCGCGATGTCGTGGAGGACTTGCCAAATCGCTTGGCTGATGTTTCCACTTGCGTCTCTAATCGAGAAGTCCGCGCCGATGCCTCGAGAATGGGGGTCGTCGCCATGCTCGGCCGAACTGAGCGCGTTACTGCTGACGGGATTGCGATATCCGCTCCTCAGAGGACGGTTTTCTTGATAAGTGCGCATGATCGCGTCTACCGCCGTGGCGAAGGCCGGACTCAGAAGTGCCCAATCGTAATCACTATCTACGAGCCACTTGCCGGCCTCACGGGCGTGTCCGAATTGATAGAAGAAAGTGGGCACCGGAAAGCCATTTACGAAGCTCTTGCAGCTGGGCACCTTCTTCGTGTGCAACGTGATGTATTCCTGTCTTAGCTGTTCCTTGGAAGCGTCATCGGTACACTTCTCCGCCGACATACGGTTTTCGGGACTACCAAGCGGCGTTGGACGGCCCGCCTGAGCATCGAGCGACGCAGATGCGACCGCGACTGCGCTGAAAAAACTGTTGAAATAACCCGAAGCGTAGCCGATTCCGATCTGTGTATCGTCTTGATATCGAAGTGCGCCGATGCCCGTGTTCCAGTCGTAGAAGTTCGGTTCATTCGATGAGAGCGTCGAGCCGTCTGCACCGACGAGAATGTTCGCGTTCGGAGTGCTCGAATTGGGATAAAACGTGACCATGCTGACCTTCCCGCCTTCCAATGCGGCCAGTGGGCGACCCGGCACTGACCACAACACGGTGCCGGTTGTCGGATCGAACGCCGAACCCGTGTCGGTATAGGCGCGATTTCCTGATCCCATCAACAATGGGCTACCGGGCAGGCCAAATTCGCCGCCAGGACTTCCATTGTTTACGTATCGGCCGCTCACGGCTGCGGATGCAGTCGCGCAATTCGTGATGTCGACGCTGCACGGCGTCCAGGACGTCAGTACCCCACCGTTGTAGTCAGGAAGCGTCCGGCCGAACGCGAAGGGTGCCGGTTGGTTGTTGTTGTACGAATCCGCCACGTAGTGATGCAGCGGCACGACTGAATACGCACCCGATGATGCGATGCGGTACACCGACACGTCGAGCTCTCGGGCGTGCGGCAGATCGCTGGCCCACGGCGCGCATTCATCGTAGGTGGTCACGCCGACGATGACGTTCGCAAAGCCATTTGCGTCCACGCTCAGTCCCGTGACTTGGGACGGAAACGACGTGCGCGGTCGGAGGCATCCATTGTTAAAATTGGTGCGAAAAGTCCCGAGCGGGACAACGACGTGGAATTTCACTCCCCCCGTCAGACCGTCCAACGCAGTTACACCATCAGAGGTGATCACGTATACCGTCCCGTCCTGCGCTTGTGCAGTGTCATAGGACAAATTCGTGTTATTCGGTTTGTACGTGTAGCGCCATGTGGAGCCGCTGACTGGGTCAACGCGCATTAGCGTTCCCGTTGAATAGTCATTATTAAAAGGTTTCTCAACCAAGAGCACTCCGCCGTCGACGTCGCCGACCGCTCGAACTAGCCGCTGGCTTGTTGGGAGGCCTAAAGACCACGTCGGTGCACCGTCGACCGTGAATCCTCGAATCACGTACGCATCCGCACCGAGACTCCAATCAATCATGGCGAAGTTCGTACCGTCCACGCTCGACACGCCAATCATCGCGCCGACACTAACCGCCGGCGTGATCGACCATCGGACCGCGCCTACGGGCAAGGCGCCCGATGCATACACGGTTACCGTCGCTTGCGCGGACAACGCGCCGGAGGTGGCGGTAATCGTCGCCTGTCCGATCGTGAGGGCGGTGAGTAGCCCATCCGCATCAATCGTGGCTACGCTCGTGTTGTTGCTGGACCATGTCGGATTCGTCGCGGAGAGTCCCGCATCGTTGAGGGCCTGCAGCGTGACGCTGTCGCCGACCGCGAGCGAGCGCGTTGCGGGGACGATCGCGATCGATGCGGGCGCAGTCTGTAGCGTCACAACTGCCGAACGTGAGGCGACGTTGCCGGCATTGTCGATTGCCTGCAAGCTGACGATATTGTTGCCTGGCGCGAGTGTGACACTGCAGGACACGTTGCCATTGACGACCGTCCCGACCGTGCCGTTGCAGGAGGCGCTTTGAATGCCCGACAGCGCGTCGGTGACCGAGCCGCTGATTGCGAGCGTCGGTGACGTTACCGTCGCATTCGTGAGCGGTGCGGAAAGCGTAACGCCCGGTGCCGTCGCGTCGATATTCGCGACCACGGTCAGTCGTCGCTCGTTACCCAGGCTGTCGGTGGCGGCGACGGTCGCCGTCTGCCCTGCGCCTTCCGTCGTGAACTGCACCGGACTTGGACAGGTACTGACCGCCGACAGATCGTCCGCGCAGGTGAACGACACCGTCACCGGGCCGTGGTTCCACCCGCTCGCCGTCTGCGCAGGCGTGTAGTTCGCGTTAATGAGTGGCGGCGTCGTATCCAGCGTGTACGTCGCTGTCAGGATGGGACTCATGGTCCACCCACTCTGGAAGGCGGCAGCCTTCAACGTCAGTGAGTGATCGATCACAAGCGGTTGCGTGTAGACGGGTGAGCTGGACGTGGGCGAGGCGCCCGTCAGTGTGTACCGAATCGTGGCGCCAGCCGCCGCTGCCAACGTAACAATTTGAACGCTCCCGTACGTGCCGCCTGCCGGAGACGCGATCGGTGGTCCCAGGACGCTCGAATTCCCGATCGTGATGGCGAATGGTACCGACGACGTCGTATGACCCATCGTGTCGGTCGCCACGGCATGCACTTCGTACAAACCAGGCCAAGGTCCCCACCACGTGACCTGGTACGGCGCGGTTGTCGTGGAATCAATCAGGGCATCCCACGCATAGAAGCCAACCGAGGCAATGGGCACATTACTAGTGACTGTCGCCGTCAACTGCAGCGGCGCTGTCGGCACGACCGTGCCTGGAAATGGAGACGTCAGGACGACAGTCGTTGCCGGCCCTCCGGCGTCTTGAGTCACTGCGATCGCCTGAGATGTCAACGAAATAGTTGCGCCACGGGCCGTCGCATTTGGGTTCGACGCGACCGTGAATGGGAGCACACCTGACGTCGCGCTCTGTTGGCCGTGCTGCCACCGGACGCGATCCGCGATCTGCGTGGCCGTAAGTGCGTAATCAAACACAGCGACGTCATCGACCTGCCCGGCGAAATAGTCTCCGTTCGTCGGGTGCGCGCCGACCAGCAGTCCATGCGTGCTGCTGTCGAGTGGCGCGAGCACGCGTTGTTCGACGTCCAGCACACCGTCGACATAGAGACGCGTCACGTAGCCGTCCCAGGTCACGTCAATCGCGTGCCAAGCACTATTCGCAATCGCGATCGTGCCGCGAAGTGTTAGTCCGGGCAGCCGCCATTCGGCAACTCCGCCCGTCCCAACGTACAGACTCCATGCAGTGTTTTCCGCCGTAACAATTACGCGGCCGGTCGTCGTTGTCTGCACCTGCGCTTCGATCGTCATCCGGTTCGTCAAGGTAAAGAGCTGCGAGGGACCGACGGTAACTCTGCCAGTCGCGCCATCTAGTGCGAGCTTCCCCTGGCTGTTCACGGTGGCGCCGCCGAGCACCGCGCCACCTGGCGCCTGACCCATCCGATCGGTGACGACGGCGGAGCCATTCGCGCCGTCGAAGTTGTAGTAGGCGATGGGCTGATCGGCCTGCTGACGCTGACTGTAGCCGGCCCACTGATCGACGATCGGCGTACCGAGCGTCAGCCAGGCCGCGTTGCTCGTCGGTGTCCATGACGAGCAGTTCGGACCCGAGGTCGACACAGCCACATATCCCGACCGCCCCGCAGCCGCCACGGAAAGCGACGCTGGGACGACCACGAACGAGCAGTCGGGCGACGCGCTTTGCGCGACAGGAATCGCGTAACCGACCACCGTCACGGTGCCTATGCGACCGTTTGTCGTGGGATTTGCAGCGATGCTGTACGAGACGACGCCCGACGTCGCCGTCGGCGCGCCGTTGTTCTGCCAGTTGAAACGATCGGCGACCTGTGCCGCGGTCAGCGCGTGATCGAATACCGTCACGACCTGCAGTTGCCCGCTGAAGTAGTCGCCGCGCGTCGGATGCGCGCCCATCATCAACCCGCCGGCGCTGCTGGCGAGCGTGCCCGATACAGCGAGCTGCGCATCGAGCACACCGTCGACATACAAGGCGGCCGTCGTGCCGTTCCATGTCGCATCCACGAAGTGGGGCTGGTTGTCGTTGACAACGTGTTGGCCACGCAGCACTTGGCCGAGAAGGCGAAGTTCGAGCACGCCGCCGCTGCCGACGTAGAGTTCCCACGGATCGTTCATGGCACCGATCACACGCGCGTTCTGTCCCATCGTCTGGAGCCACAACTCCGCCGTGAACGCGGTCGTCATCGTGAGGAGCGGCGTCGGCGGGACGATGACCTTGCCGCTCACGCCGTCTAGATCGACATATCCCAGCGTGTTTACCGCGGCGCCACCGACCAGGACTGCCGTGAGATCGTGCCCCGTGTAGTCGTACGCGGTGGTCGCGCCAAGTATCTCGTGGAATCCCCAGTAGCCGATGGGGTCGTCGGCAAGGACGCGCTGGATGAACGTATCCCACGGATCAAAATTAGGAGTACCGAACGTGAGCCAAGGGGCATCGCTCGCAGGCGCCCAGTTGGTGCAACCGGAACCATTTGTCGTGATCGCGAGGTAACCAGTCTTGCCAGCCGCACTCGCGCTCAGTGCTGCCGGACTGAGGAACGCAGTACAAGTCCGAACAAACTGAGTCGATGCCGTGATTGCCGACGACTGACCGTTTACCACGACGACAACGGCGCCGGTGACATCGCCAAGCGGCACGGTGATGTTGATGGCCGTTGCACTCCAGCTCGTCACCGTTGCGGCAATGCCGTTCACCGTGACCGTGCTCGTGCCTTGCGTCGCGCCGAACCCCGCGCCGAGAATCGTGATGCTCTGTCCGGGCAACCCTGAGGCGGGGGTGATCGACACCACCATCGGACCGGCGATGGGAGCGGCCATGTCAGCATTGATCTCCGTCGCACTGAGCGCGCGGCGATAGACGCGGACTTCGTCGAGCTTTCCCTGGAACGACTCGCCGATTTTGATCGGCATCGGGCTGGTCGGCAGCAGCCCCGTCGCCGTGCGGCTTGCCACCTGAGTGCCATTGATGAAGATGCGCAGCGACGTGCCGTCGTACGTCTCTGCGACGTGCGTCCACGCATTCAGCGCGACCGTCGTGCCGGAGAACAGCGGATAGTCAGTGGACCCGATGTGCGACGCGAGATACAACTGACCGTCGTTCATCACATCCATGTCGTAGATCGAATAGCCGTCGAGCGTGTACTGTGTCCACAACGTGCCGCGGACGGCGGCCGCGCGAGTGACCCACGCTTCGAACGTGAACGCGTTCGTGAATGTCTGCGACTCGCTTGCCGGTACCTCCACGCGGTCGTAGCCGCCTGCAAACTGCAGCGCCTGATCGAACTTGCCGGTGGCCCACGTCGGTCCGCTCACGAGCGCACCGGAATTGCCGTTCCCGGACGTGTCGGCCGTCGTCGTGCCGCTCCCTTCGGCAAACGCGAACGCCAGACTTGGGACGCTCGCCGCCGCCGCCGTTCTGAACGTCCAGCTCGTATCACTCGCCAACGCCTGCCCGCCGACGTCCTTGACGCCCGATGAACCGCCGACGATACGAACGGTAAAGTCGGCGAGCGCGGCTAACGCGGCGTTGGGCGTCAGCGTCGCTGTTCGTGTCGTCGCGTTGTAGCTGACGGTGGCCGCAACGACGGCATTACTACTGTCGCGCAATTCGAACGTGCTGCCCGTCACCGTGGATGCGTCCGCCGCGTGACCAAACGTCGCTGAGACTGGTGTCGTCAGAATGCCGCGGCTGGTGTTCGCGGGTGAAACGAGCGTCACGATAAACGGTGTGTTTGGATCAGCAGGCGTGCCGTAGTCGCGTGCGATCTCGCTCGCACTGAGCGCGCGGCGATACACGCGGACGTCGTCCAGCGAGCCTTGGTACCACTCGCCGATCTCCAGCGGCTGGAGCGTTCCCGCGAATGAGCCGGACGCGTTCCGCCACGCGGACTCGACACCATTCAGAAAGACGTGAATCTTCGTGCCGTCATAGGTCACGGCCACGTGCGTCCACGCGTTGAGCGGCATGGTCTGGGTCGTGAAGATCGGATAGTACGTGCCGGCGAATACCGGAGCGAAGTAGATCGTACCGGCCGACGTGGTGGAAAAGTGCAGCAGCTCCGCGCCGTTCACCGCATAACTCGCGAACACGTCGCCCCAGGCACGCGCGCTCGGATTCAGCCAGACCTCGAACGTGAACGTGTTTGTTAACTGCAGGGTCTCCGTCGCGGGGGCCTGTACTTCGTCGTAGCCGCCGGCGAAATGCACGCCGCTGCCGAACCGCCCGGTCATCCAGCTCGGGCTGTGCAGCAGCGTTCCCGTGTTGCCGTTGCCAGAGACGTCCGCCGTGGTGACTCCGGCACCTTCATTGAACGCGTACGCGAGACTGGGAACCGTGTCCGGGGCGGCGGTGGTGAAGGTCCACGTCGCGTCCGCGGCCATCGTCCCGCCGGTCGCATCGTGCACGCCGCCGGTACCGGAGACGACCCGCCCACTGTACGACGCCAGCGATGCCAGCCCACTCGTCGGCGTGACCGTCGCCGTTCGAGTGGACGCGTTGTAGCTGACTGTCGCCGCGACGACGTTGCTGCCGCTGTCGCGCAGCACGATGGTGCTGGTGTTGATGGTGGAGGCATCGACGGCGCGATTGAATGTCACGGTCATCGGCGTGGTCAACACGCCGAGCCGCCCATCCGTGGGCGTTGTCGCCGTCACCTGCAGCGGCGGCGTCGTGTCCACGGGCGTCGAGGCGTCGCCCGCGATTTGCGCGGCTGTCCGCGCGCTCCTGAAGATGCGAACTTCATCGAGGCTCATCTGCGTGAACTGTCCCAGATACATCGGCTGAGACGACATCGGCGGCATCGTGCCGCCGAACGATCGCGTACCGACGTCCACGCCGTTCAAATAGATGTGACTGCTGCTGCCGTCATAGGTCGCCGCCACATGCGTCCACGTGTTCAGCGAGACCGCCGAGGTCGAAAACAGGGGGTAGTCTGTCGTGCCCGTATGCACCACGAAGTACACGCGGCCGTCGTTCATCACATCGACGCTGGCGATCGGGATGCCGTCGACTGTGTACTGCGTCCAGAGCGTGTCTCGGACCGCGGCGCTCTGAGAGACCCACGCCTCGAACGTGAGCGCGTTGGAAAACGCGAGCGATTCGCTCGCAGGGATCAGGACGGTATCTTGGCCGCCGGCGAAATGGACCCCGTTGCCGTACTTCCCTGTCGTCCACGTAGGCCCGTTCGCCAATCGACCGGTATTGCCATTGCCCGACCAGTCGGCGGTTGTCGTACCCGTCCCCTCGCTGAACGCGTACGCCACGCTCGGCACCGTGGCCGCAGCCGCGGTGCGGAACGTCCACGTCGTATCGGCGCCGAGTGTCGTTCCCGTCGAATCGGTCACCCCCCCGGAGCCGCTGACGACGCGTGCGGTGTAATCACTGAGCGGCGACAGTGCGGACGCCGGTGTCAGCGTGGCGGTCCGGTTGCTCGCGTTGTAAGCGACCGTGGCGGCGACGACGGCGTTGCTGCTGTCGCGCAGCTCGAAAGTACTCGTCGTGACGGTCGCGGCGGTAACGTCGCGGCTGAACATCGCCGCGATCGGCGTGCTCAGCACACCCATCGCACCGCCGGCCGGTGTCGCCAGCGTCACTTGAAACGGCGCCGCCGCATCAACCGGTGTGCCGCGATCGACAGCCAGTTCCGCCGCTGAAAGCGCGCGGCCGTAGATGCGGAACTCGTCGAGGTCCGCGTTCAGGGAGTCTCCGATCTTGAACGGCAGCGTCGACGTCGGAATCGAGCCCGCAATGGGCCGCTGCGCCACGGCGACACCGTTGAAGTAGATGCGCAAGAGCGAGCCGTCCGACGTAATCGCCACGTGCGTCCAGACGCCGGGCTGAATCGTCGGGATCGATTGCAATGGGTAGTAGTTGGTCGTCGTCCACGCCGTGAACGAGATGGTGCCGTTGGTCTGCAGGTTCACCCACACAGTCTCATACCCGGCGGGTGTGAACTGCGACACGATGGTACCCGAGGCGCCTGCGGCCGGTTTGATCCAGGTTTCAATCGTGAAGCCACTCGTGAGGTTCAGCGAGGCGCTCGACGGAATCTGGACCGTGTGGCTCGTGCCGTCCGCGTGCATCCCGCCGCCGTATTTGCCCGAAGTCCACGTCTCTCCGAAAAACGTGGCCGTGTTCCCGTTGCCGGACGCATCGGCCGCGGTGGTCCCGTTCCCCTCGCTAAAGGCCAGCGCCACTTCAGCACCTTGCGCGAAAGCCCGCTGCGTCAGCCCTGAAACCAATATGCCGACGACCACGAGCAGGAATACTCGCCGACACCACGTGCGGGCAGATGGCTTCATACGTTCGTCCTTGTGAGTGGCGCGAGCCGAACCGGC
>Ga0068871_100001084_pt1 | contig 18266 bp, 15 predicted proteins | sample KBSMisM72_FD_72750 | JGI IMG/M metagenome (GOLD analysis project Ga0068871, IMG submission 72750) | Miscanthus rhizosphere microbial communities from Kellogg Biological Station, Michigan, USA - KBS Miscanthus M7-2 | ecosystem: Host-associated > Plants > Roots > Rhizosphere > Soil ... | reverse complement strand
AGGTCCAGTCCAAATAATTCAATTTTACCAGCTGATGGTCTGACCAGAGAAAGCAACATACGGATAGTAGTAGATTTTCCGGCACCATTTTGACCCAAAAAACCGTACACATCCGCATCCTTAACGGTAAATGAAAGATCAGTTACGGCGTTTACGTCGCTGAACTGTTTACTAAGATGGGATACGTTTATAACATCCATGATTAAAATAGTGTATGCAAGTTACAGGCTTACTGCCAGCAGCGGGGCATTTTACTGTTAAACTAGCGAAATATTCAAACTTCAGCCTGGTTTTACCAGAAAAATCGCACTAATAGTTTCTCTTTACCCGGCAAATACCCTAAATGTGGCATTCATTAAACTTCAAAATAAAATTGTACAATTACTTGCATACTTCATTTGCAGTAGCTACTTTTACCAACACATCCTTTAGAAAATCCTCACCTGCAGTGGATATAAGAACTGCACCAATTCCCTTAAATTATCACCCGAAATTGATCTACCCTCTTAAAGCACGCACCCAATTCCAATTGTTGTGCCCTTGCACTAATTCCTGAAAAAAAACCTCACAAAAGAAAATTGTTTTAATACATAAGCTTGTCCCTTCCTGCGAAATACCTCTATTGATGCAACGCATCAAACCTGTGCCGATTTTTTTATTGTCAACCTTCTGAAACACACAAAAATGAAACGGATTATTACATTTATTGCAAGCCTGCTCGCAATGGCAGGGACATTCGCGCAAACTTCCGAGAATTTCAACAGCCGGCCTGGTACAGACCTTACCCAGGTAAAAGCTTTTCTACAAACCCACTGCTGGCAATTTCATGATTTTGATATAAATAGTGGCTGGGATCCCGCTATTGAAGGAGACGGTGCTATGGTTTCCAAATCTACAGCCACCAGCACTCAAAATTCGGGTATTTATTCACCCCTTTTGTCATCCAGCGGTAGCATTACTATCTCTTTTAAATATAAATTCAGCGCCACGGTTACAGACCGCCGCTGGTTTAAAATATATATCACCGATGGTAACAATAATATTGCCGGACTTCTTGATAACGTAGAACTGACAGGCGATAACAACACGGATGTGTATACTTACAATAAAACATTACCGGCAGGTGGATCAGGATGTTACAAAATCTATATTAACTACCAGGGCATTGGCGGTGATAACCGTATTGCAATTGACGATATGCATTTTAGCGCAAACACCTGTTCCGTTGGCGGTTGCAACAGGCCTCCGGTGGCAGTCAACGATTTTATAGCAGGTGCCAACGACCATACAGCAAGCGGTAACGTAGTATTACCCAACGATTACGATCCTGATGGTAATTCAATTTTTGCTACACTGGTTACCAATTCGCCTGATGGAAATGTGGTACTAAACAGTTTTGGGAATTTCACTTTTACACCAAATCCCGGTTTCACTGGTCCGTCTACCAGCTTCACTTATATAGTCTGCGACAACAGCGGTTTGTGTTCTGATGAGGCCACCGTATTAATTACATTCCAGACCAACGGCGCATTACCGGTAACACTTACAGATTTCGGTGCTGTATATTCAGATGATAAGGTAAATATTAAATGGACCACTACGTTTGAACTGAACAATGACCACTTTGATGTAGAACGCAGTACAGATGGCCTTAGCTTTAAAACAGTTGGCACAGTAAAAGGTCAGGGCACTACTTCTATTAAACACGACTACCAGTTTAATGATGATGTAAGCAAAAACGTGCTAAACAAAAATGATATTTATTACAGACTGAAACAAGTTGATGCAGACGGCAAGTCTGTCTCTACCAAAGTGCTGATAGTACGCGTATACCGCACTAAAACCCTGCAATCATTGAGTATAACACCCAATCCGGCTATCAATGATATTAAAGTAAATGTTCAGTTAAACGAGAATGCCTACATTGTATTAAAAGTGGCCAATAGCAGCGGTATTGAAGTTGTACGCAAAACAACCCGTGGCAGCAATGGTTCCAATAGCTTTACACTTGAAGGTACCAGTCGCTTGCAGGCAGGTGTATATTTCCTTGAAGTGATAGTAAACAGCAACGAACGCATGAATGTAAAACTGATAAAAAATTAAGCATATAATATTGCGGGTTTCTTCAGAGGTAACAATATCCCCCCGGCAACGGGGGGATTCTTTTTATAAGGCAACGCCATTTTTTAAAAGCTGTTTAAAAATGATTGGCGTAGATTTTTTTATTGGCGCAGATAGGTTTGCAGATTTTTTACATATTCATCAAAAGCTGCAATGCCAACAGGCGAAATTTTGCAGAGGGTTTGCGGATAGTTGTCTTTGAATTGTTTAACCACGTCAATATAGCCAGCTTCTTTCAGCTTATTAACCTGCACACTCAGGTTACCGGCCGTGGCATTGGTTTTTTCGCGTATAAAAGTAAATTCCGCTTCTTTTACGCTTATAAGCAGCGACATAACGGCAAGCCGTAACTGTGAATGCAATATGGGATCAAGTTCTTTAAACACTAACTATATCGTTATAATTTTTTCTGCTGCCAATTTGTTTAAATTGTTTGCGCGCAATATGCCCCGGTATAATAAACCCAGCCAGCGCTGCACAGGCATGCAGCAACATGGTTTGTTCAAAAGTTTTTGCAAATAAGGCCGCAAAGCCAAATGCCCAGGTCACAAAAGCTGCAATAACCGAAGGCTTGAAATGAAGTGCTGTACCGTAAATAAGCGCCCAAAATCCGTAAAGGTTTATTAATAAAGCAAACCCAACAACAGGTGTCAGCGCATTTATATTAATTGCCAATACTATAAAAACAAGTGAAATAAAAAATCCGATATTCAGCTTTTTGAATAATTCACCAGTATATGTTTTTACGGTTTGTTCATTTTTAAAAAAAGCAACCCGTAAAACAATGGTGGCCATTCCCAGCACATTCCAGAAGAAATAGGGATTCAACCAGTTTAACTGCAGGTTTACAAACGAAAATAGGGATGCCGCAAACAATAGCCAGCCCCATACAATCCAGCCTTTTCCGTCATCCTTTTGTTCATTTTTAGCCGTGCTGATCATTTGCTGAATTATCTGCAAGCTTTCTTCGCGGGTCATTTGTGGGGTTTCCATAATTACAGGTTTTGCTTTTTGTACCTGCTGCACAACAAATAGCCGGGTATTATCCAGGCAGTAATAACAGCGATACTGATTAATAAGATAATAAAGTCCTGCATTGGTGACTGTTTAAAGTATCAAATATAAAATTGTGTTACCGAAGTCAACGGTAACACAATGCACATTTTAGTTACGTTGAATGATTAAAGCGTGCAGTTTGTACTGACACATCATTGGCATTGGGCCAGTTTATCTTCCGCCTGTTTTTGGCCCCAGACAGGATACAATGGTTTTGGCTGCGCTGCTTTAAACAGGGCTATTGATTTTTCAAAAACTGGTTTCGCTTTAGCTTTTCCTCCTCCAAACTGTTCGGGCGTGCCAAACAGGCTTTCTCCCTGTAAATAATACAATCTCGGATTATTGGGATCCAGCTTTAAACCTTCTTTCAGCGCCGCTGCAGCCTGCTGGCCGTATGTTTGCCAGCGTGTTTGCGGATCTACAATCATTTGCTGGGTAGCCAGCATATTCTCTACGGCATAGGTTTCAGCATTTTTTTCTATGGCTTCTGCTTTGACCAGGTATTTTTTTATTTGTTCTGCATTGGCATCCTTGTCTTTTACATCGGGCATCCATCCTATCCAGGTTTGTGCCAGTGCTGCATAGTAATAAGGTAGCCATTGTGTTTTTTCTGCATCGCCTACACGTTCAAAAGAAGCAGCCACATCCTGCAATTCGGCTGGTGTTTTTGCTGCATCCAGCGCTGAAATGTTTTTTTGCATTACAGCCACATATTTATCGCTTTGCGCAAGTCCCGTTAGCAGGGCACAGCATAGAAGAAAGGAAAGCATGCTACGTTTCATAATTGATAATTTAAAATGATTATTGATCTGGTTTTTAGTTGTGATTTTTTTATTATTTCAATGAACTGGTTCTACAGGTTATTATTAATAGCATCCTGCGATCTGTCTACCCCCCAGCTTATAAAACAGCCAACAAAATAAAATCGGTTGGCAGTTGGTGTTATGGGCTGCTTTATCATGCCATTGTATGAATAATTGTAGCCATAAACGGCATTGTAGCCAAGCAGGTTGCTAATACTGGCAAACCATACTACAAAAGATTTCGCATTGGCCTTGCCAACAGAGGGAACGTATTCCATACTAAAATTAAGGCTGTTATAGTCTTTAGTTTTGCCCTGGTCGGCAATGTAATATTTATTGCCGCCGTTTATAAGAAAATTATAATAGGGTCTTCCTGTTGCATAGCTATAGGTAAAGTTAAAACCTGTTTTCATTTTTGTAAAAAACCGCTTCATTACAACTGATGCTGTATGTGTAGCCGCAAAATTTGGCGTCAGCGATTCTGTAAAATTCAGGTAATTGCGTTTGGTATCCAGGTAGGAATAACTAATCCAGTAATCAAAATCTTTAATTGATTTTTTGTCTCTCCAGAAAAGTTCTATTCCTTTCGCATAACCGTTGCCGGTATTATTGTAACCGGAATAATAATAATTGACGGGCACTGTTTTAACCAGGTCTTCATACTTTTTATAATAAGCTTCCACCCTGAAAACCCTGTCTTTTGTCATCTTTTGATAGTTGATGATATAATGGGTAGCCTTGGTAAAGCCCAGGCTGGTAGTATAAAAAAGTTGTGTGTTTTCAGGTTTTTGATAAAACACACCGTAAGCCAGTGATACCTGTGCATCTTTACCTGTTTTATAAGCCAGCGATAACCTTGGAGCAACATCACCTTTTTGAATAGCAGATGAATACTCAGCCCTCAGGCCCAGTTTGGCTGCCAGTTCATTTGTAATATAAATGTCGGATTCTGCAAATGCTGCCGTGTAGTTGTCAACCAGTTTGTGCAGGGTATCATTGTAAAGAGTTGTATTGTATGCATGCTGGTATTCACCGCCAAAACGAACAGAACTGATAGCACCCAATTTTTTATCAAACACTGCTTTTATCTGTGCCAAATCCTGCCGGTTTACCAATGAAATATTTTTGGCCTGCATCCAGTATACAGAATTGTCAAAAAGTTTTTGCTGATTAGTTGCATCCTGCACCTGCAATATGATATTATCCCTGTTGGTGCTGTAGCCGCCGCCCAGGTTCATCTTCCAGCCTTTGCCCAGGTATTCTCTCCAGCTGATGTTATTGTACCAGTTATTATTTTTCAGATCAAAAGCATTTTTTAAATAGCTGCTGTCTATATCGGGTCTGCGTAAACCGAGCGTACTGTGGGTAACCGTGGTATAGTATTTTATCATGCCGCCATGTTTCGTTTTGATCCTGAAATTGGCATCGCCGGAATGAAACTGCGGCATTTTAAAATAATCGGGCGTTTGTTTTATCGCTTTAAAATACAGGCCTACATTGGTATAACCATAGTTAATACCCCAGGAAGATTTTTTATCTTTTGCCAATTGCTGCGTACCGGCGCCAACAAATAACGGAGAAAGCGTAGCATTTACTTCCGATTTTTCTGGCAAATCAATCGATTCAAGTAAAAGAACAGACGACAAAGCCTGTCCGTATAAGGCAGAATAACCGCCTGTGCTAAAAACCGTTCCCTTAAACAAAAAAGGTGAAAACCGTCCGCGCTGTGCTATATCCGGCACACTGGTGTTATAGGGGTTGTTTACAAGGGTGCCATCAATATATTGCTTGGCTTCATAACCAGCTCCTCCACGCACAAAAAGCCCTTCCTGTTCGCCTACTTGCTGGGCGCCGGGCAGGGTTTTCAGCGCTGCGGTAATATCAGCATTGGAGCCTGCTGTAGTGGCTATATCCAGTGAACTCATCACGGCGCCCCTTTTAGAATCGCCGGCCGCAAAAGAGCCTGCGGTAATGGTTACAGCCTTCAATTCATTGGGCTCTTCCTTTAGCAGTATTTCCACAGACACGGGTTCGGCGCCAATGGTGACAGGCCGTTCAAATGGTTTATAGCCAATTGAGCTGACGGTGAGGAGGTGCGCTCCTGTTTCACTAGTTTTAAAATGAAACCTGCCGGTTGAGTCGGACGTTCCACCATCATATGAGTCCTTGATGGCAATACTGGCGCCTTGTACGGGCCTCCCTTTGTTGTCCTTTATTTTGCCGGATACTCCCACCTGGGCCATGCTTATGGCGGAAATAAGGACAAGGCTGCATAAAGTGAATAATTGCTTCACGATTACAAATTTGAAACAAACATAAAGTAGTTTATTTTATAAACCAAAATATTTCAATAAGACTTAGCTACTGTGTTATGAACGGTAAAATGGCTTGATGCCGGAGCTGCCCCAGGCTACAGAATGGCTTGGCAAAAAAAAAGCCAGGCATAGACATGCCCGGCGTTGTTGATCGTACCCTTTAAAATAAATCGTTCTATATCTTATGCTGAATCTTCAGCGATTTTTAAAATAAGCCCCGTTTAGAAAAACAGGGCGTTGTTGATCGTACCCTTTAAAATAAATCGTTCTATATCTTGTGCTGAATTTTCAGCGATTTTTAAAATGAGCCCCGTTTAAAAAAACAGGGCGTTGTTGATCGTACCCTTTAAAACTAAAATCTTACTTGTTCGATTTAACTACAGATTGAACTGCTGTTTCGGTTCCGTTGCTAACTCTCACTATATACATGCCGGCGGGTACCTGCGACATGCCAATTATTTCTGTCTGACCTGCATTCTGTACAGTGTATGATCTCATTAACTGTCCGTTTGAATTGGTTACCTGGTAGCTGATGGTTTTACCCTGCCAGCTCTGGGGAACTGTAATCCTTACATCATTTACTACCGGGTTGGGGTAAGCGATTACTTTCACAGCCTCTCCGGATTTGCCTATGCGCACAATTCTTACATCCGTTACTTTGTAATTGCCATCATTGTCCACCATTTTAAGACGGTAGTATATTATACCTGTATTACCTGCAGGCACTTTATCATTATAAGAATAATTAATGTTGATATCACTGTTGCCATTTGCAAAAATCATAGCTGCGTCAGAATATTCAATACCGTCAAAACTCCTCTCAACAATAAAATGACTGGCGTTTTTTTCTGTAGTAGTAGTCCATTTTAAAGCAATATTGTTATTTGACAGGGCTGCATTCCAGTTGATAAGCGTTACCGGTAAAGTGCTGGTTACAGCAGTTTCATACGTAAATGTTTTAAACCATAATGAATACATCCTGTCGGCCGCACCACTTACACCTGTGCTTACTGCACCTGTACGTAACCTGAAAGAATTGGTATTTACATACGTGTTGGTAGTCATATTTGCTGTCTTGCTGGTATCAACACCATCGCAGGTAGTAACAGGTCCGTCGAAACGTTTGGCAACATTGGTAAGCAGGCTGCTTATCAATTCCTGAATGGTAGAAACGGTAAGTTTTGTGTTGCTTTCAAGCGTATAAGACTGCAGGCCATAATAAGTCTGGTATTCGCTAATCTTATCATTGTTACCATCAATGTCAAGACCGGTAACATTGAATTTGCTTACAGAAGCGGCTGTGTTTGTATTAGATTGAACAAAAGATATCTGAAACTCCATCCACCAATCTGAATAACCAGCGGGCGAAGTATTATTTGAGCCATAAGTAACCTGCGGCTGAAATGCCTTTTCAAAACCTGTATTTTCTAAATCAATCGTAACCAGCTGTACCATTGATGAAGAACGACCGTTTATTTTTATCAGTGCGTCAATGCCGGTCATTACAGAAGGAAAACGGTATACCGCGTTGTTGGCGCCTGCTGTACCTGATTGTAAAACCGGATTTTTAAAAACAAGTTCCTGTGAAGTCTGTGCATTTGCAACAGTATAAAATCCGGCTATCAGGAATATGATAACAAGGGCAGCTTTAATGGCTGTTAAGAAAATGGTGAGGGGTTTGCTGGGGTACAAAAGTTTCATAAAGGTAAGTTTGAAGGGTAAAGATTTAATTGTAACCACAGGCGATTGGAAAGAAATCGGGACGACTTTTCCAGGAGAATTGGAGGATTATGATAAATTAAAATCAGTGACTTGTGAAGGAGATTGGGTACGGTATGTTCAGAAGGAAGATTGGGTACGTTTGTTCCGGTGAGTAATCCGGTGACACAAAGATTAACCGTATTTTCCGAAGATGCAAGTGTTTTAGAAAAAAATTATGCCTTTTTCTTCGTTAAGGCACCCGTTTCCTTCGATAAAAAGCACAAAAACAGCGCCCGGTGCAAATAAAAAAAGCGGACCCTGTAGAGTCCGCCTTTTTAAAAAACTGGTATAAATCACTTATTTATAAGCAGGTATAATGTTCCTGGCAAGGTCTGCCATTCGTTTCAGATTTTCATCGCTTAAATTTCCTTTCTTAAAATCGGCCAATACGTCGGGCAATTTATTTTCCATTTCTACCAGGAAATGTTCTTCAAATGCTTTTACGTTTTTAACCGCTACATCCCTTAACAGTCCCTGAGTACCCAGGTAAATGATAGCTACCTGCTTCTCTACCGACATGGGCGAGTATTGCAACTGTTTTAATATTTCCACGTTGCGGGCGCCTTTATCAATTACATTTTTGGTAGCAGCATCCAAATCACCACCAAACTTAGAAAAGGCTTCCAGTTCACGGTAAAGCGCCTGGTCAAGTTTTAGTGTACCGGCCACTTTCTTCATAGACTTAATCTGCGCATTACCACCCACACGGCTAACGGAGATACCTACGTTAATAGCGGGGCGTATGCCTGCATTGAACAGGTTACCTTCCAGGAATATCTGGCCGTCTGTGATAGAAATTACGTTTGTAGGAATATAGGCTGATACGTCGCCAGCCTGTGTTTCAATAATAGGCAATGCTGTTAAAGAACCACCGCCCTTTACAAGGTGCCTGATAGAATCCGGCAAATCATTCATCTTTTTAGCCACCTCATCTTTGGCAATTACTTTTGCAGCTCTTTCCAGTAAGCGGCTGTGCAGATAAAATACGTCACCAGGATAAGCTTCGCGGCCTGGCGGACGGCGCAATAACAATGACACCTCGCGGTAAGCCACAGCCTGTTTTGACAAATCATCATAAATGATCAGGGCAGGGCGACCTGTATCGCGGAAGAATTCACCAATAGCAGCACCTGCAAATGGTGCATAGAACTGTTGTGGAGCAGGATCAGAAGCAGAAGCCGCTACAATGGTGGTATATGCCATAGCGCCATTTTCTTCCAGCGTTTTCATAACACCGGCAATGGTGGATGCTTTCTGACCAATAGCAACATATATACAATAAACAGGTTTGCCTGCTTTAAAAAATTCTTTCTGGTTGATAATGGTATCAACACAAATGGCTGTTTTACCAGTCTGACGGTCACCAATTACCAGCTCACGTTGGCCACGGCCAATTGGTATCATGGCATCAATAGCCTTGATACCTGTTTGCAGGGGCTCCTTCACCGGTTCACGAAAAATAACGCCCGGGGCTTTTCGCTCCAGCGGCATTTCATACAGTTCGCCTGCTATGGGTCCTTTACCGTCTATAGGTTCGCCCAGCATATTAATAACACGTCCCGCCAGACCATCGCCTACACGAATAGACGCAATCTTACCGGTACGGCGAACTTTGGCACCTTCTTTAATACCACCGCTGTCACCCATCAATACCACACCCACATTGTCTTCTTCCAGGTTAAGAGCAATCGCTTTAACGCCGTTTTCAAATTCTACCAATTCTCCCGAACGTACATTGTTAAGGCCATATACACGGGCAATACCATCACCCACCTGTAATACTGTACCTACTTCTTCCAATTCGGCGCCTGCTGTAAAGTTGCCCAGTTGCTGGCGCAGTATCGCAGATATTTCATCTGGTTTAATTTCTGCCATGATTTTTTATTTATCGCCGGCTTCAGCCGGAATGTTTAAAAAAATATAAAGAACCAAAATTGTATGTCTTCGTTGCAATGACTGGCAATACAACAATGTTTAACGAATCTGCTGTATGTAAATATTCTTGCTGAACTGTTTTTTGATATCCCTTAAGTCCCTTTCAATACTGGCATCTACCAGGTTATTATTAAACTCCAGTACAAAACCACCAATCAGCTCTTCCTTAACCGATGTTTCCAGCTCTATGTTCTGCAAACTTGTTTCTGCTTTCATCTTTGCAACAATGGCCTGTTTTAATTCTTCGCTGATAGCTGTTGCAGTGGTAAGTTTCACTGTGTGAATGCCTTTTATTTCATTGTAAAGGCCAATTACTGCAGTAATAATTTCGGGTATGTATTCTTCGCGGGTTTTGCTTATCAGCAATTTGTTAAAAGATGATGTAAGCTCACTTACTTTACCATCTGTAATGGCAGATAATATATTTTGCTTTTTATCCGGGTTAATGACAGGACTGCGCAAAACATTTACAAACTCAGGACTGCTTTTACAAACAGACTGAAGATATTGCATATCCTTATAAACCGTTTCCAGTTGATTGCGCTCTATGGCCAAATCAACCAAACTCTTTGCGTACCTGCCTGCTAAACGTGGATTGGGCATTTTGTAGCTTTTAGCTTTTAGCCTTTAGCTTTTAGCAGCGCCGTTTTGCCAGCGGCTAACAACTAATAGCTAACAGCTTTCTTAATTAAGTTTTACTTCGTTCGCCAGTTCTTTAATGTATTTTTCCTGCTCGGGTTTATTGCCCAGTTCCCTGCGCAATACTTTTTCAGACACTTCTATAACAAGGTTTCCCACCTGGTTTTTAAGATCTGTTATAGCCGCCATTTTCTGCTGGGTGATTGCAGCCTGGGCTTCGCCTACAATGCGATCGTATTCAGTTTTTGCCTTGTCTTTTGCATCTGCTACCATTTTATCAGCAACATCTTTTGCATCTTTAATCAGGGCGGCTCTTTCTTCACGTGCTTTAACCAGCAATGCTTCATTATCGCTTTTCAGCTGCATCATTTCCGCTTTCACTTTTTCTGCGGTAGACAATGAGTCTGCAATTGATTTTTCCCTGTCTGCAAGGCCTTTTACAATAGCGGGCCATGCAAATTTTTTCAAAATATAGAACACTACCAGGAAGGCTAAGAGTGTCCATATGAGTAAACCATATTCGGGAGAAAGTAATTTCATAACTTATTATGTTTGAACGTTTCAATATCGCGTAAAAAAATCACAGGATGGTAATAAACTGCACCCTCCGCCCTTTGCATTGGATGCAGTTGTACATTTTGACAAGGTTATTTTAATACCATTGCCAGGAAGCCTACGATAATTGCAAACAGTGCAGCCCCTTCTACAAGCGCCGCTGTAAGAATCATGTTGGCCCTGATGTCGTTTGATGCTTCCGGCTGACGGGCAATGGCTTCTACTGCGCCTTTACCAATCTGGCCAATACCAATACCTGCACCAACAGCTGCAAGTCCGGCACCAATAGCACCACCTGCATTCCCTAAAGGAGAAGCAAGGAGAACAGTCATTAAATCCATAATTGTGACTTTATATTTAGTGATAAAAAACAAATTCATTACGCCATAACCGGCACATCAGGCAAACCATTTTCATGTTCATGATGGCCGTGATCATGATCTCCCTCCATTGCCTGTCCTATAAACACTGCTGTAAGCATGGTAAAAATAAATGCCTGTAAAAATGCTACCAGCACTTCTATCATATAAATAAAAATGGTAAAAGCAATTGAAAATGGAGCTGTTCCCCACCCTGCACCCGCACTCATGTTTCCGAAAATAAATATGAGGGAGATTAAACAAATGATAATGATGTGGCCTGCCACCATGTTAGCAAAAAGACGGATAATAAGAGCGAAGGGCTTAATAAATACACTAAGAAACTCCACCGGTACAAGGATCAGCTTTACACCAAAAGGAACACCCGGCGGGTTAAAAATGTGCATCCAGTAGTGGCCGTTTGTACTAATCATAATTACCACAAAGGAGATAAGGCCCAACACTACTGTAAAAGCAATATTGCCCGTTACGTTGGCAGAGCCTGGTATTAATCCGAAGATATTGTTGATGAGTATGAAAAAGAAAATAGTCAGCAGGAAAGGCAAATATTTTGGAGATTTCTTTCCAAGGTTGGGCACAGCCACTTCATCGCGTACAAAAATTATCACCGGTTCCAGCAAACCCTGCGCACCTTTGGGAGCGCTAGTAACACCCTGGCCCATTTTGTATTTTTTGGCAATGCTGAGCATAATCCATGTAAAGATGAAAAGTGCCAGCAGCATCTGCACCACATTGCGGGTAAGGGAAATGTCGTAGATCTGAACAGAAGGATCAATTTCGCCAGCTTCATTTACGGCTACAATATCTTGTGCATTATATTTTTCAGGGTCAAGGTGCAGCTCTTCAATCTTTTCTTCGGTGAGCATCATGTAGTTACGGTAATTCTCTTCTCCATGATGAAACCTGGATGACATGAAAGCTTCTAATCCTCGTTGCTTTGAATAAAGAATAACCGGAAGTGGAATTGAAATAGGGTCTTTTTCACTGCCTATTATATGAAACTCATGATTGTTTAAAACATGGCCGAAAATAACTTCTTTGGCGTTGAAGCCTTCTTTTTCCTCTTTATGCTCCCCGTCTCCCTGCGAAAATGCACTGTTGAAAATAAACAGGAAAAATACGCTGAAAACCGCTGCCAATAAGGATTTGAGGCTTTTTGAAAACATACTGGTTGCTAAATTTGGCGCAAAGATAAGGAGGTGGGGTTTAAAAAACGAAAACGGTTAGAAAAAAAGAAAGCATGAATTTTCAGGGGCAACGATCCTGCTTTTTTGGCCGTACAGGTGATGTATAACCCTCAAAAATTATGAAGAAACTACTCCTGGTGCTGTTTGTTAGTATAACGATGTTTGCCTGCAATAAGAACGACAACGCTGTTTTGGACGGACATATTTCAGCGTCTCAGGTGCCGGCAGCTGTAATGAATACCTATACTACCAGGTATCCCTCGGCTTCCGGGCAAATTGAATGGGAAACAGAGCACGGAAATACCTACAAGGTGAAGTTCTTTGTGGGCAGCCAGCGCTGGCAGGCACAGTTTACAAAAGACGGAACATTTATAGACGAAATGATGATATAAGTGTGAGGGCCGCCACTCAATTTTCCTGCAATAAGCGCTAAAAAGAAAATTCTGCAAAGCATGCCCCGCTTTTTTTAAAAATCAGGTGTTGAATAATCCTGTTTTGAATGGGTCGGGCAATCGGTGCCTCAGGCCCCACGTTCAGCAAGTATTTTTTGTATTTTCTCCAGCTCTATCACGTCAATCTGATCTTTTGGGCGATTGACTACTTTTTTATTTTGAATAAGGTGGTTGATATGCAGAAAGGGTACCCTAACACCTTCTATCTCGGCCACCGGGGCCATTTGCAGGCATTCATCAAATGACAGATCTACGCCTTTTAGTGAAGTCATAATATCTAATAATACACCAGTGCCAATGTAAAAATTAGTCCAGCCTGGTACAAATTGTATCTCTTCAAAAGAAATATTTCCATAACCCAACTCAGAAAAAGCCCTGGCAAGGTTTCGCCGGTTAAGTGTATCATCCTTTAATAGCAAATCTATGTCGTTGGTAGCGCGGGTATACCCATAAAGATTGACCGCAAATCCCCCTACCATAATATATTGAACGCTGCATTTATTGAGAACCGTCCAGAAATGAATCAAATCTTCATCAAGAATATCCATCGGGAGGAGTATTGTCTATCTTTATTTGTGTATTATTTTCGCATTTTTCATCATCATGGTAATACGCATCATCCTGGTAAACATGCGAAATTTTTCAGTATCGGTCTTATTAATAGCCTCCCTTAACCGTGCATCTTCCAGTGCTTCACGGCTTTCGTAAACAGCGGCACCTTCGGCAACAATATTCTTTGCATTTTTATCGTATCGTTCTTCCGGTTTCATGCCACCAAATTACTAAATTTTTTGACAATGCAAGGGCCTCCGGAGGCGATTTACAGCGCGGGGACCTGCTTTTTTTCGAACTGCATTTCGTAAAGGCGGGCGTAAAAGCCATTGTTTTTTAATAGCTCCTCATGAGTGCCTATTTCTTTTATTTCGCCTTTATCCAGCACCATAATTTTGCTGGCTTTTCTGATAGTAGACAGGCGGTGGGCAATTACTATGGAAGTTCTTCCGGCAATTAATTTATCAATAGCGCTTTGAATAAGTTTTTCACTGGAAGTATCCACAGAAGAAGTGGCTTCATCCAGCACCAGTATAGACGGGTCGTACAACAATGCCCTTATAAAAGACAATAACTGCCGCTGCCCCAGCGAGAGCGTTGCACCACGCTCCATTACATTATAATCGTAACCTCCCGGCAACTCCATAATAAAATCGTGCATGCCGATAAGCCTGGCTGCTTCTATCACCCGCTCACGTGTTATATCTGTATTGCGCAGTGTAATATTGTCTATTACAGAACCTGAAAAAAGAAACACATCCTGCAGTACAATGCCTATCCGGCTTCTGAGCGTATCAAGGTTGTACTGTTCTATATTTACATTATCTACTCTTATGGCTCCTTTTTGAATATGGTACAAACGGTTTAACAGACTGATGATGGATGTTTTGCCGCTGCCGGTGTGGCCCACTATTGCAAGTGTTTCGCCGGGCTGTATGGTAAAAGAAATGTTTTTCAGTACATACCGGTCATCTGTATACGCAAAGTAGACTTTGTCAAATTCAATTTTTCCGTTTACAGCAGGCGGTGCAAAATTTCCTTTTTTGGAATCGGGGATAAAATCTTCATTGTCCAGCACTTTAAACACCCTCTCGCCGGCTATCATGCCCATTTGCAGCACATTGAATTTATCTGCAATAACCCTCAATGGTCTGAACAAAAGATTTAGAAACAAAAAGAAAGAAATCATTTTACCTACCATCTGGCTGGCTGCCGTTGCATCCGTGTCTCTTAATAAATGGGCCTCACTGGCTGCCCACCAAATCAATAAACTGGTAGAAACAGCCAGTACAATTTCTACCACCGGAAAAAAAACAGAATAAGCAAAAATAGCTTTGATGTTGGCGTTACGGTGATCCCTGTTGATCCTGGTAAATTTAGCAGCCTCTCTTTCTTCTGCAGCAAACGCCTGCAACACGTGCATGCCGGTTATATGTTCCTGTACAAATGCATTCAGTGCTGCTACGGCATTGCGTACCCGTATAAAAGATTTATTAACTGCTTCTTTAAAAAAATAAGTGGCTACCATAAGCACAGGAAATGGCGCCAGGCATATAAGCGAAAGCTTCCAGTCTACAACAAACATTACAATCAACACGGAAATAATAGAAAGCAGGTCGGCAATAATGGGTATCAGGCCATCAGAAAAAATATCGTTGATGGATTCAATATCGTTGATGGTTCGCGTGGTAAGTGTACCAATAGGTGTCTTATCAAATTGTGACAGGTTGAGGCCTAAAATTTTATTGTACACCTGCACACGCATATCTTTTACCACGTTTTGGCCGAGCCACGCGGTGATATAAGAAAAATAAAAACGTATTATACTTTCTGCCAGCAGCAATACAATTTGTATGATGGTTATTGTAACTACCAATTCAACAAATGGGTTGCGCTGGCTGGCTTGTACTGCCATGCCCCCTTTTACATAACTGTTGATAGTTACCTGCACCAGGTAAGGCCGGATAGGCGCCAGCACCGCCAGTATAACAGAGAGCGTTAATGAAGTATAAAATTTTGTTTTGTACGGCGCGGCAAAACGAAATACCCGTCTTAGCAATGCAAAATCAAAAATTTTTTTCCTGGGCTGCTGGTCTGCCATATAAAGCAAAGATAGAGCTAAGAGAACAAAGAGAAAAGGAGCATGAAAGAGAAATTGGTTTTGAGAAAACTGGATTTATTGACTACTAAGACCTAAGACACGGGGAGCAAAAGAGATTTGGCCGCGCAGACCCGGCAGAGAAAAATGGTTCATCTGCCTGCTCCCCCGGAACATCAGACATCACATATCACTAGTTGCTTTCCGTATTGATTGCCTTCCGGTAAGCTTTAATAAATATTGCGCCCAGGTTTTTATACGGCGGAATATAATCGTCAAACTTCTCCTTTGCCTCTCCTGTAAATTGTTTGCTAAGCTCTTTCCACATTGGCAGCCAGTCGATACTTTTTCCGCTTAGCAATATACCGTTCATTGCTTTTAATATGGGTTCATTGACTGTTTTTGTACCCACCTGTTTGGATGAAATAATATGGGCGTCCCCACTTATTGTAAGCACCTCGTTAAGATTATTATACCCTCCGCAGGAACCCAATATTACAATACGCGCAGAAGGTTGAATCTGTGCCAGTGAGTATTTAACATGATAACTATGTCCCCGATGAATAAAAATAGTTGGCCGCAGGTGTTGTGCATCCAGGTAGGCATTTAGCTTTTCCTGCGCTTTTGCATCGGGATCATCGGGTCCGTACAGTGGACGGTTGGCAAATATCCATACCGGGTTACCTTTAGCCGATTTTATGGTAAGCCAGTTTTCATTTTCCGACATTTTCCATTCTGGTTTCCCGGCAAATAGGGCTTTAAAATTTACATACGAATTCTGCCCGTCTTTGTCTTCATCGCCATAAAAGAAAACCTCCTGCACTACCCTTCCGCTATCGCCTGTCAGGCTGTGGTAATCAACTGAATATATTGGTGCTATACCCAGTTCTTTTGAAAGATCAATTTTCTTTGTTGTATCAGCCGATTCAAAAAGTGTTTTCTCCAGCCTGTACACCACCATGCCGTTTTTGTCATTGGTTTTTACACAGCGTTCATAGTTCCAGTTGGCCTCATCCAGCATAAATTCAGCCAGGGCTGCATTTTTTTCAACAATACTGCTGTAAGAATCCGCTACGTCTACCGCATCTTCTACAGAAGCATTGTTAGTTGTTTTCTCCAGCCCGATAATAAATGCCTTCATGAGAGAGGTAGCATTGTCTGCCGGCATAGATTTCAGAAGTGTATCCAGTGTATTATATGCAGCCGACATTTTTATAAACTTGCGGAAATAATCAGCTTTCACACTTAAAATAAGGCTGTCTCCGCGCGGGTTTTTCATTTTTTCAAAGATGCGTTTGTATACCCCCAGGTAACTGGAAGTATAAATTACATCTTCGCTTACAACGCACAGGTAGTAAAGTTCCTGGGGTGTTAATGGTTCCAGGCATTTAAAACGTACGGCATCGGGCTGATCATGCAAGCCGTTGATCTCGTTTACAAATACTTCCCTGGCCTTGTTGCCGAGCATCCTTGTAAGCGATTCCATTTCCATCGGCGTATCTTTTGCAGGCGCCATCATTCTGCCCGCAAAATCAATTCTTGTTTTGACCAGCAGCTGGTAATAAGCCAGGTTGTCTTCTTTTACCTTGTCTATATCGTCAAAAGTTATTTTGTTGCTTAACAACAGATCAATAAATGGAAAATACAATTGTCCGCTTTTACTTACAGCCATCCTGGCTATGGTATGTACAAAAGGATCATTCAATGCCCGGATGCGGGCGCCCAGTTTGTCGCCAACAGCAGCATAATTATAAAACTTCTTTAGATCATTGTGTGCAGCCACTTTTATTAAGCTATCGGCTATAGGTACATCGCTATTGCGCTGCAACACGGTTAATATTTCATCGGGATGCAACTGAATATATTTTTCAAGCAGTAAGGGGCCGGAAGGTTTGATACCTGCATTTTCAGGAAACCTGAAACATTCAATCAGTATTTTTCCAACCGGATAACTATTTGCGGCTACTATTGGCTCAATGCTTTCTTTTTTGACATCCAGCGCCATAGCCTTTTCGTAGGCATTTACCAGTTCAAGCGCTATGGTAACCGGAAAATCCCTTTTAAAAACATTGGTCCTGTATCCATTTAACAGCGTTTCCAGGCCCAATATATATTTTACCTTGCCCGAATGAGACAAGGCAGAATCAAATTCAATTCTTTGCTGCAATTCATCCACGTGGTCCAGTATTGCATATTCTATCTGCCCATTCACCGTGGGGTCTTTTGAAAGGGTAATGGCATTGTCCTTTTTACCATCCAAATCCTTAATACGCTGTTGCTGGGCATCCACTTTATCGTGAAACAATACCCTGCCTTTGTCTGGGACAAACCTATAGGCCGGAGGCTGGGCCTGTGCAAAAATACTGCTGCAAATAAATAAAAGACAAGCTGGTAAAACTCTTCGCATAAGAA